>Ga0209172_10000569_pt1 | contig 98523 bp, 94 predicted proteins | sample LarsenN4metaG_FD_184113 | JGI IMG/M metagenome (GOLD analysis project Ga0209172, IMG submission 184113) | Hot spring sediment bacterial and archeal communities from British Columbia, Canada, to study Microbial Dark Matter (Phase II) - Larsen... ... | reverse complement strand
AGGAGCCTGCGCTCTTCACCACCGCGCCGGTGGGCGCGATCCGCAAGCTCTTCGAGCGCACCGGCTGGCGCGCGGCCGATGTGGATCTGTACGAGATCAACGAGGCCTTCGCGGTGGTCACCATGGCGGCGATGAGGGAGCACGGCCTACCGCATGAAAAGGTGAACGTGCACGGCGGTGCCTGCGCGCTCGGACACCCGATCGGGGCGTCCGGCGCGCGCATCCTCGTGACGCTGATCGGTGCGCTGCGAAAGCGCGGCGCAAAGCGCGGGGTGGCGAGCCTGTGCATCGGCGGGGGCGAAGCGACCGCGATGGCGATCGAACTGGCGTGAGCGTGCGTCGTCCCTCGAAGCAGGCGCTGCAGGCGCTCCTTGACCGCTCGCGGTTCATCGCCGGCTGGGGCTTCCGGGTGAAAGCGGTCTCGGACGAGGCCTGCACCATCGCGCTTCCCTACCGCGAGTCGCTCGCACGCCCGGGAGGCACGGTGAACGGGCCGGCGTTCATGGCCGCGGCCGACTGCGCGATGTGGCTTGCGATCAAGCGCCGCATCGGCATGGAGCACGACGCGGTGACGTCGGAACTGTACAGCGCCTTTCTCAACGCCGCCCGGCGCGAAACCGTGTACTGCACCGCGCGCATCCTCAAGCTCGGCAAGCGCCTCATCTACGGAGTCGCCGAATGCCACGACGGCAAGGGGCGGCTCTTCACGCACCATACCCTCACCTACGCGCGGCTCGCGACCTGATGCCGCTCGCCGAGCACCATCGGATGATCCGCGACGCCGTGCGGCGCTTCGCCGCGGAGCGCCTCGCGCCGAACGCCGCGCGCTGGGACCGCGAGAAGCATTTCCCGCGCGAGGAGGTCGCGGGCCTTGCCGCGCTCGGCTGCTGCGGCGTCGCGATCCCCGAGAAATGGGGTGGCGCGGGAATGGACTGCACGGCGCTCGCGCTCGCCTGCGAGGAGATCGCCGCCGGCGACGGCGCCACCTGCACCATCGTCATGGTGACGAACCTCGTCGCGCACATCCTTCTCGGCTACGGGAGCGAGGCGCAGAAGGCCGAGTTTCTGCGCCCGATCGCGAGGGGCGAGATGCTGGGCGCTTTCGCTCTCACCGAGCCGCACGCGGGGTCGGATGCCGCCGCGATCGCGACGCGCGCCGAGAGATCCGGCGGCCATTACGTGCTGAACGGCGTCAAGCAGTTCATCACCTCGGGCGCGACGGCGGGCCTCGCGATCGTGTTCGCGGTCACCGACCGTTCGGCGGGCAAACGCGGCATCAGCGCCTTCGTCGTGCCGACCTCGACGCCCGGCTACAAGGTGGCGCGCATCGAGGAGAAAACCGGGCAGCGCGCCTCCGACACCGCGCAGATCGTGCTGGAGAACTGCCGCGTGCCCGCGCAGAACCTCCTCGGCGAGGAAGGCATCGGCTACCGCATCGCGCTCGCGAACCTGGAGACGGGCCGCATCAACGTCGCCGCGCAGGCGACCGGCATGGCGCGCGCGGCGCTGGAGGCGGCGCTCGCCTATGCCCGCGAGAGGAAAAGCATGGGCAGGACGCTCGCCGAGCATCAGGCGGTCGCGTTCCGCCTTGCCGACATGGCGACCGGCGTCGAGGCCGCGCGCCAGTTGTATCTCCACGCGGCGGCGTTGCGCGACGCGGGCGAGCCGTGCCTGAAGGAAGCCTCGATGGCCAAGCTCTTCGCCTCCGAGGCCGCCGAGCGCATCTGCTCGGACGCGATCCAGATCCACGGCGGCTACGGCTATGTCGCGGACTTTCCTGTCGAGCGCATCTGGCGCGACGTGCGCGTGACCAGAATCTACGAAGGCGCGAGCGACATCCAGCGCATGGTGATCGCACGCGCGCTGGCGGGCGGTAGCTGAGCGCGCCGCGCGGGCGGCGGGCTCGCCGCCCGCGCCGCTAACGCCTGGCGCCGAGCAGCGCCGCGGCCGGTTTCTCGCGCGCGCTGCGCCGCGCCTCGCCCTCGGCGGCCATGCGCCGGCGCGCCTCGGCAAGCTGCGCTTCCTGCTCGGCGGTGAGGCGATCGCTCGCGTGAGGGGGTTGCCGCCGGGGGCGGCGCTCCTGCCGCTGCGGCGACCGGAGGCGCCGAAACTCCTGCGAACGTGCTTGCTCGCGCCGCGGCCGTGCCGGAATCGGATTCCGAGCCTGATGTCCGGGCTCGAAGCCGGCGACGAGACGCTCCTCGACGGTCCGGTTCATGAGGCGCTCGATCGCGGCCATCAGGGGGCGATCTTCGTGCGACACGAACGACACCGCTTCGCCCTCGGCGCCGGCGCGGCCGGTGCGGCCGATGCGGTGCACGTAGTCCTCGGCCACGTGCGGCAGGTCGTAGTTGACGACATGCGGCAGCGCCTCGATGTCGAGGCCGCGGGCGGCGATGTCCGTCGCGACCAGCACGCGCAGCTCGCCTTCCTTGAAGCGCCGGAGCGCACGCATTCGCTGGTTCTGCGCCTTGTTGCCGTGGATCGCGTCGGCCTCGATCCCGGCGTGCGCAAGCTGCTGCGCGAGGCGGTTCGCGCCGTGCTTGGTCCTCACGAACACGAGCACCTGCTTCCAGTCGTTCGAACGGACAAGGTGCGCGAGCAGTTCGCGCTTGCGCTCCTGCGCCACCGGATGCCGGACCTGGGCGACGAGCTCGGCCGGCGTGTTCCGCCGCGCGACTTCCACGGTCGCCGGGTCCTTCATGAACGAGGCGGCGAGCCGGCGGATCTCCTCGGGGAAAGTGGCCGAAAAGAGGAGATTCTGCCGCGCCGCCGGCAGCAGCGCGAGGATGCGGCGGATGTCGTGGATGAAGCCCATGTCGAGCATGCGATCGGCTTCGTCGAGCACGAGGATTCCGACCTGGCGCAGGTCCACGGTCTTCTGCCGGACGTGATCGAGCAGGCGTCCGGGCGTGGCGACGAGGATGTCCACGCCGCGGCGCAGCGCCTCCACCTGCGGCTGCATGCCCACCCCGCCATAGACGAGCGTGCTCCTGAGCGGCAGGTATTTCCCGTAGGCGCGCACGCTCTCCTCGACCTGCGCGGCGAGCTCCCGCGTGGGGGTGAGAATCAGCGCCCGCACCGGATGGCGCGCGGGCGAATGCGAGGCGCTCGCCGCTCCGGCGAGCCTTTGCAGCAGCGGCAGCGTGAAGCCGGCCGTCTTGCCGGTGCCGGTCTGCGCGGCGCCGAGCAGATCCCTTCCGGCGAGCACGATGGGAATCGCCTGAGCCTGGATCGGCGTGGGTTGCGTGTAGCCCTGCTCGGCGACTGCGCGCATGAGCTCGGGCATGAGCCCGAGCGATTCGAATGACGTGGTAATGGTTTTCTCCTGCACCCGGCCTGGGAAGGGTTCGCCTTCGACCGGTTCAGGCTGATGCGCTTTTAGCTTGTTATTGACGGCCCGGGATGGACCGAACTAACGGACTGAAACGCCAACCGGAAATGCGCGTAACAGGAAGCTGGCGCGCATTGTACGCCGCTTCCGTAATCTTCGCAGGACATTCCCTCCGCCGAGCGGTGATCGAACCAGTCGAACCGCGCCTCGATCCAAGGTCGCGGAAGAGCCGCCGGTGCGGCTTCACGCGGCGCTTCAGCTCGCAATCAGGGGGATCAGCGCCGCGCACTCTTCCTCCAGCCGGCGGGCCTCGGTGCGAAGCAGCTTCGCAATCTCCGGAATGCGCTCAGTGGAATAGTTTTCTGCGTGTCCGGTCGCGCCGAGCGCCGCGAAAGGGTGCCCGTGACCGTCAAACACCGGCACACCGAACGACCACAACCCGGGAACAATGTCACCGAGATTGAGGCCGAGACCCGCGCGGCGAGATCGTCGTAGCGCCCGCTCGACCGAGCGTGCGCGTAATACGTCGTAGCGGCGGATCAAAACCATATTGGCCGCCAATACACGTTCGGCTTCCTTTGCATCGAGTGCCAAAAGGATCGCGATCCCCGGTGCCGATACCGCAAGCGGGCGCCGCGTGCCCACCTCCACCGACAGCCCTTGTACGCGCGCGGCGTCGGCGCGTGCAAGGCACACGAAATCCTCACCGCTTCTCAGGTATAGAAATGCGGCACCCTGAAGTCGCCGCGCAAGACGCGCGAGGACCGGCCGGCTTGCGGTCTGAAGCCGCGCGAGAGAGGGAAACGCGAGTCCAAGCTCGAAGAGCAACGGCCCGGGGCCGTAATGACGGTCGGCGGCACGCTGCCGCGCGAGGCGATGGCGCATCAAGCACGCGAGGATTCGATGGGTAGTCGCCGTGTCTAGATCGCAGTGAGCGGCGAGATCCGAAAGCCGCCAGCCGGTGGCGCTTCGGGCCGCCAGCGCTTTCAACACCGCGACCGCTCGATCGATTGTCTGCGTACCGCGGGTGGTCGAACTTGGCATTGCTGCAGCGCGTCATGATCGAAATTTTCACATTGTAAAAAAAGGGCCGCCCACGCATATGCCGCGCGACCGACGCGGCAGAACAATTGAAGCCCTGATGGATGAACCGGGGCTTTCCGTCGGTGCACTGAAGGGCCTGAAGGTCATTGACTTGACGCGCGTGCTCGCGGGGCCACTTTGCACCCAGATTCTTGCCGACCACGGCGCCGAGGTGATCAAGGTCGAGCCACCGGAAGGCGACGAAACGCGCCGTCTCGGGCCACCGTTCAATTCCGACGGTGTATCCGCATACTACCTCGGCCTCAACCGCAACAAGCGCGCGATGGCGCTCGACCTGCGCAGGCCGGACGGGCGCGAAGTGCTTCTGCGCCTGCTGGACGACGCTGACGTACTTGTCGAGAACTTCGTTCCGGGCACGATGGAGCGCTGGGGGTTGGGTTACGAGGGCGATCTCGCCATGCGCTTTCCGCGCTTGGTCTACTGCGCGATCTCCGGTTTCGGCGGCGACGGCCCGTACGGAGGTCTTCCCGGATACGACGCCGTGCTGCAGGCGCTGTGCGGCTTGATGAGCGTGAACGGGTGCGCACACTGCGGCCCAACGCGGATCGGCGTCCCTGTCGTGGATATCGCGACGGGATTGCACGCCGTCATCGGGATCCTGCTCGCACTTACCGAGCGGGCGCGCTCAGGCCGCGGGCAGCGAATCGAGGCCACCCTGTTCGACACCGCCTACGCCCTGATGCATCCCCACGCGGCCAACTATTTCGTTTCGGAGATCGAACCGGCGCTGACCGGAAACGCGCATCCGAACATCAGTCCGTACGATATCTATTCGGGCGCAGACGGAAGCCTTTTCCTTGGTGTCGTGAACGATGCCCAGTTTCGGCGCTTTTGCGAGGTGCTCGGCCGAACTGACCTCGCAGCCGACGCGCGATTCGGCTCTAACGCGCTGCGCCTCGCCAACCGCGCCGCGCTGCGTGAGGCGGTCGAGACCGCAGTCGCACGCGAACCGGTGGAATCGCTTTGCGCGCGATTGATGTCCGCCGGCGTGCCGGCGGCGCCGGTGCGACCGGTGTCGCGCGCGCTTCGCGATCCTCACGCGCGTCATCGCGGCACGTTCCTCGCGCGCGGCGCGTATCGCGGCATCGCCGCCGTGCAGAAGCTCTCGCGCACGCCCGCCGAGTTGCGTAGCGCACCACCCACTTTCGCCGCCGACACCCGGGCAGTGCTGTCCCGACTCGGCTATTCCCGCAGCGAGATCGAGGCACTCGTGCGGGACGGCGTCGCGCCGCTCGAACCGCGCGGCGCGCGCAAAGCCTCGCCACAGAAGGAGAGATCATGATCCGCATCCTCAAGGCGATCGCCCTCGCCGCCGGCGCGCTTTTCTTCTCGAACCCAGCGCCCGCGCAAACGTACCCTGCAAAGCCCGTACGCCTGATCGTGCCCTATGCACCTGGGCAGGGCACCGACGTGCTCTCGCGCTTTCTCGCGCAGAAGCTGCAGGAGTCCCTCGGCCAGCCATTCGTCATCGAGAACAAGCCCGGGGCGGGAGGAAACATCGGAGCGGAAGCTGCGGCGAAAGCCTCGCCCGACGGTTACACGCTCGTGATGGGTACAAATGCGACGCATGCCGCCAATCTCGCGATGTATGGAACGCTACCCTTCGACCACATGCGCGATTTCGCGCCGATTGCGCTCGTTGGCATGCTGCCGATGGTGCTCTCGGCCGCGCCTTCCTTTCCGGCCTCGTCGCTGGATGAGCTGATCGCCGCGGCGAAGACGAAGCCCAACGAAATCAACATCGCGTTGCCGTCCACCACCGCGCAGATCGTGCTGGAGCTGTTCACGCGGACCGCGGGGGCGAAACTCTTCGCGGTGACATACAAGGGAAGCGCGGCGGCGTTCACCGACGTCGTCGGCGGCCGCGTGCCGCTGCTGATTGACACGGCGACGGCAACGCTGCCGCAGATTGCTGCCGGCAAGCTCAAGGCCTTGGCCGTTAGCACCGCCCGTCGTACCGCCCTCGCGCCCGGCATCCCGACGTTCGCCGAGTCCGGCTTGCGCGGGTTCGAGCTGGTGGCGTGGAACGCGCTCTTCGCGCCGCGCGGCACGCCGGTGAGCATCGTGCAGCGGTTGAACCTTGAGGTGGTGCGTATCCTCGCGCTACCGGACACCCGCGAACGGTTGCTGCAGATGGGCTTTGAGCCTGCGGGGTCCACGCCCGAGCAGCTCGCGGCGTTCGTCGAAAGCGAAACCCGCAAGTGGACCGAACTGATCCGCTCCGCAGGCGTGAAGGCGCAGTGAACGCGAGGACCCCTGCAATCGTGGAAGCACGCACCTTCGACGAGGTGCAGCGCCATTTTTCGTGGAACGCCGTCTGGGCGCTTTTCGACGGCAGTCCCGAGCGCATCAACGTGGCGCATGAATGCATCGACCGCCACCGAGGCAAGGGGACCGCCGTGAGTGTGAAGTTCGCCGACGGCAGGCGCGAGCACTACGGCTTCGACGAACTGTCCGACCTCACCGGCCGGTTCGCCAACTGGCTTGCTCGCCGGGGCGTGGCGAAGGGTGACCGCGTCGCTGTGATCGTGGATCCGTCTCGTGCCTTCTACGTCGGCGTCTTCGGCGCCATGAAGTACGGCGCGATCGCGGTGCCGCTATTCACGCTCTTCGGTCCGGAGGGGCTGGCGCTGCGGCTCGGCGACTGCAGGCCGGCGCTCGCGCTGGTGCAGGAGGAGATGCCTTCGCTTCAGTTGCAGTTCCCGGGGATGCAGGTCGTACGCGCCGACGAGCGGTTCTGGGCTGAGCTTGCCGTCGAGCCGGCGCAGTTTGTACCCTGCACCAGTGCTTCGGATCTGGCGCTCTTCCAGTACACGTCGGGCACCACCCGGGAGCTGCCCGACGCAGTGAGGCACACGCACCGCATGCCGGTGACTCTTATGGTGGCCGCGCTCTACGGCCTTGGCCTCAGACCCGGCGACCGTTACTTCTGTCCCTCGTCCCCGGCCTGGGGCCACGGTCTGGCGCACGGCACGATCTCGCCGCTCGCCCTCGGAATCCATGCCGCGGCGTACTCGGGGAAGTTCGACGCGAAGCGCATTTTCGAGGCGCTGGAGGAGTTCCGCGTTGACAACATGGCGGCCGCGCCCACAGTGTTCCGCATGCTGAGGAATTCGGGTCTGCGCGAGCGCTACAGGATCGCTCTCAGAAAGATCTCCTACGCCGGCGAGCCGATGGACCCGGAAACCGCCCGCTGGATCGAGGACGCGCTCGGCACAACGCCGTGCAGCATGTACGGCACCACCGAGGTGGGAGTGCTGATCGTGAATTACCCTGGGCTGGAGGGCTACCGGGTCAAGCCGGGCGCGCTCGGCAAGCCCGCGCCCGGCATAGAGGTCGCCATCGTGGACCGCGCCGGCCGTGTGCTGGGACCCAACGAGCGCGGCGAGATCGCGGTCAAACGCAAGTCCGGCTGGTTCTTCGCCAAGGACCTCGGCTGGCGCGACGAGGAAGGCTATTTCTACATCGAGGGACGCTCTGACGACGTCATCATCTCAGCCGGTTGGACCATGAGTGCGGTTGAAATCGAGAATACGCTGCTCAAACATCCTGCCGTTCTCGAAGCTGCAGTGATCGGAGTGCCGGACGCCGTGCGCGGTCAGATCCCGAAGGCCTACATCGTCGCGCGCGAGACAGGCGCCGAGGTGGCAAAGGACATTCAAGAATTCATAAAGCAGCAGCTCAGCAAGCACGAGTATCCGCGCGACATCGCTTTCGTCACCGAACTGCCGAAAACCCCCGCCGGCAAGGTGAACCGGCGCGCGCTTCGCGACGTGCTGGCTAACGCGTCGAAAGAAAAAGGATTGCGGACCCCATGAGTACAGAAAGCCTGCAGCGCGAATTCGTCGGGATCACCGATGAGGCACTCGACGAGTTGCGCGCTCGGATCGGCGTCGTGATCGAGTCTACTGTGGAGCCGTGGTGCTACGAAGCGACTCGCGACGCGATCCGGCATTACGCTCACGGCATCGGCGACGACAATCCGCTGTGGTGCGACCCGGAGTACGCGAAGAAGACGCGTTACGGCGACGTGATTGCGCCACCGTCGTTCCTGTTCGCCTGCAACCGGGTCATCAGCGGCTATGTCGGAGGACTGCCCGGCGTTCACGCGATGTTCGCTGGCTGCGACTTCGAGTGGTTCAAGCCGATCCGGCGAAACGCACAAATCGCGAGCCGCGTGTACCTGAAGGACCTGGTGGAACACGAGACGCGCTTTGCCGGCCGCGCTATCCAGCAGATCTACCATGGTGAGTTCTACGACGAGACGGGCGCGCTCATCGCGTCGGCCGACACATGGTGTTTCCGCACCGACCGGGACGTCGCGCGCGAGGCCGGCACCAAGTATCGGCACGTGCGCGGGAAAAGCCACAAGGTGTACAGCGACGAGGAGCTCGCGCGCCTGTATGAGTACTACGAGCGCGAGGAAGTGCGCGGCGCGCGCCCGCGCTACTGGGAAGACGTCACCGTCGGCGAAAAGCTGCCGACGATGCTGAAAGGCCCGATGACCATCACCGGCTTCATCGCCTTCGTTCAAGGCTGGGGTAGCCTCTACATTCGCGCTCACAAACTGGCCTGGCAACTGTTGAAGAGGCATCCCAAGGCGGGCATCAAGAACCGCTTCGGCATCCCAGACGTTCCCGAACGCGTGCACTGGGAGCCGGAGCTGGCCATGAAGGTGGGCGCGCCCGGGGCTTATGACTATGGGCCAGAGCGCTGTTCGTGGATGAGCCATGCGATCACGAACTGGATCGGCGATGACGGAATGCTTCGCAAACTCCACTGTGAGATCCGCCGCCACAATCCGGAAGGCGACGTGCTTTTTATCAACGGGACTGTGACCGCCAAGTTCGAGCAGGACGGGAACAAGATGGTCGAATTCCAACTCGTCGCCGAGAATCAGGACGGCGAGCGCTCGGCGGTGGCGACGGCCGTCGCCCAGCTGCCTTCGCGCGCAACCTGAGAGCAGCGCTCGGCAGGGGCTATACTGCGCGCTCCCGGAGGAGCGCCGTGCCGCTGATCCAGTCGCAGCTCGATCCCCGCTCGGCGGAGTTCCGCGCCAACGCCGAGCGCATGCGCGCGCTGGTTGCGGACCTGCGCGAGAAAGTCGCGCGCATCGCGCAGGGCGGCGACGAGGAGGCGCGCGCCAAGCACCTCGCGCGCGGCAAGCTTCTGCCGCGGGTGCGGGTCGAGCGGCTGCTCGATCCGGGCTCGCCGTTTCTCGAGATCGGGCAACTGGCCGCCTTCGGCATGTACGGCGGCGAGGCGCCGGGCGCCGGCATCATCTGCGGCATCGGCCGCGTGTCGGGCCGCGAGTGCATGATCGTGTGCAACGACGCCACCGTGAAGGGCGGCACCTATTTCCCGATGACGGTGAAAAAGCACCTGCGCGCGCAGGAGATCGCCGCGCAGAACCGCCTGCCGACGATCTACCTCGTGGACTCGGGCGGCGCCAACCTTCCCAATCAGGACGAGGTGTTCCCCGACCGCGAGCACTTCGGGCGCATCTTCTACAACATCGCCAACCTGTCGGCGGCGCGCATCCCGCAGATCGCCTGCGTGATGGGATCGTGCACCGCCGGGGGGGCTTACGTGCCCGCGATGTCGGACGAGGCGGTGATCGTGCGCGGCCAGGGCACGATCTTTCTCGGCGGTCCGCCGCTCGTGAAGGCGGCGACCGGCGAGGTCGTCTCGCCCGAGGAGCTGGGCGGGGCGGAGGTGCACACGCGCGTCTCCGGTGTGGCCGACCATTACGCGCTCAACGACGAGCATGCGCTCGCGATCGTGCGGCGCATCGTCGCGGGGCTCAACACGCGCAAGCGCGTCGGACTGGAGGTGCGCGAGCCGCGCGAGCCGCTTTACCCGGCCGAGGAACTCTACGGCGTGATCCCAGCGGATGTGCGCAAGCCCTACGACATGCGCGAGGTGATCGCGCGCCTGGTGGACGGCTCGGAGCTGGACGAGTTCAAGCAGAACTACGGCACGACGATCGTCACGGGCTTTGCGCACATCCACGGCTATCCGGTCGGCATCCTCGCCAACAACGGCATCCTCTATTCCGAGTCCTCGCTCAAGGCGGCGCATTTCATCGAACTCGCCTGCCAGCGCGGCATTCCGCTCGTTTTCCTGCAGAACATCACCGGCTACATGGTGGGAAGGAAGTACGAGGCGGGCGGCATCGCCAAGGACGGCGCGAAGATGGTGACCGCGGTGGCGACCGCGCGGGTGCCGAAGTTCACGCTGATCCTCGGCGGCTCGTTCGGCGCCGGCAACTACGGCATGTGCGGGCGCGCGTACTCACCGCGCTTTCTCTGGATGTGGCCGAACGCGCGCATCTCGGTGATGGGCGGGCAGCAGGCGGCGGCGGTGCTGGCCACCGTGCGCCGCGACGCGATCGAGGCGAAGGGCGGAACGTGGTCGGCCGAGGAGGAAGAGGCGTTCAAGCGGCCGATCCTGGAGCAGTACGAGCGCCAGGGCCATCCTTACTACTCCAGCGCGCGGCTGTGGGACGACGGCGTGGTGGATCCGGCCGACACGAGGCGACTTCTTGCGCTCGCGATCTCGGCCTCGCTCAACGCACCGATCGAGGACACGAAGTTCGGCGTCTTCAGGATGTAGCCCGATGAACGCGAATCTTCTCGTCGAGCGCCGCGGCCCGGTCGCAGTGCTCACGCTAAACCGCCCCGAGATCCGCAACGCCTTCGACGATGCGCTGATCGCGGCGCTCGCCGAAGCGCTCGGCGAGATCGAGCGCGACGACTCGGTGCGCGCCGTGCTCGTCGCCGGCAACGGGCCGGCGTTCTGCGCCGGCGCGGATCTGAACTGGATGAAGCGCATGGCGGGCTACAGCTTCGAGGAGAACCTCGCCGACGCCCGCGCGCTCGCTGCGATGCTCGCCCGCCTCGAACGGCTTCCCAAGCCGACGGTGGCGCGCGTGCACGGGCCGGCGTTCGCGGGCGGTGTGGGTCTGGTCGCCGCCTGCGACGTCGCGGTGGGCTCGACCGAGGCGGTGTTCGCCCTCACCGAAGTGAAAATCGGCCTTTCGCCCGCGACCATCAGCCCGTACGTCATCCGCGCGATCGGCGAGCGCGCCGCGCGGCGGTACTTTCACACCGGCGAGCGCTTCGGGGCGGAAGAAGCGCATCGGCTCGGCCTGCTGCACAAGGTCTGCGCGCCCGAGCGGCTCGACGCCGAGGTCGCCGGGATCCTGGATCATCTGGTCGCGGGCGGCCCCGAGGCGCACCGCGCGATCAAGGACCTCATCCGGACCGCCTCGCGCGGCGGGCCGGTGTCCGATGCCCTCGTCGAGGACACCGCGCGCCGCATCGCCGCGATCCGCGTCTCGCCGGAAGGGCGCGAAGGCATCGCCTCGTTCCTCGAAAAGAGAAAGCCGGCGTGGCTCGCGCCGAAAGGCTAGCGTGTTCCGCAGGATCCTGATCGCCAATCGCGGCGAGATCGCCTGCCGCGTCATCACGGCGGCGCGCTCGCTCGGCATCCGCACGGTGGCGGTGTATTCGGACGCCGACCGCGACGCGCGCCATGTCGCGATGGCCGACGAAGCGCGGCGAATCGGCCCGGCGCCGGCTCGGGAGAGCTACCTGAACATCGAGGCGATCCTTGCCGCCGCGAAAGCATCCGGCGCCGAAGCGATCCACCCGGGCTACGGGTTTCTCGCCGAGAACGAGGCGTTCGCCCGCGCCTGCGAGCGTTCCGGGATCGTCTTCATCGGGCCGCCCGCGGAGGCGATCGCCGCGATGGGCGACAAGTCGGCGGCGAAGGCGCGAATGCAAACCGCCGGCGTGCCGATCGTGCCGGGCTACCACGGCGAGCGGCAGGATCCGGCGTTTCTCGCCGCGGAAGCGAACAGAATCGGCTATCCGGTGCTCATCAAGGCGGCCGCGGGCGGCGGCGGCAAGGGCATGCGCGTGGTGGACGGCCCCGAGCACTTCGCGGCCGCCCTCGACGGTGCGAAGCGCGAAGCGAAGGCGGCTTTCGGCGACGACCGGGTGCTCATCGAGAAGTATCTCCAGCGGCCTCGGCATATCGAGGTGCAGGTCTTCGGCGACCGGCACGGCAACCTCGTGCACCTGTTCGAGCGCGACTGCTCGGTGCAGCGCCGCCACCAGAAGGTGATGGAGGAGGCCCCCGCTCCGGGCCTGACCGAGAAGCGGCGGCGCGAGATGGGTGAGGCGGCGATCGCCGCCGCGCGCGCGATCGGCTATGTCGGCGCGGGCACCGTGGAGTTCATCGTCGGTGAGGACGGACGCTTTTACTTCATGGAAATGAACACGCGCCTCCAGGTCGAGCATCCGGTGACCGAGATGATCACCGGCGTGGATCTCGTCAAGTGGCAGCTCGCGGTGGCCGCCGGCGAACCGCTGCCCGCGCGGCAGGAGGACCTGCGCGTGCGCGGCCACGCGATCGAGGCGCGCGTCTACGCCGAGAACCCGGAGCGGGGCTTTCTTCCCTCCACCGGGCTGCTCAAGCGCCTGCGCACGCCCGCGGCCGCCGAATTCACCGCCTCCGGCGGGCCGCTCAGGGTGGATTCGGGCGTGCGCGGGGGCGACGAGATCTCGCCGCACTATGACCCGATGATCGCGAAGCTCGTCGCCTGGGGCGAAACCCGCGAGGCGGCGCTCGCGCGGCTGCGCGCGGCACTGGCCGATTTCGAGATCGTCGGCGTCGCCTCGAACGTCGAGTTCCTTGGCCGGGTATGCGAAAGCCGTGCCTTCGCCGCCGCCGATCTGGACACCGGCCTCATAGACCGGCTGCGGCCGGAGCTTTTTCCGCCGGAGCAGGGCGCGGCCGACGAGGACCTCGCCGCGGCGGCACTCGCCGAGCTGCTCGCCGAGGAAGACGCCGCGCGCGAACGAGCGCGCGCCTCGGGCGACCCCTATTCCCCGTGGCACGAGGTGGACGGCTGGAGACTCAACCTCGGCGCGCGCCACGAGTTCGTTTTTGCCGAAGGTGAGCGCGAGCATCGGGTCACGATCCACTTCGAAAGCGGGGGGCTGCGCCTCACCGTGGGCGGGCGCGAACATGCACTCGCGGGCGCGCGCGAAGGAGAACGGCTTCGCGTCACGCTGGGCGGAGTCAGCTTCCGCGCCGGGGTCTTCCGCGACGGGACTGAATGGCACATCTTCCGCGAGGGCCGGCATCGCGTGCTCGCTCTGAAGGGGGCGGAAGCGGCCGAAGAAAAGGACACCGCGGGCGGCACGCTCGCCGCGCCGATGCCCGGCAAGGTGATCCAGGTGCTGGTCGAGCCGGGCGCGGTCGTGGACAAAGGCGCGCCGCTCCTCATTCTGGAAGCGATGAAGATGGAGCACACCATCTCGGCGCCGCACGGCGGGCGCGTCGCCGCGATCCACTACCGGGCCGGCGAGCAGGTCGCCGAGGGCGCGGAACTCCTGCGCCTCGACCCCGCGTGAAAAAACCGGGATCGGACTCGCGCCTGATACAGCTTTCAAGGAGCGTGCGATGAAACTGCCAGCCAAGGTTCGCCTCGTGGAGGTCGGTCCGCGAGACGGGCTGCAGAACGAGAAGGGCGAGGTTCCGACAGCGATCAAGGTAGAGCTGATCGAGCGCCTGGCCGAGGCAGGGCTGCCGGCGGTCGAGGCGACGGCGTTCGTCTCGCCCAAGTGGGTGCCGCAGATGGCCGACCACACCGAGGTGATGGAAAGAATCCGCAGGAAGCCCGGCGTCTCGTATCCGGTGCTCACGCCGAACCTGAAGGGGTTCGAGGCCGCGCGCGCGGCCGGCGCGACCGAGGTCGCGGTGTTCGCCGCGGCGAGCGAGGCATTCTCGCAACGGAACATCAACTGCTCGATCGCCGAGTCGCTCGCGCGCTTCCGGCCGGTATTGGATGCGGCTGCGCGCCACGGCATCCGGGTGCGCGGCTACATCTCCTGCGTCGCCGGCTGTCCCTACGAGGGCGAGGTGCGCCCGGAAAAAGTGGCCGAGGTCGCCGGCGCGCTCCACGATATGGGCTGCTACGAGATCTCGCTAGGGGACACGATCGGCGTCGGCACGCCCGGCCGCATTCAGCGCATGATCGAGGCGTGCGCGAAGCGCGTCCCGGTGGAGCGGCTCGCCGGCCACTACCACGACACCTACGGCCAGGCGCTCGTCAACATCTACGCCTCGATGGAGCTGGGCGTGGCGACCTTCGACGCCTCGGTCGCCGGGCTCGGCGGCTGTCCGTACGCGAAAGGCGCCACCGGCAACGTGGCCACCGAGGACGTGGTGTACATGCTCGACGGCCTCGGCATCGAGACGGGCGTGGACCTCGCGAAGCTCGTCGAGATCGGCCAGTGGATCTGCCGAGCGATCGGCCGCGAACCCGTGAGCCGCGCCGGCCGCGCGATCGCGGCGAAGAAAGCGGGATGATCGCCTCCCCCTGCGTCAAGGTCTGCGTGCTCGACGCCGCTCGGGGCGTCTGCACCGGCTGCGGCCGCACGCTCGACGAGATCGCGCGTTGGAGCGAGATGAGCGACGAGGAGCGCGCGCGCGTGATGGCCGAGCTGCCGGCGCGCCGAGACGCGGCGAGCGTCTCGCCGGACGCATTGCGGCTCTCCGGAGACTGAAAGGGAGCCGCGCGCCTCGCGCCCGGCTCGTTCCCGCGCGCGCCGCGGGCCGGCGCTTTCCTCGCGCTATGCGGCCGGCGCGCGCGGCAGGTGACCCTCCAGGATCGCGCGCAGTTCCGCCGGATCAATCGGCTTGTGTACGAAGGCACGGATTCCCGCCGCCTCGGCCTCCGCGCGACCCAGCGTATCGGCGTAGCCGGAGCACAGGATCACCGGAACGTCCGGCCGCAGGCGGGTCAGCTCGCGCGCAAGCTGCGTGCCGGTCAGGCGCGGCATGGTCTGATCGGTGAGAACGAGAGCGAACGCCGCCGGTTCGCTCGCGAAGGCTTCCCGCGCTTCGAGCCCGTCGCTGCACGCCACGACCTCCAGCCCCCAGCTTTCCAGCAGCTCGCGCAGGAAGCCGCTCACCGAAGCCTCGTCGTCCACCAGCAGCACGCGCCCGGCGAGCGCACCGCGGCTCGCCGGCGCGGCCGGTGCTTCCGCCGCCTGCGCGACCGGCCCTCCGCTTGCGGGCAGCAGGATGCGGAACGTCGCGCCTCGCCCTGGCGCGGTCTCCACCAGAATATGTCCGCCGTGCTCGTGCACGATGCCGTGCACGGTCGCAAGTCCCATGCCGCTGCCCTCGCCCGCCGCCTTGGTGGTGAAAAACGGCTCGAACATGCGGTCGAGCGTCCCCGGCGCGATGCCGGCGCCGTCGTCGCGCACGCACAGCTCGACGAACTCGCCCGCGAAGGGCTTGCGGCATGCGGTGCACAGCGCCCCGGCATGGCGCGCGCGACCGACCGAAACCCTCACGCTGCCGCGCCCGCCGGTCGCGTCGCGGGCGTTGATGCACAGGTTCAGCAGGATCTGGTCGGCGTGCACCGGATCAATCAGCACCGGCGGCGTGCCGGGCGCGAACGCGACGTCGAGCTCCAGCGTCGCCGGCAGCGCCGAGCGCAGCAATGCCTCGGCGGCACGCACGTGCGCGGCGAGGTCCACCGGCCGTGGCTCGCCGCGCCGGCCGCGGCTGAACGTGAGCAGCTGCTGGATCAGGTCGCGCGCGCGCCGGCACGACTGCTGCGACTGATCGAGGTAGCGGGCGAGCTTCGCATCGCCGGCCGCGGCCGGGCGCTCGGAGGCGAGCACGATGTAGCCCATGATGCTGGTGAGCAGGTTGTTGAAGTCGTGCGCGATGCCGCCCGCGAGGTGGCCGATCGCCTCCATCTTCTGCGCCTGGCGCAGCTGCGCCTCGAGCGCGGCGCGCTCGGCCTCGGCGCGCTTGCGCGCGGTGATGTCGCGACCGATGTAGAGGACGTGCGGCTTGCCCTGATGCAGGATCGGCACGCCCCGCACCTCCAGCTCGCCGCAGCGCCCGTTGCGCGAGTACGCAGTCGCCTCGAACTGGATCGGCTCGCCGGCGAGCGCGCGCCGGTGCATTTCGAGCACGTAGTCGCGCAGCTCGTCCGGGTTGAGCGTGAGCCGGTCCACGCCGATCACCTCGTCGCGCCGGTAGCCGCTCATCGCGAGATAGGCGGGGTTCACGTCCACGATCCGGAAGTCGGCGTCGCGCAGGACCAGCGCGTCCGCCGCCGCATCGAACATGGCCCGGTACTGCTCCTCGCTCGCCCGCAGCCGCTCCTCGGCACGCTTGCGCTCGCTGATGTCGCGCAGGATCGCGAGCACGTGCGGCTCGCCGCGGTACGTGACCGGGATCGTCCGCACCTCGATCTGGAACCGCTCGCCGTTCTTGCGCTCGGCCTCGAGCTCGGCGTGACAGCGCTCGCCGGCGAGCGTGCGGCGCACGAGCGCGCGGCGCCGCTCGGCGTACTCGCGCGAATGCGCCGACTCGTAGGCGTCGCCAAGCACCTCGGCGCGCGAATAGCCCAGCAGGCGCTCGTAGGCGGGATTGACCTCCACGCGCTGCAGGCTCGAGTTCCACAGCACGAGCGCGTCGGCGCTGGCGTTGAAGATCGCACGGTACTGCTCCTCGCTCGCCCGCAGCCGTTCCTCGGCGAGCCGGCGCTCGGTGATCTCGCGCGTGATGGCGAGCAGGTAGGGGCGGCCGCCGATCTCGACCTTCTTCAGCGTGACCTCGTCCCAGTGCAGGCTACCGTCCTTGTTGCGGCGCTGCCATTCGAAGCGCACCGGCCCCCCCGCCCTCGCCTCGCCGAGCCGCCGCGCCGCCTCTTCCTGCGTGTACGGCGGCACCCCGGAGCCGAGGTCCACGGGCGTGAGCCGGCGGAACTCTTCGGGACTGTAACCGTAGGCCTCGCACGCCTTCGGATTGACGTCGAGGATCGCTCCGGTGTCCCAGTCGTGCACGAAGATCGCGTCCTCGGTCGCCTCGAAGATGGCGCGGTAGCTCGCCTCGGATACGCGGCGCGCCTGCTCCGCCCGTCCCCGGCCGATCTCGGCCGCAGCGCGCCCGGCAAAGATGCGCAGCACCGATTCGGCGAGGGCGGCGTCGGCGAGCGGCCGCCGGCTCATCACGCCGATGATGCCGAGCGGCTGTCCGGCGGCGCCGTTCAGGGGATAGGCGGCGTAGCCCTCGACACCGAGCGCCACGAACAGGTCGTCGCGCGGAAACTTGCCCTGCACGCCCGCGCCGTGGAACCGGAATGCGCGCCCCACGACATCGGCGCACGGGGTTCCGGCGAGGGGGTAGTCGAAGCCGGGCCGGATCTCGCCGTCCACCGCGACCGCGAGCGTGCGCATGCGCGTGCGTTCGCGGTCGGCGAACGTCGCGATGAACGCGACTTCGACGCCGAGGATCGCCGACAAGTCGCGGGCGAGATCATGAAAGAGCGTTTCGCCTTCGGCGCCCGACACCGCGAGTGCAGAGAGCCGCAGCGCTTCGTCCGCGCGTTCGTTCATGTGGTCGCCATGAGTGAGAGGGTCGCCGGCGCCCGAGTGTACCGGCGGACGCCGGCGCGGCACGAACTGTTACCCGGCGGATACATTCGCGACATGCCGGTTACGCTGCGACGCGCAATCGGCGGCACCCGGTTACACGCACCTGCCAGCATGACCGCGAACCCACGATCGCGAAAGGACACGGTCATGTCGTACGGCAGGCATTCCATGTGGCGCCGCGTGCTCGAGGCGCTCGCCGCGCTCTTCGCTCCACGCGCGCACCCGCCCTCGGGTCTCGCCTCCCTCAGCGACCACCTCCTGCGGGATATCGGCTTGACGCGCGACGACGCGACGCGCCTCGACCTGGGCCGCTAGCCGGCGGGCGGCGGCACGAACATGTATCCGGCGCCGCGCACGGTCCGGATTGCGACCGGGTTCGCGGGCTCGGCCTCGATCTTGCGCCGCAACCGCGCGATGCGGATGTCAATCGAGCGATCGAACGGCTCCCATGCGCGGTTGCGCGTGAGCGTGAGAAGCCGGTCGCGCGACAGCACCCGGTTCGGATTCTCGACGAAGACCCGCAGCAGCTCGTATTCCATGCTCGTGATGTGCACCTCCGCGCCGCTCGCGTCGAACAGGCGGTGCGCGGCGAGGTCGAGCGAACAGCGTCCCACGGCGACACGACGCGACGCCGGCGCCGGCTGCGCCCCGGCCGGCGCCTGCGCCTGCAGCCGGCGCAGCACGCTCTTGAGCCGGGCGAGCAGCTCGCGCGGATCGAACGGCTTGGCCACGTAGTCGTCGGCGCCGATCTCCAGGCCGATGACGCGGTCAATCACCTCGCCGGCCGCGGTGACCATGATGATGCCGACGTCGTAGCGCTCGCGCAGGTAGCGCGCGAGCGTGAGGCCGTCCTCTCCGGGGAGCCGGATGTCGAGCAGCACGAGGTCCGGCGGATCGCGCTCGAGCTCGGCGCGCATGGCCGCGCCGTCCGCGGCCTGCGCCACCGCGTAGCCGTGCGCGCGCAGGTACTCGGCGAGCATGTCGCGCACCGAGCGATCGTCGTCCACGATGAGCACCCGCGCCGCGTCCATCGTCGCCCTCCCGTGCCGCCGATTATAGGGGCCTACCTGTTACGTCCCGGATACCAAGTGTTTCAAGCCGTTCATTTTCCGGTTACCGGGCGCGCGCAGGATGCACGCCGTGCGCCGGACCTTGCCGGCGCGATCCCGAAAGGAGCATCCACCATGACGACGAACGACGAATATCTGATCCACGGCAATCTCCAGCTGCGGCGGGGAAGCATGCTCCGCATTGACGACGGCCGCGGCATGCTCATCCACGTCTGGGACGGCTGCCTCTGGGTGACGCAGGAACGCGACCCGGAGGATATCCTGCTCAGGGCGGGCGAGTGGTTCCGGATCGCGCGGAACGGCCGCACGCTGGTGCATGCGACGAGCGCCAGCGCCGTCGCGCTCACCTCGCCGCACGAGCAGGCGTTTGCGCGGCGAATTGACCTCATCCGCCCGGGTACGTCGCAACCGCGGCTGCTGCACCGGGCGCAAAAGACCGCCGCATTCCGGCTTCATCGCATCGCTCAGCGAGCCCTCGAGGCGTGGGCCGGGCTCTACGCGAGCCCGATGCGGCGCTTGCCCTCGCTGTAGACCCCCGTTCCATCCATGACGACCCAGGAGGATCCGCACATGCAGATCGCACCACAAACGATTGACACCCACCGCTACTCCAGGTGCATCGAGGTTTCCCGGCGCGTGCGCTGGGACATTGACCGCGACGTCATCCGCAACCGGACATTGGACGTCTCGCGCAACTTCCTGCCGGACGGACTCTGCCGGCCCGAGCGCCTTCCGGCTCTCGACCACGAGGAGCGCCGGTTCTTCAGCCAGGTGCAGGGACGCACCTACGCCAACATGTTCGGCCTGGTCGAGCGCTTCATTGCGCCAAAGGTGATGGAAATCAGCCGCGAGCACTGGCTCGGCGACCAGACCGCCTTCGAGGCGCTGGTCCGCTTCACCGACGAGGAGCTCAAGCACCAGGAGCTGTTCCGTCGCATCGAGCGCATGATGGCTGAAGCGATGCCGGCGGGCTACGCGTTCCTGCCGCAGCCGAACGACGTCGCCCGTGCGGTGCTCGGAAAATCCACCTGGGCCGTTCTCGCGCTGATCTGTCACATCGAGCTTTTCGTTCTCGCCCACTACCGCAGCAGCATCGAGGGCGCGGGCGAGCTGTGCCCGCTGTGGAAGGACGTGTTCCTTTATCACGCCCGCGAGGAGTCGCAGCACGCGATTCTGGACGAGCTCGAGTGGATGCGCGAGAACGCGAGGCTCGGCGCCGCCGAACGCGATCAGGGCGTCTCCGACCTGATCGAACTCGTTGCCGCAGTGGACGGAATCCTGCGGATACAGGCCGAGGCCGACGCCGCATACTTTCTCGCCCATTGCGGCGCGACGGCGAGCGCGGCCGGCGGCGCCGCAGTGCGCGAGGCGTTTCTGTCCGCCTATCGCTGGCAATACATCGGCTCGGGGGTGCAGGAACCGCGCTTCCGCGAAATCCTCGGCGCGATGATCACGCCGGCCCAGGCCGAGCGCATCGGCGCGGCCCTCGCGCCGATCTGCGGCTGAGCACTGGAAGCCGCGGGCGGTCCATGAACCCGGACGACGGGCGGCGGCGGCCTGCGCCGGCGCCACCGTCCTCGCCGGCGTACGAACTCCGCCGCCGCCCCGGCTCAGATCGCGAGGGTCGCGGCGAGCTCCAGCGGACCGGGCGGGAACGCCCGGCGCCGGCCAATCGCGCGAGCAAGCGGAACCAGCGCGACGCGGCCGCGCTGCACCCCCGCCATCACACTCGTTCGGCCCGCGCGCAGCGCTTCGACCGCCGAGGCGCCGAGCACCGAGCCAAGCAGCCGGTCGCGGGCGCTCGGCACGCCGCCGCGCTGCGTGTGCCCGAGGATGCACACGCGCGCCGGATAGCCGCGGCGCGCGAGGTCGCGCGCAAGCTGCGCCGAGCGCCCGGGCCGTCCGGCTTCGGCGACCACGATGATGCTGCTCGTCTTGCCGCGGCGCGCGCCGCGCTCGATCGCGGCGCAGACCCTGGCAAGCGACTGCGCGCGCTCGGGCACCAGGATCGTCTCCGCGCCCCCGGCGATGCCGACGTGCGCGGCGATGAACCCGGAGGTGCGTCCCATCACCTCGACGAGAAAGATCCGCTCGTGCGCGCTCGCGGTGTCGCGGATGCGGTCTATCGCCTCGACGGCGGTGTTGACGGCGGTGTCGAAGCCGATCGTCTCCTCGGTGCCGGCGATGTCGTTGTCAATGGTGGCCGGAACGCCCGCCACCGCGATCCCGGTCTCCGCGTGCAGCCGCAGCGCACCGGCGAACGAGCCCTCCCCGCCGATCACCACCAGCGCCTCGATGCCCCGGGCGCGCAGGTTCCGCGCCGCCGCCCGCCGCGCCGCGCGGCGCAGGAACTCGCGCGAGCGCGCGGTCTTCAGGATCGTGCCGCCGTGCTGGATGATGTTGGCGACGGAGGCCGCGCCGAGCGGCTCCATGCTGTCCTCGATGAGGCCGCTGTAGCCCCGCAGCACGCCGTGCACCTCGATGCCGTGCGCGATCGCGTAGCGCACCACGGCGCGGATCGCCGCGTTCATGCCCGGCGCATCGCCGCCGCTCGTGAGCACCGCGATCGAGGCGAGCGAGCGGCGCGCTCGCAGGCGAGGCACGCTGAGCATGGCAAGGAATTTTAAGGTGGACGGCCGGCGGCATCGTCGGCGGCGCACCGCCCGATTCCGGGTCGGTTAACCCGTTCGCCGCCCGGCACCGTTCAATGCCGGCGTGATCCCCGATTTCGAAGGAGCAGACCCATGCAGATGAAAGCATTCGCGCCGGCGCTCGCCGCGGCGCTCGCCGCCGTAGCCGTCCACGCCACGGCGAAGGAAATCGCGAGCACGCTCGCCGATCAGCAGTCGGTCGCGGTCACGATCTACAACGAGAACCTCGCGCTCATCCGCGAAACGCGCCGCGTCGCGCTCGATTCCGGCCCGAACCGCCTCGCGCTGAAGGAGGTGAGCGGCGCGATGCGGCCAGAGACGGCGCTGTTGAAGAGCCTCTCGCATCCCGGCGCGCTCGCCCTCATCGAGCAGAACTTCGACTTCGACCTGCTCACCCCGGCGAAGTTGCTGGAAAAGTACGTCGGCCGCAACGTGCGCATCGCTCGGGTGCATCCGCAGACCGGCGCCGAAACCTACGAGTCCGCCGTGGTGCTCGCCGCAACCGGCGGCGTCGTGTTGCGGGTCGGAGACCGCATCGAAACCGGGATTCCCGGCCGCATCGTCTTCGACGGCGTGCCGCCGAACCTGCGCGAGCGGCCGACGCTGGTCACCGAGCTGCACAGCTCGCGCGCTGGGCCGCAGACGGTGGAGCTTTCCTACCTCACCGGCGGCCTCTCGTGGAAGGCCGACTACGTGGCCGAGCTCGACGCCGCGGACAAGGCGCTCGACCTGAACGGCTGGGTGACGCTCGTCAACCGCAGCGGCACCGCCTACCCCAACGCGCGGTTGCAGCTTGTCGCCGGCGACGTGCACCGGGTGCGGGAAGCCATGCGGCCCGCAGCCACGCGCGAGGTTGCGGCAGCAAAGCCGGCATCGGTCCCGCGCGATCTGCAGCAGGAACCGCTCTTCGAGTACCACCTCTATACGCTTGCGCGCCCGACTACGATCGCCGACAACCAGGCAAAGCAGGTGGCGCTCCTCTCGGCAAACGGCGTGCCGGTGACGAAGGAGCTGGTGCTGCAGGGCGCCGACCACTATTACCGGGCGAGCGCCGGCCAGATCGGGCAGAAGATGAAGGTGGGCGTCTTCGTGCAGTTCGAAAACCGCGAGTCGGCGCGCCTCGGGCTGCCGATGCCGAAGGGCGTGGTGCGGGTGTACAAAAAGGACTCGGCCGGCGGCACGCAGTTCGTCGGCGAGGATGCGATTGACCACACGCCGAAGAACGGCACGGTGCGCCTGAAACTGGGCGAGGCGTTCGACGTCACCGCCGAGAAGAAACAGACCGACTTCCGGCGCCGCGAGCCGCAAGCGCCGCGCAGCTACGCCTTCGAGAGCGCCTACGAGATCGAGCTCAGGAACGCAAAAAAGGAGGTGGTCACCGTGATCGTGCGCGAACCGGTGCCGGGCGACTGGACGATGCTGGAGGAAAACCACCGCCACCGCAAGGCCGCGGCCGGCACCGCGGAATGGAAAATCGAGGTGCCGCCCGAGGGCTCGGCGACGCTGCGCTACCGCGTGCTGGTGCGGCTCTAGGCGCTCAGATGTCGGCGAAATCGCCGTGCCGGCCCTTGCCGGACGCGAAGCGCGCCGCGCCCGCCGCGCCCTCGGCGACGAAGGCGGGAAAGCCGTTGTACCACTCCTTGCGCATCGCCTCGCGGACCGTGAGTCCCTGCTGCATGTACACCGAGCGCCGGTCGGCGCGCACGCACACCTGCGGAAAGCGCGCGATCTCGTGCGCCATCGCTTCGGCGAACTCGCGCGAGGTGCCGTCGGGCACGACGTGTTCGCAGGCACCGATGCGAAGCGCTTCATCGGCCGGCACCTTGCGGCCGGTGAGGATGATCTCCAGCGCCCGCCCTACGCCGACGATGCGCGGAAGCCGCACCGTGCCGCCGTCCACGAGCGGCACGCCCCAGCGCCGGCAATAGACGCCGAAATAGGCCGATTGCTCCATCACCCGCACGTCGCACCACAGCGCGAGCTCGAAGCCGCCCGCCACCGCGGGGCCCGCCACCGCCGCGATCACCGGTTTGTCGAGTTCCAGCCGCGTCGGCCCGAGCGGTCCGCGCGGAATCGGCTTGCGATCGTCGAGCGGATAGTCAATCGCGTGCAGCTCGGCGGGATCCTTGATCAGCGAGGCGCAGTACTTCAGGTCCCAGCCGGCGCAGAAGGCGCCGCCCTCGCCCCAGAGCACCGCCACCGCCGCTTCCGGATCGGCGTCGAACGCCCGGAACGCCGCGGTGAGCGCATCCGCGCTCTCCGGATCCATCGCGTTCCTCGCCTCCGGGCGCGAATGGATCACCGTCCAGACCCTGCCCTTCTTTTCTATCCGTACCGCCATGCTCAATCCCTCCGTTGTGAAGCGGCGAGCGCCTGGTCGAGGTCCCAGAGGATGTCCTCCAGGTTCTCCAGCCCCACCGAGATGCGGATCATGTCCGGGCTGATGCCGGCCTTCGCCTGCTCCTCGTCCGCGAGCTGCTGGTGCGTGGTGCTCGCGGGGTGGATAACGAGGCTTTTCGCGTCGCCGACGTTGGCGAGGTGCGAATGCAGCTTCACCGCCTCGATGAAGCGCCGCCCCGCTTCGCGGCCGCCCTTGACGCCGAAGGCGAAGATCGCGCCCGCGCCCTTGGGGAGATACCTCTTCGCGCGCTCGTGGTACGGGCTCGACGGAAGGCCCGGATAGCTCACCCAGCTTACGCGCGGATCCTTTTCCAGCCACTCGGCGACCGCGCGCGCGTTGGCGACGTGCTTTTCCATGCGGAAGGACAGCGTCTCCAGCCCCTGGAGGAACAGGAACGCGTTGAAAGGGCTCATGCAGGCGCCGAGATCCCGCATCATCTCCACGCGCGCCTTCATGATGAAGGTGAAGTTGCCGAACGTCTCCCAGTAGCGCATGCCGTGGTAGCCCGGCGAGGGCTCGACCATCTCCGGGAACGTGCCGTTGTCCCAGGGAAAAGTGCCGCCGTCCACGATCACCCCGCCGATCGAGGTGCCGTGCCCGCCGATGAACTTGGTCGCCGAGTGAACGACGATGTCGGCGCCGTGCTCGAACGGCCGGCACAGGTACGGCGAGGCGAAGGTGTTGTCCACCATGAGCGGGATCCTGTGCGCGCGCGCGATGTCGGCGACCTCGCGGATCGGGAACACGTCCGCCTTCGGGTTTCCGATCGTCTCGCCGTAGAGGAGCTTCGTGCGCGGCGTGATCGCGCGAGCGAAGTTCTCCGGGTCGGAGGCGTCCACGAACGTCACGCCGATGCCGAAGCGCCGGAAGGTGAGCGCGAACTGGTTGTAGGTGCCGCCGTAGAGGGTGCTGGAGGACACGATCTCGTCGCCCGCCTTGAGCAGCGTCGCGACCGCGACCAGTTGCGCGGCTTGGCCGGAAGCCGCGGCGAGCGCCCCGACGCCGCCTTCGAGCGAGGCGACCCGCTCCTCGAACGCGGCGACCGTCGGGTTGGAGATGCGGCTGTAGATGTTGCCAAACTTGTTGAGCGCGAAAAGGTGCGCCGCGTGCTCGGTGTCCTCGAACACGAACGAGGTGGTCTGGTAGATCGGCATCGCGCGCGCGCCGGTCGTCGGATCGGGCGTCTGCCCGGCGTGCAGCATCCGCGTGTCGAACCCGAAGTCGAATTTGTCGGCCATGGTTTTTCCTTACCGGAACACGGTGTCGAAGCGCCGGGCGGTGATGACGCCGGTGGAAAGGCCCACCACGTCCAGCCCGTAGTCCTTCTTGCCGAAGAAGCGGCAGTGCTCGATCTTGACGCAGCGGTCCATCACCACTTCCATCCCGGCGGCGGCAGCGCCGCGCGCCGCCTCCTCGTTGATGACACCGATCTGCATCCAGAACACCTTGGCGCCGATCGCTTTCGCCTCGGCCACCAGGGGCGGTACCGTCTCGCCGCGCCGGAAGATGTCCACGATGTCCACCGGCTCGCCGATCTCGGCGAGCGAGCGATAGCAGCGCAGCCCGAGGATTTCCTCCGTACCGGGATTTACCGGATAAACCGTGTAGCCCTTGCTCTTCATGTGAACGAGCGCGCGGTAGCTCGCGCGCGTGGGGTTGGCCGACACCCCCACCATCGCGATCCTGCGGTAGCGCACGAGGATGTCGCGCGTGCGCGCCGAAAGCGTCCCCGTCATGATGCCTGCGTAGTTCGCCATCATCGTCTCCCCTTCTTCCGTTTCGTGCGCTTCGGGCGCAGCTCGCGCCCTTCCGGAATCGGTCTGCCGCTGTCGCGCCATTCGACCGCGGCACGGAATCCGTGTCTTTCCGCGTAGCCCTTGAACCACAACCCCTCGGGCGAATGGCGTGCGATGCCGTCAAAGAGCGTCGCGATCATTTGCGTGCCCGCAAGCCCCATGTTCTCGTAGGCCTGGTTGATCATCAGCTTCTGCATCATGAGCTGGTTTTTCGGCACCCCCGCCATTCGCCGCGCGAGCGCCTCGACCGCGGCGTCCAGCTCCTCGGCCGGCACCGCGTCGTGGACGAGCCCCCAGGCCTTGGCGGTTCGCCCGTCAATCGTGTCGCCGGTGAGAAGCATTCTTTTCGCCTTTTCCGCGCCCAGCCGGTAGACCCACATCGCGGTGGTGGGACAACCCCAGACGCGTGCCGGCATGTAGCCGATCCTCGCGTCCTCGGCCATGATGACGATGTCGGCGCAAAGCGCGATGTCCGAACCTCCCGCCACGGCGTAGCCGTGCACCTTGCAGATCACGGGCTTGGCGCTGCGCCAGAGCGAGAGAAAATCGTCGGTGTTCGCCTTCATGAAGCGGTAGTCCCGCATCGGATCCCACGGCATCGGCTGCGTCCAGCGGTTCTCGGGGTCGCCCTCGGCGAAGCGCTTGAGATCGTAGCCGGCGCAGAAGGCGCGGCCCGCGCCCGAGAGGACGATGACGTGCACGCGCTCGTCGGCGTTGGCCCTCTCGACCGCCTGCCGGATCTCGCGCGGCATGCGCTCGTCAATCGCGTTCAGGCGCGCCGGGCGGTTGAGGGTGATGCGGGCGATGCGGCCGGTGACGGCGTACTTGAGCGTGGCGAATTTCGGCGGCATCGGTCCTCCCCGCGCGCTAGCATAGCAACCCGTGCGCCCGGTCATCCTCTGGTTCGACTTCGTCTCGCCGTACTCGTACCTCGCGCATTGCCGGCTCGGGGAGCTGCCGGCGGACGTCACGCTGGACTATCGCCCGGTGCTTTTTGCCGGGCTGCTCGACCATTGGGGCATGAAAGGGCCGGCGGAGCTCGCGCCGAAGCGCCGCTACACCTACCGCGCGACGCACTGGACCGCGAAGGCGCTGGGTGTGCCGTTCCGCTATCCGGCCGGGCACCCGTTCAATCCGCTGCCCTGGCTTCGCCTCGCCATCGCGGCGGGCGCGACGCCGCAGGCGATCCGCCGGATCTTCGAGTCGCTCTGGACGACCGGAGAGGATCCGGCCGATGCGGCGCGCCTGGCGGCTGTCGCGAAGGAGCTGGATGTGGACGAAGCGATGCTCGCGGCCCCGGAAGTGAAGGACACCTTGCGCCGCAACACCGCGCAGGCCGCCGCGCACGGCGTCTTCGGCGTGCCGACCTTCGAAGCCGACGGCGAGCTTTTCTGGGGCGCCGACTCGATCGGCTGGCTCGCCGCGTTCCTCGCCGACCCCTCGTTCGTCAGGAACCCGGAGATCGAGCGGCTCGACCGGTTGCCGGTCTCGGCCGCGCGCAAGACCGGCTAGGAATACTTGCGCAGGTCCTCGATCACCTTGCCGTCGTTCGGCAGCGTTCCAGGCGCGACGATCGCGACCTCGCCACGCAGCTTGGTCACGTCGCGAATGGCGGTCACGATCCGATCGGCAAGGCCCTCCGCGGGCGCCGCGACCTCGCAGCGAAGCGTCATGCGGTCGGCGCCGGTCTCGCCCTCGACCACGAGCCGGGCGCGCGCGATCTCCGGAAACCGGCGCACGATCTCGGCCACCTGTTTGGGCGTCACGAACATGCCGCGCACCTTGGTGGTCTGGTCGGCGCGTCCCATCCAGCCGCGGATGCGCGTGTTGGTGCGCCCGCACGGGCTCGTGCCGGGAAGGATCGCCGAAAGATCGCCGGTGCCGAAGCGGATGAGCGGATAGTCGCGGTTGAAGCTCGTCACCACGACTTCGCCCACCTCCCCCTCGGGAACCGGATCGCCGGTGCCGGGACGCACGATTTCGAGGATGAGGCCTTCGTCGAGGATCATGCCCTCGGTGGGCGTTCCGTCGGCGAGCGCGCTCTCGTAAGCGAGAAGCCCCAGGTCCGCCGTGGCGTAGAGCTGCTGCACCCGGATGCCGCGCGCGCGCATCGCCTCGCGCAGCGCGGGCGGGAGGTACTCCGCTCCGACGAGCGCCTTCCTCAGGCAGGCGATGTCCGCCTTCAGCTCGTCGGCCTTCTCGACGATCAGCTTGAGGAACGACGGCGTGCCGATGAAACCGCTTGCGCGCAGATCCCGGATCGTCGTCACCTGCAGCTCGGTCTGGCCGACGCCGGTCGGCACGATCGTGCACCCGATCGCCGCCGCGCCCGCCTCCACCATGGCGCCCGCCGGCGTGAAGTGGTAGGCGAACGTGTTCACCGCAAGGTCCCCCGGGCGAAAGCCCGCCGCCCATAGCGCACGCCCGGTTCGCCACCAGTCGCGCCCGTGCCCCTCGGGTTCGTAAATCGGCCCGGGCGAGGCGAACACCTTCGCCAGTTTGGCCAGCGGCGTCGCGTTGAGCCCGCCGAACGGGCGCTCGCGCGCCTGCAGTTCGGCGAGATCGGACTTGCGCGTCACCGGCAGCTTCGCGAGCGCCGCGCGCGAATGGATGGCCGCCGGCTCGACGTCGGCGAGAATTCGCGCCCAGCCGGGCGCGTTCCGCTTCGCGTGCGCGATGAGATCGGGCAGCCCCGCCATCAGCGCCGCCTCGCGCTCGGCCGGGGCGCGCGTCTCCAGCTCGTCGAAGTACTCAGTCATCGCCACTCCCCAAGACAGGGACGGACCGCGATTGTCGCGCGCCTGCGGCGCGCCGTGCACGTTCGCCGGCGGGAAAGGTTGCTCCGACCCCGCTCTTTGGCCGGTCAGAGCCAGCGCTTGCGGCGCCGGTAGCTCTTGACGTCGCGAAAGCTCCTGCGCCCGCCGGACGAAAAGCCGAGGTAGAACTCCTTGACGTCCTCGTTCTCGGCGAGCGAGCGCGCCTCGCCGTCCATCACCACCCGGCCGTTCTCCAGGATGTAGCCGTAGTCGGCGTACTTGAGCGCCATGTTCGTGTTCTGCTCGGCAAGGAGGATGCTGACGCCCTCGTTGCGGTTGAGCTCCTTCACGATCTCGAAGATCTCCTCGACGAGTTGCGGCGCCAGGCCCATCGAGGGCTCGTCGAGCAGGATCATCTTCGGCCGCGCCATCAGCGCGCGCCCGATCGCCGTCATCTGCTGCTCCCCGCCCGAGGTGTAGCCGGCGAGCGACTTTCTGCGCTCCTTGAGGCGCGGGAAGTACCGGTACACGCGCTCCAGGTCCTCGCGCAGGTCGGCTCCGCCGCGGGTGTAGGCGCCGGTGAGAAGGTTTTCTTCCACCGTGAGGTGCTGAAAGCAATGCCGCCCCTCCATCACCTGGATCACGCCCATCTTCACCAGCTCGTTGGGCGTGAGGCGGTCCACCCGTCTGCCCTGGAAAAGGATCTGCCCCTTGGTGACCTCGCCGCGCTCGGCCTGGAGCAGGTTGGAGATGGCTTTCAGCGTCGTGGTCTTGCCGGCGCCGTTCGCTCCGAGCAGCGCCACGATCTGGCCTTCCTTCACCTGCAGGCTCACGCCCTTGAGCACGAGGATCACGTGGTCGTAGATCACCTCGATGTTGTTCACCTCGAGGATGGGCTGCGCCTGCGACAGGGGTTTGGGCACTGCGGACATGGCGACTCTCGATCGGTTGACGCGGGACTCCGCAAAAAAACGGCGGGCCGCGGCCCGCCGTCGCCTCCGGCGCGCCTACGCCGAATCGCTCAGGAGGCCTCCTTTGCGCAGTCGCGCGGCGTGATGCCTTTCTCTTTCGCGTACTTCGCGGCCGATTCCTCGATCATCGGGCGGACCAGCTTGTGGTCGGCCGGGATCCAGTCGGTGATCACCTTCCACTGCTTGCCGTCCCACTGCTGGAACTTGACCGCGCCGCCGCCCTCGTGATCCGCGCAGGACAGCTTGAGCGGCTGCATGAACCCGGTCGCGCCCAGCTCCTTCAGGCGCTTCTCGTCAATGTTGAGGTTCTCCAGCCCCCAGCGCACCTGCTCGCCGGTCATCGGCTTGCCCTTGCCGAAGCGCTCCTGGGCCTTCCTCACCGCCTCGACCGTGACGATGCCGAAGACGACGCCGCGGTTGTAGTAGATCGAGCCGATGCGCGACTTGTCCTCCATCTCGCCCTGGCCCTTGGCGTACACGTGCTTCATGATTTCCTGGACCACCGGGTAGTTGGAGCCGGACACGTTGAAGCCGGCGGCGATGTAGCCCTTGGCGGCGTCGCCCGCCGGGATCACGTCCTCCTCGGCGCCAGACCACCACACGCCGATGATCTTGTCGCGCGGATAGCCGGCGCGCGCGGCGGCCTTGAGCGCGGTCGGGTTCATCACACCCCAGCCCCGCAGGATCACCCAGTCGGGATTGATCTGGCGGATCTGCAGCCACTGCGACTGCTGCTCATTGCCCGGGTGCGGCACCGGAATGTGCGTGACCTGGAAGCCGTACATCTTCGCCTGGGCGTCGAGCACCGGGATGGTCTCCTTGCCGTAGGCCGAATCGTGATAGAGGTTCACGATCTTCTTGCCCTTCAGCTTGTCCATCCCGCCCGCCTTCATTCCCATGAACTTGACCTTGGCGGTGTTCTGGGACCAGTACGTGGTGATCATCGGGAAGACGTACGGAAACACGCGCCCGTCGGCGGCGTCGGTGCGGCCGTAGCCGATCGAGACGATCGGGATCTTGTCCTGCGTGCCCTTCTCGATCAGCGAATACGTGATGCCGGTCGAGAGCGGATGGATCAGCGTCGCGCCGGTCGGACCCTTGTTCTTCGAGCGCTCATAGCACTCGACGCCGCGCGCGTTGTTGTACTCCGTCTCGCATTTCTCCCACGTCAGCTTCACGCCGTTGATGCCGCCGTCGCGGTTGTTGATCAGCTTGAAGTAGTCGAGCATGCCGCCGGCGATGCCCGAGCCGCCCGGCGCGTACGGGCCGACCCAGTAGAAATTGGCCGGCACGAACTGCTCTTTCGCCTGGGCGAGCGCCGCGCCGGAAAAACCGGCCGCCGCGACCGCTGCGATGGCGAGTGCAAACGCGTTTCGTTTCATGGGGTTTCCCTCCTCGAGGAACGTCCGACGGCAGTATAGCCAATTGCCCGCCGGCCACCAAGACCCCACGATCGCCAGGGAAAAGTCAGTGGGGGAAGGGCCAGAGTCGGAGCTTTTCCTTGCCGATCTGCCACAGGCGCGCCAGGCCGTGCGGTTCCACGACCAGGAAGAACACGATCAGCGCGCCGAAGATGATGAGTTCGATGTTGGAAAGCCACGCGTGCGGGATCTCGACGCCGACCAGGTGCGAGACCGCGCCGAAAAAGAGGTTCAGGAAAATGGGCAGCAGGGTGATGAAGGCGGCGCCGAGAAACGAGCCCAGGATCGAGCCCACGCCGCCGATGATGATCATGAACAGCACCCGGAACGAGAGGTCGAGGTTGAACGCCTCGGGCTCCACGGTGCCGAGGTAGCAGAAGGCGTAAAGCGCCCCCGCCACGCCGCAGTAGAACGAGCTGATCGCGAAGGCGAGGAGCTTCGTTTTCATGATCGGGATGCCGATCACGCTCGCCGCGACGTCCATGTCGCGCACCGCCATGAACGCGCGGCCGGTTTCCGAACGCATCAGGTTCTTGGCCGCCAGCGCCATCACGCTCACGATCGCCAGCGTGAGCAGGTACTTTTCCGCGGCGGTGTCGAATTCGACGCCGAGGATCTCGATTTTTCCGGCTGTGATCACGCCCGAGGCGCTGTAGTTGGAGAACCAGCCGAAACGCTGCAGCGCCCAGAGAACGAAGAACTGGCAGGCGAGGGTCGCCACCGCGAGGTAAAAGCCCTTGATGCGCAGGCTGGGCAGGCCGAACACGATGCCGACGGCCGCCGCGCACAGGCCGGCGAGCGCGAACGAGACGAGGATCGGCATGCCGGGCACGCGCAGCTCGAAGTTGTAGGCCATGAACGCGCCCACCGCCATGAACGCGGCGGTGCCGAGCGAGAGCTGCCCGGCGTAGCCGGTGAGGATGTTGAGCCCGAGCGCCGCCAGCGAGAAGATGAGAAACGGCGTGAGGATCGCCGCGAACCAGTACTGGTTGGCGATCGCCGGCACCACCGCAAAAGCGAAGACGAGCACAGCCCAGAACGCGATCCGGTCCTGCAGGATCGGGAAGATCCGCTGGTCCTCGGCGTAGGACGACTTGAACTGCCCGGCCTCTCGGTAGAGCACGGCTAGACCCGGTCAATGAATCCTGTGGCGCCGCATGACCTTGGCTACGCGAAGGTGACTGCGCCGGAAGGGCATCGCCCGCGTCATACGCGGTCTATGATCTTCTCGCCGAACAGGCCCTCGGGCCGCACGAGCAGGAACAGCAGCGCCACGACGTAGGCGAACCAAGACTCGATGCCCTGCAGGTTGACCGGCGCGCCGAGCAGCTCGGCGAGCCCGGGACCGACGAGCTGCGGCAGATACACCTCGGCGAGCTTCTCGCTCGCACCGACGATGAGGCCGCCGACGATCGCGCCCGCCACCGACTCGAACCCGCCCAGGATCAGCACCGGCAGCGCCTTGAGCGCGATGAAGGTGAGCGAGTACTGCACGCCGTTTCTCGCCCCCCACATGAGGCCGGCGACCAGCGCGACGAACCCGGCGACCGCCCAGACGATCGCCCAGATGTGCTTGAGCGGGATGCCGACGGCGAGCGCCGCCTGGTGGTCGTCGGCGACCGCGCGCAGCGCCCGGCCGATGCGCGTGTACTGAAAGAACAGCGCGAGCACCACGACGAGCACTCCGGCCACGCCGGCGGCGAAGAGGTCGAACTGGCTGATGTTGATGCCCCAGGTCTGCGACAGCCATTCCATCGGCACGTCGGGGATGCCCAGCTCCAGCCCGTGCGGCTGCGAGCCCCAGACGAGCTGCGACAGCCCCTCCAGCACGAACGTGAGGCCGATCGTCGCCATGAACAGGGTGATCGGCGGCTGATTGACGAGCGGTCGCAGCACCACCTTCTCGGTGGCGATGCCGAGCACCACCATGACGGCGAGCGTGATGACGAGCGCGAGCCAGAAGTTCACCCCGGCCTCCAGTAGCGACACGAACGTGAGCGCGGCGAAGAACACCATCGCCCCTTGCGCGAAGTTGAACACGCCGGAGGCCTTGTAGATCAGCACGAACCCGATCGCCACCAGCGAGTACATCACGCCCGCGAGCAGCCCGCCGATCAGCACCTCGAAGAAAAAGCTGACGTTCAATGCGCGACTCCCAGGTAGGCGTCGATCACCGCCTGGTTGGCGCGGATCTCCTGCGGCGTGCCGTCGCCGATCTTGCGCCCATAGTCGAGCACCACGACCCGGTCGGAGATGTCCATCACCACGCCCATGTCGTGCTCGATCAGGACGATGGTGGTGCCGAAGTGGTCGTTGACGTCGAGGATGAAGCGGCACATGTCCTGCTTCTCCTCCAGGTTCATGCCGGCCATCGGCTCATCGAGCAGCAGGATGCGGGGTTCGGCGGCGAGCGCGCGCGCCAGTTCCACGCGCTTTTGCAGGCCGTAGGGCAGCCGCCCGACCGGCGTCTTGCGGATGTGCTGGATCTCGAGGAAGTCTATGATCTCCTCGACCGCCCGCCGGTTCTCCAGCTCCTCTCGTTTCGCGCGCCCGAGCCACAGCGCCTGCTCGAGAAAGCTCGCGCGCATCTTCAGGTTGCGGCCGGTCATGATGTTGTCGAGAACCGTCATGCCCTTGAACAGCGCGATGTTCTGGAACGTGCGCGCGATGCCGAGCCTCGCCGCCTCGTGCGGATTCATGTCGTGGAATTCGAGCCAGCGCTCGCCCACGCGCAGGCGGATGGTGCCGCTCTGCGGGTGGTAGACGCCGTTGAGCACGTTCAGCATCGAGGACTTGCCGGCGCCGTTCGGACCGATGATGGCGCGGACCTCGCGCTCGCGCACGTCGAACGAGACATCCTGAAGCGCGCGCACGCCGCCGAAGGAAAGCGACACGTTCTCCACCACCAGGATCGGCTCGCCGATCGGGCGCGCCTGCGCCGGCGGCTCGGCCGCCGGCTGCGGCGCCTGCACCTGCGGCTGCGCGGCGAGGGCCACGTCCGGTCTCACGCCGCCTTTTTCGCCGCCGCGGGCGGGAAGGTCTTCGCGTCGCGGATCTTGAGATCGGCCGAGATCGTGCCGGTGCGCCCGTCCTCGTAGCGCACTTTCGCCTCGACGTGCACCGAATCCCGCCCCGCGTAGAGCGCCTCGACGAGCGGCGCGTATTTCTCGGCGATGAAGCGCCGGCGCACCTTGCGCGTGCGCGTCAGTTCCTCGTCGTCGGCGTCCAGCTCCTTATGCAAGATGAGAAAGCGATGGATCTGCGAGTTGGCGAGCTCCGGCTCGGCGGCGAGATCGGCGTTCACCCGCTCGATGCACTCGCGCACCAGGTCATAGACCTCGTTGCGCGAGGCGAGGTCCACGTAGCCCGAATAGGGCATGTTCCTCTTCTCGGCCCAGTTGCCGACCGCGTCCATGTCAATGTTGATGAAGGCGCACACCCGGTCGCGGCCGTGGCCGAAGCATACCGCCTCCTTGATGTAGGGGAAGAACTTGAGCTTGTTCTCGAGGTATTTCGGCGCAAACAGCGTGCCGTCGGCGAGCCGGCCGACGTCCTTCACCCGGTCAATGATCTTGACGTGGCCGTCGGCGTCGAAGTAGCCGGCGTCGCCGGTGTGGAACCAGCCCTCGGCGTCCTTCGCTTCCATCGTCGCCTGCGGGTTCTTGTAGTACTCCTTGAACAGACCCGGCGAGCGGATCAGCAGCTCGCGCTCGGGCGTGAACTTGAGCTCCACGCCCTTCACCGGCGGGCCGACGGTGTCGGGCTTGACCTGGCCGTCGGGCTGCACGCACACGAACACGCTCGTCTCGGTGGAACCGTAGAGCTGCTTGAGGTTGATGCCGATCGAGCGGTAGAACTTGAAAAGGTCCGGACCGATCGCCTCGCCCGCGGTGTAGGCGACGCGCACCCGGCTCATGCCGAGCACGTTCCGCAGCGGCCCGTAGACGAGCAGGTCGCCGAGCCAGTAGCGCAGCCGGTCGGCGAGTCCGACGGGCTTTCCTTCCAGGATGGCGCCGCCGACGCGCTGCGCGAGATCCATGAAGTAGCGGTACATCGCGCGCTTCACGCGGCCCGCGTCCTCCATGCGGATCGAGACCTGGGTGAGCAGCGCCTCCAGCACCCGCGGCGGGGCAAAATAGTAGGTCGGGCCGATCTCGCGCATGTCGGTCATCACCGTCTCGGCCGACTCCGGGCAGCAGATGCAGTAGCCGGTGACGAAGGGCTGGGCGTAGGAGAAGATGTTCTGCCCGATCCAGGCCGGAGGCAGGTACGCGAGGACCACGTCGCGGTCGGAGAGCCCTTCCATCTCGGCCGCCGCGCGCGCACGGTCAATGAGCGCGCGGTGCGTGAGCACGACGCCCTTGGGGTTGCCGGTGGTGCCGGAGGTGAAGAACATCGCCGCGGTGTCCTCGCCCGAGCCCTTGGCGATCTCGGTCTCGATAAAGCGGGAATCGCGCGCGTACGCCGCGCGGCCCTCCTCCAGCAGCCGGTCGTAGGGCGCCAGCTCGCGCTGCGTGTAGTGGCGCATGCCGCGCGGATCGTCGTACCAGATGCGCCTGAGCGTCGGGCATTGCGGCAGGATCTCGAGCAGCTTGTCCACCTGCTCCTGGTCCTCGACCACCGCCCAGGCGATCTCGGCGTTCTGGATCGGGAACGCCATCTCGGCGGCGACCGCGTCCTGGTAAAGCGGCACCGGGATGCCGCCGAGGCATTGCGCGGCGCACATCGCGGCGTACAGGCGCGGCCGGTTGTCGCCCACGATGGCGAGGTGATCGCCGCGCTTGAACCCGGCGGCCGCGAGCCCGCAGGCGAGCGCGCGCACCTCGTCGGCGAACTCCCTCCAGGTCCAGGTCTGCCAGATGCCCAGATCCTTCTCGCGCACCGCCGGGCGCTCGCCGCGCACGCGCGCGTGGTGCATCAGCAGCTTCGGAAACGTGTCGAGGCTGGCGAGGTCTTCCGCCACCGAGGTGCCCTCCTCCAGGGACTCAAACTTGCCCGTATTCTACATAGCGAAAGGCCGAATGAACGCCGACGCTCCGGGCGCGCAGCGGCGGCCGCCTCCGAAAGAACGCGATGCAAGGGGACAAGGTGTGCGAGACCGGGGCGAGGACGAATCGAGCGGCGCCTCGGCGCCGCTCAGTGCATGCGGGGCTTGAGCAGGAAATCGTTGCGGTCGGCCGAGAGCGCCCTCACTTCGAGCCGCGTCGCGCCGCGCGCGAGGGTGAGCGGGATCTCGGTTCCGGCCGGCCCGAGCGCCCAGATCCGGCGAAAGAGGTCTGCCAGTCCCGTAGCGCGCTCGCCCGCCACCTCCAGCACCGCATCGCCCAGTTTGACCCCGGCGCGGTCGGCCGGTCCGCCGGTCACCAGACCGCCGACGACGAGCTTGCCTTCGGACTCCTGCACGTACATGCCGAGCCAGGCGCGCGGCGGGCGGTTCGCGCGCCCGTAGCGCACGAGATCGTCGAGGATCGGTTCCAACAGCTCCACCGGCACGCTCATGTTGCCCTGGGTGAGCCTTCCCCGGTCCAGCTCCTGCACGAGCAACGAGCCGATGCCGGCGAGCCGACCGTCGCGCGCGACAAGCGCCGCACCACCCCACTGCGGATGGGCGGGCGCGGTGAGAATCGCCTCGTCGAGGACGTATTCCCAGTAGCCGGCGAACTCGCGTCGGGCGAACACCCGCGCCTTCAGCGCATGCGCGCGGCCGCCGGCGCCGAGCATGTACACCTCCTCGCCGACCCCGCAGGAGGCGGAACTTCCGCGCGCAAGCGGCCGTACCGCCAGGTCGCCCAGCGCGAGTACCAGGCCGAAACCGGTCGCCTGGTCGTAGGCGAGCGCGTGGCCCTGGAGCACCGCGCCGCGGTTGGTGGCGATCCAGATCGTCTGCGCCTCGGTGATGAGATAGCCGATCGTGAGGACGAGCCCGTCCTCGCCGATCACGACGCCGTTTCCGACCCGCTCGGTGCCGAGGATGCCGGCGGTGAACGCCTCCTCCGGCACGTGCGAGCGCAACTGCACCACCGCGTCCAGGGCCGCGGCGAGGTCGAACGCGACTTCCTCGGGGCGGGGCTGAAGGCTCTCGGGAAACGACCAGTTCTCGCGTGCGGCCATCGTGCGTCTAGCCTACACCACCTGCGGGCGCGCCATGCTACATTGGCGCCCTTTTTCGCGGACCTTTCATGGCTCGGACGACTTCCCCCTTCAGCGAGGCGCGGCCGCTGCGGCCGCTGCCGGCGTTCATCTTCGCCAGCCGCTGGCTGCAGCTGCCGCTTTACATCGGCCTGATCGTCGCGCAGGCGGTGTACGTGTGGCTGTTCTGGCAGGAGCTGTATTACCTGCTGCTCGCGGCCTTCGGCGACCGCGATGCACTGGCGCACGTCATCGAGGCGGTGAGCGTCGAGGGCGGCCAGAAGCCGGTCAAGCTGGATGAAACGGTGATCATGCTGGTGGTGCTCGGGCTGATCGACGTGGTGATGATCTCCAACCTGCTCATCATGGTGATCGTCGGCGGCTACGAGACCTTCGTGTCGCGGCTGGGGCTGGAAGGCCATCCCGACCAGCCGGAGTGGCTCTCGCACGTCAACGCCTCGGTGCTGAAAGTGAAGCTCGCCACCGCGATCATCGGCATTTCCTCGATCCACCTGCTCAAGACCTTCATCAACGCCGCCGCCTACGACGCGAAGACCATCATCGCGCAGGCCGGCATCCACATCACCTTCCTGCTCTCGGCGATGGCGATCGCGGCCGCCGACCGCATCATGCCGATGGCCCCGGCGGCGGAGCGCCGGCAGCACGACTGAGGATCCGCGGACGGGTTAGCGCCCGGTCCAGCGCGGCGTGCGCTTTTCCAGGAAGGCGCGCACGCCTTCCCTGAAGTCGGCGCTCGCGTAGGTGCGCGCGACGAGGTCGTCGCCGTCGGGCAGCGCGCGCGCCTCGAGCAGGCGCCGGACCGCCTCCTTGGTGACCGCGATCGTGATCGGCGCGTGCGAGGCGACTTCGCGGGCGATCTCGCGCACGCGCGCCTCGATCGCCTCCGCGGGCACGATCTCGTGCACGAAACCGGCGGCGAGCGCCTCCTGCGCGTCCATGAGGCGCGCGCGGAACACCATTTCCTTCAGCCGCGAGGGCCCGAGCAGGTCGAGAAAGCGGGCGTAGTTCGCCATCGAGAGGCAGTTGCCGAGCGTGCGCGCGATCGGCAGGCCGAAGCGCGCGGCGGGCGTCGCGATGCGGATGTCGGCACCGGCGGCGATGCCGAAGCCCCCGCCCACCGCCGGGCCCTCGATCTGCGCGATCACCGGCTTGGCGAGGCGTGCAAGGCGCCCGGTGCGGCGGTCGAGGTCGCGCTCATAGCGCAGGCCGTCCTCGGCGCCCTTGAACTCGGCGAACTGGCTGATGTCGGTGCCGGCGACGAAAGCCTTGCCGCCTGCGCCCTTGAGCACCAGCACGCGCACAGCGTCATCCGCGTCCACCTCCTCGCAGACCTCGTAGAGCCGCTGGTACATGCCCCAGGTCATGGCGTTTCGCGCCTCGGGGCGGTTGAAGGTGACGGTGAGGACCGGCCCGTCGCGGGCGACGAGCACCTCGGAGCTGGGGTCGGTTCGGCTCATGGGGGGTTCTCGTGGACAATCGGGGGCGCGGCGATGGTAGCACCCGCGACGCCCGGGGCCGCCTCCGCCCGAACCGATCACGCAACATGCCGCATCGCGTCGCCAACGCCCTTCAAACCCTCGTGCTCCTCGGCGCGATGGCGGCGCTCGCGGGCTATCTCGGCTGGGTGCTCTTCGGCACCGACGGGCTCATCGTCGCCGCGGTGTCCGTCACGCTTGCCGCGGCGCTCGGACCGCGGGTGTCGCCGCGGTTCGTGCTGCGCCTGTCGGGCGCGATGCCGCTCGCGCCGTCGCAGGCGCCGGGGCTGTACCGCCTTGTTTCGGCGCTCGCCGAGCGCGCCGGCCTGCCTCGTCCGCCGCGCCTGTGGTACGTCCCGACGCAGGTGATGAACGCTTTCGCGACCGGTCATCCGGAAGACGGCGCGATCGCGGTGACCGACGGGCTGCTGCGGCGCCTCGCGCCGCGCGAACTCGCGGGCGTGCTCGCGCACGAGGTGGCGCACCTGGAGGCGAACGACGTCTGGGTGATGACGCTCGCGGACGTTGTGGGCAGGATGACGGGCGTGCTGTCGGTCTTCGGCCAGATGCTTCTCATCGCGTGGCTTCCCGCCGCCGCGATTTCGGGTGCCGAGGTCCCGATCGTGCCGCTCGCGGTGATGGTGCTCGCGCCGGTCGCCTCCGCCTTGCTGCAACTGGCGCTCTCGCGCACCCGCGAGTACGACGCCGACGCGCGCGCGGCCGAACTCACCGGCGATCCGATGGGGCTCGCGGCGGCGCTGCAGACGCTCGAGCGGCTGCAAGGCGGGTGGCTGGAGCGGCTGTTCATGGCGCGCCCGCCGCGCTGGCTGCGCACGCACCCGGAAACCGCCGAGCGCGTCCGGCGCCTCGCCGAACTCGCGCGTGCGCAGCGGCGCGAGCGAGCCGGGGTTTCCTGGGACTTTGGCGACGATCCCTTCTTCGGCGGCCCGGAAATCCGGCGCCCGCCGCGCTGGCACTGGAGCGGGCTGTGGTACTGACCCTGCGACCTCGGCACCGAGCACGATCCGCGGCTGTCGCGCCCCGCGAGGCTGCGAATGGCGATGGCGGCAAAAGGTGTATCCCCTATACTTCGCCGCTCCATCGAGCGAGCGAGATTCGATGAGCGCCCCGAGAGTCCCGCCGGTCGAACCTGGCACACGGCCCGAACTCGCGGTGCTGGAGGCGCGCATCGCGGCAGAGCGTGGCTCGCTCCTCAAGATCTACCGAGTGCTTCTCAACAGCCCGACGGTAGCCGAAGGCTGGCTGACGTTCTTCACCGCGATCCGGCAGAAGACCTCGATTCCGGCGAGGCTGCGGGAGCTGGCGATCCTGCGCGTTGCCGTCCTCAATCGCGCCGCCTACGAGTTCGAGGCGCACTTGCCGCATGCGCGCCGCGCCGGCATCGGCGAGGACATCATCGCCGCGCTGCGCCAGGCGCGCGAGCCTCTTGGCGTGGACGATCTCGACCGCGCGGTGCTCGAGCTCACCGACGCCATGACGCGCGAGATCGAGGTCCCGGATGCGCTCTACCGCAGGCTCGCGGAACGCTTCGGCGCAAAGGAGATGGTCGAGCTGATCGCCACGATCGCCGCCTACAACATGGTGTCGCGGTTTCTCGTCGCGCTGCGCATCGAGCCGTAGCCGGTCGGCCGGGCCGCGTCAGTACGGCAATCCGACGTAGTTCTCGGCGAGCGAGCCGAGCGCGCGCTTCGAGGAAAACAGGTAGTCGAGCTCCGCGTCCTGCAGGCGGCGCTCGTAGTCGCTCGCTTCGGGAAATTCGTGGAGCAGCGTCGTCATCCACCAGGAAAAGCGTTGCGCCTTCCAGACGCGGGCGAGGGCGCGCGCCGAATAGCTCTCCAGCCCGCTCGCGTCGCGGTCACGGTACCAGGCGATGAGCGCCTGCGCGAGGTAATGGACGTCGGAGGCGGCGCTGTTCAGGCCCCGCGCGCCGGTGGGCGGCACGATGTGCGCCGCGTCGCCGGCGAGAAACAGCCGGCCGTAGCGCATCGGCTCGGCGACGAAGGAGCGCAGCGGCGCGATGGACTTCTCGATCGAGGCTCCGGTGACAAGACGCGAGGCCACTTCCGCGGGCAGGCGCCGCTTGAGCTCCTCCCAGAATGCGTCATCCGGCCAGTCCTCGACCCGGTCCGAAAGCGGCACCTGGATGTAGTAGCGCGACAGCGTCGCCGAGCGCAGCGAGCAAAGCGCGAACCCGCGCGGGTGCTTGACGTAAATCAGCTCCGGCGACACCGGCGGCGTGCGCGACAGCACTCCGAGCCAGCCGAACGGATACGCCCGCTCGTAGGTGCGCAGCGTGCCGGCCGGGATCGCGCGCCGGCTCGCGCCGTGGAAGCCGTCGGCGCCGACCACGAACTCGCATTCGATGCGTTCGACGCGGCCGCCCTTGCGGTAGCTGACGCTCGGCCGATCGCTCGTCAGGTCGTGCAGGCCCACCGCCTCGGCCTCGTGCAGCACCACGCCGTTTCTGCGATCCCGCGCCTCGTAGAGGTCGCGCGTGAGCTCGGTCTGGCCATAGACGATCACCGTGCCGCCGCCGGTGAGCGCGTGCAGATGGACGCGATGCGGCCGACCGCCGTAGGCGATGTAGAAGCCGTGATGCACCTGGCCTTCGCGCGCCAGGCGCTCGCCGCACTGCGCCTGCTGCATCAGCCGCGCGAAGCCCTGCTCGAGCACACCGGCGCGGATGCGCCCGAGCACGTAGTCGCGGCTGTGCTTTTCGAGCACTACGGTGTCAATGCCGTTCAAATCGAGAAGCTGCGCAAGCAGCAGCCCCGACGGGCCGCCGCCGATGATGCAGACCTGGGTTCGCATGTCGGACCTTCCCTGCGTTTGCAGGCGAACTAAGGTACCGGCGAGGACGCCCCGAAGGAATGGGCGCCGGCGACAGGAACTTGTACGATTCGAACATGGCGTCCGGCCGGGAACCGGTCCGCACCTTCGGTCTGTTCGGCGAATCGTCCGACCTGCTCGACCTGATGCACTGCGAAACGATCGCGGCGCGCTCGGTGCTGCACGACTGGGAGCTTGCGCCCCACCGCCACGCGCGGCTGCACCAGTTGCTGGTGGTGGAGTCCGGCGGCGGCTTGGCGCAGTTCGAAGGCAACAAGCATGCGATCGCTTCCGGCTCGCTCGTCAATCTCCCGAGCGGCTGTGTCCACGGGTTTCGCTTCCGGCCGGGAACCCGCGGCTACGTGGTGAGCCTGCCCGAGGAGCTCCTTGACGAGCTGCTCGCCGGCGCAGCCCCCGCGCGCGCGCTGCTGCGCGCACCGGCGCTGGTTCCGGCGAGCGCGCGTGCGCGACGCACCGCGCGGGCGCTTTGGCGCGAATACCGCTCGTACGCCCCGGCGCGGGCGCTGGCGCTTCGCGGTCTGTGCGCGCTGCTCATGGCCGACGCCGCACGCTCGCTCGCCCGGCACCGGCCGGTGCCCGTGCCTGCGGCCGAGCCGCCCCTGCTCGGTCGTTTCGAGACGCTGCTCGAAGCGCACTACATCGAGCACTGGCGGGTTTCGGATTACGCGCGGGCGCTCGGCGTTTCGGCGACGCACCTGAGCCGGCTCGCGCGCGCCGCGCGCGGCGCTTCGGCCTCGGCGCTGATCGCCGATCGGCTGATGCGCGAGGCGCGCCGCTATCTCGCCTACACCTCGCTCACGGTCGCGCAGGTCGCCGACGCGCTCGGATTTTCCGACCCGGCGTATTTCAGCAGAGCGTTTGCGCGTTCGGTCGGACTGTCGCCGCGCGCCTTCCGGCGCCGGCTTGCCGAGCGCGCGGCAAGCGACCGTTGACTCCGGGCGTGCACGAATGCCTCATCCCCCCGCACGCCTGAAGCCGCGGGCGCGCCGGCGAGCGACCGCGGTCAGGAACCTGCCGCCCCTTACATGTTCCTGCGGTACTGCCCGCCCACCTCGAAGAGCGCCTGCGTGATCTGCCCGAGCGAGCAGACGCGCACCGCATCCATCAGCACCTCGAACACGTTGCGGTTCTCGATCACCGCCTGCTGAAGGCGGCGGAGCATCGCCGGCGCCTCGGCCGCGTGGCGCGCCTGGAACTCGCGCAGGCGGCGGAGCTGCGAGCGCTTTTCTTCCTCGGTGGAGCGGATGAGTTCGAGCTTTTCCGGGATCGGGTCGCCGTGCGGGTTGCGGAAGGTGTTGACGCCGATGATCGGGTAGGAGCCGTCGTGCTTGCGGTGCTCGTAGTAAAGCGACTCCTCCTGGATCTTCGCGCGCTGATAGCCCAGCTCCATCGCCCCGAGCACGCCGCCGCGGGCCGAGATCGCCTCGAATTCCTTCAACACCGCCTCCTCGACGAGGTCGGTGAGCTCCTCGATGATGAAGCTGCCCTGGTTGGGGTTCTCGTTCTTCGCCAGACCCCACTCCTTGTTGATGATGAGCTGGATCGCCATTGCGCGCCGCACCGATTCCTCGGTGGGCGTGGTGATCGCCTCGTCGTAGGCGTTGGTGTGAAGCGAATTGGTGTTGTCGTAGGTCGCGATCAGCGCCTGGAGCGTCGTGCGGATGTCGTTGAAGGCGATTTCCTGCGCGTGCAGGCTGCGGCCGGACGTTTGCGAGTGGTACTTGAGCTTCTGGCTCCTTTCGTTCGCCCCATAGCGCTCGCGCATCGCGATCGCCCAGATGCGGCGCGCGACGCGCCCGATCACCGAGTACTCGGGGTCCATGCCGTAGGAGAAGAAGAACGACAGGTTGGGCGCGAAATCGTCCACGTGCATGCCGCGCGCGAGGTACGCCTCGACGTAGGTGAAGCCGTTGGCGAGCGTGAAGGCGAGCTGGCTGATCGGGTTCGCCCCGGCTTCGGCGATGTGATAGCCCGAGATCGAGACCGAGTAGAAATTGCGGATGTCGTGGTGGATGAAGTACTCCTGGATGTCCCCCATCAGCTTGAGGGAGAACTCGGTCGAGAAGATGCAGGTGTTCTGGCCCTGGTCCTCCTTGAGGATGTCGGCCTGCACCGTGCCGCGCACGGTGGACAGCGTCCAGGCGCGGATCTTGGCCGCCTCGTCGTCGGTTGGCTCGCGGCCGTTCTCCTTCCTGAACTTCTCGATCTGCTGGTCTATCGCGGTGTTGAAGAACATCGCGAGAATGGTCGGCGCCGGGCCGTTGATCGTCATCGAGACCGAGGTGTTCGGCGCGCACAGGTCGAAGCCGTCGTAGAGCGCCTTCATGTCCTCCAGCGTCGCGATCGAGACGCCGGAGTTGCCCACTTTTCCGTAGATGTCGGGCCGCTCGTCCGGGTCGAAGCCGTACAGCGTCACCGAGTCGAAGGCGGTCGAGAGGCGCTTCGCGGGCATGTCCTTCGAGAGGAAATGAAAGCGCCGGTTGGTGCGGAACGGATCGCCTTCGCCCGCGAACATGCGGGTGGGGTCCTCGTGCTCGCGCTTGAAGGCGAAAACGCCCGCGGTGTAGGGAAACGAGCCGGGGACGTTCTCGCGGAGCTGCCAGCGCAGGATCTCGCCCGCATCCTCGAAGCGCGGCAGCGCCACCTTCGGCACCTTCGTGCCGGAAAGCGACTCGTGCCGGAGCTTCGTGCGGATCTCCTTGTCGCGGATCCGCACGACGTACTCCTCGCCCGAATAGGCCGCGAGCGTCTGCGGCCACATGTCGAGGAGTTTTTTCGAGCGCGCGTCCAGTTGCGCGTCCTTCTCGGCGAGCAGCGCCTCGACCTCGGCCGTCGGCTTGCCCGCCTTTGCGAGCGCCTCGCGCGCGTAGGCGAGGCTCTGGCGCTCGCGTGCGATTCGCGCCTGCTCGAGCGCGTGGCGGTGGTAGCTCCGCACGCACTCGGCGATCTCGGCGAGGTAGCGCACGCGGGCCGGCGGCACGATCTGATGCACGTTGGACGACACCTTCGACTTCGGCCGGGGCAGCCGCCGCTCGGCAAGCCGCAGCCCCTTTTCGGCGAGGCGGTCGGCGACGGCGTGATAGAGCGCGGTGACCCCGTCGTCGTTGAAGCGCGCGGCGATGGTGCCGAAGACCGGCATCTCCTCGGACTTCCTGCGGAACGCCTCGCGGTTGCGCTGCACCTGCTTTCTCACGTCGCGCAGCGCGTCTTCGGCCCCCTTGCGGTCGAACTTGTTGATCGCGACGAAGTCGGCGAGGTCGAGCATGTCGATCTTCTCGAGCTGGCTCGCCGCGCCGAACTCCGGCGTCATCACGTACAGCGTCGCGTCCGCAAGCGGCACGATCGCCGCGTCGCCTTGGCCGATGCCGGCGGTCTCGGCGAAGATCAGCTCGTAGCCGGCGGCGCGGCAGGCGGCGATCGCATCGCCCAGGCAGCGCGCGATCTCGGCCCCCGATTCGCGCGTCGCAAGCGAGCGCATGTACACGTTGGCGCCCTGGATCGCGTTCATGCGGATGCGGTCGCCCAGCAGCGCCCCGCCGGTGCGCCGGCGCGTCGGGTCCACCGACAGCACGGCGATCCTCAGCCGGTCGCCCTGATCCAGCCGGAAGCGGCGCACCAGTTCGTCGGTGAGCGAGGACTTGCCCGCGCCGCCGGTACCGGTGATGCCGAGCACCGGCGCCTTGTTCTTCTGCGCCGCGGCGGCGACGCCCTCGTGCAGCCCCCGGTCCGCCTGCCCCAGCTCGAAGAGCGTGATCGCCTGCGCAAGCGCACGGCGATCGCCCGCGGCGAGCCGCTCGAGCAGCTCGGCCGCGTCCTTCGGGGCGTGCCCGGCGGTGTCGAAGTCGCAGCGCGCGAGCATGTCGTTGATCATGCCCTGCAGCCCCAGGCGCTGGCCGTCCTCCGGCGAGTAGATGCGCGCAACGCCGTAGTCCTCGATCTCGCGGATCTCCGCCGGCACGATCACGCCGCCGCCGCCGCCAAAGACGCGAATGTGCGCCCCGCCCCGCTCGCGCAGCAGATCCACCATGTACTTGAAAAACTCGACGTGCCCGCCCTGGTAGGACGAAACCGCGATCCCCTGCACGTCCTCGTCGAGCGCCGCGGTGACGATTTCCTCGACCGAGCGGTTGTGCCCGAGATGGATCACCTCGGCCCCGGAGGCCTGCAGGATCCGGCGGATGATGTTGATCGAGGCGTCGTGCCCGTCAAAGAGGCTCGCCGCGGTGACGAAGCGGATCTTGTGCCGCGCCTTGTAGACGAGGCTCCTCTGCTCGGACAGGTCGGTCATTCGCATCTCCTCGGCGGGCGGGCCCGCTCCGTCGGGCGAGCCCCGCCGTTCACCTCGCGACCGCACGATCGCGCATGTGGCGCCTGCGCTTCGCCGTTTCGCAGCTTACGCCTGCTCGCTCGCCCGGATCCGGTGCACGCCGGCGCCCGCGTCTGCCGAGCTCGTGCATGCGGCCCGGCTATGAAGCTGAAACAAGTTGAAAGATAACGGGTTACCGGCTTGGCATGCATGTTGCAACGCAGCAACCGGCATGTTTCGCATCCTGCTCCTGGAGGAGGTCCCGGATTGCGCACGCATCCTGCGCGAAGGCCTCGAGCGCGCCGGGCACAGGATCGTCGCGACGCTCGATTCGGCGCTCGAACTGGGCGCAGCGGTCGCGAGCACGCATGCCGGAGTCGTCGTGATCGCCGCCGAGTCGCCCGGACCCGACCTGCTTGGGCATCTGGCCGCGCTCTCGCGCACCAACCCCCGCCCGATAGTGCTGTTTGCACTGGAGGCGGACTCGGCGGCGATCCGCGCCGCGACCCGCGCGGGCGTCTCGGCATGCGTCGTCGGCGAGCCCGCACCGGAGCCGGCTCGGGTGCGCGCGATCGTGGACGCCGCCGTGGCGCGCTTCGAGGAATTCCAGCGCCTGCGCGCCGGGCTCGAAGACGCGAGGCGCGAGCTGCGAGAGCGCAAGCTCATCGAGCGTGCAAAGGGGCTGATCATGCGCGAAAAGGGCCTCGCGGAGGACGCGGCGTTTCACCTGCTCAGGCGCCTTGCGATGTCGCGGAATCTGCGCCTTGCCGAGGCGGCCCGGCAGGTGATCGAGGCCGCCGAGCTGCTCGGCAAGGGCTGAGCGGCGACTCGCCGCGGTGCGTCGCCCCGACGGGGTGCACCCTCCGAGTGCGCCGGCGTGCCTGCCAATGCATTGAAGCGCAGGGAATCGGCGGTGGCACGAGCATTGCTTGAGTGAAAGGGCCGGGCGCAATGGCGCGTCCGGCGCGAACAACGGCGTTCGACGCGGATCCGACCGGGTCCGCGCGAGCGCTTTTTTGTTTGGAGAGGATGGCATGAACAGCACTGCACGCCGGGCACGGCGACGGTTTCTGCGCAAGGCGGGCGCCGCCGCGATCGCGACGCTCATTCCGGCCGCGCTGCGCGCCGGCGCCTGGGCCGCGGGCTCGGACGCCCCCGAGAAGAAGGAAGTGAGGATCGGCTTCATCCCGCTCACCGACTGCGCCTCGGTCGTGATCGCCTCGGCGATGAAGTTCGACGAGAAGTACGGCGTGCGCATCGTTCCTTCGAAGGAGGCGTCCTGGGCCGCGGTGCGCGACAAGCTGGTCAACGGCGAGCTGGACGCCGCGCACGTGCTCTACGGCCTGATCTACGGCGTGCAGCTCGGAATCGGGGGGCCGCGCAAGGACATGGCCGTGCTCATGGGCCTGAACCACAACGGCCAGGCGATCACGCTCGCGCGCAAGCTCCACGACAAGGGCGCAAAGGACGGCGCGGGCCTTGCCGCGCTGATCGCGCGCGAGAAGCGCGAGTACACCTTCGCGCACACCTTCCCCACCGGCACGCACGCGATGTGGCTCTACTACTGGCTCGCGGCGCACGGCATCCATCCGTTCGCCGGTGTGAAGACGATCACCGTGCCGCCGCCGCAGATGGTGGCGAACATGCGCGTCGGCAACATGGACGGCTACTGCGTCGGCGAGCCGTGGAACAACCGTGCCATCGCCGACGGGATCGGTTTCACGGTCAACACCACTCAGGACATCTGGAAGGACCATCCGGAGAAGGTGCTCGGTTGCACGGCCGAGTTCGTGCAGCGGTATCCGAACACCGCGCGCGCCATGACGGCGGCGGTGATCGAGGCCGGCCGGTGGATAGACGCCTCGCTCGTCAACCGGCAGAAGGCTGCCGAGATCATCGCCGACAAGTCCTACGTCAACACCGACAAGGAGGTGATCGTCGCGCGCATGCTCGGGCGCTACGACAACGGCGTCGGCCGCGTCTGGGACGACCGCGACCACATGAAGTTCTACAACGACGGCCATGTCACCTTCCCGTACCTCTCCGACGGCATGTGGTTCATGACCCAGCACCGGCGCTGGGGGCTGCTCAAGGAGGATCCGGACTATCTCGCGGTCGCGAGGAAGGTGAACCGGCTGGACATTTATCGCGAGGCGGCTGCGCTCGCCAAAGCGCCGGTGCCAAAGAGCGAGATCCGCTCGGCGAAGCTGATGGACGGCGTGCTTTGGGACGGGAAAGACCCGAAGCGCTACGCGAGCGCCTTCAAGGTGAGGGTGGTGACATGAGCGCTCCTCTGGCCCGGGTGCGTCCTGCGCCCACGAGCGCGCCGCATCCGGCCGCGCGCGAGCTTGCCGCGCGCGCCGACGCCGCCGGTGCGCGCCCGGCCGCGGCCGGCCACCGCGGCGCGCGCGCCCCGGACTGGGTGCTCGCCGCGCTCGGCACGTGCGCCGGACTGGCGGCCTTCGTCGGGCTCTGGGCGCTCGTCGCCCGGCAGGGCGGTGGCCTTCCCGGGCCGGCGGCGGTGTGGGACGCCGCCGCCGTGCTCTTCGCCGATCCGTTCTACTCCAAGGGGCCGAACGACCAGGGCATCGGATGGAACGTGCTCGCCTCGCTCAGGCGCGTCGCCATCGGCTTCGGCCTTGCCGCCGTGCTCGGCATCCCCCTCGGCTTCCTGATCGGGCGCTTCAGGTTTCTGTCGCACATGGCGGCTCCGATCATCGCGCTTCTCAAGCCGGTCTCGCCGCTCGCCTGGCTGCCGATCGGCCTGCTCGTGTTCAAGGCGGCGAATCCGGCGGCGGTCTGGGTCATCTTCGTCTGCAGCCTGTGGCCGATGATCGTCAACACCGCCGCCGGCGTGCGCCAGGTCCCGCAGGACTACCTGAACGTCGCCCGGGTGCTCGGCCTGCCGGAGTGGAAGGTGTTCACCGCGATCCTGCTGCCGGCGGTGCTGCCGCACGTGATCACCGGCGTGCGGCTCTCGATCGGCGTCGCCTGGCTGGTGATCGTCGCCGCCGAGATGCTCACCGGCGGCGTCGGCATCGGCTTCTGGGTGTGGGACGAATGGAACAACCTGAAGGTCGAGCACATCCTCATCGCCATTCTCACCATCGGCGCCGTGGGCCTTGCGCTGGAACAGGCGCTCGTGCTCCTCGCGCGCCGCTTCCGCTACGCCTGAGCAAGGCACATGGACAAGTACCTGCGCATCGAGAACGTCGGCATGACCTTCCAGACCGCCGCCGGGCCGTTCGTCGCGATCGAGCGCGTGGACCTCGCGGTGCGAAAGGGCGAGTTCGTCTCTCTCATCGGCCACTCCGGTTGCGGCAAGTCCACGCTGCTCAACCTGATCGCCGGGCTGCTGCGCCCGAGCACCGGGGTGCTGCTGCTTGCCGAGCGCGACATCGCCGGTCCCGGCCCGGACCGCGGCGTCGTGTTCCAGAACCACTCGCTGCTGCCCTGGCTGACCTGCTACGGCAACGTGTACCTCGCCGTCGAGCGCGTGTTCGGTGCGAAAGAGCCGCGCAAAACGCTGCAAGAGCGCACGCGTGCCGCGCTCGCGCTGGTCGGCCTGGCGCACGCCGAGCAGCGCTACCCGCACGAGATCTCCGGCGGCATGAAGCAGCGCGTCGGCATCGCGCGCGCGCTCGCCATCGAGCCGCGGGTGCTGCTGCTCGACGAGCCCTTCGGCGCGCTCGATGCGCTCACGCGAGCGACGCTGCAGGACGAGCTGATGCGGATCGTCGCGCAGACCGCGACCACGGTGGTCATGGTGACCCACGACGTGGACGAGGCCGTGCTGCTCTCCGATCGCGTGGTGATGATGACCAACGGCCCCGCGGCCCGCGTCGGCGGCATCATCGAGGTGGATCTGCCGCGGCCGCGCGATCGCGTCGCCCTCGCCGGGCGGCGCCGCTACATGGAGCTGCGCGCGACGGTGATGGAGTTCCTCTACCGCCGCCAGCTGCGTCCGGCCGCATGAGGGGAGCGCGATGCGTCGCCTGAAGCTCGTGCTGGTCGGCAACGGCATGGCGGGCGTGCGCGTGCTCGAGGAGCTGCTGCGCCTCGCCCCCGATCTGTACGACATCGCGGTGTTCGGCGCCGAGCCGCACCCGAACTACAACCGGATCCTGCTCACCCCGGTGCTCGCCGGCGAGATGGCATTCTCCGATATCGTTCTCAACGACCTCGCCTGGTACGCAAGGAACGGCATCCGGCTGCACCTCGGCAAGAAGGTGGTGCGGCTCGATCGCGCCCGGCGCCTGGCGATCGCCGAGGACGGCACCGCCGAGCGCTACGACCGGCTCGTCCTCGCCACCGGATCGAGCCCGGTGATCCTGCCGGTGCCGGGCGCGAACCTTGCGGGCGTGCTCACCTACCGCGACATCGCCGACACCGAGGCGATGATCGCGGCGGCGCGGCGCGGCGCTCGCGCGGTGGTGATCGGCGGCGGGCTGCTCGGCCTGGAGGCCGCGAACGGGCTCGCCGCGCGCTGCATGGACGTGACCGTGGTGCACCTCATGCCCTGGCTCATGGAGCGCCAGCTCGATCGCACCGCCGCGCAGATGCTGCAGCGCGCGCTCGAGCGGCGCGGCATCCGGTTCCTGCTCGAGACGAAGACCGCGCAGATCGTCGCCGGCGAGTCGGGCCGCGCCTGTGCGGTGCGATTCGCCGACGGCGGCTCGGCCGCGGCCGACCTCGTCGTGATGGCCGTCGGCATCCGCCCGAACACCGCGCTCGCCGAGGCTGCCGGGCTGCGCGTCGAGCGCGGCATCGTGGTGAACGACACCATGCAGACCTACGATCCGCGCATCTACGCGGTGGGCGAGTGCGTGGCGCACCGCGGCGCGACCTACGGGCTGGTCGCGCCGCTCTTCGACATGGCGAAGGTGTGCGCCAATCACCTCGCGCAACTGGGCATCGCCCGCTACGAAGGCTCGGTCGTTTCCACCAAGCTCAAGGTGAGCGGCATCGACCTCTTCTCGGCGGGCGAGTTGGCGGGCGGCGCGCAGGCCGAGGAGATCGTGCTCCACGATCCCGCCGGCGGCATCTACAAGAAGCTCGTCATCCGCGACGAGCGCATCGTCGGCGCCGTTCTCTACGGCGATACCGTGGACGGGGCGTGGTACCTGCAGCTTCTCAAGGACCGCCAGCCGATCGGCGAGATTCGCGACCACCTGATGTTCGGCCGCTCGCACCTGGGCGATGCCGGGCACAAGGGCGAGAGCCGGGCGGCGGCGCTGCCCGATACGGCCGAGGTGTGCGGCTGCAACGGCGTGGCGAAGGGCGCGATCGTGCGCGCGATCAAGGAAAAGGGCCTGTTCACGCTGGAGGACGTGCGCCGGCACACCAAGGCGTCGTCCTCGTGCGGTTCGTGCACCGGGCTGGTCGAGCAGATCCTCGCCTCCGCCGTCGGCGGCGCCTACCAGCCGGCGGACGCGAAGACAAGACCGCTCTGCGGCTGCACCGACCTGACGCACGAGGAGGTGCGCAAGGCGATCCGGGAGCACAAGCTCCTGTCCATTCCGGCGGCGATGAAGTTCCTCGAATGGCGCACGCCCGACGGCTGCGCCACCTGCCGGCCGGCGCTCAACTACTACCTCATCGCCGCCTGGCCGCACGAGGCCGAGGACGACCCGCAGTCGCGCTTCGTCAACGAGCGCATGCACGCCAACATCCAGAAGGACGGCACCTACTCGGTCGTGCCGCGGATGTGGGGCGGCATCACCAGCGCGGCCCAGTTGCGCCGCATCGCCGACGTGGTCGAGAAATACCGCATCCCGACCGTGAAGGTGACCGGCGGCCAGCGCATTGACCTCCTCGGCGTGAAGAAGGAGGACCTGCCGCGCGTGTGGGCCGACCTCGGCATGCCCTCGGGGCACGCCTACGGCAAGGCGCTGCGCACCGTGAAGACCTGCGTCGGCTCGGAGTGGTGCCGCTTCGGCGTGCAGGACTCGACCGCGACCGGCATCGCGCTGGAAAAGTCGCTCTACGGCATGTGGGCGCCGCACAAGGTCAAGCTCGCCGTCTCCGGCTGCCCGCGCAACTGCGCCGAATCCGGCATCAAGGACGTCGGCGTGATCGGCGTGGACTCGGGCTGGGAGATCTACGTCGGCGGCAACGGCGGGATCAAGACCGAGGTGGCGCAGTTCCTGTGCAAGGTGGCGACACGCGAGGAGGTGCTGGAGTACGCCGCTGCGTTCCTGCAGCTCTACCGCGAGGAGGCGCGCTACCTCGACCGCACCGTGCATTTCGTCAAGCGCGTCGGCATGGACTACGTGCGCAAGCGCGTGGTCGAGGACGAGCGCAGCCGCAAGGAGCTGTGCGCGCGGCTGCGCTTCGCGCTCGCCGGCTACGCCGACCCCTGGGCCGAGCGCGCGCAGGGCGCCGAGCGCGAGCGGTTCGAGGCGATCCCGGCATGACGCGCGAGTGGCGGCGCGTGTGTGCGCTCACCGACATCCCGCGGCGCGGCGCGCGCGTGGTGCGCTCGCGCGCGCACGGCGACATCGCGCTGTTTCGCACGCTTGATGACGAGGTGTTCGCCCTCGCCGACCGCTGCCCGCACCGCGGCGGGCCGCTGTCGCAGGGGATCGTCTTCGGCCGCAGCGTCGCCTGCCCGCTGCACGGCTGGACGATCGGGCTCGCCGACGGCTGCGCGGCCGCGCCCGACGAGGGCTGCACTCGGCGCTTCGCGGTCCGGGTCGAGGACGGCGCGGTGCTGCTCGCCGAGGGCTGAGATGCGCGCGACGATCGCCTCGACGTGCCCCTATTGCGGGGTCGGCTGCGGCGTGATCCTCCAGACCGAGGGCGGGGCGATCGCCGCGGTGCGCGGCGACCCGGCGCATCCGGCCAACTTCGGGCGCCTGTGCAGCAAGGGGGTGGCGCTCGCCGCGAGCGCCGCGCCCGAAAAGCGCGGGTTGCGGCTGCTCGCGCCGGAAATCGGCGGCGCGCCCGTGAGCTGGGAGCACGCGCTCGACCATCTCGCGGCGCGCTTCGCCGAATGCATCGCCGCGCACGGGCCGGATTCGGTCGGCTTCTACCTCTCGGGGCAGCTTCTCACCGAGGACTACTACGTCTTCAACAAGCTCGCGCGGGCGCTTGTGGGCACCAACAACGTGGACAGCAACTCGCGGCTTTGCATGTCCTCGGCGGTCGCCGGTTACAAGCGCACGCTCGGCGCCGACGCGCCACCCGCCTGCTACGAAGACCTGGAGCGCGCGCGCTGCCTGTTCATCGCCGGGTCGAACGCGGCGTGGGCGCACCCGGTGCTCTTTCGCCGTATCGAGGCGGCGCGTGCCCGCAACCCCGCGCTGAAGGTGATCGTCGTGGATCCGCGGCGCACCGAGACCGCGCGCTTCGCCGACCTGCATCTGGCGATCGTCCCGGGAAGCGATGTCGCGCTCTTCAACGCGATGCTGCACGTCATTCTCTGGGAAGGGCTCGCCGACTCGGCGTTCATCGCCGCGCACACGAGCGGGTTCGAAGAGGTGCGCGACGCCGTGCGCGAGTACACGCCGCGCGCGGCGGCCGCCGCCTGCGGCATCGGCGAGGACGAGGTGATCGCGGCGGCGCGGCTCTTCGCGCGCGCCGGGCCGACGCTGTCGCTCTACTGCCAGGGGCTCAACCAGTCGGCAAGCGGTACGGACAAGAACGTTGCGCTCATCAACCTGCATCTGGCCACCGGCCAGATCGGCCGGCCGGGCGCCGGACCCTTCAGCCTCACCGGACAGCCGAACGCGATGGGCGGGCGCGAAGTGGGCGCGATGGCGAACCTGCTGCCCGGGCACCGCGACGCCGCCGACCCGGCGCACCGCGCCGAGGTGGCGCGCTTCTGGGGCGTGGACCGGCTGCCTGCCAGGCCCGGCCGCACCGCCGTGGAGATGTTCGAGGCGGCGCGCGCGGGCGAGATCCGCATGCTCTGGATCGCCTGCACCAATCCGGCGCAGTCGCTGCCGGCGCAGCGCCTGGTGCGCGAGGCGTTCGAGCGCGCCGAACTGGTGGTGGTGCAGGAAGCGTACCGCACGACCGAAACCGCGCGCCTTGCCGATGTGCTGCTGCCTGCGGCGACCTGGGGCGAAAAGGACGGGACGGTCACGAACTCCGAGCGCCGCATCTCGCGCGTGCGCGCCGCGGTGCCCGCGCCGGGGCTCGCGCGTCCGGACTGGGAGATCGCGCGCGATTTCGGGCGGCGGCTGGAAGCGCGCCTGCGGCCGGGAAAGCCGACGCTCTTTCCCTGGCGCTCGGCCGAGGAGGTGTTCGACGAGCACCGGGAAAGCACCCGCGGGCGCGATCTGGACATCACCGGCCTTTCCTGGGCGGTGCTCGATTCGCGCGGCCCGCAGCAGTGGCCGTATCCCGAGGGAGCGAGCGCCGGCAGAGCACGCCTGTACGAAGACAGGGTGTTCGCGACCGCCGACGGCCGGGCGCGCTTCGTCGTCGCGCACTGGCGCGCGCCGGCCGAACGTCCCGACGCGCACTATCCGATCCGGCTCACCACCGTGCGGCTGCGCGATCAGTGGCACGCGATGAGCCGCACCGGCAGCGTGCCGGCGCTTTTCGCGCACGCCCCCGAGCCGCGCCTTGCGATGCACCCGTCGGATCTGGAGCGCGCGGGCCTGCAGCCCGGCGCGCTCGCGCGCGTCAGCTCGCGCCGCGGCTCGCTTCATGTGCTGGTCGAGGCGAGCGAAGACCTGCGGCCGGGGCTCGCCTGCCTGCCGATGCATTGGGGCAGCCGCTACCTCGGTGGCGCGGAGGCGTTCGGAGCGAACAGCGTGACGCTCGCCGCCCTCGACCCGCACTCGCGCCAGCCCGAGCTCAAGCACTGCGCCGTGCGCGTCGAGCGCGCCGAGCTCGGCTGGCGGCTGGTCGCCTTCGGCAGCGCTCCTGACGCCGACGGCGACGCCCTCTTCGAGCGGCTCGATTTCGCCATGCGCGCGTTCGCCTTCGCGCAGCGCGTGCCCGCCGGCGAGCGCGGCGTGCTGCTGCGCCTTGCCGACGAGCATCCGCCGAGCGCGGAGGTGCTCGAGCGTCTCGACCGCGCCTTCGGCCTCGCCGGTCCGGATACGCTGCGCTTTGACGACCCGCGCCGCGCGATCGGGCGGCGCATCGCGCTCGAAGCCGACGCCATCCGCGCCGTGCGCCTTTCCGGCGATACGCGCTCGGAACACTGGCTGCGCGAAACCTGGCTGCGCGGCGCGCCGGTCGGCGCGCTGCGGCGCTATCTCGCGATGCCGGTCGCGGTGCCTCCAGGGCTCGACCGCGTTCCCTCGCGCACCGTGTGCGTGTGCCTCGGCGTGGACGAGCGCGCGATCGCCGCCGCGCTCGCGCAGGGCACGCGCACGCTTGCGGCGCTGCAGGCGCAGCTCAGATGCGGCACGCAGTGCGGCTCGTGCGTTCCCGAGCTGCGCGCCCTGCTCGCCGCCGCGCGCGCGGCGGCCTGAAGCCATGGCGCCGGGCAAGGTCTACCTGATCGGCGCCGGGCCGGGCGACCCGGAGTTGCTCACGCTGAGAGCGCTGCGCGCGCTCGGCGAGGCGGACGTGGTGCTCTACGACGCGCTGGTGGACGCGCGTGTGCTCGCCCTCGCGCCGCCGCAGGCGCGGCGCGTGTACGTCGGAAAACGCGGCGGCTGCAAGTCCACGCCGCAGGAGTTCATCGAGCGTCTGATGGTGCGCGAGGCGCGCGCCGGCAAGGTGGTGGCGCGCCTGAAGGGCGGCGATCCGTTCGTCTTCGGCCGCGGCGGCGAGGAGTGCCGCAGGCTCGCGGCGCAAGGAATCGAAGTCGAGGCGATCCCGGGCGTCACCGCCGGCCTCGCCGCGGCGGCGCGCGCCGGCATCGCGATCACCGACCGCGAGTGCTCGCGCGGGGTCGCGCTGGTGACCGGCCACACGGCCGACGGCGCGCCCGAGCCCGACTGGCGCTTGCTCGCGCAAAGCGGCCTCACGATCGTCGTGTACATGGGCATCGCACGCTGCGCCGCGATCTGCGAGGCGCTGGTGCGCGGCGGTCTCGCCCCCGCCACGCCCGCGGCGGTGGTGCAATCGGCCTGGCAGCCGGGCGAGCGCAGCCATGTGAGCACGCTCGGCGCGCTCGCCGCCGACATCGCGCGCCTGGGCTTTCGCTCGCCCGCGATCCTGGTGATCGGCGAAGTGGCGCGTTCGGCGCGCGCCGCCGCGCGCGCGGCCGCTCAGTCGCGGTAGGACGGGTCGCGCGCGTCCACCAGGCGCCTGAGCATCGCGAACACGTCTTCGCAGGTGCGCTTCTCGGCCGGCCCGGCCTCGCGCACCGTCTGCTCGAACACCTCGGGGGAAATCGGGTTGAGCGCACCGGCTGCGCTCGCCGCGATCTGCACGTCGCAGGCGCGCTGCAGCGTCCACAGCGTCAGGAACGCTTCGGCGAGCGTCGGGCCCCAGGCGAGCAGCCCGTGGTTTCTGAGGATCACGGCGCGTTTGCTCCCGATGTCGCGCACCAGCCGCTCGCGCTCGCCTTCCTCGACCGTGATGCCCTCGAAATCGTGGTACGCGACCTGGCCGTACAGCTGCGCGGCGTAGAAGTTGGTGGGGGAAAGCCCTTCCTCCAGGCACGCCACTGCCATGCCGGTGGTGGTGTGCGTGTGCATGACGCAGTGGGCGTCCGCGATCGCACCGTGGATCGCCGAGTGGATGACGAAGCCGGCGCGGTTCACCGGCCACTCGGTCTCGCGTACCGGATTGCCGTCGAGATCAATCAGCACCAGGTTCGAGGCGCGCACCTCGCGGTAGTGCAGACCGAACGGGTTGATGAGGAAATAGCGCTCCGGCCCCGGCACCCGCAGCGTGATGTGGTTGAAGATCATCTCGGTCCAGCCGAGCATGTCGAAGATGCGGTAGGCGGCGGCGAGTTCCACGCGCGCCGCGCGCTCGGCCTCGCTCACCGGGAACGAGGGCCGCAGGACCCGGCCTTCCTTGTAGATCGTCATCGGAAGTTGAAGATCCGCTCGGCGTTCTCGCCGCGCACGCGGCTGCGCACGCCTTCGGGCAGCCGGTCCACGCGCGCGAGGCACCCGATCGGATCGCCGATGGTGTGCGGATAGTCCGAGCCGTAGAGGACGTTGGCCGAGCCGAACACCCGCACCGCCATCGCGAGCGCCTCGTCGGTGAAGACCACCGCATCGGCGTAGATGCGCCGGGCGTGGAGGCTCGGCTTTTCGCGCGTCTTCGTCCGGCACGCGGGGATGTGCTCCCAGCACTGATCGAGCCGGCCGATCAGGTACGGGAGCGCGCCGCCGCCGTGGCTGGCGATGATTTTCAGGTTCGGGAAGCGGTCGAAGAAGCCGTCGTAGATCATGCGCGCGACGGCGAGCGTGGTATCGGTGGTGAAGCCCACCGAGGCGGTGAGCTGGAATTCGTCCATCCTCATCTCGCCCACGCCCGGCGGAGCGGTCGGGTGAACGAGCACCGGCAGTTTCGCCTGGTCTATGGCGCGCCAGATCGCCTCGAACGCGGAATCGGTGAGCGGCCGCCCGTCCACGTTGGCGAGCACCATCACACCGCAGGCGCCCGCCTCCAGCGCGCGCGCCAGTTCGGCGAGCGCCGCGCGCTCGTACTGCCAGGGCAGCGAACAGAACCACTGGATGCGGTCGGGCCAGGTGCGGCTCGCCTCGGCCATCTCGTCGTTCATCACCCGAGCCGCCCGCGCGCTGATCTTCTCCCCTCCCCAGTACACGTTCGGGCAGGTGAGTGAAACCACCGCGACGTCAATGCCGGCGCGGTCCATGTTGCGGATCCTCAGGTCCCAGTCGAACATCTCCGGCACCGGCGTCATGAAAGGAGCGCCGTCCAGATGGATCGCGCGCAGGCCGCCGACGACCTTCTTCAGCGTGTAGCGGGGCCGGCCGTGGCGCTCCAGCAGCCGCAGCCACTCCTGGTCGAGCATGTGGGTGTGGACATCGATGACCGGCGACATGGGATTCTCCTTGCGCTGAACGCGCGAGATTAGAGAGCCGCAGCCGGGGAATCAATGCCCGGCGGCGGGTGTTTCACCGGCCGGTGGGCCGACGTCGGCCGAGACAAGAAGGAACGCGCCGAGCGGCAAAGCCCGCGGCAGGCAGCGCTCGAAGCAGCGCGCGATCGGCCCTCCGCCAGGCAGGAAGATCGCGGACTGCAGGCGCAGGTTCCGGATCGGCAGCGCGGACAGCGCCGCGCGCAGCTCGCCGGCGCTATGCCAGCGCGCGCCGCGGTAGCCGCCCGTGCCGCCGGCGCGTCCCTTTTCGAGGTAGAGGAGGCTGTACCGGTTGAGCAATCCGAGCGCAAGGCGGCGGCGCGTCACGCGCAGCATCTCGCGCAGCGCCGCTGCCTCGTCGCGGGCGAAGCAAAGCGACGTGACCGCCATCGCAAGGTCGAAGCTCGCGTCGGCGAAAGGCAGCCGCTCGGCGCGGCCGGCCACGCACGCCGCCAATCCCGCATCGCGCGCAAAGGCGAGCGCGCTGCGGTCCGGATCCAGGCCGACCACCGGGACGCCGAGCTGCATGAAGCGGCGCGCGAACCAGCCGGTGCCGCAGCCCACGTCGAGGAGCCGCTCGCCCGCGCGCGGGGCGAGAGCGCGCCACAGCAGCCCGAACTCCGTCTCCCCTATCCACGTCCCTCGCCCGGTGCGGTACCAGGCATCGTATCGCGCCGCAGGCAAGACCACGTTGCCCTCCTGAGGCCGCTTCACCGCCGCGCGACCGCAATCGGCGCGAGGGGCGCTCGCCCCTGCCGGCGCTTCGCCTGATCCGCCGAAGAGTCCGCGCACGCCTGCTTTGCCGGACGGTCGCGCGCCCGGCGGCCTCTCGCTAGAACCGGCTCCAGAGCCAGTACTTTTCGTACAGCACCTTCGCCGCATGCCAGAGCACGCTCGGACTGCGCACGGTGACGCGCGGCAGCGGCTCGGCGTAGAAGTCGCCCGAGCCCATGCCCGCGCGCCCGCCGCCGGTTTCGATGAAGCATGACCCGTGGCCGTCGAACCGTCGCGGTTTCCCCGTGCCCCTCCAGTCGCGCGCGAGGTTGTGCGCGACGACCTCCGCCTCGCCGTGAGCAAACACGCCCGCCTTCGGCAACGGGCGGCCCATCTTGAGGGGAATGATCGTCACGTCGCCGATCGCATACACGTTCGCGAAGCGCGTTTGCAGCGTGTGGCGATCCACCGGGACCCAGCCGGATTCGTTCGTCAGCCCGGCCTCGCGCACCGGCGCCGGTGCCCGGTGCGGCGGCACGTAAAGCAACAGGTCGAAGCTCGCCTCGGTGCCGTTTGCGAAGCGCAGCGAGCGGCTTGCCGCGTCGGCGGCGGTCACCTGGTGCTCGGGATGGTAGCGGATGCCGCGTGCCTCGATCAGCCCCCGCACCGCGCGCCCCATCTCGGGGCCGGCGACGACCATCGGCGCCGGCTCGGCGGCGTAAAAGCTGATCTCCGTTCTTTCGCGCACACCCTTTCGCGCGAGAAAGTCCTCGGCGAGCAGCGCTGCCTCGTACGGGCCCGCCGGACACTTGTACTGTGGCGCCGCGGTGAGGATCGCAAGCCGTCCGCCGTCGAATCGTTCGAGTGCCGCGTGAATCGCGGCGGCGCCGTCGAGCGTGTAGAGGCACAGGCCCGCCTCGCCAAGTCCGGGAATGGCCTGTGGCGCGTACTCGGCACCCAGCGCGATCACCATCGCGTCGGCATCTATCCGCCGCCCGTCCACCTCCGCCGCGACGGACTGCGGATCTATCCGTGTCACCTCGCCGCGGTGCACCTCGATACCGCGCCTGGCGAGCCGCTCCAGCGGCCTGCCGATGTCCCCCTGCCGGCGCGCGCCGACCATCAGCCAGAGCAACGAGGGCGGGAAGACGTGGCGCTCGGCGCGGTCCACCACGATGACGCGGTCCCGGGCGGGGAGCAGCCTGCTCAGCGTCTCGGCCGCGACCACACCGCCGATTCCTGCGCCGAGCACGAGGACGGTGCGCCCCACGCGGCCTCCGCACTCAGAACACGAGGATCCTGTCGGCCGCGATCGTCCACTCGGCGAGCTGATCGAGCGTGCCGCGCCGCGCGCCCTCGACGAGCTGGTCGGTGCCGATGCCGCGCGCGTCCATGCAGGTGCCGCAGGCGGCGATCTCGCCGCCGCGGCGCGCGACCGCCCCCAGCATGTCGGCGACGTTGTAGTAGCCCGCGGGCACCTTCTGTCCCTTGTGCGCGCAGGCCGCGGCATCGCCCATCAGGAACACGCGCACCGCGGCGCCCTTGTCGGCGAGCGCGCGCGCCAGGCGCAGCGCGTTGTAGCAGCGCTCGGTGCCGTACGGCGGATCGTTGAGAATGAACAGCGTCTTCATGCGTGCCTCGCTTCCTCCGCGCCGCGCTCGGGCCGCCGGTTGATCGCGTAGCCGCCCGCCGTGTCGCGCAGAGGCTGCACGAGCAGCCGGTCAAGCCGCAGGTCCTGCCTGGTGCGGAACGCGTCCACGCCGATCGTCATGCGCTCGTGGCCGGCCGCCGGCTGCGCCCGGTACGTGCCGAACAGCCGGTCCCACCACGGCAGGTTGAAACCGAAGTTGCTGTTCGTTTCGTTGTACGCGATCGAGTGGTGCACCCGGTGCATGTCCGGGGTGACGAGCAGCAGCCGCAGCCAGCGCTCGATCGGTTCGGGGATGCGGGCGTTGGCGTGGTTGAATACCGCGGTGGCGTTCAGCAGGATCTCGAAGACGAGCACCGCGACGGCGCTCGCGCCGATGGCGGCGACCGCGGCGCACTTCACCCCGACCGAGATCAGGATCTCCAGGGGATGGAAGCGCGTACCGGTGGTCGCGTCCACGTCGAGATCGCTGTGGTGCACCCGGTGCAACCGCCACAGCGCGGGCACCGCGTGGAACATCACATGCTGGGCCCAGATCGCGGCATCGAGCAGCGCCACCGCGGCAAGCAGCGCAAGCCAACCGGGAAGCTCCAGCGCGTTGAGCAGTCCCCAGCCGCGCTCCTCGGCTGCCGCCGCCACCGCGATTGCCGCCCCCGGCGCGACCAGCCTGAGCAGGGCGGCGTCGAGCGCGAGCAGGCCGAGGTTGTGCGGCCAGCGCGTGCGGCGCGCAAACGCCCGCGCGCGCCGCGGCGCCGCCGCCTCCCACAGCGCCATCAGCGCGAACACGGCGAGAAACGAGGCCAGCCGCAGCACGGCTTCGCCTTCGAGCGGGAACGGCATGCCGGTCCTTGATCAACTAATCGGTTGAATAGTAGAATTCACGCCGGACCATGTCAAGCGAGCCCGCGAAGCAGCGCTTGTACGAGGCGATCGCCCGGGTCGGGGCGGCGCTCGCCAGCGCCGCGCGGCTGCAGCTCCTCGAATACGTCGCCCAGCGCGAGCGCAGCGTCGAGACGCTCGCCGCGATGGCCGGTCTTTCGGTCGCCAACGCCTCCAAGCACCTGCAGGCCCTGCGCCAGGCGGGGCTGGTCCACGCACGCAAGGAAGGCCTGCGCGTGTACTACGCGCTCGCCGGCGACGACGTCGCGCGCCTGGTCGCCGCGCTGCGCGAAACGGCCGAGCGCCGGGTGGCCGACGTCGAGCGGGTGCTGCGCGACTGGCTCGCGCACCGCGACGCGCTCGAGCCGGTGCCGGCGCAGGAGCTTCTCGAGCGGGCAAAGAAGGGGCTGGTCACGGTGCTCGACGTGCGCCCCGAGGAGGAATACGCCGCCGGACACCTGCCGGGGGCGATCAACGTGCCGCTCGATCGCCTGGAGCGCGCCCTCGCCAGGCTGCCAAAGCGCCGCGAGATCGTCGCCTACTGCCGCGGGCCCTACTGCCTGATGTCGTTCGAGGCGGTCGCGCGGCTCAGGAAGCGCGGCTTCCGCGCCCGGCGGCTGGAGAACGGCTTTCCGGAGTGGCGCGCCGCCGGACTGCCGGTCGAGCGCTAGGTTTCTCGCGCGCCGCGCTTGACGGCACCGGCCGCAGGCGCGAGGCTCGGGCATGCGCTTCGCCATCGGCTGCGCCCTCGCCTCCGCGGCGCTCTTCGGCGCGAGCACACCGCTCGCCAAGCTGCTCGCGGGCGAGATGCCGGCAGCGCTCCTGGCCGCCCTTCTCTACCTCGGCAGCGGCTTCGGGCTCTCGGTCTGGCTGGTTGCTCGTCCGCGCGCGCTCGCCGGCGCGCCGCTTGCCCGCGCCGACTGGCCATGGCTTGCCGCGGCGATCGCGGCGGGCGGCGTCGTCGCGCCGCTGTTGCTCGTGCTCGGCCTGCAGCGCACGGCGGCGAGCACCGCCTCGCTGCTGCTCAATCTGGAGGCGGTGCTGACCGCGGCGCTTGCGTGGGTCGTCTTCCGCGAGAACGTGGATCGCCGGGTGTTCGCCGGCATGCTCGCGATCGTCGCAGGCGCCGTGATCCTTTCCTGGAGCGAGGCGCCGCGCGCAGGCACCATCCACGGGCCGGCGCTCGTCGCCGGCGCATGCCTCGGCTGGGCGCTGGACAACAACCTCACGCGCAAGGTCTCCGGCGCCGATGCGGCGACGATCGCCGCGCTGAAGGGACTGATCGCGGGCGCGGTCAATCTCGCGCTCGCGATGGCGCTCGGCGCGGCGCTACCCCCGGGCGCCGTCCTCGCCGCCGCCGGGGCAGTGGGGTTTCTCGGCTACGGCGTGAGCCTCGCGCTTTTCGTGGTCGCACTGCGCCATCTCGGCACCGCGCGCACCGGGGCGTACTTTTCGGTCGCGCCATTCTTCGGCGCCGCGCTCGCTCTCGCGCTCGGCGAGCCGGCGGGTGCGGCGTTCTGGATCGCGGCCGCGCTGATGGCGGCGGGCGTGTGGCTGCATGTCACCGAAGTCCACGAGCACGAGCACACGCACGAGGCGCTGGAGCACACGCACCCCCACGTGCACGACGAGCATCACCGGCACGAGCATCACTTCGCCTGGGACGGGCGCGAGCCGCACGTGCACCCGCACCGGCACGAGCCGCTCGCGCACTCGCACCGGCACTATCCCGACCTGCATCACCGGCACGAGCACTGACACCGCCGCGCCCCGCGCGGTCCGGCGGCGAAGAGGCCGGCGCTACGCGGGCGGCTGCAGCACGATGATCGCCGTCCCGGCGAGCGCGACCGCGACCCCGGCCGCGTCCCAGAGCGTCGGGCGAATCCCCTCGATCGCCCAGAGCCACGCGATCGCGAGCGCGATGTAAACCGCGCCGTAGGCCGCATAGGTGCGGCCCGCCGCCGCCGGATGGAGCGTGAGCAGGAACGCGAAGAGCGCCAGGCTCGCCGTCGCCGGAGCGAGAAGCCAGGGGCTTGCGCCCTGGCGAAGCCACAGGTACACGAGATAGCAGCCCGCGATCTCCGCCACCGCGGTGAGCGTGAAAAGCCCCGCCGCCGCCGCGAGCGCGCTCACCGGCGCTCGCCTTCCGCGTGGCAGGCGCAGGCCTCGCCCTGCGCCGCGTGGATCAGCTCCTCCAGGATCCCGCAGTCGGCGATGCGGTGGCCGCTCGCGCACTGCGAACGCAGCGCGGCGAGCTGCCGCTCCAGGCGCTCGAGCGCCGCGCGCCGTTCGCGCACGCGCGCCAGGTGCACATCCACGAGCCGATTCACCTCGTCGCAGGCGACGCTGCGGCTACGCGCAAGCGCAAGCACGCGCCGGATGTCGGCAAGCGGTATGTCGAGCGAGCGGCAGTGGCGCACGAACCGCAATCGCTCCAGATGCGCCGGCCCGTAGGCGCGATAGCCCGAGGGCGTGCGCCCGGGCGCCTCGAGGAGTCCTTCGCGTTCGTAGTACCGCACCGTCTGCACGTCCACGCCCGCACGCCGGGCAAGCTCACCGATTCTCATAGGCGTCCTCCGCAGGCTTGACTCTATACCGGCTACAGGGTTCCCAATCGGTTCGCATGAGCGAGGCGTGCTGCGCCCTTCCGGATCCCGATGCGAGCCGCCGGGGCTACCGGCGCATCCTCGGAATCGCCCTGGTGGCGAACGCGGTCATGTTCGCCGTCGAGCTTGCGGCAAGCCTCGCCTCCGGCTCCTCGGCGCTCGCGGCCGACGCGGCGGATTTCCTCGGCGACTCGGGCAACTATGCCGCGAGCCTCGCGGCGCTCGCCGCGGGCGGCGCATGGGTGAGCCGCGTCGCGCTTGCCAAGGGCGTCGCGATGATCGCCTACGGCGCCGGCGCGCTCGCGTACGCTGTCTGGCAGGCGCTCGCCGGAGTGCCGCCCGAGCCGCTCACGATGGGCGTGGTGGCGATCGCCGCGCTCGGCGTGAATCTGGGCGTCGCCGCCCTGCTCTACCGCTTCCGCCACGGCGACGCCAACATGCGCTCCGTCTGGCTGTGCAGCCGCAACGACGCACTCGGAAACCTCGCCGTGCTGGCGGCGGCGGCCGGCGTTTTCGGCACCGCCTCGGTGTGGCCGGACGTGGCGGTCGCCTTCGCGCTCGCGGCGCTCGGCATCACTTCGGGCGCCGCAGTGGTCCGGCACGCTCGCCGCGAGCTTGCTGCGCGGGCGGCGCATCGGCCGCAAGGCTTTCGATGATCGGGCAGGCAACCCTGCCGCGGCGCGCTTCGCAGCGCGCGACCAGATCCTTCAGCACCGCCTGCATGCGCTCCAGATCGGCAAGGCGCGCCTCGACCAGCGCGAGCTTCTCCTGCGCGAGCGCGCGCGCCGCGCGGCAGCTTTGCTCGTCCTGCAGCGCCAGCAGCCGGCCGATCTCGGCAAGCGAAAATCCGAGCTGCTGCGCGCGCTTGATGAAGCGCACCCGCGCGATCGCGCCTTCGCCGTAGCGGCGCACCCCCCCGGGCGGTCTCGGCGGCTCCTCGAGCAGGCGCAGGCGCTGGTAGTAGCGGATCGTCTCCACGCTGACCGCCGCCCGCCTCGCGAGCCGACCGATCGTCAGACTGGCGCCCATGAAACGACAAAGCCTCCGGCAGAAACCGCCCCGCAGCCGGCTCGCCCGGCCTTGACTCCGTACTCGAGTACGGAGTTTAGACTCGATGCGGCTGGACCAATTCTGGAGGTGGGACATGCAGTCAGGCAAGGCCGTCGCAGACGCCGCGATCGGCGCCGGGCGGGAAACCGGCACCGAAAAGGCCGGAGCGAACACCGGGCTCGCGGGCGCCGCGCTCTCCGCGCTCGGCGCATCGGCCTGCTGCCTCGGGCCGCTCGCGCTGGTGAGCGCCGGCGCAAGCGGCGCCTGGATCGGCAACCTCTCGGCGCTCGCGCCGTACCGCTGGATCTTCATCGTCGCAGCGCTCGGCTTCGTCGGGCTCGCCGCGCACCGAATCTTCCGCGCGCGGCCGGCGGCGGCCTGCGAGTCGGGCACGGCCTGTGCCCTGCCCCGGGCAGGCCGCGGGCAGAAGATCGCGTTCTGGCTGATCGCGACGCTCGTACTCGCGGCGATCGCGTATCCGTATTTCCTCCCCCTGTTTTATTATTGATCCTTGCATAAATGACTAACAACTTTTCCGCACTTTCATTGTCCAAGGCGCAGACAGACAATGGAGGTGCGCATGAAAAAGACAGACGAAGACAAGCAACGGGAGCGGCGGCGCTTGCGCGGTGCGCGACTGCTGCAGCGAGGCCTGACACAGGCCGAGGTAGCCCGAAGGCTCAAGGTCACGCGCGCCACGGTGCATGCGTGGAACCGAAGACTCGAAGCGGGCGGGCTCGAGGCGCTGCGGCGGAGAAAGCGCGGCAGGCCGCCGCGGCTCGATGCGGCGCAACGCGCCCGGCTTGCCGCGGCGCTCAAGCGCGGAGCGCGGGCGGCCGGGTACGCCACCGAGTTGTGGACGCTCGCGCGCATCGGGCGGCTCATCGGTTCGCTGTTTGGCGTCTCATACAGCGACTCGCAGGTCTGGCGCATCCTGAAGCACATGGGCTGGAGTTGCCAGCGCCCCGAGAAGCGGGCGCTGCAGCGCGACGAGCAGGCCATCCGGCGCTGGAAGCGCGAACGCTGGCCCCGGTTAAAAAAAACGCCGAATCCGAGGGCCGCACTCTCGTCTTCGTAGACGAATCGGGCCTGTCGGAGCGCCCCAGCCGTGTGCGGACCTGGGCGCCCAAAGGCGAGACCCCGGTGCTGCAATACAGCTTCAACTGGAAGCAGCTCTCCGTGATTGCCGGCATTACGTATTGGCAGTTCTATTTCCGCCTCTTCCCCGGCACGGTCAAGGGACCGCAGATCGTGGAGTTCCTGAAGGCCCTCAAGCGCCAGATCGGCCGAAAAACTCCTCATCATCTGGGACGGCCTGGCGGTGCACAAAAGCCGGCTGGTGCGCGACTACGTGGAATCGCTGCAGGGCCAAATCGCCGTGGAATTCCTGCCCGCCTATGCCCCGGAACTCAACCCCAGCGAATACATCTGGGGCTATCTCAAGCAACGGGAACTCGCCAACCTCTGCGTGAAGACCTTCGCCGAGCTCTCGCCGATCGCCCGCAACCGCCTGCGCGCCATGCAGCGCCGACCGAAGCTGATTGCGGCGTTCTGGAAGCAGGCGCAGTTGCCGCTGTGACATTGTTAGGTATTTATGCAAGGCTCAATAGGAACCACGCCATGATGCGCAGCGTGCTCCTCGCCTCGCTCGCGCTCGGCGCGGCGCTCGGATTGCCCGCGACTGCGGCCGCTGCCGAGAAGACGGTCGTTCTCTCGGTTCCGGGCATGACCTGCGAAGCGTGCCCGATCACCGTGCGCAAGGCGCTCGAGCGGGTCCCGGGCGTCATCAAGGTCAAGGCGACATTCGAGCCGAAGGAAGCCACGGTGACCTTCGACGATGCGACGACGAGCGTCGAGGCGTTGCTCGAGGCCACCCGGCGCGTCGGGTTTGCCGCGCAGGTAAAGAGCCCGTGAACTCCCCACTGCTGTTGCAGAGCACGCTCACCTGCCCGTCGTGCGGGCGCGCAAGCTCCGAGGCGATGCCGACGGAGGCGTGCCTGTTCTTCTGGACCTGTCCCGCCTGCGGCGCGCGACTGAAGCCGAAGCCCGGCGACTGCTGCGTGTTCTGCAGCTATGGCAGCGTGCCCTGCCCCCCGGTACAGGCCGCAAGGCGTGGCGCGAGCTGAGATCCACGTCGAAGTTTTCACCGCGCCCGGCTGCGCGCGCTGCGCAGCGGCACGCGAGCGGCTGCGCTCAGTCGCCGAGCAGGCGGGCGGCGGCCGGGTGCGCTGGCGCGAGGTGGACGTGACACAGGAAACCGGCTACGCGATCTCGCTCGGCGTGCTGAGCACACCCGCGATCGCGCTGGACGGCGAGCTGGTGTTCGCGACGCTTCCGAGCGAGGCGCAGTTGCGCACCGAGATCGCGCGGCGGCTCGCCGCCGCCCGGCGCTGACGTGGACTACGAAGCGCTGCGCCAGGCCGCCGAGCAGGCGACGCTCGCATCCCTTGTCGTCGGGCTCAGCGCCGGGTTTCTCTTCAGTTTCAATCCGGTGGCGCTCGCCGCGATTCCGGTTTCGCTCGGGTACGTCACCCGGGCGCGCGCGCCGCGCGAGGCGATCGGCTGCGGCGCGATGTTCATCGGCGGCATGCTCGCCGCGCACGCCGCGCTCGGGCTTGCGGCCGGCTTCGGCGGCGACGGGCTGCAGCGGCTGCTCGGCCGGCAGTGGGGACTCGTGCTCGGGCCGCTCCTCATCGTGCTCGGTGCCGCCTGGCCGGGCTGGCTGCGGCTGCCGCTGCCGGCGATCGCGCTGCGCGCGCCGCGCGCAACCGGGCTGTGGGGCGCAGCCGCGCTCGGCGCCGCGTTCTCGGTGGCGGTGTGTCCCTTCTGCACGCCGGCGCTCGTGGTGCTGCTCGGGGTCGCCGCGGCAATCGGCTCGCCCGCCTTCGGTGCGATGCTGCTCCTTGCCTTCGCGCTCGGACGCGCGCTGCCGATCCTGATCGGTGCGCTCGCGCTCGGCTGGCTCGAATCGCTCAGGCCGCTCGCCAAGTGGCATCGCGCCTTCGAGGTCGCGGGCGGCCTGCTGCTGATTGCCTCCGGTCTCTACCTGCTGAACGCGTACTTGCTCGTCATCCCGGCGCTCGCGGTGTAGGCGGCGTGTCCCTGCGCTCGCTCAGGCGCGAAATTCGCGCCGCTTCACGGCCCGCTCCTGCCTGGATCCTCCTCGTCCTCGCCCGGTTCGCGTCCGCCGGCGGCGATGCGGTCCCACGTCGCCCCGCCGTTGATGCTGAGATACACGTCCTGCCAGCGCGTGGCGATCGCGATCTGCCTCGGAGCGGCCGGGTTTTCCGCGATGCGGTCCACCACGTCGGTCCACGCGATCGGCAGCTCGATGTGCCTGCGCTGCCGGCCGTCGGGCGAGGAGACGATCAGCGTGCGCGAATAGGCGTAGGCGTAGTACAGGTTCGCGCTGCCGCCGCCGAACGCCACGGCCGAGACGACGCCGCCGCGCGCAAGGCGCCGGAAGCGCGCGCCGCCGTCGCGCGAGACGAACAGCCCGGTCGTGGTCGCGGCGGCGACCGTCATGGCGTCGTCCGGATGAGCCGCCAGGCCGAGCACCCAGCCCTGCAGGCCGCGCGCCGGAACGCGCTCCCAGTTCCGGCCATCGGCGCGCGCCGCGTACAGGCCCGGCACCGGCAGCCTCGGCAGCGGCCACGGGCTGAAGAAGTAGAGCATTCCGGAGCGATAGCCGGCGGCGGCGACGTGAAACGCCGCCTCGCCTTCGAGCAGCGCGGCTTGCCACGTCGCGCCGCCGTCGCGGCTGCGCACGAAGCCGAGCGGCTCGACCGGCGGATTGCCGGGGACGCGGTAGCCGCTCGCGACCAGCGCCTCGGCGGTGGCCGAAAGCGCCCTCAGATCGTAGGCGGGGCCGCGCACGCGCGTCCACGAGCCCTCCCGGTACGCGACCAGTCCCCGCTGCGTCGCGGCAAGTAGCGCCTTGCCGTCCCGCGGGAACGCGAGCCCGTGCACATGAAACTGCAATCCCTGGGCGGCCGCGCCGGCCGCCAGCGCCGCGCCGAAGGTCAGTGCGAGCAGCCAGCCGATCGCGCGCCGCATCCCCTCACCCTTGTCTGACCCGCGCCATCAGCCCGGGTGCCCGCCGCAGGGCGATGCCCTTGACGAGCGCATAGATGGCCGGGATGACGAGCAATGCCAGAACCGTCACCGACACCATGCCACCCAGCATCGGCGCAGCGATGCGGCGCATCACTTCCGAGCCGGTGCCGCTGCCCCACATGATCGGCAGCAGGCCGCCGATGATCGCCGCCACTGTCATCATGATCGGCCGCAGGCGCATCAAGGCTCCCTGCACGATCGCCTCGCGCAGGTCCGCGGCGGTGAGGTCCTCGCCCGCGGCGCGGCGCTTGTCGGCCGCGGCCGCGAGCGCGTGGTCTATGTAGATCAGGATCACGACGCCGATCTCTGCCGCCACGCCGAGCAGCGCGATGAACCCGACCGCCGCCGCGACGCTCAGATGGTAGCCGAGCAGGTACATCAGCCAGATGCCGCCCACCAGAGAAAACGGCACCGACAGCATCACGATCAGCGTCTCGGTGAGGCGCCTGAAGTTCAGGTACAGCAGCACGAAGATGATGAGGATCGTGAGCGGCACCACGATCGCGAGCCTTCCCTTGGCGCGCTCCAGGTACTCGAACTGCCCGCTCCAGGCGACAAAATAGCCCGGCGGAAATTTCACCTGCTCGCGCACCGCCTTCCGCGCCTCGGCGACGTAGCCGCCGATGTCGCGATCGCGGATGTCAACGTAGATATAGGCCGCAAGCAGCGCGTTCTCGGTGCGAATGCTGGGCGGCCCCTTGACGAGCTTCACCCGTGCCAGCTGGCCGAGCGGCACCATCGCCGCGCCCGGGCCGCGCACCGGCGCCGCCGCCGAATTCATCGCCGCGCTCATCGCAGCGCCGCCGCCTGCCGGCATGACCGGCACCAGCACCTGCGTGGCGATCGCCTCCGGGTCGCTGCGCAGCTCGCGCGGATAGCGCACCACCACGCCGTAGCGCTCCAGGCCCTCGACGGTGGTGGTCACCATCTCGCCGCCGAGCGCGGTCGTGATCACGTCCTGCAGATCACCGACGGCGAGACCGTAGCGCGCGAGCGCCAGGCGGTCGGGCTCGATCTCGAGGTAGTAGCCGCCGGTGAGCCGCTCGGCGAACGCGCTGGTGGTGCCCGGCACCGTCTTCACCACCGCCTCGACCTCCTTCGCGAGGCGCTCGATCTCGGCCAGGTCCTTGCCGAACACCTTGATGCCGATCGGCGTGCGGATACCGGTCGAGAGCATGTCGATGCGCGCCTTGATCGGCATGGTCCAGGCGTTGGCGATGCCGGGAAACTGCAGCGCCGCGTCCATCTCGGCGATCAGCTTCTCAATGGTCATGCCGGGGCGCCACTCGGCCGGCGGCTTCAGGTTGATCACGGTCTCGAACATCTCCAGCGGCGCCGGGTCGGTCGCGCTGTTGGCGCGGCCCGCCTTGCCGAACACCGACCGGACCTCCGGAAAACTCCGGATGATCCGGTCCTGCTGCTGGAGAATCTCGGCCGACTTGGTCACCGAAAGCGAGGGCAGCGTCGTCGGCATGTAAAGGAGCGTGCCTTCGTCGAGCGTCGGCATGAACTCGGTGCCCAGCTTGCGCGCCGGGTACACGGTCGCCACAAGCGCCGCGACGGCGGCGAGCAGGGCGAGCGCGCGCCAGCGCAGCACCCAGCCGATCACCGGCCGGTAAGCCCGAATGAGCAGGCGCACGAGCGGATTGCCGTGCTCCGGCGGAATGCGGCCGCGGATGAACAGCAGCATCAGCACCGGCACCAGCGTGATCGAGAGAAACGCCGCCCCGGCCATCGCGAAGGTCTTGGTGTAGGCGAGCGGCTTGAACAGGCGCCCTTCCTGCGCCTCGAGCGTGAACACCGGCAGAAACGACACCGTGATGACGAGCAGGCTGAAAAACAGCGCCGGGCCCACCTCCTTGCACGCGGCGACGATCGCCGCCAGCCGCGGCGCCCCGGGCGCCAGGCGCTCCAGGTGCTTGTGCGCGTTCTCGATCATCACGATCGCCGCGTCCACCATCGCGCCGATCGCGATCGCGATCCCGCCCAGGCTCATGATGTTGGAGTTGAGCCCGAGGTAGCGCATGACGACGAACGCGATCAGCACCCCGACCGGCAGCATCACGATCGCCACCAGCGCGCTGCGGGCGTGGAACAGGAATACGATGCAGACCAGCGCCACGATGAGGCTTTCCTCGATCAGCGTGCGCTTGAGCGTCTCGATCGCGCGGTGGATCAGATCGGAGCGGTCGTACACCGGCTCGATCGAGACCCCTTCGGGCAGCCCCGGCGCGATGTCGGCGAGCCTCGCCTTCAAGGCGTGGATCACGTCGAGCGCATTCTGGCCGTAGCGCGCCACCGCGATTCCGCCCACCACCTCGCCCTCGCCGTTCAGCTCGGCGATGCCGCGGCGCTCCTCGGGCACCAGCTCGACGCGCGCCACGTCGCGCACCAGCACCGGCGTGCCGCCCTCGGCCTTCACCACCAGTGCCTCCAGGTCCGCGACGCCGCGCAGGTAGCCGCGGCCGCGCACCACGTATTCGGTCTCGGCGAGCTCCACCACGCGCCCGCCGACGTCGCGGTTGGAATCGCGGATGACTTGCATCACCCTGGCGAGCGGCACGCCGTAGGCCTGCAGCAGGCGCGGGTTGACGGTCACCTGGTACTGCCGCGCAAAGCCGCCCACGCTCGCCACCTCCGCCACGCCCTGCGCCTTGGTGAGCTGGTAGCGGAGGAACCAGTCCTGGATCGAGCGCAGCTCCTCCAGCGTGCGGTTCTTCGCGAGCACCGCGTATTGATAGACCCACCCCACCCCGGTGGCATCCGGCCCGAGCGAGGGCGTCACGCCGCGCGGCAGCCGGCCGGAGACGTAGTTCAGGTACTCCAGCACGCGCGAGCGCGCCCAGTAGATGTCGGTGCCGTCCTCGAAGATGACGTACACGAACGAGGCGCCGAACATCGACAGACCTCGCACCACCTTGGATTTCGGCACCGCCAGCAGCGCGGTACTCAAGGGGTAGGTCACCTGGTCCTCGACCACCTGCGGCGCCTGCCCCGGATAGTCGGTGTAGATGATCACCTGAACGTCCGAGAGGTCCGGGATCGCGTCCACCGGCGTCTTCAGCACCGCGTAGATTCCCGCAGCGACGATGAACAGCGTCGCCAGCAGCACGAGAAAGACGTTGCGCACCGACCACTCGATGATGCGGTTGAGCATCTCAGCGCCCCTTGCCGCGCGCCGCCGGCGCGATGCGCTCGACCACGAATTCGCCGGGCGCACCCTGCGCGATCTCGAACTCGACCGACTGGCCCTTCTTCACGGCGGCGAGCATCGCCGGATCCTTCACCTTGAACTCCATCGTCATCGCCGGCCACTGCAGGCTCGGAATCGGGCCGTGCGCGATTTCGAGCACTCCGGCTTTTGTGTCCACCGCCTCGACGGTCCCGCTGCCCTTGTGCCTTTGTGCCGCCGGTTGTGCCGCGCCGGCCGCGCCGTGACCGGCGTGCCCGCCGAAGCTCTCGAACGCCGCCTTCAGGTTGCTCTCGGCGTCGATCAGGAAGTTGGCGCGCACCACCACCTGCTCGCCGGCCTCGAGGCCCTCGAGGACCTCGATGTAGCCGTCGGCGCGCATGCCGAGCTTCACCGTGCGGGGTTCGAACAGCCCTTCGCCCCGGCGCACGAGCACCGCCTGCCGCGTGCCGCTGTCGAGCACCGCGCTGTCCGGGACGGCGAGCACCCTGGCGCGCGCATCGCCGGCGGCGAGCTCCACCTCTCCGTACATCGCCGGCTTGAGCAGCAGGCCCGGATTGGGCAATTCCATGCGCACCCGTGCGGTGCGCGTTGCCGGATCGAGCGTCGGATAGATGAACACCACCTTCCCGGAGAAGCTCTTGCCCGGATAGGCGGCGATCCGGAGCTTCGCCTCCTGGCCGACGCGCACCAGGCCGAGATCCTGCTCGAACACGTCGGCGAGCACCCACACCGAGGACAGATCGGCGATCTCGAAGAGCACCTCGCCCGGCATGAAGCGCATGCCCGCGACGCCCGGCTTCTGCAGCACCACGCCGCTCGCCGCCGAGCGGTACGTGAGCAGCCGCCGCGGCCTGCCCTCCTGCTGCAGCGCCTGGAGTTCGGCCTCGGAGATTTCCCAGTTGCGCAGCCGGCGCAGCGCGGCCTCGGCCAGGCGCTGCATCAGCGCCTGCGCCTGCGGGCCGCTCGATTGCAGCTCCGCCACCGCGCGCAGCGCGATCAGGTACTCCTCCTGAGCGGTCACCAGGTCGGGGCTGTACACCTCCATCAGCGGCTGGCCGCGCGCGACCGCCTGCCCGGTGGTGTTGACATGAAGCCTCTCGATCCAGCCCTCGAAGCGCGGCGCAACCTTGTAGAGCAGCCGCTCGTTCGGCTGCACGGTGCCGACGGCGCGCACGGTGCGGATGAGCGCGCGCGGCTCGGCGGGCTCGGTGCGCACGCCGAGGAGCTGGATTTTTTCCGGCGCGATGCGCACCGTTCCGGGCGGCGCGGAACGGTCTGCCTCCTCGCCCTCGTACACCGGGATGTAGTCCATTCCCATCGGGTCCTTCTTCGGCACCGGCGAGGTGTCCGGCAGGCCCATCGGATTGCGGTAGTAGAGGATCTTGCGTTCCTTTTTTGCCGCCGTCGCGGCCGCGACCGGGCCGTCCTGGGGCACCGCCTGCGTCCCGTGCGCGGCGCGCTTTGCGCCCCACCAGTAGCCCGCGGCGAGCGCCGCGCCAAAGAGCACCGCCCCGAGAACCGCCGCCTGCATGCGCGTCATCGCCTCGTCCCCTTCTCAGCCCTGCGGCGCGCCGGTGAGCAGCTCGATCTCCGCGAGCGCCTTCGCGAGAGTCACCACCGCCGCCGCCCGGCCGATGCCGAAATTGAACAGGTTCATCTGGCTGTCGAGCAGCGTGAGGAAGTCCACCCGCCCGACCCGGTAGGCGGCGAGCGCCGACTCCACCGCCAGGCGCGCCTGCGGCAGGATCGCGTCGTCGTAGAGCGCCACCGACCTGCGGCTTTGCTCGGCGATCTCGACCTGCTGCCGCAACCTCGCGAACACCTCGTTCTGCTGCGCGCGGTAAAGGCTCGCCGCCTGATCGCGCATCGCGCGCGCCTCGGCGATGCGCGGATCGATCTTCTCGCCGCCCCAGATCGGCAGGTTGAGCGCAACGATGAAGCTCATCGTGTCCGGGCGCTTCGCGCCGTCGGGCATGTTCTCGCGCCGGCCGTACTGCAGCCGCAGCTCGAAATCCGGGCTGTAGTCCTTGCGCGCCAGCTCGATCGCCGCGGCGCTGCGGTCCACCGTGTTGCGCAGCGCCAGTAGCTGCGGCCGGCGCGCGAGCGCCGCCTCGCGCAGCGCCGCGAGATCGAGCTTCGCGTCGCGCGGCGCGGGCAGCGGGGCCGCGATCGGCGCGGCACTGTCGCGTCCGAGCAGCCTCGCCAGCTCGGCTTCCATCACCGGCTGCTCGCGCTCCATGCGCAGCAGCTCCTCACGCATGCGCGCGAGCTGCGTCTGCGCCTTGAACACGTCGGCCTGCGTCCCCTGTCCGACGGCGTAGCGGCTCTCGACGAAGCGCAGGAACTGTTCCAGCACGGCGATGTTTTCCCGCACCAGCCGCGCGCTCTCGCGCGCGAGCGCGAGGTCGAGGTACGCCATCTTCACCTCGCGCGCGACGCGGTTCGCGGTCTCGCGCCAGGCGTGCTCGGCGTTCTCGGCCTCGCGCTCGGCGAGCTCGCGCCGCAGGGCCCGCTTGCCGGGAAACGGCAGCCGCTGCGACAGGCCGAGCATGCGCATCGTCATGTCCTCGCGGTTGAGGCGCCAGGTGTCGGTCGGCACGTTGACCAGCCCCGCCTCCAGCATCGGGTCATCGAGCGCCCCGGCCGGTGAGACGCGCTGGCGCGCGGCCTCGGCCTCGGCGCGCGCGGCGCGGATCTCGGGGTTCTTTTCCAGCGCCTCGACGACAAGCGCGCGCAGCGCATCGTCCGCATCCGCTCCGGCGAGCGCCGGCGCGGCTGCGGCCGCGAGCGTGACGGCGGTGATCCAGGCAAGCGGTGGATATCGCATGGTGAGGCTCCTTTGCTTCACTCGATGGCGATCGGGCGCGGCGCACCGGCGGGGCGACGTTCGGCACCGCCGGACGGTGCCCGGCTCCGGTCGGACGGATCGCCCGCCCCCATGGCGCACCGCGCGCCAGGAAAACGCTGCGGCCTGCAGCGTGATCGCCGCAACCTGCGCATGTACTTCTCCATCGTCGTGCCCCGGTCGCGGGGCGAATGTGACGGCGCGCGGCCGCGCCGCGCACCGGCTTCGAGCCGAATGATTCAGGCGAGGATGGGTCTTGGCGGTGCGGCGTCCGGCGCGCGCGCGGGCAGGCCGCGCGCGCGCGGCGCGAAAGCGATGGCGAGCGCCGCTCGCGGCTGCGCCGCGAGTGTCGGCGCTACCGGCACAAGAACTGGCGCGCAGCTCGCCGCGCAGTGCGCCGCACAGCCCGAATCGGCGCTCGCGCCGCCGCAGCAGTCGTCGGCCTGCGCCGCCGCCGGGCATTGCATCGCCAGAGCAGCCTCGAGCGTTGCCGCCGGAACGCCGACAGCGAACGCCGCGAGGAGCACCCAGACGATCAGCACGCGAAGCCGCGAGCCCACCGAATCGAGGCTAGCAGTGCGTCCATGGGGCGTCAACGTTCGCGCCTCGCGCATTTCGTTCATGAGACAGGGTCCCTTGTCCGGTGGTTCGAGCATGCCGCCGCCGGCACCGCGATACTTGATGGAGATCAAACCCCAGTGAGCGGTCCGGTCCGCCCGGCGTCGGCGCGCGCCGGACTGCGCGATCTGGCGGTGCGGCGCCTGCCGTGCCATGCCGCCACGCGCCAGAGCAGCAGTACCGCGAGGAGCGCGGCGTAGATCGCCGGCTGGGTGATGTCGCGCTTGACCATGAACCAGTAGTGCAGCACCCCGAGCGGCGCGATCAGATAGATGAGCCGGTGCAGCGCCTGCCAGTGCCGTGCCCCGAGCCGTCGCACCATCGCGTCGGTCGAGGTGAGGGCGAGCGGGACCATGAGCACGAGCGCGGCGAACCCCGCCGTCATGAACGGCCGCTCGGCGAGGTCGCGGGCGATCTCGGCGGCGTCGAACACGCGGCGGAAGGCGACGTAGCTCGACAGGTGCATCACGCCGTAAAAGAACGCGAACAGGCCCAGCATGCGCCGCAGGCGCAGCAGCCAGCCCCAGCCGGTGAGCGCGCGCAGCGGCGTCACGGCGAGCGTGGCGAGCAGAAAGCGCAGCGTCCAGCGACCGGTGTCGCGGTCGATGAACTCGCCCGGATTCGCGCCGAGCCAGTCCGGAAAGGCGAGCGCGCCGAGGACGAGCCGCCCGAGCGGCGCGAGCGCGACGACGAACAGCGCGGCCTTCAGCGCCGCGACGTGCTTCGCCGCGGGCGGCATCAGTAGAACTTCGCCAGATCCATGCCGGCGTACAGGCTCGCCACCTGCTCGCCGTAACCGTTGAAGATCTGCGTCTCGCGCCGGGCGAAGAAGTCCGGAATGCGACGCTCGCGCTTCTGCGACCAGCGCGGGTGGTCGCGATTCGGGTTGACGTTCGAGTAGAAGCCGTACTCGTGCGGCGCGGCCTTTTCCCACGACGTCAGCGGCTGGCGCTCGACGAAGCGGATGCGCACCACCGACTTCGCCGACTTGAATCCGTATTTCCACGGCACCACCAGCCGGACCGGCGCACCGTTCTGGTTCGGCAGAACCTCGCCGTAGAGGCCGACGGCGAGGATGGTGAGCGGGTGCATCGCCTCGTCAATGCGCAAGCCTTCGACGTACGGCCACTCGAGCACCGGCAGGCGCGTTCCCGGCATGTTCTCGGGCTGCAGCGCCGAGACGAACTCGACGAACTTCGCCCGCGAGGTGGGTTCGACGAGCTTCGCGAGGTGCCGGAACTCGAACCCGATCCACGGGATCACCATGGACCAGGCCTCCACGCAGCGCAGCCGGTAGATGCGCTCCTCGAGCGGAAAGGCGAGCAGCTCCTCGATGCCGAAGGTGCGCGGCCTGGCCACCTCGCCCTCGACGGCCACGGTCCAGGGTCGCACCCGCATGCGGCCGGCGCGGCGCGCAGGGTCGTCCTTTTCGGTGCCGAACTCGTAGAAGTTGTTGTAGGTGGTGACATGCCGATAGGCCGTCAGCGGCTCGTCGGTGCTGTAGCGGCTGCGTGCGACGCCCTCGAGCCTCGCAAGGCCGAGGGTCTTTTCCTGGGCCGCGGCGCCGTGCGCCAGCATGCCGGCGGCCCCGAGGATCGGGCCTGCGGCGGCGAGCTTCAGGAATTCGCGCCGCCGCTCGTAGATACGGCGCGGCGTGACCTCGGCGTGTGCAATGCGATTCGCGCGGCGGATCAGCATGACCTTACCTCGTGCAGCAGCAGGTGTCGCTCGGTCGGCGCATGAGCGGCAAAGCTTGCAGCGCCTGCATGCGAGCATGCGCGCATCAGGTCGTCCCGGACTCGTCGGCGCCGACCACGACGCGCTGCTCGCTCGGGAACCAGTGCGGCGGAATCACCAGATTGGTCGGCGCGGGCGAGCCCTTGAAGACGCGGCCGGCGAGATCGAACTTCGAGCCGTGGCAGGGGCAGTAGAAACCTCCCGGCCAGCCGGGCTGGAGCGACTCCGGCTCCGGCACGAAGCTCGGCACGCAGCCCAGGTGCGTGCACAGGCTGACCGCCACGAAAAGGTCGGGCCGGCGCGAGCGCGTCGCATTGCGCGCGTACTCGGGCTGTTGCGGCACGGCCGAATCCGGGTCTGTGAGCGCGCCGCGCGCCGAGGCGAGCGAGCGGATCATCGCCTCGGTGCGGCGCAGCAGCCACACCGGCCTGCCGCGCCACTCTACGGTGGCGAGCTCGCCCGGCGCAAGGCGCGACAGGTCCGCCTCGACCGGTGCGCCGGCGGCGCGCGCGCGCTCGCTTGGCGCAAGGCTCCAGACGAACGGAATCGCCGCACCCGCCAAGGCGGCCGCGCCCGCGGCGCAGCCGGCCTGTGTCAGCCTGCGCCGCAGCGGGTCAGGGGGCATGGGCAGCGCCCGGACCTCGTTCATCGCAGACCTCGCGAGCGCCCCCACCCGCCGGCCACCGGCGAGCCCACAGGCCGCGCGATGCGCGTGCGGGCGAGCCGCAGCGCGAGCGCAGGCAAGACGAGCCACTGCGCGAGCGGCGCGAGGCCGACCGTCGCAGGGCCCACCCGGAGAACCGGCATGCGCTCGGTGTACTGCCAGTTCTGCGCCAGCCCGGCGTTCACCCACTCGCTGAAGCCGGTGTACACCGTGGCGAGCACGGTCGCGACCGCCGCGATCAGCCCCCAGCGCCAGCGCGCGATCTCGCGCGCGCCGGTCAGAACGAGCGCTGCGGCGAGCGCGCTCGCGCCGATCAGCACGTCGCCGGCGGTGCAGTGCGCGACCGAGAACGCGATCCAGGTCGGGCTGCCCTCCCGCCACAGCGTGTAGAGCGGAAGCTGGCCCACCTCCCAGGCGAGGTTCAGGCCGGCGAGCCACGGCAGGTAGCCGAGCGCGATGAGCCGCAGCGCCGCGCGGTCGCGGTACCAGGCCATCGCGCTTATTTCCCCTCGCCGCGCAGCGCGATCGCGCGCCAGGTCCGGCCCGCGTCGCCCGAGACGTACACATCGCGGCCAAAGGTGGCGATCGCATACTCGCTGCGCCGCGCCGGGTTCTGCGCGATGTACGCGACCGCGTCGCGCGCAAGCGGCGGCAGCTTGACTTCGGCGTTCACGCCGCCCGAGAGCGGCGCGCGCGCAAGGCGCGCCGTTCCGTTCCAGGTGCTGTACCACAGGTGCTTGCCGTCCAGGTCGAAGAACACCGCGAGCCCCTCGGGGCCGGCTGCGACCGGCGCGAAGTGCTCGCCGAAGTCGCGCGAGACGAAGATGCCGCCGCGCGTCGCCGCGGCGAGGAGCGCCGGATCCTCCGGGTGCGCGGCGAGCGCCGCGGGCTCGCCGCGCAGGCCGAGCGCCGCGGCGCGCTTCCACACGACACCGTCGTTGCGCGTGAAATGCAGCCCGGGTTCCTTCATCCGCGAGCTCGGCGCCGGATTCCAGACATAGATGGCGCCGCTCGTCCAGCCTGCCGCGAGCAGGTGAAAGTCGCTCTCGCCTTGCAGTCCGAGCTTTTCCCAGGTCCTGCCGCCGTCGGCGCTGCGGATCAGGCCGAAGGGGTTGACGAGCCCGGAGCCCGGCGCCGGATGGCCGCTCGAATACAGGTGCCTGGCGGTGGCGGAAAAGCCCATGTAGTCGTGCAGCGGGCCCGGGGCTTTCGACCAGCGGCCGTCGGCGTAGACCGCGAGGCCGTGATGGCTCGGAACCATGAGCTTGCCGCCGTCGGCGCTGTACGCGAGCCCGTGCACGTGCTCGAGCGTGACCGGCTGCGCCTGGACCGCCGCCGCCAGCGCGCCGAGCGCCGCAAGGAGCCCTCGAGCCGTCGCAATCGAGATCCTCATCTTCGCCTCTCCTTCCGGATCAGCGCCGCGCGGGCGAGGCCGCGTCGAGCAGCCGGCGTGTCTCCTCGATGGGCAGCGCACCGCTGTAGCGCTCGCCGGTCTCCAGGAACCAGGTCGGCGTCGAGTTGGCGCCGATGCGCCGTCCGAACTCGATCAGCTTCTCGATCGGGTTGTCGCATCCGGTCGACGCCTTCGGCTCGATGCGCCGGAACATCAGGTCGTTCCACGCCTTGACCCGGTCCTTCGAGCACCACACCGCCTTTGCCTGCCGCACGGACTCCGGCTTGATCACCGCGTAGGGCAGGATGTGCACCGTGATGTCGTCCAGTTTCGCCAGGTCCTCCTCGAAGCGCTTGCAGAACGGGCAATTCGGATCCGAGAGAATCGCGATCTTGCGCCGCCCGCTGCCGCGCACGCTGGTGATCGCCCATTGCAGCGGCAGCGATTCCCACGTCACGCGGTTCAGCTCTCGCTGGCGCTCCTCGGTGAGGTTGCGGCCGCTCTTTGCGTCGAAGATCTGCCCGGCGATGATCACGCTCGCCTCGCCGTCTACGTAGTAGATCCGCCGGCCGTCGGAAGCACGCAGCACCACCTCGTACAGGCCGGCGAACGGGGCCTTGCGCACGCTCTCGATCTGGCCTGCGCCGCCGAGGCCGCTCTCGAGCATGCGGCGCACCGACGCCTCGTCGCCGAGCGCCGCGGCAGCGGCCCCGAGCAGCGCGAATGCGAGGATCGCGCGCCTCACCGGCGTTTCTCCTGCGGCAAGGCGACCCGCACGGTCTGCTCGAGCGGCAGGTAACACACCCCGGTGTCCGCGCAGCCTTGCGACGTCACCTTGAGATCGACGCTCGCGCTCGCGGCCTCCTCGGCCGGCACCGGAACGCGGATGCGCACGAGGTCGCGATACGTCTGGGTCCTGCCGAAGAACTTGTCGTCTTTCGGCGTGCCGCGCGGCAGCTCGATGCCGGCGAGCCGCCGGCCCGATCCGGTCGCGAAGCTGAAGCGATCGCGATACATGTAGTAGCCCTCGGCGATGCGAAACTCCACCTCGACCGTGCGCGCATCGAGCGCGCGCGCCGAGATGCGAAAGGCGTCTTCGGGGTCGAGCAGCCCGCCGCCGGTGCCGATCGCCAGTTGCGCCGCGGCCGGTGCGGCCATCAGGCACGCCGCCGCCGAGACCAGCGCGATGACGCCACGCCGGATCATTCGTCGCACCTTTCGCGAACGAAGCTCGAGATCTCCCGCGGGCCGGTGAGATGCACGCCCTGCTCGAGCGAATGACAGGCGACGCATGCACGGAATGCTACCGCTCCGCGCTTGGCATCGCCCGCCGCCTCGCCTGCGCGCCGCGGTTCATCATGCGCCATCGCGGCGCCCGCCGCGATCAGTGCGGCGATCGACGCCGCCGTTCCAATCGATCTGCTCATGCGATGCCTCCTTTGCCGTTGCGCGTCCGTCGCAGGGGCGTGCGCGCCACCTGGCGACGTGCTCCACTCGACCGACCGCTGCACGCGCCCCCCTCCGAGGTGCGCGGCTGCCTCAGGAAAGGGCCGTCCTGGGAGGAGCGGTGTCGGGGGCTCGCGGCGCTCCGATCGAAAGCGCCGCTCGCTCCGATGCGGGAGGCGACGCGAAGACCTCGGGTGCGGCCGCGTTCGCCGCCCCCGAGACCGGGACCGGGCACAGCGCCTGGCACGCGAGATCGCTCGGATCGGCTGCCGCGCCCTGGTCGCAGCATCCGCCGCCGGCGGCCAAGGTCTGCGGCGAGGCACAGCCCGCCGCCGATCCCTCGCCGGCATGCGCGATCGGCAGCGCGCCGAGCACCGCTGCCAGCAGCAGCGCGACGAGGCGCAACAGGAACATGCCGGTAAGACCGCCGGGCGCCGGGCCGGTTCCGCGGCACGCGCGACGATTCCCGTTCACGAGCGCTCATCCGATGCTCCCGAGCGCCGGGAAGGTGCGCAGCAGCCAGTAGCTGAATCTCGTGAGCTGCCCGGTCACCATCGCCACGCCCATGACCATCAGGACCACGCCGGCCGCGACCTGCAGGGTCCGGCCGGTGCGCGACAGCGCGCGCAGCCGCCCCGCCAGTTCGCGCGTAAAGAGCGCCGCGACGACGAACGGCACGCCGAGCCCGGCGGCGTAGAACGCGAGCAGCGCCATGCCCTTGCCTACCGATGCCTGGGCCGCGCTCAAGGTGAGGATCGCCCCTAGCACCGGTCCGATGCACGGCGTCCAGCCGAAGCCGAACGCGAGGCCGAGCGCGTAGGCCGCGGCCGGATGTCCGCCCGCAAGCCGCGGATGAAAGCGCAGATCGCGCTGCGACCACTTCATCCACCGATCGGCACCGGCAAGCAGCGCCCCGAAGACGATGACGAGCGCGCCGCCGAGCAGATTCGCCTCGTAGCGGTACTGGAGCAGCAAACTTCCGAGCGCGGTCGCGCTCGCACCCAGCGCGACGAACACGGTGCCGAAGCCGAGCACGAAGACGAAGCTGAGCGCCGCGGCGGCGAGCCGGCGCCGGCCGCGAGAAGGCGAAAGCGCCGCCGAAAGCGGCTGCCCGGCGATGTAGGACACGTACGCCGGCACCAGCGGCAGCACGCACGGCGAAAGAAACGACACCGCACCCGCCGCGAACGCGGTGGCGAATCCGGCCGCGCCCGATTCGATCATGCCCCGCCTCCGGCGCGCGTCGCATTCGGCGCCGCGAGCGGGCCGAGCCGCGCGCGCAGCGCCTCGACGATCTCCGGCGCGTCCCAGCGCGCCGGCCCGGTCTTGCGCCAGCGCTCGCCGCCGTCGCGATCCACGAGGATCGTGGTCGGCACGCCCGGCGCGCGCAATGCCGCGCTCGCCTTCATCGCGGGATCCACGTACACCTTGAGCGCGCGCACGCCGACTTCGTCGTAGAAGCGCCGCACCGCCTCGGCGCCCCCGCTGTCGAGCGAGAGCGCGACCACCTCGAACGCCCCACCGCCGAGCGCCTGTTGCAAGCGATCGAGCGCCGGCATCTCCTCGCGGCAGGGCACACACCAGGTCGCCCAGAGATTGAGCAGCACCACCTTGCCGCGGAAATCCGCCAGCGACACCGGCCTGCCCTCGCCGTCCTGGAAACGGACCTCGGGCAGCGCCAGGGGCGCGCTCGACCATCCGGGTGTTGCCGCATCCGCCGCCGCGAGCGTCGCCGGCGCGCCCTCGCGCAGCGCCTGGTACACGCCGAATGCCGCGATACCGAGCACCGCGCACGCGCCGAGCCCGATCGCGAGCCGAAAACGCAGCACGGAACGCGGTGCAGACTCTTCGCTCATGGCCGGTGCCGCGGCGCGCCGCCCGGTGGCGGAACGTCTTTCCTCATCTGTCTCGATTCCGGCGCGGCTGTCGCAGCCGGCGCGCTCGCCTCCCGCGCCATCCGGGTCGTGCTTGCGGCGAGGGCGACGCGGCACCGGTGCGCCACCGCGCTCATGTGACCCGCAGCACTGCCGTCAGGCCGCCGGCGGCGTGATCGAGCACATGGCAGTGCAACAGCCAGTCGCCCGGATTGTCGGCGACGAAGGCGATCTCGACGCGCTCGCGCGGATCGAGCAGCACGGTGTCGCGCCATTCGCGGCGCGCGCTCGGGCGGCCGTTGCGCGAGAGCACGCGGAAGGAGAATCCGTGCAGGTGCATCGGGTGATGCCATGCCGTATCGTTCTCGATCGCCAGGACGTAGCTGCGGCCGAGCCGCAGGACGACAAGCGGCTCGAAGCTCGCCGCGCCCTCGCCGCAGCCGCCGGCGCGGCCGTTCATGGCCCAGGCCTTGCCGCGCGGCAGGCCGCGCATGCTTCCCATCATGCCGCCGCCGAGGACGATCGAGTGGCGCTCGGCGCTGCTCAGGTCGGGCTCGGGAATCGGGTTGGGGGGCAACTCGACCGGGGCGTCGCGCCGCGCCAGCGCCGGTTCTTCCGAATAGGCGAGTTCCAGAAGCCGGTATTCGCGGCCGCGGTAGAACAGGTCGCGCACCTCGTGCCGGGTGCCGGGCGCCGCGGTCATGTCGAGCACGATGTCGGCGCGCTGCGCCGGCGCGAGCAACACCACGCCATCGGCCGGCTCGTACGGCACGACCGGCTGGCCGTCGAGCGCGATGACGCGCGGGCGATGGCCGCGGAACTCGAGCGCGAAGATGCGCGCCGAGGCGGTGTTGATCAGGCGCAGCCGGATGCGCTCGCCGGCGCGAACGGCAAAGCGCTCCGGCACGCGCCCGTTGAGCGTCACGGTGTTGCCGATGCGGCCGGCATGGCTCATGTCCATGAAATCGCCGAAGCCGCCGCGGAGCGCGGCCCCGGCGTCCAGGCGCCAGTCCGCGAGCACCCAGACGAGGTCGCGGTCCACGCGCGGCGGCTCGCGCTCCTCGACCACGATCGCGCCAGCCAGGCCGCGCGCGATCTGCTCGAAGCTGCGCTGGTGAGGGTGATACCAGAACGTTCCCGCATCCGGCAGCGCGAACTCGTACACGAAGCGCTCGCCCGGGCGGATCGGCGGCTGGGTCAGCACCGGCACTCCGTCCATCGCGTTCGGCACCCGCACGCCGTGCCAGTGCACGGTGGTGTCTTCGCCGAGCCGATTCTCGACGCTGATCCGCAACCGGTCGCCCTGACGCGCGCGGAGCACCGGACCGGGCGTGGTGCCGTTGTAGGCCCACACCGCGGTGGCCGGATAGCCCTCCGGCACCAGCTGAACGGCGGCCGGCGCGGCCGCGAGATGGGCCTCGACAAGCGCGGGCTCCCCACGCGCCGGGCGAGGCGCGGCGGCCGGCAGGAGCGGCGCGGCGGCGAGCGCCGTCAGGCCGCCGAGAAATCGGCGCCGGGAACATGTCGTGGCGGAGGTTGCGCCGGCAAAGCCCATCGTGCCTCCATGCTTGCGAGTGACAAACGGATATGCCGCCCGCACGCGAAACGCGCGCCGCGGCCCGGACCCAACTGTTTAGACGAGGAGAGGCTTCGGAGGTGCCGTGTCCGGCGCCCGCGCCGGATCGCGGTACGGCCGCGGGCGCAGCCGCGGCAGGACGTCCGTCGGTGCGGCGCCGGAGAACGTGTGCGCGATGTGCGACGCAGCCGCCGCCAGGCACGATGGCCCCGCCGTCGCGCAGGCGGCGCCCGGCGCGAGGCGCTCGGCGCAGTCGCCACGGTCCTGGGCGGTGACCGCCTGCCCGTCGGAGGCGCCGACAGCGGTCGCGGCAAATGACGGCGCGGCGCCCAGCGCGAGCACGCACGCAAACACCAATGCCGCGGCATGTCTCATCGCGCCCATCGCTCGAAGGCTAGCAGCGCGCCTCGTGCCGGTCAACGCGCGAGCGCCCGGGAACGAGGCGAACGCTGCGCGTGCCGCGGCCGCCTCACTTGGCCGCCGGCTTCACCGCCTGCTCCATCATCTGCTGGTGCTGCATCATCTGCTCCATCATCATCTGCATCATGTCCATGCGCATCTCCATCATCTCGGGGCTGTGGCGGCGGCCGCCGCCCATCATGGCGCCGCCTCCCATTCCCATCATCATTGCGCCGCCCATCCCGCGCATCATCTGCATCGTTTCGTGCATGCTCTTCATGTGTTCGGCCATGAGCTTGTGGCGCTCGGCCGGGTCGGCGGCGTTGTGGATTCTGTCCATCTGCGCCTGCATCTGCTTCATGCGCTCCAGCATCTGCTCGCGCATCTTCGGATCCATCTGCGCGCCGGCGTGCGGCCTGGCGGCGGGCTTGTCCGGCGCCTGCGCCGCACTCCAGAGGGGTGGCGCGGCGAGCGCCGCGGCGAACAGCGAAACGGCAATCAGTCGGCGTGTCATGGTGTCTCTCCTTGGTTCGAAGGTTGGATGAAATCTCCCGGCGCGGCGCAGGCCTCGTCGGCGAGCGCCTGCGTCACGCGTGGGTTCTCCTGCATAGCATCGCTTTCGACGGTCTCGCCCTATCAGCGTCTGTTCACGGGGTTTCCTCCTTTCGCGCGGGCGGCGAGCGGCCGGGTCCGGGAATGAACGCCGGCACCGAGTCCCGGTAGCGGCGGTACTCCTCGCCGAACTGCGCCAGCATCTCCGCTTCCTCCCGCCTTGCAAGGCGCGCGTACATGAACACGAGGACCGGGAACATCACCAGGGTCAGCAGCGTCGGCCATTGCAGCAGGAAGCCGAACATGATCAGCACGAACGCGGCGTACTGCGGATGGCGCACCCGCGCGTACGGGCCGGTGGTCGCAAGGCGCTGACGGCGCTGCGCCTCGTAGAGCACCTTCCACGCCGAGGCAAGCAGCCAGAAACCGGCGATGATGAAGGCGTTGCCGAGCAGATGGAACGGGCCGAAGTGCGGGTTCGTCCGCCAGCCGAACATCACCTCGAGCAGATGTCCGGCGTCGTGCGACATGACGTCCACCTCCGGAAAGCGGCGCGCGAGCCAGCCCGACAGCAGGTAGATCGTGAGCGGAAAGCCGTACATCTCGGTGAACAGCGCGACGAGAAACGCCGAGAACGCGCCGAAGGAACGCCAGTCGCGGCGGCTGCGCGGCTGCGTGAAGCTGAAGGCGAAGATGACGAAGACGGCCGAATTGACGATCACCAGCGACCACAGGCCGTAGGCCGGCGACTGACCAGGCTCGTTCACCGGGGATCCCTCCTTTCCGGTGGGTTCCCGTCGTGGCCACCGTGCGCCCCGGGGCGGTGATGCATCAGGTGCAGCAGCGGGCAGGCGAGAAGCAGCACGATCGGCAGGAACTCGATCGCGTGCGCGCGATGCTCGGTGACGAGGAAGTACCCCGCGATCAGCAGGAACCCCCAGAACACCCACCGCCCGCGACCGCCCGCCGGGCCGTGGTTTCCGTGCGGCTGCTCAGCCACGTGCGCTCCTTTGCGGCGCGCCGAGTCCGGCTGGCGCGTCCGACGCGCTTTGCGTCCAGGTGAAGTGCTCGTACACCCCCGCCCAGTACATGCCGAAGGCGAAACCGAACGCGAGCTCTTCCAGCGGAATGCCGGCGAGCCGCACGCCCGAGAGCGCCGGGAGGTTCCAGACCGCCTCGATGTAACCGGGCGCCGACCGATCGAGAAGCAGCACGAACAGCGCGTACAGCGCGAGAAAGAGGCCGCCCCCGAGGAGCGTTCTTCGCGCCAGATCGGGGCGGCAGAGCACGTTCGCCGCACCGCCGATGGCGAGGGCGACGATCCCCGCATAGATCGGGTTCCACGGCAGCGCGTAGAGCGGCGCGAAGGCGAGGAGCGGCGCCGCGAGCGCGAGGCGGTGCAGCCGGTGGCGGCGGCTGTGGCGCTCGGCGTGCGGCACCGGCTGCAGGCGGTGCCCGGCGAGCGCGTCGTAGAGCACCGCGGCGATGCCGCCGATCGCGAAGCAGAAGATCAGGCTCTCGAGGTCGAAGCCGGTGCGCCGCGCCAGCTCGAACAGGCTGGGAGGGTTCCAGTATTCCGGCACGAACAGCGGCTCGCTCAGGCCAAGCAGGCTCGTCGCCGCGCTCACCTTGAGCATCGGGCGCCGGAACGCCGGGCGCGCGAGATACAGCGCGAGCCAGGGCACGAGGAAGGCGCTCGACCAGACGAACCAGACGTAGTGGTACTTCACGGCGCCCCCGCGAGTCGCAGGCGCTTGAGCAGCGCCGAGTTGACGATCACCGACAGCGGTCCGAGCACTCTTTCCACGGCATCACCCTATTTCCGCCATCCTGGATCAGGGGGCTGCGAGCACGCGCTCGAGCCGCTGGCGCACCTCGCCGGCGACATGCGCGACCTGCGGATCGCAGGCGCCGAGGATCCGCTAGATGTGATGGCCCAATAGGTTGTTTCTGTTCATTCGGACTGAGTCTGAGAGACTGGGAGGTGTGAACCGACCCACTTCCCACAGGAGCTCAGCCGAATGAACACCCACAAGAATGCCCGACTCACCTTCGCTCGTCGACTGGAACTGGTGAGGGATGTTCTGGAACGAGGTCTCACGTTGTGCGCGGCCGCGGCCGCGCACAACGTGAGCGTGCCCACCGCCCGTAAGTGGGTGGGCCGCTACTTGGCCGAAGGCCAAGCGGGGCTGGCCGACCGTTCCTCGCGCCCCAAGCGTAGCCCCCGGGCGATCGGCCCGGCCAAGGCGCTGGCGATCGTGGAGCTGCGCCGCCGGCGCCTCGTGCAGGGGCGCATCGCCGCCAGCCTCGGGGTATCCAAGAGCACCGTTGGCCGGGTGCTTGCCCGCGCCGGGCTGTCCAAGCTGCGGGATCTGGCGCCCTCTGAGCCGCCCCTGCGCTACGAGCATGCCCGGCCCGGGGATCTGATCCACATCGACACCAAGAAGCTCGGGCGCATCGAGCGCCTGGGCCACCGCATCACCGGCAACCGGCGCGACTCGGTCCAGGGGGCGGGCTGGGAGTTCCTGTTCGTGGCCATCGATGACCGTACGCGCATCGGCTTCACCGAGCTGTATGCCGATGAGCGCAAGCGAAGCGCCGTGCAGTTCCTCAAAAACACCGTGGCCTACTTCGCACGGCTGGGCGTGCGGCTCAGGCGCGTGCTCACCGACAACGGCTCGGCGTTCCGTTCCAGGGCCTTCGCCAAAGCTTGCCGGCGGCTCGGCCTCAAGCACCGCTTCACTCGCCCCTACCGCCCCCAGACCAACGGCAAGGCCGAGCGCTTCATCCAGTCGGCGCTGCGCGAGTGGGCCTACGGCATCCCTTACCATCATTCCTTGGAGCGTAAAGCCATGCTCAGCCGCTGGCTGCATCACTACAGGCATCGCCCTCACCAGGGCATCGGCGGCCTCGCACCCATCAGTCGCCTGGCTCAGTCCAGAAACAACCTCTTGACACTTCACACCTAGCGCGAAACGCCGAGTCGTTGTCGGTGAGGATGCGACGCACCCGTACGCCAAGCGATCGAAAGTAGGCGACGGTGTTCTGCACGAACCGCGCGGCGCCTACCTTTCGCCCGTCGGCAGTTTGCCGCAATGCGCGCCTGGGTCAGGGCCGGCGGCGCAGCTCTACGATCGCCAGCGCCTTGGCCTTGCCGATGGCCTTCGGGCTGAGCCTGGGGTGCGAGGAGCGATCGAGCAGGCCGACTTCGCCGTGAGCCAGAAACCGCCCCAGCCACTTGCGGGCTGTCGGCGGGCTGACGGCCGCCCCGGCTGCGGCCTCGCCTAGCCTCAGCCATCGTTCCACTATGCTTCGGACCATTTCGATTCGACAAGCGAGCGTGAGTCGTGCACTCCTGTGGATGTTCGTTCGGCTGAACCCCCGCAGAGGTTGGTCTGGTTGATTCCTTCCAGTCTCTCAGACTCAGCCCGAACGAACAGAAACAACCTATTGGACCATCACACTTTAGAGCATATAATCGCCGCGTGAAGCGCTTCGTCGCATCGCTGCTTGTGCTTTTGCTCCTTGCCGGTCTCTTCGGCGTCCCGAGCATGCAGGCCGCGCCGGACAAGCATGGCGCGCCAACAGCCTATTCGCAGGAAAGTGCCGGGAACCACACGGAAGACTCACCCGCCTGTTCACACGCGTGTCACGTCGCTTCTCACTTCGTCGCCCTGCCGATGATCGCGCTGGACGTATCCGTGCCAGCGGATGAACAGCACCTCATGCATGGCGACGCCGCAGTTTTCTCCGCCCCCGTAGCAGCGCCTTTCCACCCTCCGCGCGCGCTCGACTGAGCGCAGCGTCTTCCTGATCGATAGTTTTCGCGCGCGGCATACCGCCGCGTTCGCGCGCACGGAGGGCTATCATGGTGTACCGCGCCGCCGTCGGCGCTTTGATGTCTTGCCTTGCGATGGGCGTTCACGCCCAGGCGCGGCTGCTTACGTTCGACGAGGCCTTGCGCCGCGCCGAGGACGTTGCGCCACCGGTCAGCGCGGCGCAGGCGCAGCTCGCAGCCGGCGAGGCGGAACTGAAAGAGGCGAACGCGCTCCTGTGGAGCAACCCCGTCCTGAGCGCCAACCTCACGCACCGCCGGATTCCGCAAGTCGGGCTGTCGGACGCGCGCGCGAGCGAATGGGCGTTCGGTATCGCACAGGCTTTCGAGACCGGCGGCCAGAGCGCTCATCGCAGGGCGGCGGCCAGCGCGGTGCGGGAGGCGCTCGCCTATGCCGTCGCCGACGCGAAGCGGCGACTGCGCGCCGAGGTGAGCCAGAGGTTTTTCCGCACGCTCGCGCTGCAGCAACGCGTGCAGATCGAGCGGGAGGCGCAGCGAATCGCCGAGGAAGCGTCCTCGCTCGTCGCGAAACGCGTCGCCGCCGGGGAGGACAGCCGGCTCGACGGCAACCTGGCGCGCATCGAGGCGGAGCGCGCGCGCAACCAGGCTGCCGCCGCCCGCGAGGCGCACATGCAGGCGCGGGCAGAGCTCGCCGCAATCCTCCAGTTGCCGCTCGACGCGCTGCCGGAACTTGCCGGCGAACTCGCTCCGCCCGCGCCGGCTGCGCGCGAGGCCGCGCTTGAGGGACTTTCGCGCCGCCCGGACCTGCTGGCACTCGAGCGGCGCGTAGCTGCGGCGCGCGAGCGCGTGCAGCTCGAGCGGGCGGCCCGCGCGCCCGACCTCACCCTCGGCGTCGTCGGCGGGCGCGAGCAGCCCTCCCAGACGTTCACGACACTCGCGATCTCGGTCCCGCTGCCGATCTACAAGCGCAACGACGCCGCGATCGGCCGCGCGGTGGCGGAGCTCACCCAGGCCGAACTCGAGCACCGCGCGGCGCAAAGCGGTGCGCGCGCGGAGCTCGCCGGTCTCCTGGACCGCTACGCAACGCTGGAAGAGCGCGTGCGCCGGCTCGCCACTGAGGTGCTGCCGGCGGTCGAAGAGAACCTGCGCCTCTCCCGGCGCGCTCGCGAGGCGGGCGAAATCGCCGTGCCGCAGCTGCTGCTCGTCATGCGCCAGGCGGTGGAGGCCCGGCGCGAGCTGCTCGAAGCGCAAACCGAGCAACGCCTCGTCGCAACCGCCATCGAGGCGGTCGCTGCGCGGCAGCACTCCAGCCCCTGATCCATCTCAAGGCGAAATGATGCTCTGGCAATCTCGATGGTCACTCGCCCTATTCATGGCTCTTGCGCTCGCTGGCTGCGACACAGAGGGCCAGCGCGCCGCGGCCGAAAAACCCGGCGCCGAAAGGCAGGCGAACGGCGAGCCCAAGCAGGAGAAAGACGAAGACCGGGGCCATGACGGGATCAAGCTGACGGCCGAGGAGGAAAAGGCCGCCGGCATCAAGACCGAGAAGGTCGACTGGTCGCCGGCCGGGGACGAAATCGTTGTCACCGGCACGATCCAGCCGAATCTCGATCGCCTCACGAAGGTCGCTCCGCGCGTACCCGGCCGGGTCGTGCGCGTGCTCGCTTCGCTCGGCGACCGTGTGACCGCCGGGCAGCCGCTCGCGGTGCTCGACAGCATCGAAGTCGGCGAAGCGCGCTCCGTGCTCGCGCAGGCCGAGGCCGAGGCCAAGGTCGCCGAGGCCGCGTTCAAGCGCGCTGAGAGCCTGAGCGCCGAATCGATCGTTCCCGAGAAAGAATATCTGCGCGCCCGGAGCGATCTCGAGAAATCGAGGGCAGCGTTAGCCGCGGCGCGAGAGAAGGTGAGGATGCTCGGCGTCGGCCCAACGCGCGAGGGGGATGGCGCCTCCCTCTTCAGCGTCGCGGCGCCCTTTGCGGGCACCGTGGTGGAAAAAAGCGCGGTGCCCGGAGCGCTTGCCGAGCCCGCCAAGCCGCTCTTCACCGTCACGGACCTCACCACCGTGTGGATCGAAGCAAGCGTGTTCGAGCGCGACCTGCCCCGGCTCGTCCAAGGCGCGCCCGCCACCGTGACGGTCGCGGCATGGCCGGGTGCGCCGGCAAAGGGGCGGGTCACCTACATCGCGAGCCTGATGGACGTGGAAACCCGTACGGTGAAGGCGCGTGTGGAGGTCTCGAACCGCGACGGAAGGCTGAGGCCCGGAATGTTCGCCAACGTCGCGATCGCCGTTCCCGGTCAAGCAGCGGCCCAGGCGATCTTCGTACCCCAGGACGCGGTCGTGCTCATGGACGGCAGGACCACGGTGTTCGTCCGCGGCGAGCGCGGCTTCGAGCCGCGGCAGGTGCAGACCGGCGAGCGCCGCCAAGGACGCGTCGAAGTCAAGGACGGTATCAAAGCGGGCGAAGAGTTGGTGGTCGCCGGGACCTACGAGCTCAAAGCCAAGCTGCAGAAGTCGAAAATCCGCGACACGCACTGAGGACCATGCTCGAACGAATCGTCGACGTTTCGCTGAAGTACAAGGTGCTCGTCCTAATCGCCTTTGCGGCGATCGTCGGCTTGGGCGTACGGGCGTGGCAAACCGTGCCAATCGACGCCTTCCCCGACGTGAGCCCCGTCCAGGTCAACATCTACACCGAATCGCCCGGGCTCGCCGCGGAAGACGTGGAGAGGCTGCTCACTTTCCCGATCGAAAGCGCGATGGCCGGCCTGCCGAGGGTCCAGCAGATCCGCTCGGTCTCCATCTTCGGCCTGTCGTACGTCGCGGTGTACTTCGACGACGACATGGATATCTATTTTGCGCGCCGCCTGGTAAGCGAGCGCCTCGCGGAGGCGAAAGCGCGTCTGCCGCAGGGCTACGGAGAGCCGCAGATCGGGCCGAACAGCTCGGGCCTTGGCCAGGTGCTGTGGTACACGCTCGAGGCAGCGGACAAGAAGCTTTCGCTCGAGGACGTACGCACGCTGCACGATTTCTCGGTGCGCATGCTCGTGCGCACGGCGCCCGGCGTGGACGACGTCACCTCGTGGGGCGGCTACGAGAAGCAGTACCAGGTGCTCGTTAACCCTGAGAGGCTCGTCAAGTACGGCATCGGCTTTCGCGCCGTGATGGAGGCGATCGCGGCGAACAACCGGCAGGTCGGCGGGCAGTACGTGAACATCGGCCACGAGCAGTACCTCGTGCGCGGCCACGGGTTGGTCAACACGCCTGCGGAAATCGGTGGCATCGTCCTCGCGCAGCGCGAGGGCACTCCCATCTACCTGCGCGACGTGGCCGAAGTGAGAGAAGGCGGCGCGGTGCGCTTCGGCGCCGTGACGCTCGACGGCCAGGAAGTAGTCCTCGGCATGGCCCTCGCCCGCGTCGGCGAGAACGCCAAGCGGGTCGTTGACGCGGTAAAGCAGAAGCTCCGGATAGCGGCAGAGGGGCTGCCGGCCGGTGTAACCATGCGGCAGATCTACGACCGCACCGGCATCGTGGAAAAGGCGGTCGCCACCGCGGTACGCGCGCTCGCCGAAGGCGCGGTGCTCGTAGCCATTGTTCTATTCCTGTTTCTCGGCGAGATCCGATCTGCGCTGGTGGTGATCCTTTCGCTGCCGGTCGCGATGCTGATCGCAATCACCCTGATGCAGCAGATCGGCCTGTCCGCAAACCTGATGTCGCTCGCCGGCCTCGCGATCGCCATCGGCATGATGGTCGACGGCGCGGTCGTCATGGTGGAGAACAGCTTCCGTCTGCTGTCGCAGCGCCACGCGCCCGGTATCGGCCGCGGCCATTTGGTGCATATCGCCGCGAAGGAGGTAGCGAAGCCGGTCGCCTTCGCGATTCTGATCATCGTCATCGTGTTCCTGCCGCTCCTTGCGCTCACCGGACTCGAGGGCAAGCTCTTCAAGCCGATGGCCATCACCATCTCGCTCGCCATGGCCGGCTCACTCGTGCTCACGCTCACCCTGGTCCCTGTGCTTTCGGCGCTGATGCTCACGACGCGCCAGACGCGCGACACGTGGCTGATGCGCGTGCTCAAGCGCGCCTATACGCCGCTACTCGACCGCTCGCTCGCGCACAAGGGCCTCGTCGCGGGCACAGCGCTGGCGCTGCTTGCGGCGTCCGCGGCGCTGCTGCCCTTTCTCGGCAAGGAGTTCATGCCCACCTTGCGTGAAGGCGAGATCATGTTTCGCGTCACCAGCATTCCGTCGACCTCCCTTGAGGAGTCCGTCCGCATCTCGCAGCGCATGGCGGCTGCCCTGCGCAAGCAGTTCCCGCAGATCGAGGCGGTGCTCGCGATGATCGGGCGCGCCGAGCGCGGCGAGACCACCGATGTCAACTACATGGAGGTGCTCGTGGATCTCAAGCCGCCCGAGAAGTGGCCCGAGAAACTGGAGACGCACGAGCTTTCGCGGCAGATGCAGGAAGTGCTCGAAAAGACCCAGCCCAACGTAGTCGTCGCCGCGACGCAGCCGGTGCAGTCGCGCGTCGAGGAGCTTATTTCCGGCGTGCGCGCGACACTTGCGCTGAAGATCTATGGCCCGGACCTCGGCACCCTGGACCGCCTGAGCGAGGAAGCGCGGAAGATCTTGGAGAAGATTCCGGGCGTGGCCGATCTTTCCGCGGAGGCAAACAAGGGCAAGCCGCAACTCGTCGTGCGGGTGAACCGTGCCGAGGCGGCGCGCTACGGTATCAATGCGGACGAGATCCTGGAGGTCGTGCAGGCGGGCATCGGCGGCAAGGGGGTGAGCGCGGTAATCGACGGCACGCGGCGCTTCGATATCCAGGTCCGGTTCGCGCCGCAGTTTCGCGCGAGCGTGGACGCAATCGAAAGCATTCCGATCCGAACCTCGGGCGGCGCGTTGGTGCCGCTCTCGCGCGTGGCGACGGTTGCCCTCGACGAGGGCTACACGTTCGTGCGTCGCGAGCAGCTTTCGCGCCATGCGGTGTTGCAGATGGACGTCCGCGGACGCGACGTTGACGGCTTCGTGCGGGAGGCCGACGCAAGGCTGCGAGAAGCGATCAAGATCCCCGAGGGATATCGCCTCGACTGGGGCGGCGCGTTCGAGAACCAGCGCCGGGCGCTCGCCCGACTCGCCATCATCGTGCCGATCACGATCGCACTGATTTTCGTGCTGCTCTACACCGCCTTCAACTCGCTGGTCTACGCCGGCCTGATCATCGCCAACGTCCCGTTCGCCACCGTAGGCGGCGTGCTGGCGCTATGGCTGTCAGGCCAGTATCTGTCCGTGCCCTCCGCCGTCGGCTTTATCGCGGTGTTCGGCGTCGCGATGCTGAACGGCATCGTGCTCGTCGAATTCATCAACCACTTGCGCGACGAGGGGCGGGGCCTGCGCGACGCGATACGCGAGGGCGTTCTGCTCAGATTGCGTCCTGTGCTCATCACGGCATCCATCGCCATGTTCGGCCTGTTGCCGATGCTCCTCTCCCGGGGTGTAGGTGCGGAGGTGCAGCGTCCGCTTGCCACAGTGGTATTCGGCGGACTCTTCAGCTCCACGGCACTCACGCTGCTTCTTCTTCCGCTGATGTACGAGTGGGTCGAGGCGCGGCGCGAAAAACGCAAAAGGCGGGAAATATGAGCGCAAGCCATGCCCACGGAATTGCCGGCGCGAACGAGCGCAGCCTCTGGATGGTGCTTGCGCTCACGACGGCGTTCATGGCCGCCGAAGTCGCCGGCGGCATTCTGACGAGCAGCCTCGCGCTCATCTCCGATGCGGCCCACATGTTCACCGACGCCGCCGCCCTGGCGATTGCGCTCGCAGCGATCAAGATCGGCAAGCGCGCGGCGGACCACAAGCGCACGTTCGGCTACTACCGGTTCGAGATCCTCGCCGCCGCTTTCAATGCAATGGTGCTGTTCGTCGTCGCGGGCTACATTCTGTACGAGGCCTATCAGCGCTTCCGCCACCCGCCCGAAATTCAGTCGGCCGGCATGCTCGTCATCGCGCTGATCGGCTTGGCCGTGAACTTCGCCGGCATGCGCATGCTGCAACGCGGCGCCGACGCGAGCCTGAACGTCAAGGGCGCATACCTGGAGGTGTGGAGCGACATGCTCGGCTCGCTCGGCGTGATCCTCGCCGCCGTCGTCATCTATTTCACCCAATGGGCCTGGGTCGATGCGCTGGTCGCGGTCGGGATCGGCTTGTGGGTTTTGCCGCGCACCTGGAAGCTGCTCAGGGAAAGCCTGAACATTCTGCTGGAAGGCGTCCCGCTCGATGTCGAACTCGACAAAATCGAGCAGGCGCTGCTCGCCGTCCCGGGGGTGCGCGAGATTCACGATCTGCATGTCTGGGCGTTGACCAGCGGAAAGAACAGCCTTACGGCTCACCTCGTGCTTGACGCGGGTGGAGACGAGCAGAGCGTCCTGGGTGCCGCCACTGAAATGCTGGCCGCTCGTTTCTCGATCCACCATATTACACTGCAGATCGAAGCGGCCGCCTGCGCTATCAAGGATGCGCATGGCGGATCGCAGTTTCCCGGGGATACTCATCAGCACTGAACGTACACCATGCGTATGTAATATGCGCCGCGCCGAGCTGCGACGCGTATAGGGATGGACCGCGGTCGCGGCCGGATTGTCCGTGGCGAGCGCGTGTTCTACGGGCGAGGACGTCCGCGCGGACTCGATCGATATCGTCGGGTTCGGGATATTGGGGTTCGACGAGGCCCGGTTCGAGCCCGACGCCCCGTCTTCGGTGGGTGCGCGCATCGGCCGTGCGCGCGCTCTGCGAATCGTGCGGCAGACGGACCGCATTCCTTGTCGGCCCGGCCTTTCCTATGGCATTGCATTCGTCGCGCGCGGAACGCCGCCCGGCGGCGTTGGCGATCTCAAGGTCATCCTGAGATCCTCGACCCCGTGCGTGCTCAAGACAACCGGCGAGGTCGGGTACCCCAACGACCCCGCCCGTAAGCTGGCGGAGAAGACGTTCCAACTCTTCCGAGAATGAGCCGCGGGCTTGCTCCTCCTATTGATGCCGCGAGGCGGTGCGCCTTTCCGGAGAACCCTGAAAAGGCTCGGCGCATCAATCGCCGCCGGCAAACCGGGCTACGCGCGCCCGGAGTCGGAAGCGCTCGGCGTGACCGAACTTTGGCCCGGCGAAACCATGACGGCATACAGATTCCGCGAGTACCCGGACTACGAGCGCCGCGTCCTGTGGGTTCAGTTTTCCGAGGACGGCGTAGTGCGCTAGGTGCTCGACATGCTCGATCTGGAATTTGTGGTCGGGGGCTCGAGTCCGCGTGTCGGGCCACAATGCCGGAGCGCGGTGGGGAAGCTCGACAGGATCGGGCGTGGCCAGGAACGCTAGACGCGGTCGTCAAGGGCCGAGGCCGGCGCTCGGGAGAGCGCAGGATACCCCTTAAGGGGCTCCTCGACAACTCGGAGTCGTCGTCATAGAAGGTATCGCCGCCCGGTATCTACGGCCGGACGCTCGACCGGGCGGAGAAAAGCTTCGTCGAAGGCGTCGGCCGGCATCGGCCTGCCGAGGAGATAGCCCTGCCCGTATTCGCAGCCGAGCTCTTCGAGTACGGCGAGTTGCTCTTCGGTTTCCACACCTTCGGCGACGACCTCCTTTCCGATTGCGCGCGCCAGCTCGATGATCATCTTGACGATATGGCGGTCGGTCGGGTCCCGCGCGATGCCCCGGATGAAGGCGCGGTCGATCTTGATCGAATCGAATGGGTACTCCTTCAGGCGGGCAAGGCTGGAGTACCCGGTGCCGAAGTCATCGATCGCGATCCTGACACCGAGACTCTTTATCCGGCGCAACGTGTCAAGCGCCGCGTCATGTTGGCTGGCGAGGACACCCTCGGTGATTTCGAGCTCCAGCAGCCCCGGCGGGGCACCGCTATCCTCCAACGCCGCGGCAAGATCGAGCAGCACGGACTCGTGCTGAAACTGCCGCGCAGAGACGTTTATCGCGATCGAACCGGCCATCAGGCGCGCGCGCCGCCAGCCCTCGATGTGCCGGCAGGCGGTGCGCATCACCCAGGCGCCGACCGGATGGATCAGGCCGGTGTCCTCGAGCAGCGGCACGAATTCGGCCGGAGGCACGAGGCCGCGTCCGGGACGCTGCCATCTCAACAGCGCCTCGCCGCCGGCGACGCGGCGGCTGCGCAACTCGAATTTCGGCTGGAAATGAAGCACAAACTCCGAACTGTCGAGCGCCCGGCGAAGCGCGGTCTCGATTTCCAGCCGCTCGCGGGCATGCGCGTTCATTTCAGCCGAGTAAAAGCAGTAGCCGTTGCGACCGGACTCCTTCGCCTTGTACATCGCGGTGTCGGCGTGCTTTACCAGGAGCTCTGGCGAATCGCCGTCGGCCGGATACAGACTGATGCCGATGCTGGGAGTCACGAACAATTCGTGCGCCCGCACGCGCACGGGCCGGGAGACGGAATTGAGGATCTTGCGCGCCACGAGCGCGGCATCCTCGCTGTGCTTCAAAGCGGGCAGGATCAGGGCGAACTCGTCCCCGCCGAGTCGCGCGACGGTGTCGCTATCGCGCACCGCCGCGCGCAGTACCGCGGCGACCTGCCGCAAGAGCCCGTCGCCGACCTCGTGGCCGAGCGTGTCGTTGATGCTCTTGAAGCGATCCAGGTCCAGGAACATAACCGCAAACAAAGTCGCGTCGCGGCGGCTGGTGGCGATCTGGGCGCTCAAGCGATCGAAGAACAGCGCGTGATTGGGAATGCCGGTGAGGCTGTCGTAATGCGCCATGCGATCGAGCCGTTCCTCCGCGCGCCGGCGCTGCTGCAGCTCCGACCGCAAGCTCTCATTCGCACGTTCCAGCTCCTGCGTACGCTCGAAAACGCGGCGCTCGAGTTCGCTGTTCGCCCGCTTAACCTCGATTTCCGCCTTCCTGCGTAGCGCATTCTCGGAAATCAGAAGCTTGAGAACCTGCCGGCGGCGCCACAACACCACGTACGCCGCGAGAACCGACACTGCCGTAACGAAACCGGCGATGCCCAGATGCATCCGCTCTCTCGAGATCAAGTCCGACAGCAGCGCCTCAAGTTCCGTAACCGCGAACACTGCTGCAAATACCGGCGCGCCAATCAGCAACGCCTGCGCGAGATCCCCGTGGCGCCGCGTGCTTTTCTGGAGCGGCGACGGCCCGGCGTCATCGTCCCCGTCGGCTTGCGCCGCACCGCGGAGCGCGAGCGCCGGTCGCAGCACGAGTTGCGTGCCCGGCGCCGTGTCGGTGAAGAACGGGCTTGCGGAGACTTCGGCTTCGACGCTCGCGCCGTCGAGACGAAGCCAGCGCGCCGAAAGCCTCCGGTTCGCCGACCCCTCGGCGCGCGGGCGCGTCAGGTCTGCGACGGTCGCCCGGGAACTCTCGGCCACCAGCGTCATCAGCTCCCGTCCTATAAGCTGATCGGCGACATCGGCCCCCAGCAGCCGCGCAGCCGCCGGGTTGGCGAACGTGACTCGCGACCCGGACTCGACCAGGATCGCCTCAGGGCACAGATCGATGATCTGCCGGTACTGCGTCGCGCTGCGGCGCAGCAGCTCGCGCGTTCTCTTCCGCTCCCGGCGAAGTCCCGCCTCGCGCAGCTCGCGGCGCACCGCGGGGACTAGGTGTGATGGCCCAATAGGTTGTTTCTGTTCATT
>Ga0209172_10000568_pt1 | contig 98577 bp, 92 predicted proteins | sample LarsenN4metaG_FD_184113 | JGI IMG/M metagenome (GOLD analysis project Ga0209172, IMG submission 184113) | Hot spring sediment bacterial and archeal communities from British Columbia, Canada, to study Microbial Dark Matter (Phase II) - Larsen... ... | reverse complement strand
TTGGGCCAAACCCGCAGCCAGTTACGCAGCACCCAGAGACGCCCCGAGTTGCTTCAATCCTTCTGGAAACAAACAGGCCTGGCTTGGCCTTAGATTGTTAACAGGCTATGCGAAGCTCAGTAATTTTGAATGCCGAGGCATCGGCAAATATGTGAGGAAAGGCATCGCCCGGTGCACGGGCTCCTACAGCTTGCGCTCTCCACCAGACGAGTGTTGGCAGAGATCGGGCCATTCAACATTCAACATTAAAAATTCAACATATCCGCCGCGGAGCGGCGTCGGCGGCGGGCTTGGAGGGCGGCCCAGGCGGCGAGGAGGGCGGCGGTGGCCCAGACGCCGGGCTCGGGGACGGGGACGACTTCGATGATGCCGGCTCCGAGGTCGGGACGGGCGAGGATGAGGCCGTCGTAGGTGTCGGGGCCGATGACGAAGCGGACCTGGCTGGTGATGCTGTTGACGGGGAGGCCGAAGCCGGAATCGAAGATGATCTGGTCGGTGCCGCCGGTGGTGGCGATGATGCCGGTCCAGTTGGTGACGGTGAGGGTGTGGCCGTTGAACTCGCCGATGCCGCCGTTGGAGAAGCGGAGGATGGAGCTGAGGCTGCCCATGTCGAGGATGGAGTTCTCGTTGAGGGTGAGGGAGTTGAGGACCTGGCTGTAGCCGCCGGTGGCGAAGGTGGCGGCGGGGGTGGGCGCGGCGCCATCGCCGAGGCGGAGGTTGCTGGCGCTGGAGAGGGCGTTGTTGGCGCCGATGAGGAGGGTGCCTCCGTGGATGAGGGTGTCGCCGGTGTAGGAGTGGATGCCGGTGAGGGCCTGGGTGCTGGTGCCGGATTTGACCAGGCCGCCGGTGCCGGTGATGGAGCCGGAGAAGGTGGCGTCGTCGGCAGGACCGCTGCCTTCGATGGTGAGGGTGGCGCTGCCGAGGGAGGCGGTTCCGCCGCCAGCGAGGCCGGAGACTTGCTGGTTGTTGCCGTTGAGGGCGAGGGTGGCGCCGGTGGCGACGGTCATGCGGGTGGCGGGGGCGAGGCGGTTAGCGCCGCCGGTGAGGGAGAGGGTGCCGGAGTTGACGGTGGTGGGGCCGGTGTAGGTGCTGGCGCCGGAGAGGGTGAAGGTGCCCTGGCCTTCCTTGACCAGGCCGCCGCTGCCGGAAATGACGCCGCTGAAAGCGGTGCTGGCGGCATCCCCGGTGGTGAGGGTGCCGGCACCGAGGAGGACGGAGCCGGAACCGGCCAGGGAGCCGATGCGTTCGTTGAAGCCGTCCAGGTCGAAGACACCGGAGCTGTTGAGGGTGAGGGCGGAGGTGTTGGCGATTTGTTCGGAGGCGGCGAGGCGGATGGTATCGGTGCCGACGCCATCGCCGATGACCAGGGGGCCGGTGATGGCGGTGGTGCCGGCGGATTTGGCCAGGGTGAGGGTGCCGGTGCCGACGGTGAAGGTGCCGGTGTAGGTGTTGGCGGCGGTGCCGGAGAGGGTGAGGCCGCCGATGCCGGTCTTGGCGATGTCGTAGGAGCCGGTGAGGTTGCCAGCGATGGTGACGGCGGCGGCGTTGTTGAGGTTGGTGGCCTGGGAGAGGGCGAAGTTTCCGGTGGTGAGGGTGCTGCCATCGGCGCCGGAGACGAAGAGGGTGGAGGTGTTGAGGTCGATGGAGCCGAGGGTGTGGGCGCCGCCGCCGGCGACGGTGATGGTGGAGGTGCCGGAGAGGGCGACGTTGTTGCCGAAGAGGGTGCTGGCAGCGTTTTCGAGGCGGAGGGTGCCGGAGTTGAGGATGAGGGCGGCTTTGGCGCCGCTGCCGCCGAGGGCATCGGCATGCTGCAGGTGGAGGATGCCGGCCTCGAGGGTCCAGGAGCCGCTGAAGCCGGTGTTGGCGGCGGAGATGATGACCTCGCCGTTCTGTCCGCCGGGGCTCTGGTAGGTTTGGCGGACGGCGGCGCTGGGGGTGCCGGTGAGGGCGCCGGTGTGGGCGAAGATGAGTTCCTCGCCGGTGCCGAGGCGGAGCTCGCTGGAGGTGCCGGGGGAGAAGGCGAAGGTGCGGCTGGGATCGACGGTGATGGCGTTGCTGCCCGGCTGGGCGAAGAGGAGGGTGCCGCCGGCCAGGTTGACGGTGTTGGGGGTGGCGGTGGTGCCGAGCTGGGAGTCGGCGTTGATCTGGAGGGTGCCGCCGGCCAGGGTGAGGCCGCCGCTGAAGGTGTGGGTGCCGCCGCGCAGGTCGAGGGTGCCGGAGCCGGACTTGACCACGGAGACGGCGCCGCCGGGGTTGTCGCTGATCGCGGCGGAGATGGCCAGGGTGGAGGTGTCGGTGGTGGTGATGTTGAGGGTGCTGCCGGCCGTGGCATTGCCGGCGGTGAGGGTGCCGTTGGAGATCGTGGTCGTGGTGCTGCCGGTTTTGAGCAGGCCGCCGTCATGGAGGTTGAGGGTGAAGCCGCCGAGGTTGGTATCGAAGGCGCCGGTGTAGCGGGCGGTGAGTTCGGCCTCATCGGCGGTGAGGGTCTGGGTGGCGGTGAGGTCCAGGTGCCGGAGGGTGGCGGTGTTGCTGTCGTAATTGAAGTCGGTGGCGGTGTAGGCGCGGACGCCGCTGGCCAGGGTGTATTCGGCAAAGCGGTCGCCAACGGTGGCCCAGCCGCCGAGGAGGCCGGCGGCGGCGCCGGTGATGAAGACAGCGGGGTTGGAGCCGCCCGCGCCGAGGGTTCCGGAATCGGCGGCGAAGTCGAGGGCGCCGCCGGTGCGGGTGAGGCCGGAAAGGGTGAGAGTGAGGGGCTGGGTGCCGGAGGGGGTGAGGCGGAGGGTGGTGGCACCGCCGGCCACGGTGGCGGTGCCGATGGTCTCGGAGGATGCGGCGGCGGCGTTGCCGAGCATCTGGAAGGTGCCGCCCTGGAAAGTGAGGGGGGCGGTGTTGGAGAGGCGGTTGGTGTTGTTGGCGGCGGTGTTGTCGAGGACGAAGGTGCCGCCGTTGAGGATGAGGCCGGAAAGGCCGAGGAGGGTGCCGCCATTGGCGAGGGTGAGGCCGCCCTCGTCCAGGGTGAGGGTGCCGCCGGTGGCGATGGCGGAGGTGAAGGTCTGGGTGCCGGAGCCGCGCTTGAGCAAGTGGACGGTGCCCGCTCCGCTGGTGATGGCGCCGCCGAAGCTGGAGGAGGCGGCGCTGTCCAGGGTGATCGTTTTGGCCCCGGCGGTGGAGGTGGTGAGGGTGCCGGTGCCGGTGAGGGTGCCGAGGGCGATGTCCCGATTGGCGTTGAGGGTGGTGCCGGTGGCGGTGGCCAGGTTGACGTGGCGGCGGTTGTTGAAGGAATCGGTGAACGGGTCGATCTGGCCGCCGACGGTCACGGTGCCGCCCTGGAGGTCGAGGGTGGCGCCGGTGTTGAGGAAGACAAAGCCGCCCGTGCCGGAGCCGGAGGCGTTGCGGTTGAAGAGGAGGGTGTCGCCGGCGGAACCGACTTTGACCAGGGTGCCGTTCCAGAGGATGTTGCCGTAGGAGGGGTTGGCGCTGGGCAGGAGGGCGATGCTGCCGGTGTCGGTGACCTGGAGGGCGCGGACGCGGGGGGCGGAGGCGGAGGGGTTGTCGTTGATGACAAGGTTTCCAGTGAGGGACTGGAGGCCGGTCTGGTTGCGTCCATCATACTCGCCGCCGTTGAGCTTGAGGGTGAAGTCGGCGGTCTGGGGCCAGAAGGTTTTGCCGACGCCGAAGAAGGAGAGGGTGCCGCCGCGCAGTTCGATCGTGCGGTTGGAAGGGGCCTCGTTGATCGTGCCGCCGGAGTTGCCGACACCGAAGATGAAGCGGGAGCTGAGGTCGGCGCCGTCGAGGACGAGGGTGGAGTTTTCGCCGAGCATGCGGTTGTTGGTGTCGGTGCGGCCGGTGGTTTTGAAGAGGGCGCCGGAATCGACCTGGATGGTGGCGGTGACGTTGTCAGCCACGCGGATTTGGGAGAAGCCGTAGCCGTAGAGGCCGAAGTTGGTGGCCAGGGAGGGGATGGAGGCGGAGATGCCGGAGTCGAAGAGGATGCGGAGGGTGGAGTTGCCGAGGAAATCGAGGTCGCCGGTGGGCTGGCCCTGGTTGTTGTTCTGGCCGCTGCGGTGGGGAAGCTGGTTCATTTCCACGGTGCCCTCGCGGATGCCCAGGCTCCAGCGGGTGTCGGCAGGGAGGGCGGCGGGGATGTAGCGCAGCGTGCCCTGGCCGGTTTTGACGATGCCCTGGCGTCCGGTCATGTTGATGTCGTTGGTCAAGACGAGGGTGTCCGCTGCGCCGGCCACATCGATGAGGGGCGAGTCGGCGCCAGCGAATCGATCGCCGTTCCAGGTGAACTCATTGGCCAGGGTGACGGTGGCGCCGCCCTGGTCGAGGAGGCGGAGGACGCCGTTTTGGTTGATGGCGATGCCGCCGCCGCCGGCGAATTGGGCGGCGGAGCTGAATTCGAGCACGCCGCCGGAGTTGCCGCCGCTGATGGTGGTGGCGCCGGTGTAGGAGTTGGCGGCGGTCATGAGAACGGTGGCGTTGTCGCGGATGGTGAGGCTGCTGCCGGTGCCGGAGACCGCGCTGTGGAGCTCGAAGGCAAAGGGGCCGCTGAGCGTCAGGGCGAATCCGGCCAGTTGGGAGGCGCCGTTGAAGACGAGGTTTCCGGCCTGTGCGTCCCAGGTCTGGGAGGCACCCAGCGTGATGGTGTTGGCGAAGGTCTGGGTGTCGGCGTCGTTGTTGACGATGCCGCCATGGAGGGTCAAGTCATTGCCGGAAAAGCTGTAGGGGCCGGCTGTGGCGTTAAAGGTGATTGCGCCCAGGACCCAAGGGTTGTTGACATCGACGACCGGGGAGAGGCGGAGGGAATTGCCGAACTCGAGATTTTGGGTCGGGCTGCTGGAGGGGACGATGTCCCAGTTGGCGGGGTTGGACCAAAGGTTGTTGGATCCTGCGCCAGACCAAACGGCCAACTGGGCATAAATGGGAGAGGCCCAGGCACTTAAAGTGACGGCGATGATGCTACAGGACAGCGCGGGTCTGAATGCAGACACTGGGGAAGGCTACACCTCGCTCTAGATGTGTAAATAATCTTTTCAATCCCGCAATTGGCGGGGGACGCGGATGTTTTCCACCAGGTGGGTGATGGTTTCGGGCGGGGCGGGGGTGAACTTGGAGACGGTCCAGGCGGCGGCGAAGTTGATGAGCATGCCGAGGGTGCCGATGCCTTCCGGGGAGATGCCGAACCACCAGTGCTCGGGGGTGTTGGCCGAGGGCTGGATGAACTTGAAGTAAACGATGTAGGCGGTGGTAAAGGCCAGGCCCAGAACCATGCCGGTGACCGCGCCTTCCCGGTTCATGCGCTTGTTGAAGATGCCCATGACAATGGCCGGAAAGAAGGAGGAAGCGGCCAGGCCGAAGGCGAAGGCAACGACTTCGCCAACGAAGCCCGGCGGGTTGATGCCGAAGTAGCCGGCCACGGCCACGGCCACTCCCGCACCCACGCGGGCGCAAAGCAGTTCACCCTTCTCGCTGATCTTCGGATTGATGAGGTTTTTGATCAGGTCGTGGGAGACAGCGGTGGAGATGACGAGAAGGAGGCCGGCGGCGGTGGAGAGGGCGGCGGCCAGCCCGCCGGCTGCGACGAGGCCGACGACCCAGTTGGGCAGCCGGGTGATTTCCGGGGTGGCCAGGACGATGATGTCGCGGTCGATGGTGAGTTCGTTGCCCTGCCAGTTTTCCGCGGTGGCGCGGGCGCGGAGTGCGGGGTCGGCGCTTTTTTCGTTGTAGTACTGGATGCGCCCGTCGCCGTTTTTATCCTCGAATTTGATCAGCTGGGTTTTTTCCCAGTTCTTGAACCATTCGGGCATGGCGGCGTATTCGGCATGGGCGACGGTCTGGAGCAGGTTGGTGCGGGCGAAGGCGGCAAGGGCGGGGGCGGTGGTGTAAAGGAGGGCGATGAAGAGGAGGGCCCAGCCGGCCGAACTGCGGGCATTGCGCACCGTGGGAACGGTGTAGAAGCGGACGATGATGTGGGGCAGGCCGGCGGTGCCCACCATGAGGGCCATGGTGATGAAAAAGACATCGAGGGTGGATTTCTGGCCTGCGGTGTAGGCGGCGAAGCCGAGGTCCGCGCCGAGGCCATCGAGCTTGTCGAGGAGATAGGTGCCGGGCTCGGCGCGCAGTTCCTGGCCGAAGCCGAGCTGGGGTATGGGCGAGCCGGTCATCAGGATGGAAATGAAAATGGCGGGAACAAGGTAGGCAAAGATGAGCACGCAGTATTGGGCGACCTGGGTGTAGGTGATGCCCTTCATGCCGCCGAGCACGGCGTAGAAGAAGACAATGACCATGCCGATGACCACGCCCGTGTTGATGTCCACTTCCAGGAAGCGGGAAAATACGATGCCCACGCCGCGCATCTGTCCGGCGACATAGACGAAGGAGACAAAGAGGGCGCAGCCAATGGCCACCATGCGCGCGGTCCGGGAGTAATAGCGGTCCCCGATGAAGTCGGGCACGGTGAATTTGCCGAATTTCCGCAGGTAAGGGGCCAGGAGGAGGGCCAGGAGGACGTAGCCGCCGGTCCATCCCATCAGATAGACGCCGCCGTCGCGCCCCATGAACGAAATGAGCCCGGCCATGGAAATGAAGGAGGCGGCGGACATCCAATCCGCAGCGGTGGCCATGCCGTTGTGCACGGGGTGCACGGTGGATGAGGCCACGTAGAATTCGTGCGTGGAACCGGCGCGGGACCAGATGGCGATGCCGATGTAGAGAGTGAACGAAAGGCCAACGATGAGAAAGGTCCAGGCTTGAACGTCCATAATCAAATCAGGAAGGGTGCGGGGTCCGGGAGGGTTGGGCGGCTTCAGTCCTCGTGCACATCGTGCTCGCGGTCCAGGCGGTTCATCAGGAAAATGTAAGTGATGACGATCAGCAGGAAGATGACGATGCTGCCCTGCTGGCCCATCCAAAAACCGAGTTTGAAGCCGCCGATGCGGATGGCGTCGAGTTCATCGGCAAAAAGAATCGCCGCACCGTAGGAGGCGAGGAACCAGAGGGCCAGCAGGCCGAGGACGATCCGCAGGTTGGTGGTCCAATAAAGGCGGCGTTTTTCCAGTGTGGACATGGCGGGCCATGTTTGCATCCGCTCTGTTGATGGCAAGGTGAATCATCAGTGCGGCTGATGGCGCTGCGCCGGCAGCTTCTAACGAGTGCGATTCGGATAAGCGGGCTTCCATTGGGCGGCCTTGCTGCATAAGATCGGATCATGAGACAGGGCCGCTTTCACTGTGTGGTGGGTCCGGTGATGGATGAGGAGGCGGTGGCCGCACTGAGGGAAGAGTTCGCCAAGAAAAAACGCTGGCTGCCCAGTGGGACCCTGATCGCTCCGATCCAGCAGCTGGCCGACCGGTATGACTGCCCGCACCGTTTCAGCATCGGCAAAGGCCGCCACTACTGCACCTCGAATTGTTATTTGAAGCATTTCGTTTCCAAAGCCGGCAACACGCCCGCCGGCCTTTTGCGCTGAGGGGCTGGTTTCAGCGGGCCTGGTCCATGGATTCGAGGCATTCTTGGATATCGGCGGCCAGTTCGGCCCAGTAATTGGGGGTGTCGAAATGGGGGAAGGCGCGGGGGAAAGCCGGGTCTTCCCAGCGCTTGGCCACCCAGGCGGCGAAATGGAGGTGGCGCATGGCCCGCAGCGGCTCGATCAGCCGCAGGGTGTCGAAGTCGAAATCGGCGAATTCCCCGTAGCCCCGCAGCAGCTGGTCGCGCCGGTGGAGGGCTTCATCGTCGCGTCCCGAGCACAGCAGCCAGAGGTCCTGAACGGGCGGGCCGGAGGCCATGTCATCGAAGTCCACCCAAAGGGGGCCGTCCGGGGTGAAGAGGAGGTTGCCCAGATGGGCATCGCCGTGGATGCGCTGCATGCGGCAGGCGGCAAACCCGGGTGAAGCGGCATCCAGCAGCGGGCGCGCCGAGTGGACGATCCGGGCCAGCAGCGGGGCCGGGGCGGCACCACACGCCTGGAGGAAATCGAGGCTGGAGTGGCCGAAATTTTCCGGGGTGAGGCGGATGCGCTCCGGCGCGGTCCGCCGGGCGCCCACGGCGTGCATCCGCCCGAGGAGGCGGCCCACGCGGGTGAGGGACTCATCGTCCAATTCATCCGGGGTGCGTCCGCCGACACGGGGGACGATGGAAAAGAAGAGGGCCGTGCCTGACAATTCAAAAATAGAAGTCCCGTCCTGGACAAGGGGGCGGACGGTGGGGATTTCCGCCTCGGCCAGATCGTTGAGGAAGTCGTGCTCGCATTGGATTTGGGCACGGGTCCAGCGTCCGGGGCGGTAGAACTTGGCCACGATGTAGGCGGTGGAGGTGCCGGGGAGGGGGGATTCGAGTTCGAGGGCGAAGACGCGGTTCTCCATGCTGTTGAGGGGGTGGACGCGTCCGGTGCAGCGCAGGCCGCAGGATTCGACCGCATCCAGGATGCGCTCGGGGGTGAGCTCGTAGAAGAACCGGGTCTCAGCGCCCCAGGCCGGGGGGTGGGCGGGGCGGGGGGAGGAAGAAGAGGAGGAGTGGCGGGGCATAAAGGGTGTTCAGTTTCCGGCCTGGCCGAGCACGGCCTGCAGCATGCGGCGGTGGGGGGAGGGAAGTGTCAGGGAGAGGGCGGCATCGAGCGGATGCCAGGCCCCGGTGGAAGGCGGGCGGGCGCCCGGCAGCGGGCGGGCGGCGAGGCGGCGGGCACGGATGCGGTGGCAGGTGATGGTGAGGGTGGCGGTGCCGCAGGAAGCGGTCTGGGCCATCCAGGAGGGGTCGAATTCCGGGAGCCGGTGCAGGCCGTGCCAGAGGCCGGGAGTTTCCGGGTGGAGGAGCCAGACTTGCCGGCGGCGGAGGACGGCGGCGTAGGCGCGTTCTTGGACCCGGGCGGGAGCGCGGGCGATGACGGGGTAGCGCTCCGGCGCGTCCCGCCCGGCGCAGCCGGAGGCCAGGGGGCAGAGCAGGCAGGCCGGCTTGCGCGGGGTGCAGGCCCGGGCGCCCAGTTCCATGAGTGCTTGGTTATGATCGCCGGGGCGTTCCGCCGGGACAAGCGCCTCTGCCCAGGCCCAGAATTGCCTGCGTCCCGGAGCGGAGCGGGCATCCAGGGTGCAGGCGTGGAGCCGGGCCAGCACGCGCTCGACGTTGCCATCGACCAGCGGAACGGGCTGTTCGAATGCGATCGAGGCGATGGCCCCCGCCATGTAGGGGCCGATGCCGGGCAGGGCGCGCAGCGCCTCCGGAGACCGGGGCAGGCGGCCTTGGAGGCCGTGGGCCACGGTGCGGGCCAGGCGGTGGAGGAAGCGGGCGCGGCGGTAGTAGCCCAGGCCTTCCCAGGCTTTGAGCACGGCGGATTCCTCCGCTGCGGCCAGGCTGTGCCAGGTGGGGAAGGCGGCCATCCAGCGCGTGTAGTAAGGCAGGACCGTGGCCACCTGGGTTTGCTGGCACATGAATTCGGAAACCGTGATGGCGTAAGGGTCCCGGGTCTGCCTCCAGGGCAGGGGGCGCCGGTGGGCGTCATACCACTCCAGCAGGTGCCGCTGGATGACGCGGCGCACGGCGGGAGCGGGCGGGAGAGGTTCCATGCAATCGGCCATCCAAGCACAGAACCCCGGCTTTGCAGGCAAGAAATCGGCGGAATGGACTTTGTGTTGGGCACGGGGCGGGGAATGGCTACGTTCTTTTTCCATGGCGGAAGCCGCGTCGCATACCTACACCCTCACCCCGGAGCAGGGGGAGTTGTTGAAATCGGTGCTGAAGGAAAGGCTGTTCGAGTTTTCCCCCCTGGCCTACGGCCATTTCTCGGCCAAGCGGGGGAAATGCAGCGTGAACTATTACCAAAGCGGCAAAGTGACGATCCAGGGCAAGGAGGCCCGGGAATTCATTGAATTCCATTTCGAGCCCTTCGTCATGGGCGAGGCGCGCCTGGGTTACGAGGAGGAATTGCACCCGGACCGTTACAGCCCGCACTTCGGGGTGGACGAGGCGGGCAAGGGGGATTTTTACGGCCCGCTGGTCATCGCCGGCGCCTATGTGGACGGCCCGCTGGCGCGGGAACTGGTGGCGCTGGGTGTAAAGGACAGCAAGAGCGTGGGCGGCGACAAGCGGATCGCGGAACTGGCGGAAGGCATCCGCAAGCTGCTGGGCCGCCGCTGCACCGTGGTCAAGGTGGGTCCAGAGGCCTACAACCGGCTCTACGGGCGGTTCCGCAACCTCAACCGCCTGCTCGCCTGGGGGCACGCCCAGGTGATTGAAAATCTCAAGGCCGCCGTGCCCTCCTGCCCACGGGCACTCTCCGATCAATTTGCCCATCCGCGGCTGATCGAACAAAGCCTCCAGCGCAAAAAAGTGGAGATCGTGCTGGAGCAGCGGACCAAGGCGGAATCCGACCCCGCAGTGGCGGCGGCTTCGATTCTGGCCCGGGATGCCTTTGTGGCGGCGATGGAGCGCCTGGGCGAGCCCTATGGCGGCCCGCTGCCGAAAGGAGCGGGGGCGCCGGTCAAAGCCCACGCCGCGGAATTATTCAAAAAGCACGGCCTGGAGGCACTGGCCTCCCTGTCCAAGACGCATTTTAAAACCTACGGCGAAATCACCGGCAGCCTGCCTCTGGAGTGAGCCGGCATGGAAACAAAAAAACGCCGCCCGGCGAGGGGCGGCGTTTTGGGTCAAAGACCAGCGAGAATCAGGACTTGGAGCCTTCTTCTTTTTTCTCGGTCTTGGACTTGTCTTTGCATCCGCCGCAGCCGCTTTCGCCCGCTTGGACGGAGGCGAGGGAGATGAAGGCAAGACCAGTGAGTGCGAGGAGGAGTTTGTTCATACGCTTTAAGGGTAGTGCGGGTTGCGGAGGCGTCAAGGGGCCGCAAAAGCATCTTTTTTTGAAGCCTTGGAACCCTGGAAGGAAGCAGGCGGCGGGGGTGGGGCGACCCCGGCACACCGGTGGGGGTTGCATCGGACGGCTTTGGGGATATGGATGGAACCGTGAAACGCGCGTATTGGATTCCCTGCCTGCTGGCCTTGGGGTTGATCTGGGGAGGCGCCCTGCTGCTGAAGAACTGGGCCAAGAGCCGCCAGGCCACCGCGGAGGGAGTGGCCGCCCGGGCCGCTTCGATCGAGTCCCTGGAATCCCTCTCCGCCTTGGAACGGCGGAAGCATTTGCAAGCCCTGGCTGATGAGGTGAACCGCCTCAACTTTGAGGAACGCCGCCAGCTGGCCCTGCAGCGGGGGCTGGATGCCACTTTTGAACAAATGAACGATGCCGAGCGCCAGGCCTTCCTGGACCGGACGCTGCCCCAGGGATTCTCCCAGATCATCGAGGTGTTCAACCGCATGTCCCCGGAGGAGCGGCGGGTGGCGGTGGAGCGGGCCTTGGAGGACCTGAGGCGGGCGGAGGCGGAATCGACCGAGGCGGATTGGTCGCGGGCGCGGGCGCGCCTGGAAGACGGGAGCCTGCAGCGGGTGGTGGAGCAGGGCTTCCAGGCGTATTTGCAGTCGGCCAATGCCGAGACCAAGCTCGACCTGGCGCCGGTGATCGAACAAATCCAGCAAAATGTGCGCCATTTGCAGCAACGTTAGGCCTGGGCGCTCCGGCGGGTTCACGCTGGCCGAGCTGGGAGTGGTCTTGGCGGTCCTGGGGCTGCTGGCGGCGATTTCCATTCCGGCGGTGGCAGCCGCGATGGACCGCAGCCGCGAGGCGCGCTGCCTTTCCAATCTCCGGCAGATCGGCCTGGCGGTCCAGGCCTATGCGTCCGATCACGATCAAAACCTGCCCGATCTGGCGGCGGGGCGCAGCAGCCGGAGCGAGGCGGTGCCGGTGATGGACGAGGTGCTGCTGCCCTATGCGGGATCGGCGGAAGTGTTCCGCTGCCCCGCGGACAGCCGCCGGCTCCATGAGAGCACGGGCACAAGTTATTTTTGGAACTACCTGCCGGTGCTCCGGGAGGATGGGACCAAAAATCTCCGCCTGCCGGCCCTGGAATTCTCCCTCACCGGGGCGCAGGAGCCCGCGCGGATTCCGCTGGTGGCGGACAAGGAAGCCTTCCATGGCGGAGGGAAGCGCACCAACATACTTTATGCCGATGGAAGCGCCCGGCCCAGCCGTTGATCCTCCCATGCTTGAAGTGCAGGGCGTGTGCAAGCGCTTCGGCGCCCGCAGGGCGGTGGACTCGGTCAGCTTCCAGGTGCGGCGGGGGGAGCTGTTCGGCCTGCTGGGCCACAACGGAGCGGGGAAGAGCACCACGATCGGGATGATCCTGGGCCAGGTCTATCCAGATGCGGGCACGGTGCGCATCGGCGGCGCGGATGTGTTCCAGCAGCGCGCCCGGGCGCTGGCGCGGGTGGGGGCGATTTTCGAGACGCCCTGCTTTTACGATTACCTGAGCGGCTGGCGGAATCTGGAAGTGTTCACTGCCTACACCCGCCTGACCACGGAGGATGAAATCCGCCGGGCGGTGCGGCGGGTGGGGCTGGAGGGCCGCATCCATGACCCGGTGGGCAAGTATTCCCACGGCATGCGCCAGCGTCTGGCCCTGGCGCAGGCCCTGCTCCCGGACCCGGAATTTCTGATATTGGACGAGCCGAGCGATGGCCTGGATCCGGAGGGCATTGCGGAAATGCGGGAGCTGGTGCTCGACCTCAACCGCCGGGAGGGACTGGCCATCCTGCTCTGCTCGCACCAGCTAGACGAAGTCCAGCGCCTCTGCCGCCGGCTGGCCATTCTGCGCTCCGGACGCCTGGTCTTCTCCGGAAACTGGCACGAGATGGACCCGGACGAACAGGAGCTGGACCTGCGCACCGCGGACACGGAGGGAGATTGCCGGGCCCTGGAGCAGGCGGGAATGGCCGGGCACAAAGACGGGCGCTGGGTCCTGGCCTCCGGCACGCAGGTGGCCGATTGTGTGGACTTCTTGGTTAGCAAAAAGAAGAGCCGCATCCAGCATGCGGGGATCAAGGAGGCGACTTTGGAGGATGTTTATTTGCGGGTGACGCGCGGCGGGGAAGGGAGGGAGCGGTGAGGCTCTGGCTGCGGCAATTCCAGGGCGAGCTGCGCAAGCTCTTCGCCCGGAGGCGGACCTACATCGGGTTCGGGGCGTTCCTGGCCACGGAAGTGGCCATTCTGGGCCTGCTGCAGCTGCCCAGCGCCCAGCGGGCGATCGCCCGCACGCTGGAGAGCAGCGGCTACCTCTTTGCCGATTACTACACCGGCATGACCCTGGCCTTTTTGATGATGACCAACACGATCTTTTTCCTGGGCTCGCTCTACCTGGCCCTGGTGGCGGGGGACGTGGTGGCCAAGGAAGTGGAGGACGGGACGCTGCGCATGATCCTGAGCCGCCCGGTTTCGCGCTTCCGGGTGCTGGCGGTCAAATTCGCCGCCTGTGCGGTTTATACCGGGGCGCTGATGGTTTTCATCACGGCCAGCTCGCTGGTGGTGGCGGTGGCCTACCAGGGCATGGGCAATCTCTTCGTCTTCGCCCCGCTGCAGGGGGTCTTCGGGCTCTTTCCCCCGGGCGAGGCGCTGGGGCGCTATGCGCTGGCGGCGCTGCTGCTCTGCCCGCTGACCCTGACCATCACGACGCTGGGGTTCTTTTTTTCCTGCTTCAACATGAAGCCGGCCGCGGCCAGCATCGTGGCGCTGACCCTGCTCTTTTTGGACATGGTGCTCCAGCTGATGCCGTATTTTTCTAGCATCCATGGCTGGCTGCTCACCTATCACATGTCGGTCTGGGTCCACCTCTTCGATCCGCACATTGATGGATGGAAGATCGCCGAATCGCTGGCTTATTTGGGCGGCATCCAGGCCAGCCTGCTGGCGGTGGCGGTGCTGCATTTCCAGGGGAGGGATTTCAAATCGTGACCGGGGTGCTGGAGAACCTGCAGCTGGCCTGCACCGCGGCGATGGCGGGGATTATCTGGTATGTGCAATGTGTGCACTACCCGGCCTTCCGCCAGGTGGCCCCGGAGGCCTGGCACGCATTCCACCGGAGGCACACGGGCATGACCGGGCTGATCGTGGGGCCGCTGATGCTGGGAGAAATGGCTGGGGCGGCGGGCTTGATGCTGGCCAGCCCGGCCTGGCAGCAGAGCGCAGCCGGCTGGGCAGGGCTGGTGCTGCTGGGCGTGATCTGGGCCTCGACGGCATTTCTCCAGGTCCCGCTGCACCTGCGCCTGGAGCGCGGCCAGGACCCGGAGCTGATCCGGCGGCTGGTGGCCACCAATTCCATCCGCACCGCGGCCTGGAGCCTGCGCCTGCTTTGTGTCCTGGCCGGGCCGTCTGGAAAAATCGGATGACATTGGACGGTGAGGGGCTTGGATGGGGGGATGCGCGAGGCCGATTTGGTGGTGGTGGGGGCTGGATTTGCCGGGCTGGCGTGTGCCCGCGCGGCGGCGCTGCGCGGGGTGCGCACGGTGGTGCTGGACCGCAAGCGTTTCGCCGGGGAGAAAATCCATACCACCGGGATTCTGGTCAAGGAGGTGGCCGATTTTTTTGAAGTCCCCCGGCAGTGGACGCGGAAGGTATCCGGAGTCCGCTTGTATGCGCCGAATTTGAAGTCGGTCGATTTGTTTGCGCCGGGTTATCATTTTTTGGCGACGGATACGGCGGGGGTTTTGCGCTGGATGGCGGATCAGGCAACGGAGGCGGGGGCGGAACTGTGCTGGGAGGCCCGCTTCCAGGGGGCGCTGCGCCGGGAGGGGCGGCTGGTGCTGCCGGGGCACGGGCTGCGGGCCCGTTTCTTGGCCGGGTGCGATGGCGCACGGTCCCGCGTGGCCACGCATCTGGGTTTGGGGAAAAACCAGCAGTATTTGCTGGGGGTGGAGGCGGAGTGGGAAGGAGTCCGCGGCGTGGAGGAACGGGTGCTGCATGTGTTCCTGGATTCGGTCTGGGCACCGGGATATATCGGCTGGGTGGTTCCTGGAGCCGGGATCACGCAGATCGGGCTGGCGGTGCGCGGCGGCCGGATTCCCCGGCTGGATGGCTGGATGCAGCAGCTGCGGCGGGCGTTTGATTTCAGCGCCGCGCGCGAGACCGGGCGCCGGGGCGGCTACATTCCCTGCGGCGGCCTGGTGAAGCCCTGGCATGGTGAGGGCGTGGTCTTGCTGGGGGATGCGGCGGGTACGGTCTCACCATTGACGGCGGGGGGGATTCATCCGGCCCTGGAACTGGGCCGCCTGGCCGGGGTGGCGCTGGCGGACCATTTGCTGGATGGCGGCCCGCATCCGGCAGAGAGGCTGAAGGAGACGGTCCCCGGTTATTCGGCCAAGGGCCTGCTGCGGGCGGCCTTCAGCGCCTTTCCTCCGCCCAACGCGCTGTATGACCGGGTGCTGGAATGGGGGTTGTTCCGCCGCCTGGCCCGCACGGTGTTTTTCCACCACCGCGGCCTTATGTCCGCGGCGGCATGGAAGGATTTGATCGGAAAAGGGGACGGCTGCTGATAAAAGTCAGGGCAGGGGGAAGTCTTTGTCCGCGAGCCAGAATTCGTCGCGGTATTCGGCCGGGGTGAGCCAGCGGGCGCTGCCATCGGCAAAGAAATAATGGAGCGTGCTGCCGTAGGTGTCCCAGTCCAGGACCTGGACGTGGTTGCCACTGGAGCCTTCCAGGAGGTCCATATAGAAGTCGCCGCGCTGGCGGCGCTTCTTGGAGAAGAGGATGGTGGAGGAAGGCTGGGCCAGGCGGTTGAGGTTGACCTGGAGGGTGGCGTCATCCAAGGCGCCGAGATCGTTGAAGCCATTGAAGATGTAGCTGGAGTTGTTCCTTCCGCCCCGGAAGAAGGCATCGGGATCGAGCGAGGCGGGCTTGGGATCGGAAGGATCGACGAAGGCGCGGACATCGGGCACGGCGGTGTCGTAGAGGGCGCGCGGCCAGCGGACGGAGGCGCCGGTGCTGCGTGGCGGCAGATTCATGTTATGATCGGCGGCGTAGGCGAGCATGCCCATGCCGATCTGGCGGATGTTGGACAGGGAGGCGGCCTGCTTGGAGCGCTGGAGGGCTTTGCCGATGGCGGGGACGGCCAGTCCGGCAAGGAGGCCGAGGATGACGACCACGACCAGGAGTTCGACGAGGGTAAAGGCGCTGCGGCGGGGCATGGGGAAGGATAGCCCAGACCGGGGTCCAGGCCAATCCTACGCGCGGATGAGACCGAGGGGGTCGAAGGAGAGCTGCGCACGCTTCCAGAAATAGCGGGCGGACGGGGTGGCGTTGCGCGGGAGATCGCGCTTGAACTGGACGTTCTCGATCTCACGCACGGCGCGGGCGGTGGCGCGGCGGCGGTTGGGCTGGACCAGGACGCGGAAGAGCACGGTGAGGTTGCCTTTTTTGGGCCGGTCGAAGAGGTCGATGGGCACGCAGTCGCGGATGGCGTAGCCGGTTTCTTCAAGGACTTCGCGCTTGAGGGCGGCGATGAGGGATTCACCGCGCTTGACCTTGCCGCCGGGCAGGGCCCAGAGGCGGCGGGCCTGGGCCTGTTTGACGAAGAGGACGTTGCCGTAGATGTCCTCAATCCAGGCCATGGCAGAAAGGTCTTTGGCGCCCTCCGGCTGCCGTCGCGCAGTGATTTTTTTCCGGAGGGCGGAAATCGGCATTCCGTCAAACTACGGTGCCAATCTGGTGACGGCAATGAATTATCCGCGGGCGGGTGGGTCAGGAAGTCCAGATGCCGGCGGCCTTGAGCTGGCGGGTGGCGGCTTCAGCCCAGCCGCGGTTGGCTGCGGGGCTGGCGGGGCTGGGGTGGAGGACACGGGCGAAATTCAGATCGAGTCCGGCCAGAGCTTCCCTCGCACGGGCTTCGGCAAAGCCGCCCACGCCGACCACCCAGCGGGGGCGGAGGGCTTCGGCGAGATCACGGAGGTGGCGGTCGCAGGCGGCGAAGAGCGGGGCGGTCTCGGCAGCGGGGAGTTTGTCGGGAGTGAGGTTGGCGCCGCTTGCGGCCATGAAGACGAGGGGGCAGTAGTTGGCGGCGAAGTGGTCCCGGAAGAAGGCCTCGGCGGTGCCGAAGCGCTGGGCAAAAAGGCCCCAGAGGCGGCGTCCGCTGACTTCGGACCGGGTGCAGGCGAAGCCTTCGATGGGGCGTTTGGGGTGTTCGTTGGACGGTTTGCCCACCGGGCCGGTGAGCCCCATCCAATCGCGCACGGCGGAAATTTCTCCGAAGGGGACGCCGGTCTGGGCCATGCCCCAGGGTCCGGGGTTCATGCCGAGGAAGAGGACCAGCTTGGGTGTGGTGGCAAAGCGGGTGAGGTAGGCCTCATGAACCGGGGCGGCGTAGTCCAGGGGGTTGTAAACATGGGTGACGGGCGGGGTGAAGTGCAGGGCATCCACAGCGCGGCGCAGGCGGTGGACGGAATCGATCAGGTTGGCAGGCATGGAGGGATGGTGGAGGGGACGGCGGCGGGCGGAAGCCATTTTTCAGCGCGCCGCGAGGCGTCCAAGGATGAAGAGCAGGACGGTGAGGGTGAGGGCGCCGGCGGGGCGGAGGTCGAGCCGCTGGGGGGCGGCGCGGTGGAGCGGGGTGGCGCGCGCCAGGATGAAACTGAGGGCGAACCAGGCGGCATAGTTTTGCAAGGGAATGGCACCATCGTGCCAGACCCAGTAGCCGCGGACCCGCCAGGCAAAGGGTTCCAGGATGTAATCGAAAGCGGTGGCGGCGAGCGCGGTGCCCAGGCAGAGCATGCGGGCGGGGGCGAGGGGGAGCAGGCGGCGTCCGGTAAGGTAGAAGCCGCCGACCACCAGCCACCAGGCTACGGGAATGGCCAGCGGCAGGGGGCCGATCTGCGGTCCCATGCGTCCGAGGTAGGTGTAAGCGCCGAAGGGGAAACCGGTGAGGGTGCCGATGGTTTCCACCACGCCGGAACCGATCATGATGGTGAGTGCGGCCCGGACGGTGAAGGCGGTGCCCAGAGCGTGCCAAGCGGTGGCAAAGACCACGCAGCCGGCGAAGAAGAGGAAGAGAAAGTCCCCCCAGCCCAGGCAGGCGAGGGCGATGCGTTCGAGCGCGGGGGACAGGCCCCAGGAGCGGATGGTCTCCCCGGAAAATCCTGTGGCCATGATGGCCAGGCCCACGGTGGACCAGACCAGAAAGACAAACCAGGAGATGCGTCCGAGGATGATGGGGGGCTCGCCCTCGAACCAGGCACGGGCGAATGCGGGCAGGCGCGCGGCCCAGGCCGGGCCGGAAGCATCGGGGGGTGCGGTCATGTGCCGAACCTACGCAGAATTTGTTCAGTGGCCATCTTTGCACTCAACAAAACCAGGGGAATGCCGCCGCCGGGGTGGGTGGTGCCGCCCACGAAGAAAAGCCTGCGGTCCAGCCGGGAGGCCAAGGGAGGGCGGAGCAGGGCGGTCCAAGGGCTGTGGGAGGCCCAGCCATAGAGGGCGCCGTGGCTGCTGAGGTCGCGCTCGGCAAAGTCCGCCGGAGTGATCAGGCGCTGGACCTCGATCTGCCCGCGCAGGCCGGGGAGGCCGCGGGCCTCGAGGTTTTCCAGAATGCGCCCGGCCCAGCGCGGCCCCTCGGTGCCCCAGTCGATGGTGCCGGTTTCGGCGGGGGCATTGACGAGGAGGAAGGCATTGTCGCAGCCGGGAGGCGCGTCTCCGGGCGCGGTGCGGGCGGTGGCGCTGAGGTAGATGGTGGGATCGGACGGCGGGCGGCGGAGGCTGAAGAGGCTGTGGAATTCCTCCGCGTAGTTGTCGCTGAAAAAAATGTTATGGTGGGCGAGGCTGGGATGGCGGTGGCGGATGCCGAGGAGGAGGACCATGCCGGAGAGTGAGCGTTCGGGCCGGGCGAGGCGGGCGGCCTCGGCGGCGTGGCCAGGGAAGCGGATCCATTCGGCGTGGGCGCGGAGGACATCGCCGTTGCAGACGAGGGCATCGGCCTGCAGGCGGGAGCCGTCATCGAGTTCCACTCCGGACGGTCCGGCGTGGACGGCCCGGCGCCCGCAGCGCAGTTCGATGCCGCGGTCTGCAGCCAGGCGGGCGAGGGCCTCAGGCAGGCGGGCGATGCCGCCGCGGGGGTGCCAGGCGCCGAAAGCGGCCTCGACGTAAGGAATGACATTGAACGTGGCGGGGGCGCGGAAGGGGTTGCTGCCATTGTAGGTGGCGAAACGCCGGAAGAGCTGCCGCAGGCGCGGGTCCCGGAAGCGGCGGGCGGTGGAGGAGGCCACGGTGGCGAAGGTGGCGACTTTGGGGAGGTGGACGAGCTTGGGCCAGTTGCGGGGGGTGAAAGCGCGCCACAGATCGGACGGGGGGCGGGTGAGGAAGGCCTCGCCGGAAAGCTCCCAGATGCCCCGGGCGTAGCGCAGAAAGGCGGCGACTTCCGGGTGCTGGAAGAAAGCCTCGTCCTCATCGATCACGGTGCCATCGCGCCAGAAGTAGCGGCAGACGGGGGTGATGCGTTCGAGGGTGAGGTGTTCTTCCATGCGGGTGCCGCAGGCGGAGAAGAGGTCCTCCAGGACTTCGGGCAGGGTGAGGAGGGAGGGGCCGGTGTCCCAGCGGTAGCCGGCATCCCGGACTTCGGAAGCTTTGCCGCCGCAGGCGGGGTTTTTCTCCACCAGGGTGACGCGGGCGCCGGACGCGCGCAGGCGGAGGGCGGCGGCCAGGCCGCCCAGGCCCCCGCCGATGACGACTGCATGGAAATCCGGGGACAGGCGGCGGGGCATGGCGGAGCAGTCTGGCTCAGGCTGTGCCGAAATCAAACACGGTGAAGCGCCGGACCAGGGGCTTCACATACTCCTGGACGAACTTCTGGTGAAGCGGGTGGGTTTGATAGGAGTCGGCATCGCCCGGGGTGGCGAAGGTCATGGAGATGGCGGCGGTGAAGGAGTCATCGACCACGCCGCGGGGGCTGGGAACCGGGGGGCCTTGGCGGTATTCGAGAACCCCGGGGATGTCCGCCAGGAGGCGGGTGCCTTCGAGCAGGCGTGCGCGGGCGGCGGGGTCGTTTTTATCGGTCCAGAAAATGACAACGTGGGTGATCATGGAAGGCATTTATGGAGGGGGTGGAGGCAGGTGGCAAGAGGGTTGGGAGAAGGAGGAGGAAGACTGGGAGGAGGAGGAAGCTGGGGAACGCATGAGCCTGGCGGGATGGGGTGGGGGTGTGGTAAGGAGAGGGATGGCAGCGGAACGGCATTTTTTGGATTGGGAGCGTCCACTGGGAGAGCAGGCGGCGGGCTGGCTGCTGGCGCGGGCGGGAGGGCATGCGGGTTGCCCGGACCTGGGAGGATTTTTAGTGCTGGTGCCGACAGCGGAGGCGGGCCGGATCTTGAAGCAGGAATTGCTGCGGCTGAGTCCGCGGGGGGCACTGTTGCCGCCGGATGTGCGGACGCCGGCACAGTGGCTCCCGGGGGAGTCGGAGGCTGTGGCCGGGCCAGCGGAGCGGCTGCTGGCCTGGAGAGAGGTGCTGCTGGCCGCGGATTTGGAGGCACTGCCGCGGCTTTTTCCGCATCCGCCCGAGCGGCGGGACATGGCCTGGGCCGCGGGGCTGGCGGGGATGCTGGAAGGGGTGCAGGAGGCGCTGCTGGAAGGGTGCTGGCGGATGGAGGACGTGGCCCGGCGGGGGGAAGCGCTGCGCGAGCCCGGGCGCTGGGAAGATTTGGCGCGGATCGAAGCGCAGTGGCTGCGCAAATTGCGGCAGATGGGATTACAAAGCCCTTGTGAGGCCTGGCGGGCATTGGCGGCGGCGCCGGTGCTGCCGCCGGGGGTGGAGCGGGTGGTGCTGGCGGGGCTGCCCGACCCGATTCCCTGGGCCTTGCGCGTGCTGGAGGCGGTGCCGCGGGTGGAGGTGCTGGTGCACGCCCCGGAAGGCAGGCGGGACTTGTTCGATGCCTGGGGCCGCCCGCGGGCGGAGGATTGGGCGGGTGGGGCGCTGGAGTGGGAGGCGGATGAGGGGCATTTGCATGTGAGGGTGGATGAGACGGCGGTGGCGGAGCGGGCGGCGGCGCTGGTGCGGGCGCACCGGCGTCCGGGTGCGGTGGTATTGGGGCTGGCGCGGGAGGCGCTGGCTCCGGCGGTGCAGGAGGTGCTGCTGGAGGCGCACGATCCTGCGGGAGAGGCGGCGCGGCGGCATGAGGTGTGGGCCTGGTTTGACGCGCTGGCCCATTGGCTGGAGGAAGGAACCCTGGCGGCCCTGGCCGGCGTGCTGCGGCACCCGGCGGGCGCAGCGGCTTGGGCGGGGAGGGGCGGCCCGGCTGCGGGAGCGGCGCTGGCGGCCTTGGACCGCTTCCGCCAGCAGCACTTGGCGCGGACGGAGGACGATCTCCGCGGGATCGAGCCTGGGGAGCGGGCAGACCGCCCGGTGCTGCGGGCGCTGGCGGGGGCGGCTGAGGCGTGGAGAAAAGAGCTGGAGGCGCCGGGCTGGCTGGAATCCCTGGCGGAGATGGCCGAGGAGGCCTGGAAGCAGCATCCGCCGGACGAGGAAGGCGGGCGGCTGATGGAGGCGTTTTTCAGCCAGCTGGCCCGGCAGGCACGCCACGCCGGGGTGCTGCTGAGAACGCGCCCGCACGACCATCTGGCATTGGCCTGTGCCGTGCTGGGGGGGCTGAGGACAGCAGTGCCGCGCCCGGCGGATGCGGTGGAAATGAAGGGCTGGCTGGAACTGGGGTGGGAGGCGCGTCCGCACCTTGTCCTGGCCGGGCTGCAGGAGGGGGACGTGCCCTATCAGCGGATGGGGGATGTCTTCCTGCCGGAAAGCCTGCGCACCGAGATGGGCCTGCGCAGCGGGGCCGGATTGCTGGCGCGGGATGCCTATCTTTTCCAGGCGATGGCGGCGCAGCGGCGGACGGGCGGGCGGCTGGATGTGCTGGTGGCGAAGTTCACGGATGCGGGCGAGCCCTTGAGACCTTCCCGGCTGCTGTTGCTTTGCCGGGATGCGGAACTGCCGGAGCGGGCGCAGCGCCTGTTTTCCAAACTGGAAGATGCGGGGGAGGCGGTGCCGGCGCCCACGCCGCCGCGGCGCCTGCGGCTGCCCTCCCTCCCCCAGAAAGAGGGCAAAGCGCGTCGGATTTCGGTGACCCATTTCGCCCAGTATTTGGAGTCTCCGCTGCTCTTCCATCTGTCCCGGCAGCTGGGCTGGGAGGCGGTGGATCCACACAAGCAGGAGATGGATGCGCTGGACTTCGGCACGCTGGCACACGGGGCGCTGGAGCAGCTGGGCCGGGAGGAGAAATTCCGGGATTGTGCGGAGGGGGAGAAGCTGGCGGCGTTTTTGCGGGGGCAGCTGGATGAGGCGGCGCGGCGGCGCTTCGGCCCGTGGATGCCATTGGGCGTGGAGGTGCAGCTGGATGCGCTGGCCCGGCGGCTGGAACGGTTCGCCCAGGTGCAGGCGCGGGAAGCTGGGTCCGGGTGGAGGATCGAGGCTGTGGAACGCAAATTCGAGTGGCAGCTGGACGGCTGGACGGTGACCGGAAAGATCGACCGGATCGACCGGCATGCGGATGGGCGGGTGCGGCTGCTGGATTACAAAACATCCGAGACCCCGCTGGCGCCGATGGCGGCGCACATCAAAGCGGTGAGGGGGGAGGCGGGGGCGAAGGTGCCGGAAGAAGCGCTTTTCACCTGGGGCGGGAAGCCGCACCGCTGGATCAATCTGCAATTGCCGGTGTATGCGGCGTATTGGGCGCAGGCCTGTCCGGAGGATGCGGGGCGGCTGGCCTGTGGTTATGTGCAGCTGCCGCGGGCCCTGCAGGGGGTGGAGCTGGCGTTGTGGGAAGACGGGGTGATGGGGCTGGCTGCGGAGGCCGAGGCCTGTGCGCGGCGCATCCTGCAGGCGCTGGCGGCGGGAGCGCCCGGGCCTGCGCTGGAGGCGCCATGCTGGAAGAAGGCGCCTTGGGCGGAGTGGATGCCCGGCGGGCCGCAGGTGTGGATCGGTGCGGATGGGGGGCCTGCGGTTCGTGCTTAGCCGTAACTATGCAGTTCACCGCGAAGGACGCAAAGAACGCGAAGCAGAAACTCATGATCTCGAATCGATTACAAATCCATCCAACGGCACGGCAATGGCATGGAGGCTTACGGATCGGTGAATCGAGTTTTGACCAGCCAAAAGCCGTATGACTTCGCGGCCTTCGCGCTCTTTGCGGTCAATCAACCTCATCGTTACAGCTCAGAGCCTGGGCAAACATTCCATTGAGCGGGAACAATCAGACATCCCCGCGAGGTTTTGCCTCGCCGGCCCTCTTTTCAGAGGGGAAGGGAGGCAGTTCGGCCTGGCTTACACTCAGACTGAGGCTTTGAGGCTGTGGAGGAGGGCGGCGACGGATTCGAGGTGGGCGCGGCGGGGATCGCCGGGCCGCAGGACGCCCAGGCCATCGAGGATGAGAAGGTCCTCGCCGAAGGTGCCTTTCAAGAGAATCCCGTGGACGATGCCAAGGCCTTCCTCTTTGAAATCCTTGCGCGTGAGATACCAGGCGACGATGGGGGCGAGGAGGGTCCAGAAGAGGAGGATGCCGATGGCCCAGATCAGCGTGCGGTCCATTTTGCTGAGCATTTTCTCTTTGGGAGGCTCGGGCAGGACCAATTCGATGGAGGAGACATCGGCCAGGCGGACAACGCGTTCTTTGGCGAGGACGGACTGGGAGGTGATGAGGGCGGCGGCTTCGGCGTGGCGGAGAATGGGGTCTTTTTCCAGGAGGCGGGCGGTCTTCATCAGTTCATGGCCGGAGAGGCGCTGGCCGCTGGAGGCGATTTCGATTTCGTCCTCCGGCAGGATTTGCCAGGAGGCGACCTGGGCGCGGATATCGGCGATGGTGAAGGGGCCGGAGCGGGCGCCGGAGCGGTGGAGCCAAAACTCACCCCCGGTGGATGCGGGGGTGTGGGCCATGCTTGGGGATAGGGTGGTCATGAAGGGGGAGGGTCTCAAGCGGCCAGGGCGGTGCGGACAGCCTGGTCGAGTTCGGAAGGCTGGAAGGGCTTGGGCAGGGTGATGGCGGCGCCGAGGCCCTGGGCGATCTCGAGCATGGCGTTGCCGGACATGCCCATGCCGCCGGCGGAGATGGCGATGACTTTGAGGGTGGGCTGGAGGGCTCTCATTTTCTCGATGGCTTCGATGCCGTCCATTTCGGGCATGAAGATGTCGGTGATGACGAGGTCGAAGGGCCCCTGGTCACGGAGGATGGCGAGGGCTTCATGGCCGTTGGCGGCGGTGGCGCAGCGGTGCTGCTGGCCCTGGAGCTGGTGTTCGATTTGGGCGCGAAGGGATTCGCTGTCTTCAATGATGAGGATGTGGCTCATGAGGGGAACAAGGGATTGGGTGATTTGGGGATTAAGAGATTAAGCGGCGGTGGCGGAGAGGGGGCGTGAGGTGTCGATCTCGGAACTGGCGGTGAGCAGGGCGGAGACTCCGCAAACGGAGATGCTGCGGCGGGCCGGGCGCTCGCCGGTTTTGAAAGAGAAGACGCCTTTGGTGCACTGGAGGAGGGATTTGAGGGCCTCGGAGCCCTCGGCATGGCCGGAGAGGGCGTGGATGATGTTGCCGTCTTCGATGTAGGCGGAGCCGGCGAGGGTGCGGTCGGGCAGGGAGATGCGGAGTTCCCCGGTTTTGTGGGATTGAAGGAGCATCTGGATGATGTCCATGACGCTGAGATCACCGAGCTTTCCGGAGAACGGGGTGTTGGCGTCGCCGGGGGCGTTCTCGAGCTGGGCGGAATATTGGCTGATGGTGTCGAGTTTGCCGAGGAGGGTGGTGAGGCCGGCTTCGCGCTGGGCGAGTTCCCGGAAGACTTGCTCGGCCAGGACGCCTTTGCCGACCAGGCGCTGGCGGACCATTTCCATGAAGGCGGCACGTTCGTCCCGCTGGCGGGCGGTCTGGCCGATGGCGGTATCGAGGGCGTTCATGAGGGCGGCTTTGCGGACGGGTTTTTCGAGGAAGTCGAGGATGCCGGCGCGCAGGCCGAGTTTGACGACTTCTTTGTTGTCCTGGGCGGTGAGCATGACGACCTGGAGGGCACGGTCGCGCTGTTTGAGCCAGCGGACGAGTTCGACGCCGGTGCCGTCGGGCATTTCGAAGTCGGTGATGGCGGCGTCGAAGGCCTCGATGCCCTGTTTCTCAATGAGCATCTGGGCGGCCTTGACGGAGGTGGCGGTGAGGACGTGGATGTGGTTCTCGCGGATGAGTTCCGAGATGAGTTCGCACATGATGATATCGTCATCGACGACGAGGACGGTGGGTTCGCGGGGAGTGGCGGACTTGGCCGAAGGCAGCGGGGAGGTGGCGGGGCTCGGGATGGTGCTGGCGGCCGGGGAGGGTGTGGGTGCGGGCGGGGTGGGCAGCTGGTCCAGGGGGAGCCAATCGGGCATGCCGGGCGCCCAGAAGAAGCCGGGGCTGGGGAGCTTGTTTTGGGCGCGGAGGTTCCAGACCTCGCGGCAGGGCATGGGGCCGGACTGGGCCTTGCCGTCGTAGAGGAAGACGGGAGTGGCTTCGAGGAGGTCAGGAAGCTTGCTCATGGGCGGCGTATTTGGTTTCTACAGCGGAGAAGGCTTCGCGCATTTGGCCGATCTGGCCGTTGAGTTCATGCATGCGGCCTTGGCGGGTGGCGAGTTCGACCTCGCGGGCGAGTTCGTAGAGGCGCTGGGCGCGGAAGTTGCCCGCGGTGCCTTTGATGGTGTGGGCGATGCGCTGGACGGAGTCCGCGTCCTGGCGTTCGTAGGCTTCGGTGAGGTCGGCCAGGCGGCTGGAAGTTTCACGGAGGAAGAGCTGGATGAGGCGGGCGGGGAAGTAGGGCTCGTCGTCGGCAGCGGGAGGTTTGGGTGCGGGGGCCGGAGTGGGTTCGGGCACGGCGGCCGGTGTGGGCACGGGGACGGGCAGTTCTGCCTGGGCGGCGGAGTGAGTGGAGGGACTGGAGGGCGTGGGCGCAGCGGCAGTGGTGCCGGGGGTGGTAGCTTCTGGAGTGGGAGCCTCCGTGGACGGGGCTGGAGCGGCTTTCCGGGCGGAGCAGCGGAGGAGGGCGGCGAGCAGTTCGGCCTCTTCAATGGGTTTGCCGACGTAGTCGTTCATGCCGGCCTGGAGGCAGCGCTCGCGGTCGCCAGGCATGGCGTTGGCGGTCATGGCAATGATGTGGATGCCGTGGTTGAGGACAGGGCTGGAGGGATCGCGGATGACCCGGGTGGCCTCGTAGCCGTCCATTTCGGGCATTTGGCAGTCCATGAGGACGCCGTCATAGGCCGCTTGGGAAAGTTTTTCGACGGCGACTTTGCCGTTCTCGGCAGTGTCGAGGGTATGGCCCCAGCTGCCGAGGAGGATGAGGGCGACCTCCCGGTTGACTTCGCTGTCCTCGACAAGCAGGAGGTGGAGCGGGGGGCAGGCGCGCTCCTGGGCGGAAGTGGAGATGGGGAGTGCCGGCGCGGCTGGAGCGGGGGCGGGTGCGGGCGGGAGTTCGGGGGCGGTGGGGAGTGGGGAAGGTGAGGGGGAGGAAGACGATGAGGCTGTTGGTGAGGAAGTGGAGGAAAGGGATTGGGTAAGGGTGCGGTAAAGTTCGCTGGGTTTGACGGGCTTGGCCACGGTGGCGGTGACGCGGGCTTCGGCGCAGCGTTCCGGCGGGATTTCACCGTCAATGGTGGTGAGGAGGATGACTTTGGTGCGCGAGTGGGCGGGATCGGCGTGGATTTCCCGCGAGAAATCGGTGCCGCGGGTGGAGCCGAACTGGATGTCGCTGATGACAAAATCGAAGGGGGTGCCGCGGGTGGCCTGGGCGTGGATGGCCGCGAGGGCTTCGGCAGCAGTGGGGGTGACGCGGGTGACGACTTTCCAGCGCGCGAGGTTGTTTTCGATGTAGGCGGCGAAGGCGGGGTTGTCGTGGGCGACGAGGATGCGGAGGCCCCAGAGATCGTCTTCGCGCTGGCCGGAGGCGGAGGCGCCGGGCTGTTTGGGGAGTTCGAGGGTGAACCAGAAAGTGGAGCCCTGGCCAGGGGTGCTGTCGCAGCCGATCGAGCCTCCGCAGAGGTCGATGATTTTTTTGGAAATGGCGAGGCCGAGGCCGGTGCCGCCGAATTTGCGGCTGGTGGAGCGGTCGCCTTGCTCGAAGGCGCTGAAGAGACGGGCTTTGACTTCGGGGGGGATGCCGATGCCGGTGTCCTGGACGGAGACTTTGAGGGTGGCGTGGGTGGGGGTTTCGCGGAGCTGTTCGATGCGCAGGATGATCTGGCCTTTTTCGGTGAATTTGACGGCGTTGGAGGCGAGGTTGAGGATGACTTGGCGGAGGCGGGAGGGATCGCCGATGACGCGGGTGGAGGCCTGGGCGTCGCACCAGCTGAAGATTTCGAGTTTTTTCTCGCGGGCGCGCTCGGCCAGAAGCTGGACGGCTTCTTCGGTGAGGTCGGATAGATCGAAGGGAAGGGATTCGAAGGACATCTTGCCGGCTTCGATTTTGGAGAAGTCGAGGATGTCGTTGAGAATGGAGAGGAGGGCGTTGGCGGAGTTGAGGACGGTGGAGGCGTAGCGGCGCTGGGCTTCGGCCAATGGGGTGCGGAGGAGGATTTTGACCATCCCGAGAATGCCGTTGAGGGGGGTGCGGATTTCATGGCTCATGTTGGCCAGGAAGGTCGATTTCATTTCCGCGGCCTGGGTGGCGGCGTCGCGGGCGCGCTCGAGTTCGGCGTTGTTTTCGTTGAGCTGGAGGGCGAGGGTTTCGAGCTTGTCCACCTGCAGGTTGGTGATGCGGTTTTGCAGCAGCATCAGGGTGCGGGTGCGGATGAGGCCGAGGAAGCTGCCGTCAGTGCGGGTGACGATGATGTCATCAAAAAAGCCCTGGGTGCGCGTCATGACGCGCTGGAGAACGGGGCGGACGGGGTCGTCCTCGCGGATGATCAGGCATTCGGGCTCGATGTGGCGGGAGAGGGCGGTTTTGGCATAGACGCAATAGCCCAGGCCGCGGCTGGCGGTGAGCTTGCGGCTGAGGCTGAGTTCGGAGGCGAGGCCGATGATGCGCCCGCCATCCAGGACGGCGGCGAAGGTTTCGTGTTCGTTTTCGCGGAAGAACTGCTGGACGTGTTCCAGCGTCATGGCGGAAGGGAGGGTGGCGGTGGAGTCGATCAGCTGGGACCAGCGGACCGATTCGCCGGCTTCGTAGCGGTCCTGGTCGGGCAGGGCGGGTGCGGCGGCACTTGCCGGCTCCTGGCTGCTGCCGGTGGCGTCCTCGGGGAATCCGGGGTCTTCGGAGGCACTGGGGATGCGGAAGGTGCGGGAACGGCGGTGCTTCTCCGGGGTGGGGGCGGAGTGTGGGGCGGGAGCGGGAGTTTCCAGAGAGACCATAATGGAGGCGCGCCCGTTGCCGGATGCGTACGAAACGTTCCCGCCGGATTTTGACAATCCGATGAAATAGCGGTGACGCTTTGACCGCGAATGTGAAGTTTTCCCTTACATGTGCCTGCCGCAAAATGCACGCCGGGGCGCCAAAAAAATTCCCGCCGGGGCGGAAATTTGGAAAAAATGGTGGCTGGGGCCGGAATCGAACCGGCGACACGCGGATTTTCAGTCCGCTGCTCTACCAACTGAGCTACCCAGCCGAAACAAAGGAATGAAAATTAAGCGTTGGAAGCGGGCATTTGTAAAGCGTAGAAACGGACTTTATGGGAAAAAGCAAAGGACCGGACATGATGCACTTGGCGCGGGAGGAATGGGCGGGGTCGTCCTGGGTGCCGACCTCAAATCTCTTTGAAGTGTATGAATGGGGGCTGTTGTTCGGCAACGAGGCCCCGTTGGAGGTTGAGCTGGGGGCGGGGGACGGGGGATTTATCCTGGAGCTGGCGGCGCGGCATCCGGAGCGGAATTTTTTCGCGCTGGAGCGCCTGCTCGGGCGGGCCCGGAAGATCGCCAAGCGGGGCACGGAGCGCGGGTTGCGGAATTTGAAAGTGCTGCGCTTGGAGTCGTCCTATTTCATTGAGCGGCTGTGCCCGCCGGAGTCGGTGACGGTGGTTCATATTATGTTTCCGGACCCATGGCCGAAAAAGCGGCACCACAAACACCGGCTGATCCAGCCGGAGTTTCTGGGCGTGCTGGCGCGGGTGCTGGTGAAGGGGGGCGAGGTGCGTTTCACCACCGACCATGAGGGGTATTTTGGCTGGGCCATGGAACATTGGCAGAATGCGCCGGGCTGGCGGGATGGTGGTGTGTGGGAAGCGGAAGGGGATCCCCGGACGGATTTTGAACTGCTTTTTCGCGAAGAGGGCCGGGTGATTCATCGCAGGCGGTGGCTGAAGGCTTGAGGCGGTTCTGCTGCTTTATCTTGACCATCAAGAGCTTGCGAAGATTCTTTTCTTTTTCACAGGATTCACCTAGCTTAACCCCTTTATTCAGGGGAATTATGAAACGACTTTGCAGCACGGATCCGGGTTTCGAACAGCGCATCCGGCAACTCAACCGCAGCTACGATCCGAATCCGGAAGTCGTGCAAAGCGTCCGGCAAATCCGCGCGGAGGTGCGGCAGGGCGGGGATGCGGCGCTGGTGGCGGTCAGCAACCGTTACAGTGCGGTGCCGATCACGCGGGAAGACTTGGAGCTGAAAGCCAAGCCCAAGCCTGCGTCCGCCGCGGTCAAAGCGGCGCTGCAGGCAGCGGTGCGCAACGTGGAAAAATTTTACAAGGGCCAGATTCCCCGGTCCTGGAGCGGGCGCAATGCCGAGGGCGCCCAGGTGGGTGAGAATTACCAGCCTTTGGACCGTGTGGGGATTTACGTTCCGGGAGGGACCGCGCCGCTGCTTTCCACTGCGGTCATGACCATCACCCTGGCGCGGGTGGCGGGGGTGCGGGAAATTGTGGCCTGCACGCCCGCGCCGGCCGATCCGGCCCTGCACTATGCCATCCGTTTCTGCGGGGCCACAGAAATCTATCAAGTGGGAGGCGCCCAGGCGGTGGCGGCTTTGGCCTACGGCACGCAGACCATCCGCCCGGTGCAAAAAATCTTCGGCCCGGGCAACGCCTATGTGACCGAGGCCAAGCGCCAGGTCTTTGGCCAGGTGGGGATTGACCTGCTGCCCGGCCCCAGTGAGATCGCCGTCCTGGCGGACCGCACGGCCAACGCGGCCTGCGTGGCCGCGGACCTTTTGGCGCAGGCCGAGCATGGCCCCGGCAGCCAGATTTATCTGGTGTCCCCGGACCGGGTCCTGATTGAGGAGGTGGCGGCTGAAATCGAGCGCCAAATGGCGGGCCTGGGCCGGCAGCAATACCTGCGCGAGACGCTCAACCTGGGCTGCCACCTCATCCAGGTAAAAAATCTGGCCCAGGGTGTGGAGATCATTGAGGGCATCGCCCCCGAGCACCTCTCGCTGGCCTGCAAAGGCGGGGCCTCGATTGCCAAGTCCATCCGCAACTGCGGCGGGATATTCATCGGGGAATATTCCCCGGTGGCGGCGGGAGATTACGCCGCGGGCCCGAGCCACGAGCTGCCCACCGGGGGCGCGGGCAAGGCGTTCAGCGGGCTGATGATCCAGGAATTTTTCCGCCGCACCAGCATCGTGGCCTACGACCGCAAAGCGCTGGCTAAAATCCGCAGGACAGTCGAAACCCTGGCCGGTGTGGAAGGCATGGGCGCGCACGCTGCATCGGTGGCCGTGCGCTTTGCCCCATCGGTCCGCCCGTCCCAGCCTGCTTCCCGGCAGCGGAAAGCCGCCGCCCCCCGCCGTCCTGTGGCGGCCCGCAAGAAAGGCAGGAAAGGGTGAAGCGCCGCACCGCCCGCATCCGCCGGGAAACGGCGGAAACGAAAATCACGCTCGCCCTCAATGTGGACGGCGCGGGCAAGGCCGACGTGCGCACGGGCATCGGTTTTTTCGACCACATGCTCACGCTTTTTGCCAAGCACAGCCTGATGGACCTGAGCGTGCGCTGTGAGGGCGACCTCCATGTGGATTACCACCACACCGTGGAGGATGTCGGCATTGTGCTGGGCCAGGCCTTGAAACAGGCCTTGGGCGACAAGCGGGGCATGGTCCGTTACGGATTTTTCTATCTGCCGATGGATGAGACGCTCAGCCGCGTTGTCGTGGACCTGAGCAACCGTCCTTTTTTGGAATACCGGGTCCCAGGGAAAACCCGCAAAGCGGGGGATTTCCCCATGACCCTGGTGGAGGAATTTATGCGCGCCCTGGCCAACAACGCCGGGATGAACCTGCACATCGAGCTGCTTTACGGGCGGGATGCCCATCACATTGCCGAATCGGTCTTCAAGGGGCTGGCGCGCGCCTTGGATGCGGCCTGCCGGCTGGATCCCCGGGTCCGGGGACTGCCCAGCACCAAGGGCAAGCTCTGAGGGAGGCTCCATTTTCCCCTTGCGCTCGGGCCGGAGGTTTCATATCTTTTCCGTCCACTCTGCGGGTGTAACTCAGTTGGTAGAGTGCAACCTTGCCAAGGTTGATGTCGCGAGTTCGAGTCTCGTCACCCGCTCCCCCTTTTCACTGAGGGGGGCATTTCCCCGGACCGGTTCATACCGGAACCCTGTCCTTCATTTCACATTCATGCCGCAGGCCGCGTTGTGAGCGGCGCCGCGGCCGTGAGTTGGCGGCTTTCCGGCAAACGGGAAGGCGGCGGGATCAGAGGTTGAAGCGGGGGCCGAGGTAGAGTTCGCGGGCGATGGGGTCGTTCACCAGAAATTCGCTGCTGCCTTCGGACTCGACGCGGCCCTCACAAATCAGGTAGGCCCGGCTGACGACGTGGAGGGTCTCACGGACGTTGTGGTCGGTGATGAGGACGGCCAGGCCGCGGCGGCTGAGGGCGAGGATGATGTCCTGGATGTCGCTGACGGCTTTGGGATCGACGCCGCTGAAGGGCTCGTCCAGGAGGAGGATGGAGGGTTCGGTGGCCAGGCAGCGGGCGATGGAGAGGCGGCGTTTTTCGCCGCCGGAGAGCTGGTAGGCGCGGCTTTTGCGGATGTGGCCGATGCCGAGTTCGAAGATGAGATCATCGCAGCGCTGGGCGCGTTCTTCCGGGGTGAGGGGAAGGGTTTCGAGGATGGCCATGAGGTTGTCCTCGACGGTGAGCTTGCGGAAGATGGATTCCTCCTGGGGGAGGTAGCCGAGGCCGCGGCGGGCGCGGCGATACATGGGCATGGCGCTGACATCCTCGCTGCCCAGGAAGATGCTGCCGGAGGTGGGCCGGATCATGCCGGTGACCATGTGGAAGGTGGTGGTTTTGCCCGCGCCGTTGGGGCCGAGGAGGCCGACGACTTCGGCGGCATCGACCTGGAGGCTGACTCCATTGACGACGTTGCGCTCCCCGTAGGTCTTGACCAGGTTTTCGACTCGGAGAACTTCAGGCATGGGAGGAGGGAGAGGGGAGGAAGGCAGAAGGCTGCGGGGGTGGATGACAGTCCGCCGGAGGGCGGGTCACTCGAGGAAGAACTGGACTTTGCTGCGTCCGTCCACGTCCATGCGGTCGCTTTCCGGGTAGATGGTGATGACGGTGCCGGTGACGCGGTTTTGGTTTTGCATGACAACGGGTTCGCCGGTGAGGCGGATGCGTTTTTCGGCGACGTTGTATTCGGCCTCGCGGCAAGTGGCGGCGCGGTCGGCGCCCTGCTTGATCTTGACGTTGCCGCGGGCGACGAGGCGCTCCATTTTATTGTCCTGGGTGAAATAGACGGTGAGTTCCTCGGCTTCCAGGGTGTAGCCGGGGTCGGTGACGCGGACGTTGCCAGTGAAGAGGCCTTCTTTTTTGGAGAGGTTGAGGCGGAAGGCGTCGCTGACGACCTGGGTGCCTTTGGCCGCGGGGTCCGCAGCGGCGGCGGGCTGGGTCTGGGCAGTTAGGGAAACGGCGGAGGCCGCGAGGAGGAGGGTGAGCAGGGCGGGGGTGGGGAAGCGGAGGGTTTTCATGGGGCGAGGAGGGCCGGGGAGGCGGCGAGGGCTTCGGATTTTTGCAGGTTGACGGTGACGCCGCCCTGGAAGAGGCCGCGGTTTTCGTTGAGTTCCCAGTCCATGCGGCGGGCTTTCAAGGTGAGGGCGGGGTGGGTGATTTCGACGCCGTGCTGGGTGGTGAGGCGGTTTTCCAGCCTCCAGAAGTCGCTTTCCGGGGAAGCGATCTGGATGTCCGGCTTGCCGCCCTGGAAGACCTCAATGCGGAGTTTTTCGACTTTGATGCGGTTGGCACTGATGATGGTGGCTTGGTCGCCGAAGATTTGCAGCTTCATCTGGCCTTCGCTGTCGCGCTGGGGGAGGGCAAAGTCTTTGATGATGGAGCCAATGGCGAAGTCCGCCTGGGCGGACGTGCGGGTGGGCACGGCTGCCAGCATGGCGAAGGCCAACGGAATGAAGGATTTAAGCACGAACCGCATCGCGAACCTTTGCCAGTTGTCGCAAAACCTTGGGCATCTGGGCAAGTGGAATCATGTTGGGACCGTCCGAAGGGGACTTGAGGGGATCGGGGTGGGTCTCGATGAAGAGGCCGTCGATGCCGATGGCGACGGCGGCGCGGGCGAGGATGGGGGCGAGGGGGCCGTCTCCGCCGGTGGCGGTGCCAAGGCCGCCGGGGCGCTGGACGGAGTGGGTGGCATCGAAGACAACGCGGTGGCCGTGCTCGCGCATCCAGACGAAAGAGCGCATGTCCACGACGAGGTTGTTGTAGCCGAAGGTGGTGCCGCGCTCGCACATCCAGTAGTCCGTGCAGCCGGCGGCTTTGAGCTTGCCGGCGATGGGATCGACGTCGTGGGGGGCGAGGAATTGGCCTTTTTTGACGTTGATGGGGCGCCCGGTGGCGGCGGCGGCGAGGATGAGGTCGGTCTGGCGGCAGAGGAAGGCGGGGATTTGCAGGACATCGACGAACTGGGCGGCGCGGGTGGCTTCTTCGGGGGAGTGGACATCGGTCATGACGGGGACGCGGGCTTTGTCCCCGATGCGGCGGAGCATCTCGAGGCCCTGGTCCAGGCCGGGGCCGCGGGCGGCGCCGGCGGAGGTGCGGTTGGCTTTGTCGTAGGAGGCTTTGAAGACGTAATCCCAGCCCAGATCGGCGGCGATGGGCTGGATTTTGCGGGCGATGCGGAGGGCGGCGGATTCGCTTTCCAGGACGCAGGGGCCGGAGAAGAGGACGAAGGAGGGGCGTTTCATGGAACGGAAGAAGCGGTCAAATTAGCAGCCGCAGGCGGTGCTGTCGATGGGGGAGAACAAAGGCAAAAGTCAAAGCTCAAAATGCAAAGCGATGGGCTGGAGCGGTTACGGGGGGCTGGGAGCGCCAGCGTCCCGCTGGCGGGTTTCTGCTTATTGGGAGTGGGCAAACGCAGCAGCCGGGACGGCGGCGGTCCCGGGGAGATTAAAGCGCTTGGCGCTGGAGGGTGAGTTTTTCCAAGCGGTCGGCGGCTTCGCGGGCGACGCGGCGCCATTCCTCCACTTTTTCCGCCGGGGCTTTGGCGAGCATTTGTTCGTTGGAGAGTTTTTTGTTCTCCCGTTCCAGATCGATGCGGGCTTTTTCGATTTCTTTGTCGAGGCGCGCTTTTTCCTTCTCCACGTCGATCAGGCCTTCGAGCGGGAGGAAGAGGTCGCCCAGGGGGGTGACGAGGACGGGGGCCTTCAAGGGGGCATCGATCAGGTCGAGGGAGGAGGCGTTGAGCAGCGCCGCCAGGATGGCGGCGTCTGAATTCGAAAGGCGCACACACCCCCGCGAGGCCTCCGCCTCGTCGGCCGCTCTTGATAGAGGGGATGGAATGAGTTTGAAGGCGGCCTTCTGATTGCTGGCGATGCCGAACTCACCGCGCAGGCTGCGGCCGGCATCCACGGTCTTGTAAATGGCCCCGGCCAATTCCACATCCCGCATTTCGCATTTCGCATTCGAGGCAGCCGGCCATCCGGCGGACTGGATCGTTTCCGTGCCGAAGCCCAGGCCGAGCCAGAGTTCCTCGGTGATGAAGGGAGCGTAGGGATGGAGCAGGCGCAGGACGCGGTGGAGGACGTAGTCGATGGCAGCCAGGGTGCCGGCACGGGTCGGCGACTGCGGATCGTTGAAGTCGCCTTTGGCCGCCTCGATGAAGCGGGAACAGAAGTCATCCCAGACGAAGGCGTAGAGAGCGGAAGCGGCGGCGCTGAATTGATAATCATTCAACGCCGTGGTGGCGGATCCGATGGCCGCGTCGAGCTTCGCCAGGATGTCGGCGGCAAAGGGGGAAAGCGTGTGCTTCCAGGGATCAGCCTGGGGATCGACCGGGCCCTGCATCGTGCGGAAGCGGCAGGCGTTCCAGAGTTTGTTGCAGAAGTTGCGGCCTTCCTCGACCTGCTTTTCCTCAAAGCGGATGTCCTGGCCCTGGGGGGCGATGCGCATGAGGCCGAAGCGCAGGCCGTCGGCGCCGTATTTGGCAATGAGGTCCAGCGGGTCGGGGGAGTTGCCCAGCGACTTGCTCATCTTGCGGCCCTTGGCATCGCGGATGAGGCCGGTGAAATAGACGTCCTTAAAGGCGAGGTTCTTTTTCCAGTCATCGGTGCCGGAGGGCTCGAACTCGAGTCCGGCGATGATCATGCGGGCGACCCAGAGGAAGATGATGTCCGGGCCGGTGACGAGGGCGCTGGTGGGGTAGAATTTCTTTAACGCGGCCTCTTCCATCGTGGCGTAGGCCCAGAGCCAGGAGGAGGCCCAGGTGTCGAGGCAGTCGGAGTCTTGGACCCAGCCTTCGCCGGGGGAGTCGATCTGGCAGCGCACATGATCCCCGGGGACACACCCCCGCGAGGCCTCCGCCCCGTCGGCCCCTCTGGATAGAGGGGAGGAATACCAGACGGGGATGCGGTGTCCCCAGACGACTTGGCGGGATAGGCACCAGGGCTGGATGTTTTCCAGCCAGTGGGCGTAAACTTTCTCCCAGCGGTCGGGATGGAAGCGGATGTGGCGTTCGCGCACGACGCGGAGGGCTTCCGGGATCATCTTGCCGCCGAGCATCTTTTTGTAATCGAGGAACCATTGGTCGGAGAGGCGGGGCTCGATGGGGACCTGGCCGCGCTCGCTGAAGCCGACGTTGTTTTCGTAGGGGTCTTCCTTCACCAGTTGGCCCAGGGTGGTGAGCAGTTCGGCGGCTTTCTTGCGGGCCTCGAAGCGGTCGAGGCCGTGGAGTTCGGGCACTTCCGGGCAGTTGATTTTGCCGTCGGGGGTGAGGACGTCGATGATGGGGAGGTGGTGGCGGAGGCCGATCTCGAAGTCGGCTTTGTCGTGGGCGGGGGTGACTTTGAGGACACCGGTGCCGAACTCGAAATCGACGTGGTCGTCGGCGACGATGGGAATTTTCGCTTTGGGGAAGGGGCGCCAGACGTGCTTGCCGACGAGGGCGGCGTAGCGTTCGTCCTTGGGGTTGACGGCCACGGCGGTGTCGCCCATGAGGGTCTCAGGGCGGGTGGTGGCGATTTCGAGGAAGCGGCCGGGTTCCTCGACCACCTCGTAGCGCATCGTGTAGAGTTTGCCTTTTTGCGGGGTGGCGATGACTTCCTCATCGGAGATGGCGGTGAGGGAGGCGGGGCACCAGTTGACCATGCGCTTGCCGCGCTCGATGTAACCGCGGTGGTAGAGGTCCACGAAGGCCTGCTGGACGGCGCGGGCGTAGCCCTCGTCCATGGTGAAGCGCTCGCGGGCCCAATCGCACGAGCAGCCCAGTTTCTTGAGCTGCTGGATGATGACGCCGCCGCGGTCCTTGGTCCAGGCCCAGACGAGTTCGAGCAGGTCCTCGCGGGGGATGTGGTGTTTGGTGAGGGGGACTTTGGGTTTGCCGGCGGCCCTGTCCCAGATGCGTTCGAGGGATTCGAGGGTCTGGCGGACGGTGGGGGGGAGTTCGTCGGGCTTGCGGAGGGCCTTCTCCACCGCGGTCTGGGTGGCCAGGCCGGCGTGGTCGGTGCCGGGGAGCCAGAGGACTTCTTTGCCTTCGAGTCGGGCCTTGCGGCAGAGGATGTCTTGGATGGTGTTGTTGAGGACGTGGCCGAGGGTAAGGACGCCGGTGACGTTGGGCGGGGGGATGACGATGGAGTAGGCGGGCTTGGAGGACGCGGGATCGGCGTGGAAGCAGCCGGAATCGAGCCAGCGCCGGTAGAGTTTTTCCTCCACGGGGGCGGGTTCGTAGGCTTTGGCTAGCTCGGGCATAAGGGGGAGAAGATAGAAGAAAGGAGGTGGGAGGTAGAAGGGAAAAATCTTCCTCTTCCTCCTGGTCTTCATCTCCAGTCCGGAGGACGAAGGAGGACGAAGAGGAAGACTGGGAGGGAGAGGAAGGGGAGGGGAGGCTCAGAGCTTGAAGTCGGCCTGAAGCTGGAAGTCGTCGGTGAACTTCTTCCGGCCTTCGACGCGCTCGATGTAGTCGAAGAATTGGTCGGCCTGCTCGAAGAGGTGGCCCTTTTCGATGTAGCTGTCGGTGGTGAAGGGGCTGAAGCCCTTGGGGAAGATCATGTAGCGGGCCTTCATGTAATCGCGGGCGTGGCCGAGTTCATCCATCATGCCGGCGGAAAGGGGCGGGCGCTCGGGATAGGGGTGGATGGCAACGACGGCGTGGACTTTGCCGACATACCAGTGGAGGTCCCGGTGGACGGTGTAGGCGTAGATGGCTTCGCGGTCGGCCTGGGTTTCTTTGTCGTAGTTGGTGCCGATCTCGACGGTCTGGGGATCGACGACGACGGCGTAGTCGCGGAGGCGGTGGATGACTTTGTTGACCTCGAGGCGCATCTCGGGGGTGGCGTAGGTCATGGAATAGCTGGCGTAAACGACCCAGGGGCTGGGGACGGTGGCGAGCTTGTAGAGGCACTCGGGGGGCTCGCCGACGGCGATGACGTAGTGGGGGATGCCCATGTATTTGGCCCAATCTTCGGAGAGGCTGACTTCCTCGTGCATCCAGGAGAGGATTTCGTAGAGGGTGTGGTTGCGCTCTTTGAGGGCGCGCAGGAAGGGGTCGGTGACTTTGGGGCTTTCGAGTTTGGCTTTGATGAGCCACTCGGCATCGATGAGGGTGACGATGAGGTCGGGGCGGATGAAGTCGCGGATGTAGCGCTGGTCTTTGAATTTGCGGTTGATGCGGTTCCACTCGATGGTGGCCGGGGCGCGGACGATGACGTGTTCGAGCTTTTGTTTTTCGATCTCGTAGCCGATGCGTTCGTATTCGCGTTCGCGGGTGAGTTCGAAGACGTAGTCGGTGGTGCCGAGGAGGCGTTCGAGGGGTTTTTTGCCGGATTTGGTGAAGGCCTCGACGGCATTGAAGACGCGGATGTCTTTGCCGTTTTTCTGGCCGAGTGCGGTGACTTTGGCGAGGTAATCGGCATCGTCCATGCCGGCGATCATTCCAGTGACGAGGACGCGCATGGGGCAGTTATTCCCCCAAATGAAGGGGCACCCAAGCAAAAAAGCGGACGGGGCGGGTGACAAACGGGTGGCGGAGGCTCAGAAGCCGGTGGCGGCGAGATCGCGGAGGACCTGGGGAAGGAGGCGGTGTTCGGCTTCTTGGATGCGGGCGTGGAGGGATTCGGGGGTGTCGCCGGGGAGGACGGGAACGCGTTCCTGGGCGATGATGGGGCCGCCATCGAGAGAGGCATCGACCCAGTGGACGGTGCATCCGGTTTCAGAGACTCCGGCATCGAGGGCCTGCTTCCAGGCGGCGAGGCCCTTGAAGGCGGGGAGGAGGGAGGGGTGGATGTTGAGGATGCGCCCGGGGAAGGCTTCGAGGAGGGGGGCTTTGAGGACGCGCATGTAGCCGGCGAGGACCAGGAGGCGGGCGCCGGAGTCCTGGATGGCGCGGGCGAGGGCGGATTCGATTTCCGGCTCGAGCTTGGTCTTGAAGCGGCTGGGCGGGCAGGTGTAGGTGGGAAGGCCGAGTGAGCGTGCGTGGGCGAGGATGGGGGCGTGAGCGAGGTCACTGCCGACGAGGGTGAACCGGACGGGGAGGGAACCGGCGGCGGCGGCGAGGGCAAGGGCCTGGAAGTTCGAGCCGCGCCCGGAGCCGAGGACAGCGATGGGGAGGGGGGAGGTCATGAGGCGGGGCGGGCCATTTTGCGGGTGAGGGCGGTGGTGGAGCGACCGGGGAGCAAGGGGAGGATTTCGATGCGGGCGCCCGAGGCGTCGAGGACGGCTTTTTCGCCGGGATCGAGGGTCTCCGGGGTGTAGTCCCCGCCTTTGGCGTAGATGTCGGGGCGGGCGAGGCGGAGGAACTCGGTGGCGCGGGTGCCGGGGAAGATGCAGACGGCATCGATGCAGGCGAGGGCGGCGAGGACTTCGGCGCGGTCCTCGGCGGGGTTGAGGGGGCGCTGGGGGCCTTTGAGGGCGGTGACCCCGGCGTCATCGTTGATGCCGACGATGAGGGCGGCGCCGAGGGCGCGGGCGGCCTGGAGGTAGCGGACATGGCCGGCATGGAGGAGGTCGAAGCAGCCGTTGGTGGCGACCAAGGGCTGCGGGACTGCGGGCCGCCAGAGCGGCAAGTCGGCCAGGGTGATGAGTTTGCGCGTGTTCAAGATGGGGAGGAGGGGGCAAATAAACTTGACCCTCATCACTGAAGCAACATGATGCGCGCGAGTGCAATCCGAAAGTCCGGAAACCGGGCGCGGAGATTGCTTCAAGAGCATTGACGACATGTTTGGTTCGATTTGGCTGCTGACATACGGCTTGGTGGTGGCGGGGCTGTCCATTTATGGGCTGCACCGCCTGTGGACGGTCATCGTTTTTTTCCGGTGCCGCGGGCGCCAGCCGGTGCCGCCGCGGCGGTTTGAAGTTTTGCCGCGGGTGACGGTGCAGCTGCCGGTGTATAATGAGCGCTATGTGGTGGAGCGGCTGATCCGCTCCGTGGCGGCGCTGGATTATCCGCGGGAACGGCTGCAAGTGCAGGTGCTGGATGATTCCACAGATGAGACGACCGGGATCGTGGCCGGCCTGATTCGGGAACTGCGCCAGGACGGGCTGGATATCCTCCATGTGCACCGGAGGGACCGGAGCGGGTTCAAAGCCGGCGCGCTGCAGGCGGGGCTGCCCGAGGCGACCGGGGAATTCATCGCGATTTTCGATGCAGATTTTGTCCCGCCGCCGGAGATGCTGCGGGCGACGGTGGACTATTTCACCGATCCGCAGGTGGGAATGATCCAGACGCGCTGGGGGCATTTGAACCGGGGGCACAACTTGCTGACGCGGGTGCAGGCGCTGCTGCTGGACGGGCATTTGATCATTGAGCAAACGGCGCGCTCGCGTTCGGGTTGTTTTTTCAATTTCAACGGGACCGCGGGCATCTGGCGGCGCAGCGCGATCGAGGATGCCGGGGGCTGGCAGGATGACACCCTGACCGAGGATTTGGATTTGAGCTACCGGGCGCAGTTGAAGGGCTGGCGCTTTGTCTTCGTGCCGGATTTGGTCACCCCGGCGGAGCTGCCGGTGGACATGAACGCATTCAAGGCGCAGCAATACCGCTGGGCGAAAGGGGCGGTGCAGACCTGCAAGAAGCTGCTCCCCGCGGTTTGGAAGAGCGGGTTCCCGCTTCGGGTGAAGGTGGAGGCGACGTTCCACCTGACTTCCAATTTCGCCTATCTGCTGCTGGCGCTGATGGCCCTGCTGGTGCATCCCGACCTGCGGCAGCAAGGGGTGCATTGGGAATCGATCCTGGCGATTGACTTGCCGGTCTTCCTCATGGCTTCGTTTTCGATTTTTCTGTTTTACGCGGCCGCCTTGCGGGCGGGCGGGGTGTCGTGGCTGAGGATACTGTTCTATATTCCGATGCTGATCGCGGTGGGGATCGGGCTTTGCCTGAACAATGCCCGTGCGGTGCTGGAGGCGGTGTTCAACCACCAGTCGGAATTCACCCGGACGCCGAAGTATGGGGTGGCCTCCGAACCGGTGCCCTGGTGGAGCCTGGCCTACCGTTCGGGACGGAGCTGGCTGCCTTGGATTGAATTGGTGCTTTGCCTTTATTACGCCGGATTCGTCGTGTATGCGTGGAGCCGCGAGCAATGGGTGTCCCTGCCGTTTTTCATGCTTTTTTGTTTTGGCTTTGGATATGCCGCCTGTCTTTCGCTGACCCAAGGTTCTTCCTTTGCACAGGCCTGGGGCCGGGCTAAAGGATGATATGGATTTTGATTGGGCACTCTTCCAGGGACAGGGCGTTACGGTGGAAGAGGTGTCGGAAAGCTTTGAGGACCCGTTTTGCATCCGGCTGCTGCCGGACCGGGGGGCGATTGCGGAACACAGCCGGTATTTTTGCCTGGGAATGACGCTGAGGGGGAAAGGCGTCTTTTCGGTTTACAGCACGAACGGAAAGCAGGTCAAAGTGCTGGCTGCCCGCACCATGGCGGAAGAAGAAACCTTTTTTTACAATCGCAAAGCCCGCGAGTATCTCTAACCGACCGATGGCCCCCACCCCCATGCAGATCATCACCCGCTGGGAAGAGATTCCCTCATTCAACTCCATTGAAGCCGAGCGCGGTTTCTGGGAGACCCACCAATTGGATGGGCGGCTGATGCAGGAGGCCTGCTTCAAAGGGGATGGGACCGAATCCACCACCATCACCCTGCGGATGGACCCGCGCATGCTGGCCCGGCTCAAGCGCCTGGCCGGACAGCGCTACCTCAACTACCAGAGCATGATCAAGCAATGGCTGGCTGAGCGGCTGGAGCAGGAATTGGACAAACGCAATTAGTGCGTGAAACGGTCCGGATAGTGCTTGACGACCTTTGGACCTTCGGACAGCCTCCTGATTGTAAAGCTACTTTTAACGCAAAAAGCAATAATAAGTAGCCCATGGACTTCATATCGTAAAGGCTTTGGCTTGAAAGATTTCGAACGACATTCTCATTTTCGAGTGGTTCGCGCCCTGATTTTCGGGGCGATGGGGCTGGTGGCATTATGGGGCTCCGTTCCCGTGGCCTCAGCCCAAGCACCCGAGGAGGCCAATAAAACCCTGATCCGCCCCCCTTCCGCTCCTGAGGATGGTCCGCAGGGAAGCGGCCCGGTCATCAAGGAGGTGGAGATTGAATTCGCCGGGCCGCGATCAGTGGACCGCAGCGTCATTCTATCCAACATGCGCTCGACCGTAGGGCAGCCGTATTCGCTGGCCTCGGTTGAAGAAGATGTGCGCAACCTCTACGCCACCGGCCTTTTCGTCAATCTCCGCATCTACGACGAGCCCCTGGCCGATGGGGTGAAGATTGTTGTGGTCGTCCAGCCCAAGCCGGTGGTCAAACAGGTGGTCGTTGCCGGCAACGACAAGATTTCCGAGAAGGCCGTCCGCAAGCAGATCACCAGCAAGCCCGGGGATACGCTGAGCGAGCAGAAAGTCGCCGAGGATTCCCGCAAAATCCAGGAATACTACAACAAGAAGGGCTTCGCCAACGCCCAGGTCGAATACAAGATCGATATCAATGAGCAGGTGGGCCGGGCCGTTGTGACTTACAGCATCACCGAGGACGCCAAAGCTTATGTGCGCCTGGTCACCTTCAAGGGCAACCAAGCCTTCCCGGAGAAAGAACTCCGCCCGCTCTTCAAAACGCGCAAGAAAAACTGGCTCTCCATCTTCAACAAATCCGGCCTCTACATTGAAGAGCAGTTCCGCGAAGACCTGAAAAAGCTGCGCGAGTTCTACCAGGGCAAAGGCTACATCGACATGGCCGTCAAGGACACCCGCCGGGAATACCCCGAACCGGACGTCATCCACATTGAGATCGAAATTTTTGAAGGCATCCAATACCGCGTGGGATCGGTCAATGTCTCCGGAAACCAGCTTTTCACCCAGGAACAGGTCAAAGGCCGCATGGCCATGACCGAGGGCGGCATCTTCTCGCCCCAGGGCTTGGATGCGGATGTGAAGGCGATCCGTGACCTTTATGGTGAGCGCGGCTATATCGACGCATCGGTCATACCCCAGCGCCAGCCGAACATCGAGAGCGGACGCATGGACCTGGTCTATGAAGTGGCGGAGAATGCCCAGTCCTTCGTGGAAAAAATCATCATCCAGGGCAACAACCGCACCAAGGACAAGGTGCTCCGCCGCGAGCTGGCCCTGGCTCCGGGCGATGTTTATGACTCCGTCGCCGTTGAGGCGAGCAAGAAGCGCCTGGAAAACCTGGGCTATTTCTCGAAGGTGGATATCAGCCCGGAAGACACCGTGGTCGATGACCGCAAGAACATGGTGATCACCGTGGAAGAACAGCGGACCGGTTCGGTCACTTTCGGCGCGGGCTTCAGCACGGTGGACAGCCTTCTGGGCTTTGTCGAACTGAGCCAGGGCAATTTTGATGCCACGAACTGGCCCAGCTTCACCGGCGCGGGCCAAAAATTCCGCACCCGCCTGCAATACGGCCTCCGCCGCCAAGATGCCCTCATCAGCTGGACCGAACCCTGGTTCATGAACCAGCGCCTGTCCTTCGGCTTCGACCTCTTCTACAATAACGCGGAATACCTCAGCAGCGACTACAACCAGCGCCGCTACGGAGCGGCCCTGCGCCTGGGCAAAGCACTCAACGATTTCTGGCGTGTCGGCTTCCGCTACCAAGCCGAAGTCATTGACCTGTACGAGATGGAAAATTCCCTGCCGAATTTCATCCGCAACGAAGAAGGCCAGCGCACGAAGAGTTCCGCCACGGCGACCATCGGCTACGACTCCCGTGATGATCTCTTCCTCACCCGCAAGGGCGAGAAGTTTGAGTTTTCGGCGGAGGGGGCAGGCGGCCCGCTGCTGGGTGACACCAACATCTGGAAGCTGCAGGCAGAAGCCTCGAAGTATTTCCTTCTGCCCTGGGACCTGATCTTCTCCCTCAGTGGCAGCACCGGCGTTGCAGACGCGTTCAATGGGGACACCCAAGTGCCGCTCTACGACCGCTACTTCATCGGCGGCTCCCGCAGCATCCGCGGCTTCCAGTTCCGTGACGTCGGGCCCAAGAAAAGACGGTCTGGCGCTGTGGACATTGACGATCCGGGTGGCGAACCGGTCGGTGGCCAGACCATGGCCTACGGCAATGCCGAGCTGACCTACCCGATCATCGACCGCGTGCGCGGCGCGTTTTTCGTGGATGCCGGGATCAACAACGAGGAAACCTTCGACTACTCCTTCGACCACTTCGCCGTGGGCACCGGCATCGGCCTGCGCCTCAACCTCCCCGTGGGCCCGCTGCGTTTCGACCTCGGTTTCCCCGTGGTAGAAGAAAACGAAGTGGTGGACGGTCCGAAGATCGAATTCCACTTTGACGTGGGCTACCAATTCTAATAGCCTCCCCCTCTCTTATGAAACGACTCGCTTCGCTTTGCGCCGCCCTTGTGCTTTCTGCCGCCGCGGCTTCCGCCCAAACCGCCGGCCTTAAAATCGCCCTGGTGGACCTCCAAAAATGCTTCAACGACTATTACAAGACCGAGGAAGCCAAAGGCCGCATCAACGAGCAGGGTTCCGGCTACCAAAAAGAATTCAACGACCGGATGGAAGATTACAAAAAGCTTGTGGACCAGATCAATGGCCTGCGAGAGGGCGAAAAAGACCCCTCCCTCAGCGAAGCCGCCCGCAAAGAGCGCCAGGACCGTCTGAAAGAAAAAATCCAGGAAGCGCAGACCCGTGAGCGCGAACTCAACGACTTCCGCAACACCTCCTCCCGCCTGCTCCAGGACCAGCAGATGCGCATGCGCAAGACCATCGTCGATGAGATCAACAAAAAGGTCGAAGAATTCTCCAAGGGCAAATACAACCTGGTCCTGGACAAATCCGGCCAGACCCTCAACGGCACTTCCTCACTCGTTTACACCGAGGGCGTGACCGACATCACCGACGAGATCATCAAGTCCCTGAACAAAGACAAGCCGGCTGCCCCGGCCAAGAAGTAAGCCGTCTTCCGCCCGTGGCCCGGACCCTCGGAGACATCGCCACCCTGGTGGGTGGCGCGCTGGAAGGAGATGCCTCCATGCCCATCACGGGCATCAACGACCTGGGCCGGGCCGAGCCCGGCCAGCTCTCCTTCCTGGGCAACAGCCGCTATGCCAAAGCCGCGTCCACCACGCGCGCCTCGGGCATTCTGGTCCCCCGGGATTTCACCTCCCCGCTTCCCTGTGCCGCCATCCGCGTGGACAATCCCTCGGCGGCCTTTGCCCGTGTGGTTGAGGCTTTTTCCCCGCCCCCGGTGACTTGGGTGCCCGGCATCCATCCTTCTGCCGTGGTGGATCCCTCGGCCCGCGTGGGCGCGGAAGTGCATATTGGACCCCATGCGGTAGTTGAGGCCGGAGCCGTGCTGGGAGACCGTGTCCACCTGGGTGCGGGGGCCTACGTGGGCCATGAAGCCCGCATCGGAGAGGATTGCTTCCTCCATCCGCGCGCCGTGGTGCGGGAACGCTGCCTCCTGGGCTGCCGCGTCATCCTCCACGCCGGCGCAGTCATCGGATCGGACGGCTTCGGTTACGACTTCCAAGGGGGCAAATACGTCAAAATCCCCCAGGTTGGCTTCGTTCAAATTGATGACGACTGCGAGATCGGGGCCAACACCACCATCGACCGCGGACGCTTTGACAAAACCTGGATTCAGGAAGGCTGCAAGATCGACAACCTGGTCATGATCGCCCACAACGTCGTCGTCGGGAAACACACCGTCATCGTCGCCCAGGTGGGCATTTCCGGCAGTTCCTCGCTGGGTGCTTACAACACTGTGGCAGGCCAATCCGCCCTGGTGGGCCATGTCAAAACTGCTGACCGGGTGACCATCACCGCCTGGACCGCAGTGACCAAAGACATCACCGCCCCCGGGGTCTATCGCGGCGGGCCGGCCAAGCCGATGCGTGAGTCCATGGAAATCGAGGCCCTGACCCAGCGTCTTCCCGAGCTTTACCAGCGCCTGCGTGCCTTGGAAACAGGGCGGAGCCCAGCCTGATTTTCTGGCTTTGCAAGGATAGGGAATCTGCGCTTGATGGCGGCATGAAAGGCATGCGGGCAGGTGTTGCAGCCTGGGTGCTGCTGGCTCGGGCAGCCCGGGCCGATATCCCGATGGTCCGCGGATGCATCATTTGGGCAAGGCCGTCCGGGGGCCTATTCGACATCGTCGCCGGCGGCAGTCAGGCGGGGTATGGAGATTTTTTCCGCGGAAGGCTCCATCGGAGGATGGATCAATTCCTGGAGGCGCTGGTAAGTGGCAAGGAATTCCGGGCTGGTCCATTGGGCGCGGCTGCGCGGACGGGGGACGGGCACTTCGATCATCTCGGCCACCCGGCTGGGATTGCAGCCCAGGACCAGGATGCGGTCGGCCAGATGGATGGCCTCGTCCAGGTCGTGGGTGATGAATAGGATGGTGACGTCCACATTGCGCCAGATGGCCAGGAGGTGGTCCTGCATGTGGGCGCGGGTCTGGGCATCCAGTGCGCCGAAGGGCTCGTCAATCAGGAGGATGCGCGGACGGCTGGCCAGGGCGCGGGCGATCGCCACCCGCTGCTTCATGCCGCCGGAGAGCTGGTGCGGGTAGGCGTGTTCGAATTTGGACAAGCCGACCAGGGCGATCCATTCGCGGGCCTCGGCTTCGGCCTCGAATGGGCTCTTGCCCGCCATGCGCAGGCCGAACATGACATTCTCCCGGACGCAGAGCCAGGGGAAGAGGGTGTAGCCCTGGAAGACCATGCCGCGGTCCGGGCCGGGGCCGGACACCCGCTTTCCATCCAGCCTGACTTCGCCTCCGCTGGGCGAGTCGAGCCCGGCGAGGATGCGGATGAGGGTGGACTTGCCGCAGCCGGACTGGCCCAGCACGCACATGAACTCACGGCGATGGACCTGGAAGCTGATCCGGTCCAGGGCGGTGTGCGTGCCACCGGAGGTTGGAAATGATTTGGTGAGGGCATCGACATCCAGAACGATGGGACGGGCGCGCAGCGCAGCAAAACGGGCGGCGACTGCGGGGGACTGGTCCCGGTGGCTGGGCAGTGGGGCGGTCATGGGCGGCTCATTTCACGTAGTCCGGGCGCAGCCAGAAAAAGGCCGCAGCCAAAACCGAACGCCGCCCCTGGGCTTTCCAGGGAAAGAATGCCCGGCCCAAATCTTCAAGCACGCGGTCGGTCAGGAAACCGATGAGCCCGATGAGCAGGATGGCGGCAAAGACGTTGTCGTAGATGCGGTATTTGGCCTGCTGGTTGATGAAGTAGGTGATTCCCGAACTGGCGCCGATATATTCGGCCACGATGAGATAGGTCCAGGCCCAGCCCAGGAGGATGCGCATGTCATTGTAAAGATCGGTGGCGATGCCTGGGACGACGACTTTGAACAGGATTTGCAGGCGGCGGGCGCCGAGTGTCTGGGCGGCTTCGACCAGGGCGGGGTCGAGCTTGCGCGTGGTGTGGGCCACGACGAGGACTTGCTGGAAAAACGTGCCGATGAAAATGATGGCGATTTTGGGCGGGTCATAAATGCCGAGAATGGCCACCGCCAGGGCGCCAAAGGCAGGGGCGGGCATGTAGCGGAAAAAATCGATGGCCGGCTCGGTCAGGCGCGAGCAGGCCGGATAGACGCCGCAGAGGATGCCCAGCGGAACGCCGATGAGTGAACTCCAAAAGAACCCCCAGAAGATGATCTGGATGCTATGCCAAAGGCTTTGATGGAGCCAGGGTTCGCCTGGGCGCCGGGGAGGGGTGGTGAAGCTTTTGAAGACTGCCAGGCCCACTTCGTGCGGCGCGGGCAGGAAGATGGGGTTGGAGGGGTGTCCGGTGGCAGGGGTGCCGCCTGCGGCGAGCACACGGGCATTTTCCTCCGCGAGCACTGCTTTTTCAATCAGTGCGCCGGGCTGGAGGTAATCGACGCTTCCTGGCTCGGTGATTTTGACCAGAGGATGCCAGAGGAAGGGCACATAGCTGAAGGCACACCAGGCCGCCAGCGGAAGAAGGAAGGAGAGCCAGGGCAGCCAGGGACGCAGCCGGGCCGGAGGCGGGGCAAAGGGGGTCGGCATGTGGGGTTATGCCCTTGGTCCTTGGTCCTTGGTCCTTGGTCCTTGGTCCTTGGTCCTTGGTCCTTGGTCCTTGGTCCTTGGTCCTTGGTCCTTGGTCCTTGGTCCTTGGTCCTTGGTCCTTGGTCCTTCTGATTGTTAGTTCAGGTCCCGTTTAATCCCCAGGGCGGGCGCGCCGGCGGGCTCGGGGCTGCGAGCCTGCCGGGGAGGACGCCCATGCCGGGGGTGGGGTGGATTATTTCAGGCCCAGGGTGATGGAGGGATCGATGTAGTCTTCGATCTTCTGTGCTTTTTCGTACACTTTGTTGGCGACGTTGAATTGGTCCACCACGGTGCTGGAGCCGTAGAGCGAGTCCAGGCCGGCTCCTTTGGCGTAGGCTTTCTGGGCTTCGGCCAGGGTGAGGATTTTCGTCCCGGCCAGGAAGGGGAGGTAGGCTTCCGGCTTGAGGTTGACCCGGGCGGACATGATTTTCACCGCGTCGGCCTGGGTCTTGGGCGAGGTCACGTAGTCGGCGACTTTGCACCAAACTTGGGTGACTTTTTTCCAGTCGGCCGCACGGCTGGAAAGGCTGGCGGGGTTGACGGCGAGCACGTCGTAGATGAGGCCGGGGACGTCCTTGCTGGTGAAGACGGCACTGGAGCCGGGAACTGCGGCCAGGGCTTGGCCGGAATTCGGCTGCCAGGCCACAATGGCATCGACATCCCCGGAGGCGAAGGCTTTGGGCGTCTCATGGGTCGGGACGTTGACCAGAGTGACATCGGATTCCTTCATGCCGTTGGCTTCCAGGGCCTTGAGCAGAAGGAGATGGCCCACGAAGCCCACTTCGACGCCGATTTTCTTGCCTTTGAGTTCTTTGACGGACTTGATGCCGGGCTTGGCCACGACCATGTCGTTGCCGTTGCTGTAATCATTGATCAGGATCATCTTGCTGGGAGCGCCGGTGGCGCCGGTGACCAGGGCATCGCCATTGGTCATGCAGACGGCATCGACTTTGCCGGCGGCAAAGGCTTCCATGGAGGGGACGTATTCGAACCATTCGAATTCCACGGCCACGCCGGCTTCTTTGAACCAGCCTTTATCGATGGCGACCTGCCAGGCAACCCAGCCGGGCCAGTCGCTGTAGGCGATTTTCAGGGGTTTGGCGGCCTGGGCGCGGGCGGCGTCCGGGGTCGAGAAGAGCGCCAGCAGCAGGGCGGCGCCGAGGGCGGGGAGGCGGAGGATGCGGATCATGGCAGGGCCTTTGGGTTGGAGGTTGGGATGCTTTGAGTATGATGGATTGTAAAATTCGTCATACTCTCAGGCTTAGATTGAAGCAGGCGCCGTGCCAGATGGGGTGGTGCTGGGCACCTGCCCTTCGGGGGAGTGGCCAGCCGTTCCGTGGTTCCGGCTTTTCCCTGCCTCAATCAGGGGGCGGTTTACCAACGGAGGGAGAGCGGGGGGATGTGGCGGGCGGCCAGGAGGAAGGTGTGGTTGAGGGCCAAGGCGAGTGCCGGGGTGAGGGCTGCCAGGGCGGTGCCGGCAAAAGGGATTTTCCGCAGCTGCCAGGCCCGGCGCAGGAGGAGCAGGCAGCCACCTCCCCAGCACAGCGCGACCAAGGCGGCGCCGGTCATGCGGGCGTGTTGAATGCCGGGAATCTGATAAAGCAGCACCTCCAGTGGCAGGGTGAAGCGGGTGGGGGCGGCGAAGTAGGCTGCCGCCGCGGCCAGGTAGCCGGCCAGAGTCAGCAGTGCGGCCAGGGCCAGGAGGGCGCTTTCCCCGTGGTGGGGCCGGCCGGGCTGCCGGGGAATCATGAATCCATGGCCCGGAGGACAGCGGCGAAAAGCTCCTCCGGGGGGAGGGTTTTGCTGACGTAGCCGTTGGCGCCCGCTTTGAGTGAGGCGTTCATCAAGGCTTCGTCGTAACCCAGGCCGGTGAGCATGACGATGGGCACGCCCTCTTGCAGCTCACGGATGCGGGGGATGAGGTGGGTGCCCTCGGCGTCTTTGAGCCGGATGTCCAGCACCACCACGTGGAAGCGGGGCCCGCCGAGCTGGCGTTCCATTTCCAGGGCGTTGTGGGCCACTGCGGCCTGGAAGCCCTTGTGTTGGAAGAACATGGTGAGGAAATTGACCACATACTGGTCGTCATCCACGATCAAGACGCGTTTGGGCGCGGCCCCGGCAGAATCCATAGATGAGGTATATGGCGATGGCGGGAGGATGGCAAGCACGTTGCTGTTAGAGGGAGAAAATATTCTTCCGGGCTTTTTTTCTCCGCGGAGCGCGGCTTGGACAGAGGGCTCGCCGGGGGTGCGGGCCAGGGCCTCTGCGGGCACTGGCGCCAGCGGACTAGGGCTGAACGGCAGGGGGGGCAGGCTTGGGCTCGCGGGCGAAATCCGGCAGCAGGTTCTCAAATCCGGTGGGGGCCGCCGGTTCCGGTGTGGGGCCCGCTTTTTCGGGGCGGAATTCCGAGGAAAGGCTCTGCAGGGCGGCGGAATCGATCGCGCCGATCTGGGCGATTTCCTCGGGCTTGAGCCAGCCCAATTCGACCATGGAATCGGCGAACGCGGCGTTGAGCCCGCCGGGATAAATGCCGAATGCGGACTGGATGTATTCGCGGGCTTTGTCGGCTTGTCCGGTTTTGAAAGCCTGGGCGGCATTGGCAAAATAATAGAAGGGGTGGGAAATGGTGGGCTCCAAATCCGCCAGGGTTTTGGCGGCGGCGGAAGGGTCTGCGCCGAGCAGGTCACAGAGGAAAACTTTGTAGCGCCCGAGGGCATTCTGGCTGTTTCCGGGTTCCTGGAGGAAACGGGTGAAGAGGGCTTTGGCCTTGGGGTAGTCTTTCTGGAGGAAGTGGACCTCGCCCAGGTTGAAATGGGCGATGGTGTTTTTGGGGTTGGCCTCGAGGATTTTCCCGAAAGCAGCGGCAGCGGCGGGATAGTCTTTTTTGCGGACGGAGAGGGCTCCTTTGAGGTTGAGCACGGCGGAATGGGAGGCGTCTGCGGCGGGCATGGCGGCCAGCTTGGCCAGGGCTTCATCCACCTTGCCCTGGTTCATCAGCTGCAGGGCTTCCGCATAAACGGCCTGGCCTTCGGCCGATGGCGGGACTTCCGCAGGAGGATTGGCGTCTGCAGGGGCGGTCTGCGCGTGCAGAGGGGCGGGTGCCAGGACGGAGAAGAGCAGGAGAAATGCGGGGAGAAACGGCAGGGCCGGGAACATAAGCTCAAATTACGCAAAGCAGGCGCGAGCACAACCCCGGAAACAGCCCGGCTTCCACCTGCTTGCCTCGGGCGGGGAATCGGGCACATTCAAGCCATGAGGCCAGGATGGATTCTAATGGCTGTGCTGGCTTGCATGGACCTGCAAGCCGCGCCGCCATCCGAGGCTTACAGCAATGCGTTCGCCGCCTACCGGGCCGGGCAATGGGAGGAGGCGATGCAGCGGGTGGATGCCCTGCTGGCGGCCGAGCCGCCTCTGGCGCGGACCCTGGAACTCAAGGGCCGCATCCTCCACGGCTTGGGGCGCTACGAGGAGGCGGAGAAGTTCTACTTCCAGGCGCTGGAGAAAGACCCCGGCCTGGCCTCGGCCCATTTCCATTTGGGAGAGGCCGCCTTCCGCCGGGCTTCCTGGGCCGATGCGCTTCAGTATTACAGCGTCCACCTCCGGGAACAGCGGGGTTCGCGGCCCACGGCGCTGAAGATGGTGTATTGCTACGTCGCCTCCGGCAATCCCACGGATGCCACCAAGTGGATGCAGGCTCTGGATCCGTCCGATGAGCTGGAGCCGACGTATTATTTTGCCCGTGCTGCCTTGGCACGCGCGCTGGGCAAGGATGCGGAAGCGGCGGAGGCCCTGCGGCAGGCGCGGACGATTTATGGCAACGAAATTTACGCGCGGTTTGACGCGGACTACGCGTTTTTGAACGCCAAGCTGCCGCAAAAAAAGCAGGACCCAGCGGCGGCAGCGGAATAAAAAAGCGAGGCGGAGGGCGGAATCGAACCGCCGAATGGGGCTTTTGCAGAGCCCTGCCTTACCACTTGGCTACTCCGCCGGGGAAGGGAAACTATCTGCCAATCGCCTTCATTTGGCAACGGAGAAAATGGATTCCCGCCATAGCCGGGTGCAGCCCGCGGGCGCCTTCGGGACTTCCTGCTTTGCAGCAAGGGTCAGGCGCCTTCGCGGCGGACGTAGGTCAGGGCCAGGAGGGTGGCTCCGAAGTAGAAGAAGAGGCTGGCGGCGCTGTTGAATTCCTGGACCAGGCGCTGGCCGAAACCCAGCTGGACGAAGAGGAGGAGGCTGAGGACGAGCATCCATTGGGTAAAGGCGGTGCTGCGTCCCGGGAGGAATTCCAGGCGGAGCAAGGCCAGGAGGGCGAGGACGGCGGCAGCCACTTCTCCGAGGGCCAGGGAGTAGAAGGAAACGGTGAGGCCGGGGAAAGTGGCCAGGAAGGTGGTGCCGAATTTTCCGCTGAACCACTCCGGGGGGCCGGAGAGGAGCTTGCCGGGGCCGGCCATGCCCCAGGTGGTGGCAAAGAGGAGAAGGATGGAGAGGAGGGCGGCAGGGCGGATACAGAGGAGGGACTTTTCCATGCGCATTAGGGTAGGGGAAAAATCCAGGGGTGCAAGAGGGTGGTGGGGTGTCCGGGGTGCAATCCCGTCTGGGGTCGGGAGAGTGAATCTGGAGTGCTCCGATCTTTTTCGGAGCTTTGGGAACGCGCGGAGCGCAGGGGATGGGGGCCGGACTGTCCAGACAGGCCTCCTTCCCCGTCGCTCCGCTCCATCCCACAGCTCCGAAAAAGATCGGAGCACTCCAGATCACGGCAGCCCGGGCATGACCTGCGCATGAGTTCTCGGCACACGCGCCGCTCGCATGCCAACCTGGTCATGGGTTTCAGGCTGCTGCCAGAGTTGACTGCACCCGGCTGTCCGTTTGATCGCAGCCAGATGTGCGGGACGGGTGTAATCACATTTGGCGGCAGATAGGACCTGAGATAGGGCGCGACCGCTTTGCGTCAGTCTCGGTCGTTTATTTCCGCATCTGCTACCAAAGATGATTACACCCGTGCGGGAGGTGTCCTTCCCCCTCGGCTTGCCGGGGAGGGAGGGAGCGGCATAGTCCCGGAATGTCTTTGCCGCCGCCATCTTCTGTTGTTCCGTCCCGTCCCTCGTTCGGGGAAGCTTTCCGCTTCTGGCTGAAACTGGGATTCATCAGCTTCGGCGGACCGGCGGGGCAGATCGCACTGATGCACCGGGAATTGGTGGAGGTGAGGCGCTGGATTTCCGAGCGGCACTTTTTGAACGGCCTGAATTTTTGCATGCTGCTGCCGGGCCCGGAGGCGCAGCAGTTGGCAACGTATCTGGGCTGGCGGCTGCATGGGACGGCGGGGGGGATCGCAGCGGGTGGGCTTTTTGTGCTTCCGGCGGTGTTCCTTTTGTTTGCCCTGAGCTGGATTTACATTGTGGGGGGTAGCATTCCCTGGCTGGCGGCGGTGTTCCATGGGCTGCTGGCGGCGGTGATGGCGGTGGTGGCGGAGGCGGTGCTGCGGATCGGACGCAAGGCCTTGCACAGTGTTTCGTTATGGCTGCTGGCGGTGCTTTCGTTCGTGCTGATCTTCTTTTTCGGGGTGTCTTTTGTCTGGATCATCCTTGGGGCGGCAGCGGCGGGTGCGCTGGGCCATCGCTGGGCTCCGGGGCAGTTTCCCTCAGGGAAAGGAGTGGCGGCATCCGGGGTGGGCGGGGAGGGCTGCGTGGAGCTGCCGCCGCTGCCACGGGCGGGGTGGGGCCGTGCGGCCCGTGTGCTGGGGGTCTGTTTGGTGCTGTGGTGGGCGCCGGTGCTGGGTGTGGCGGCCTGGCTGGGGGCGGAGAGCACGCCGGTGCAGCAGGGCCTGTTTTTCAGCAAGGCGGCACTGGTCACTTTCGGCGGTGCTTATGCGGTGCTGCCGTATGTGGCCCAGCAGGCGGTGGAGCATCACGGCTGGCTCACGCATCCGCAGATGATGGCGGGGCTGGCCCTGGCGGAAACCACGCCTGGACCGTTGATCATGGTGCTGCAGTTTGTCGGCTTTGTCGGCGCCTGGCAGCACCCGGGCAGCCTTCCCCCCCTGGCCGCGGCGGTGGTGGGTTCCGGCATCACGACCTGGGTGACGTTTGTGCCGTGCTTTTTGTTCATCTTTCTGGGCGGGCCTTACATTGAGAAGCTGGGCTCGCTCCCCCGGGCGGCAGCGGCGCTGACGGCAATCACCGCTGCGGTGGTGGGGGTGATCCTGAACCTGGGGGTGAAGTTCGGGCTGGATGCCGCCTGGCCGGAGCGCCAGGAGGCGGATTGGTTTGTGCTGGTGCTGGCCGTGGCAGCTTTCACCGCACTGGCCCGGTTCAAAATGCCGCTGATCCCGGTGATTGCCGCCTGCGGGGCCGCGGGCTGGATACACGGGCTGCTGGTTAGTAATTAGGATTTCACCCCGCGGGGCGGGAAGGGGCGGCGGGGGAGGCTTCCGCTGCGGCGGGTTCGGGCACGGGGCCGGCTTCCAGCGGGGTCAAGTCGAGCAAATGGAGGTGGTGGCGGGCGATGATGGTGCGGATGTTGTCGAGGTAGTCCCGGTCCGGGCAGTAGCCGGCGCTGAGCAGCTGCTGGACGAAGCCGGGCCCATCCCGATGAGCGAAGGCGGCCCGGTAGCGGGGCTGCTGGACGAAGGTCCCGAAGCCGCGGATGCCTTCATCCGTGCTGGGAAAAACGCGAAAGTCGGCCATGACCCGGCGTCCGCTGTCGCGGGTCATGGTGCGGATGGTTGGGCCGGACCAGGCGCCTTCGAAAGCTTTCATGCCATGGTAGTTGTGGTGGGAGGCCAGTTCGCTGCGCCCGTAGCCGGATTCATAGATGGCCATGGCCAGGGTGGCGGAGGCTGGAACGCGGGCCTCGGTTTGGAGGCGGAGGGCGCCCGGAATGAGGGCGCGGAGGAAATCCCGCTCTTCTCCGCGGGCGGAAAGGAGGATGTCCTGCATGTCCCGCGCCAGGTGGAGGACACGTCCGGCGGTGTATTGGTGGAGTTCCTGAAGCCGTTCCACTTCCTGCAGCAGCTCGGTGGTTTGGGCTGCGGTGGATTCCAGCTCGGCCCGGTAGCGGGCGGCGCGCTCATTGGCCTGGTGGACGCCGATAGTGGCCACGCCAAGGATGAGGAACCAAGCAGCATTGGCCCAGCCGAAGAAGCGCTTCCAGTCAAAACTGGTCCAGTGGCGCTCGACCCGGCGCGGCCCAGGGAAGAGGCGCTTCTGGTAGCTGTGGGTCAGGTCAACGACCCGGGATGATTTGGGGCGCATGGGGTCCGTGGGCGTGCGGGTCAGGATGCGGGAGGGGCTTGGGCGGCCACGGCGGCCGGCTTGTCCTGGCCCTGGGCCAGGCCGACGAGGTCGCCTAACACACGGAGCGTTTCCTGGAGGTGGAGATCGGCCGCGAATTGCTCGCCGCGGGTCAGCTTGGGCGCGGCGCCGTCTTCGGATTCGTCCGGGGCGGCGGGAGCGTCCGGCTCGGGCTCATCCGCGGTGGTGACTTTGAGCGACTCATCGGTGCCGAAGGTGATGCGCACCACTTTGGGGGAAGATTCAGCCAGGCGCTTGAGGTCGGCTTCACGGGCCTCACGGCGGGCTTTTTCTTCGGCGCGTTCCTGGGCGCGCTGGGCCTCGATGAGGCTGACTTCGGGCTGTTCGAGGCGGTTGCGGAGCCGGTCGATGTCCTGGGCGAGGCGGGCGAATTCCGCGTTGGTGCGGATGCGCTCGGCGGAGCGTTCCTGGAGCAGAGGCAGGCCCTGGGCCAGGGATTTGCCGGCGGCGAAGCGCTCGCTTTCGATTTCATCCCAGGCCAGGGCGTGGGGCAGGCGGTCTTCGCCCAGTTCGAGATAATCGTTGGGATTGGGCAGGACGATGTCGGGGATGACGCCGCGCATCTGGGTGGAGTGTCCGTTGGGGAGGTAGAATTTCTGGATGGTGATTTTGATGGCGCCGGCGTTGGCCGAGGGGCCGAAGGTGTTGAGGTAGCGTCCGAGTTCCTGGACGGTCTGGACGGTGCCTTTGCCGTGGGTGCTTTTGTCGCCGATGACGACGGCCCGGCCGTAGTTTTGCAGGGCGCCGGCCACGATCTCCGAGGCGGAGGCGCTCATTTTGTTGGTCAGGATGGTGAGGGGGCCGTCGTAAGCGGTGCCGCGTTCGAGGTCCTCGAGGACGTGCTTGCGCCCGCGGGAGTCCTTGATTTGGACCACGGGGCCGCGGTCGATGAAGAGGCCGGTGAGCAGGACGGCCTCGCTGAGCAGTCCGCCGCCGTTGTTGCGGAGGTCGAGGACGATGCCATCGACTTTTTCTTCTTTCAGGCGGGTGATGAGCTTGCGCACGTCGTCGGTGGTGGTGCTGGACTGGCCTTCGCCGGTGTAGGAGCGGTCGATCGGGCCGTAGAAGGACGGGATTTGGATTATGCCGGCGCGCAGGGGGGCGGCTCCGTTGCGGGCGGGCAGGTCGATGATCTCGGCTTTGGCGCGCTGGTTGGTGATTTTGATTTCATCGCGGACGAGGATGATTTCACTGCGCACGGTGTCGGGGGCGCCGCTGGGGATGACTTTGAGCCGGACCTCGCTGCCCTTGGGGCCGCGGATGAGTTTGACGGCGTTGCGCAGGCGCATGTCCACGATATCGACATACTCGGCTTTGCCCTGGGAGACGGCGGTGATGCGGTCGCCGGGCTGGAGGCGCTTGTCCAGGGCAGCGGGGCCGCCGGGCATGACTTCTTTGATGGTGCAATAGCCATCGTTAACTTGGAGGACGGCGCCGATGCCGAAGAGGGAGTTCTTCATGCTGATGGCGAAGTCTTCCAGGGTGTCCGGGCCCAGGTAGAGGGTGTGGGGGTCAAAGATGCGGGCCAGGGAGGAAAGGTAGTATTCCACCACTTCCTCAGTGGTCATGTCGGCGACGTTTTTCTGGAAGCGTTCGTAGCGCTTGAGCAGCTTCTGGGCCGGAGATTCGGCGTTCTTGTCCTTTTTCTTGTCGGTCTTGTCGGAGTAAGCCAGGCGCTCGGCAATGAATTCATTTTTCAGGCGGCGCTCCCAGAGCGCATCGGCCTCGGCGGCGTCTTTGGGCCAGGCCGCTTTGGTGCGGTCCGGGTTGTAAGTTTCATCCTTGGCCAGGTCGAAGGGTTTCTTCAGCCGGGCTTCGACCCAGCCCATGCGCTCGTCGAGGCGGCGGTTGAAGAGGCTGAAGATTTCATACGCGGCGGAAATTTCCCCGCGTTTGAGATCGGCGGTGATGGTGGTGCCGTAGCGGGTGGCAAGTTCATCGACGTCGGCCTGCAGGAAGAGCATGCGCCCGTAGTCCAGGTCTTTGAGGTAGGCTTCGATCCACTCGCGGGCCAGGGTTTGGTCGATGGGCCGTTTGGCGAAGTGTTCCTGTTCGAGGAATTTGGCAAAGATGATGGCGACCTGGCGGAACTTCGGGTCCATGGCCGGTGCCTGGGCCGTGGAGGGGGCGGCGGGCGGGGGCTCGGGGGCGGTCTCGGCGGTGCGGGGGGCCAGAGCCAGCACCGGCAGGGCAGTGGCGGCGTAGAGGAGGCTCCGGATCAGGGACTTCATGGCAGGTTGGCTAATATATGCGGAATCGCGGGAAAAGTCACACCCCGAATGCGGGGGGGGGGGCGGCGGCTTGGGTTCAATCCAGGCCGCGTTCTTCCAGGTCCTCCTCGTCCCAGCCCAGGTAGTGGCCAAGTTCATGGAGGAAGGTGGTCTCGACCTCTTCTTCGAAAGCCTCAGGGTCAGAGCCGGATTCTTCCCAGAGGGTGTTGAGGAAGAGGGTGATGCGGGGCATTTCATCCGGTGTCCGCGGCTCGCCCTCGCCGTAAGCCAGCCCGGAAAAAAGGCCAAGCAGCTCCCCGGGGGCCATGTCGGGATGGTCGGAACGGAGGGAAACATCCCGCAGCACCACGGCCACCCGGCGGGCATGAGAGGCGACATCATCGGGCAGGCCGTCGAGGCAGGATTCGACGACACGGCGGGCGATGGCTTCAAGTTGGACGCGTTCCATGGGCTCAAGCTACCCGGTTTTGGGAATGGGGGAAGCGGCGTTTCACATCCTGAGCGGCGCGCGATTGACCCGGAGGGCCGGGCAGGGGAATCTTCCCGCTTCATGGCCGACAAACCCATGGAGCGCCTGGAGCGCTTCGCCATCGATGTCATTTTGGAGCGCCGCTACGGCAAACGCGCGGCCCTGCTCCGTGCTTTCCTGCGCGTGCTCTCGGTCGTTTACGCCCAGATCATGCGCCTGCGCGGGTGGGCCTTCGAGCGCCGGCTGCTGCGGGTCCATGCTCCCGGCTGCCTGGTCATCAGTGTGGGCAACCTCACGGTCGGCGGCACAGGAAAGACCCCGGTGGTGGAGCAGCTGGCCCGGGCCCTGACCCGTGCCGGGCGCCGCGTGGCCATCCTCAGCCGCGGCTACAAAAGCGTGCCGGTCCCGCTGTGGCGGAAGCTGTGGAACCGCCTCGTACTCCGCCGTCCGGCCGATCCGCCCCGCCTGGTCAGCGATGGCAAATCCCTGCTCTTGGATTCGGGCAAAGCCGGTGACGAGCCATTCATGCTCGCCTGCAATCTGCGCGACGTCGTCGTGCTGGTGGACAAGAACCGCGTCCGCAGCGCGGCCTACGCCATCGAGCGTTTCGGCACCGATACGCTGCTGCTGGACGACGGCTACCAATACCTTCCGCTCAAGGAACGCATCAACATCCTGCTGGTGGACCGGCACCAGCCTTTTGGCAACCGCCATGTTTTGCCGCGCGGCACCCTGCGCGAGCCCAAGGACCACCTGCGCCGGGGGGACTTCATCTTCATCACCAAATGTGATGGTTCCGACATTGCGGAACTGAAACAGGAACTGCGCCGCTACAACCGCCATGCCCCGATGGCCGAGTGCGCGCATGTCCCCCTCCATCTCCAGGACCTTTACACCGGGCAGATGATGCCTCTGGACTACCTTCAGGGCCGCAGCGTGGGGGCGGTCTCCGGCATTGCCGTGCCCGAAAGCTTTGATGGCGGGCTGCAAAAGCTCGGTGCCACGCTCATCTACACGCGCCACTACGCGGACCACCACCGCTTCACCCAGCAGGAAGTGCTCAACGCCATCAACCGCACCCGTGCCCGCGGGGGGCATGCCCTGATCACCACCGAGAAAGACTCCGTCCGCTTCCCCCGCGTGGACCGGCGCGATCTGCCCGTCTATTTCCTGCGCGTGGAGATTCGCCTGCTTGACCCGCTGGATTCCTTCGATGCCATCGTCCGCCGCCTGCTTCATCCCCCGCTTTCCGCTTTTCAATCCCCCGCTGCCGTGTAGCGTTTCACGCCAATATGCAACAAACCCTCATCCTCCTGAAGCCCGACTGCATCCAAAGCGCCCACTGCGGCGAGGTCATCGGGCGCTTCGAGAAGGCCGGCTTCAAAATCCGCGGCTGCAAAATGATCCAGCTCAACGATGCGGTCCTCAACGAGCACTATGCCCATGTCGCCTCCAAGCCGTTTTTCCCGGAAATCCGCGCTTTCATGCAGTCCACTCCGGTCATCGCCCTGGCCTTGGAAGGGGAAAACGCCATCGACAAGGTCCGCGAACTGCTCGGGCCGACCGACAGCACCAAGGCTCCCCAAGGAACGATCCGCGGGGACCTGGGCAAGACCGTCATGATCAACGTGGTCCACGCTTCCGACTCCCCGGAAAACGCCGCGATCGAACTGAAGCGCTTTTTCCAGTCCGGCGAGATTTTTGTGTATTGAGGGCGGGCCTTCCTTGCGCCTGCCCATTGCGGGTTTGATCTGGGGCCGTGCGCCCCTTCCATCGGTCCCCGCCACAGCGGGTCCTTCAGGATGACGTGAGGCTGGCACGAAGTTTTGACTTCACTCCCCTGAGAAGTCGCTCAGAATCCCTGCGAATGCGCACCATCCACCTCGCAGGTTTTGACTTCACTCCCCTGAGAAGTCGCTCAGAATGATCGCGTCCGGATCGACTCCGTTTTGTGCGTTTTGACTTCACTCCCCTGAGAAGTCGCTCAGAATTTGATTCGCGACCAAGCCGACGTGACCGCAGTTTTGACTTCACTCCCCTGAGAAGTCGCTCAGAATTTTTTTGGAACGGCCGGCCGTCTTCACTTTGTTTTGACTTCACTCCCCTGAGAAGTCGCTCAGAATCGCGAGGGAAAGCAGCCTTTGGCCGCACCCGTTTTGACTTCACTCCCCTGAGAAGTCGCTCAGAATGGCGCCATACCCAAGCAATGCGACCGTTAGGTTTTGACTTCACTCCCCTGAGAAGTCGCTCAGAATAAAGGCGAGGTGGTCATTTCTTACACCCCCGTTTTGACTTCACTCCCCTGAGAAGTCGCTCAGAATCAGCTGGTCCTGCGTCGCGCCATGCTTGCGGTTTTGACTTCACTCCCCTGAGAAGTCGCTCAGAATGGTGGTCAATGCGGAGGAAAGCGGTGGTGGGTTTTGACTTCACTCCCCTGAGAAGTCGCTCAGAATGGCTATCTCAAAACAATGGCGCTGGATGAAGTTTTGACTTCACTCCCCTGAGAAGTCGCTCAGAATAAACTCCGAAAGCGGAACTGGATCAAAGCAGTTTTGACTTCACTCCCCTGAGAAGTCGCTCAGAATCAGCTGCCGGACAACCGGGGCGCCTCCCGGGTTTTGACTTCACTCCCCTGAGAAGTCGCTCAGAATTAATCCGGCAGAATGGGTGTCCATGGACCCGTTTTGACTTCACTCCCCTGAGAAGTCGCTCAGAATTGGGTTGCGGGCCTTGGCGCCCATGGACTTGTTTTGACTTCACTCCCCTGAGAAGTCGCTCAGAATGGAACAATATGGCTGTCAAAGCCGCAAAGTGTTTTGACTTCACTCCCCTGAGAAGTCGCTCAGAATTGCGCGTCCTCTATCAGTTTGGCATCGAATGTTTTGACTTCACTCCCCTGAGAAGTCGCTCAGAATGCCGGCGAAGCCGATGAAGCGCAGCGTGGAGTTTTGACTTCACTCCCCTGAGAAGTCGCTCAGAATGCGCACCCCGGCCGCGGTCGCGCCCGTGTTGTTTTGACTTCACTCCCCTGAGAAGTCGCTCAGAATGCCCCGCACCACCGCCTGCTCGCCGCGCCCGTTTTGACTTCACTCCCCTGAGAAGTCGCTCAGAATGATAGTCAAACAGATAAGAAAGACGGCGTAGTTTTGACTTCACTCCCCTGAGAAGTCGCTCAGAATTTTTGCCAGAAGCAAATGATTGGAATGAGAGTTTTGACTTCACTCCCCTGAGAAGTCGCTCAGAATCGAAAGACTTTTAATGAAATCTACAATCTAGTTTTGACTTCACTCCCCTGAGAAGTCGCTCAGAATCAGGGATGGACTATCCCTCATCTTACTCATGTTTTGACTTCACTCCCCTGAGAAGTCGCTCAGAATCCAGAGCATCGCGCACTAGGCAAACGTTTAGTTTTGACTTCACTCCCCTGAGAAGTCGCTCAGAATAGGCTTGACGGAAAGCGCTGCTGGATAAAGACTTGCAACAGACTTTTCTGGGGAGTGAAGTCTTAACTGATTTAGCCCCGCAGTGACCACTGCTTGCACGTCACTGCGGGGCCTTTTTTATTCCCAGAATTCCACCTGTTCCGGAATGGCCGGGTCGATCTCCCGGCTTCCTTGATCGTAGTTGGGGCCGATGATGGTGGCGCTTTTGCCCCACTGCTGGTCGGTCAGGAACATCAGGCGGATATTGCCTCCTTTGGGGGCGAAAGCTTTGACTTTGGCAATGTGGCTGTCCATTTGCTCGCAGGTGACGCAGGGTCGGGCGTAAACGGAGAACTGGAGCATCAGGTAGCCATTATCGAGAAGCTCCTTGCGGAAATGGGTGGCTACCCGGCGCTGTTCGTCGGTCTTCACTGGGAGATCGAACATGGCCATGATCCATCCCATACGGAAGGGGCTGAGTTTCACGGAGTCACGTCACAAATGGGGCACCCAGAATTTGTCCGCGGTTTGGAGCGCGTAGCTTTGGGCCAGGGAGGAAGCGGAGACATCAATGGCGTCCATGAGTTTGAGCGAATAACGGTCATGGCGGACGCGCCGTTCCCGCAGTTCCGCGCCCACTTTCTTGCACCAGGCCTTCATGCTGGCATCGGCCTGGATCATGAATTCCGCCAGCATGAGATCGACCAAGGGGCGGAAGGGCTCGATCAGATCATAGACCAGCGGGTGGGCGCGGTAGCGGGTGCTGTGATGGACCCCGAGGAGGGGGGAGAGGCCATGGATGAGGAGGCTGCGGTGGCAAAGGGCGCCGAGGACGGTATAGCCGTAATTCAGCATCTGGTTGGGCGGGTTTTCCACCTTCCGGTCCCGCTTGGATGAGGCCCAGCCGATGGTGGGAAAATACAACTGCCAATATTGGCGCGCGCAGTTGCCCTCGTCGATGCGGTCGGTGCGCAGGGCGCGCTCCAGGTGGGGGGAATCGGTTCCGCGGAGCTGGAGGACGCGGCGCTGGTTGGCGGTTTTGCCCCGCATCAAGGTGTTCCACAGCCGGGCATTGAGACGGGCCGGGCGGGCGGCCTGATGCAGGTAGGAACGCTGGTCGGCGACGCGGGCGAGGGGGGTGGTGATGCCGCAGGGTTGGTAGGACTCATTGCAATGCAGGATCACGCCATCGCCCTCCGTGATGGCCGAGACAAAGTGAGAGGTGAGCGTGACCCCGCGCGCAGCAATGACCACGGCGCGGATGTCTTCATGGGGCAGCTTGCGTTCGGGCCCATCTTGGCCCTTACAGACGATGAACCCGCGCTCCTTGGAAAGGACGCTGCCGTGCTGGAGGACATGGAGGACGTGGTAGCTCATGACAAGCCCAGCCAGCGGCGGACGGCTCTCTCAACGGCGTGCATTTGCTCCGTGGTCAAGGAACCCAGACGGCGCATCAAGACGCGCGGGGGCACGGGACGCAGGCCTTGGGCATCGAAGGCGCCGGATTCCAGAAAGGGGACATGCAGGGGCACTTCAAACGAGGAACCGCGCAGCGAGCAGGTGTGGGGGACGACGGCCACCAGGGCGCGGTCCAGGTCTCCAAAGTCCAGGCTGAAGATCAGGCAGAGGCGGACTTTAGCGGCCAAGCCCAGATCGACCATCCAAACCTCAGACCTGCGGCACTTCATCGAGATGGTCCGTCGGCTTTTGAGGCGGGCGGTTTCCTATGCGGAGAGATTGGCGGACCCCGCTTCGGGCGGGCCACCTATGTCCGCTTCGTTTCGGTCGTATTCAAGGAAAGCAGCGTCCGCGGCAGCGACCAAATCGACTTCACTCAATACGCCGTGGGCGTCATCGTAGAGCAGGCCGACCCGTTTGGAGCGGTAAACCGCGTGGATGGAGTCCTCCAGCTTCTGCAAGTCCGCCACCGAAAGGCGCCGGATTTCGGCCTGCATTTCCTCAACGCTCATGAATTACTCTAGCCGTATTCAGGGAGGAAAAGCAATGCCAGAGAGGCCGGGCGCGTCCATGGGCCTGCAAGCCGCTTGCGGGCAAAAAAATACTTCCAGGGAAGGTCCCGTTCATGACGTCACACGGTGGAATCCGGATTCCAGCAATGTCTTGAGGCTGATGGGTTCCGATTTTCTCCCCCTGGCGTCGGTGACGACCGCAAAGCCGTCCTTGCGGAGGGTGTTCAGGCTGAATTGACCTGGAGCCAGCGGGGTTTTCTTGTGGGCCACCGGACGGACGAGTTCAACGAGGCAGCCGCTTTGGAAATAGCCCACCAACGCATCAAGGCCGTGCATGGCGATCAGTTCCCGCCGCACCTGGCCCGCGGATTCAAACGCGTAAACCGGACGCACCAGCGACCTGCCCGTTGCATCGCGATAGACCCATTGGCCATGATGGGTGGAACCCTTGCGGTAGGCGCCGGATGCCGCCCTATCTTTGGAAAGATTTTTGAATTCGTCCATCGGCCCGACCCTCATGCGCACACGGCGGACGTGCGGCCCGGGATGGCCATCCTTGCGGGGCAGACGGACTTCATCGCAGAAGCGCTCCCAGGCGGCCTCGTTGGGCTCGGTGGAGGCGAAATCCTGGACCAGTTGGCGAATCCGGGGTTCAAGGATTTTGTCCGTCTGTTTGTAGAGGTAATCGAGATTGAATTCGGTTTTGTTGATGCCGACGGATTTGAAGGCCAGCGCGCGGAATTCCTGGCGGACGGCAGCCACTGAATTCCCTGCGATGGTGCGGCGGGCGTAGATGGTTTCCTCCAATTTGCCTTTTTCGAAGCACAATTGCCGGGGCACAACGTTGTGGATGGCAGTCTGGAAAAACCCGCGGGGATTGGCCCGTACTGGCTCGGGGAAACGGAAGAAGTGCTCTTTGTCGGGATTGGCCACCCAGCCCGGGAGGAAGCTGATCACCATGGCGTCGAGGGCGTGGTGGCGGTGGTCCTTGCGGTTCTTTTTTTCTGCTTCCTCCTCGTCCACCCCATCGCCCGCCAGGAGGGAATTGAGACTGTATTTCCGGCGGATGCGTGCGGTGAGGCCGCCGGGCACGACCACCACGGCCTTGCGTCCGTCGGGGGTGTTGCCGTTGGTCCAGCCGAACTTGAGGTTCAAAATGGTTTGAGCCAGCTTGGATATCCAGGCGGTTTCGGCCAGGGCGGTGTATTTCTGCGCCAACTCGACAGCATCTGGCGAAACCAGCAGCCGGACACGCTTTACCCCCAATGCGCCCGCGCAACTTTCCACCCGCTGGGTGTAGGCGTCCCATTGCTTCTTGAGATAGGGCCACTCAAAGGGAATGTGGTCACTCTTATCGTTATTCAACTCTTCGGTGGTCAGCACGTAATTGATGACGGCGTCCGGGCCTCGTTTTGCCCGCGGCACGATGTGCTCGATGACGTAATCCTCGATCTTGGTCTCGTGGAGCCGCTGCCCGCTATAAAGGCATTGGCCCCTCTGGGCTTTGAACAACTCCATCTTCAACCCGGAACTGCCGGAGGTGGCGCCGAGCTGGCCCGCCTGTTCCCGCGCTTCTTTGCGTTCTTTTTCCCGCCGGTTGAGGAATTTGCGGTATTCGATCTTCGCTTTTTCCCCCATGAAATCCTCCCGGACGAATTCAAGGGCCACTTGGTCTGGAGGGCCGAAGCGGGTTTCTAGTTCGTCCAGGCGTTCGACGAAAAGCTGGAGGCGGTGGCGGACAATCGGATCGTTGACCGAGCCGATGACTTCGCGGATGGCCTCGTCCGGCGTCCGCGCGCGGGAAGAGATCGCTTCGAGGCGTTTATTGGGCAGGTAGAGCCCTTCCCACGAGTCTCCCATGCGCAGGAGGAAATCCAAGTCGGCAGGCACCAGGCCTTTTTGGGGATTTGTGTTGCCGTGCAGACGCGCCAGTGCTTCCGCATGGAAGTCGCGGGGAGATTTTCCAGAGAGGATGAGTTCTTTGACGTGTTTCAGCGCGGGGCGGCAGAATGCACTGCGGCCTCCGAGGCGGGGTGCCTTGACTTCCAGGTCGGGAGGGAGGGGGCGGCCTCCCAGCTTTTCGCAGGCGGTTTCCCATTGTTTCTGGGTCAGGGACAAGGCCTCGCGGCGCTTCTCGAAGAGTGTGGCAATCTCAGCGGCTTCCAGGTGGGCTATGCCGCCGCCGCGGCTGAAACGCAGGTTTTTGAGCTTCATCAGGAAGGCCACTTCGCGGGGGAGTGCTGCATCGGGTTGCGCGGCGGCTCTGCCCTCGGGAGCCATCTTGCAGACGTTGAAGCGGGGAATGAGGGCGCATTTTTCGATGATGCGGTTGTCAAAACGGGGGATTTTCTGCCCCATGACACCCTCCCAATCTTCTTCGCTTCCTTGTCGCAGGCCATGCTGCTTGCGGAGTGTACCATTATGGGATGCGTAGGGCTTGCAGGCTGGGCCCCAGAGGATGAAGTCGGCTTGGCCGGCAAGCTGAGGGTGGTAGCGGGCTGCAGCAGCCACCAAATCCCGCACTTCCTTTTCGACCAGGGTCCGTGGGGCTACCATGCCGTGAATGCTTTCGGCATCGTGGCTCACGCGCTCTTGAAGAACCTCGGGTTGGCCGGGATTCCAGAGCCGCATTTTCCACGCTTGGAGATAACAGGGGTAGTGGAATTCGGTCCGGCCAGGGGCCATGTCTTCGAGCAGGGACTGATACTCTGCGGCGCGTGCCCGTGTCTCACCTTCTTCTTTTTCTTCGGTGGAGCGGCTGGCACCCGATTTCCAGGGAATGTTCGGATCGTAACCCCGCCGCTGGATAGCGGCATGGAGGGCCTTGTAGACCTGCCAGGGGGCCAGAGTCTCTCCTCGCAAAAGGCGGATGCGGAGCAGGGCGGAGTTGTAACAGGTGGTGTCCCCTGCGGACGGGAATTCCCGTTCCAGCCGTGGATCGCCTGGCAGGGTGGTCCAGCCCTGTGGTCCGCGCTCCACGCGGCGGCCTACTAAAACTTCCATGCCTGCACTCCGCAGGCATTGGTTCAGCCAGGATTCCCTGGCCTTGTGGGCTTGCCGGGTGCGCCACATGCGGCGGCGGGTCCGGGCGGCTTTGGTCGAGGCAAATTCGGATGGCACCAGCCAGCTGGCGGCGTGCTTGAATTCACCCTTTTGCTGGACTGCCTCGCCAATTGAACCCAAACCTAAGTCAAAAGCCCAAGTCATTGGGCCGGCGCCTGCTCCATCGCTCATGCCGTGAATATGGCAAGCGCTGGCTGCATGACAATGCTTCTGTGTGGTTATGGGCAGGCTCAAGCCGCCCCGGCGCAGGCCTCGGTAGCCAGAACCAGGGGTTCGGTTCCGTATTTTGATTGATAGGCCTCGCGGATGCGCGTGCTGAAGGCTTCCACCGCTCCGGCCTCCACCAGGTTGATGGTGGCTCCGCCGAAGCCGCCGCCGCTCAGCCGTGCGCCCAGGCATCCGGGGATGGCGCAGGCGGCCTCCACCAGGAAGTCCAATTCCTCACAACTGTTTTCAAACCAGCGCACCGAGCTTTCGTGGGACTCGGACATGAGGCGTCCGAAGGCGTCCATGCGCCCGGAGGCCAGGAAGCCGACGGCCTGGGCCACGCGCTCGTTTTCGCCGGTGATGTGGCGGGCGCGCTTCCAGGCAGTCGCGGGCAGCAGCGGGCGGGCGGCTTCAAGTTCCGCCGTGGTCACGTCGCGCAGCGCTTTTTTGCCCAGGAGGCGGGCCGCTTCCTCGCAGGAGGCGCGGCGCTCGTTGTATTCCCCGGCCACCAGGGCGTGTTTGACGCCGGAGTTGACGATGACGAAGCGGGCCTCCCCACCCAGAGGAAGGTGGCGGACTTCAAAGCTCCGGCAATCGATGAAAGTGGCCTGCCCGGCGCGGCTGAGGAGGACGGAGATTTGGTCCAGCAGGCCGCATTGGACTCCGGTGTAGCTGTGTTCGGCCGCCTGGCAGGCGCGGGCAATCTCCAGTCCGTCCAGCTCATAGGGGTAGATTTTTTTCAGGAAAAGGGCGGTGGCGGCCTCCAATGCGGCGCTGCTGCTCAGGCCCGCGCCGATGGGCAGGGTGGAATGCGCTTCCAGTTCGAAGCCGCCGATGAAAATCTGGCGGCGGCGCAGTTCCTCGACCACGCCGAGGACGTAGTTGAACCAGGAGCCGGACGGGCCGGGCTGGATGGATTTGACGGAGCCTTCCCAGGCCTCCGGCAGGTCGCGTGAGCGCAGGCGGATGCGGTTGTCCTCCAGCGGCCCGCCCGTGACGGTGGTGCCCCGGTTCACGGCCAGGGAAAGCACCAGGCCGTCATTGTAATCGGTGTGGTTGCCGAGGAGTTCGGCGCGTCCGGGGGCGGTGGCGGAGAACATGGAAGCGGGAATGCTAAAGGACAAAGGGCGGCTGGAGCAATGGAATCTGGCCGATGAGAGGCAGGAAGGTCTGCTCCATGTCTTCCGGAGAGGGCATGTTGGAGCCTCCCGCGGCGGCCAGCTCCGCCCAGGCGGCGGTGGACCAGAGGTCGCGGAATTCCACGATGGCACTGCCGCAGTAGCCGATGCCATGGATTTTGGCCATCTGGTGGGCGATGCCCGCCGCGCTGGTGAGCAGGGAGTGCTTCTGGGTGAGATCGCCATAATGCGAGGCCACTTGCCGGAAGGCGTTGTCGAAGCGGTGGTTTTCCAGCCAGATGCGTCCGGCTTCGTGGTGGTTGATGCCGAGGAGGCGGGTTTCGGCCTCCGCCAGAACTTCCTGGTTATCGGCAGCGGCACGCAAGACATTGTAATAAGGATAGGGAACGGTTTCGGCCAGGATGAGCTTGCCGATGCCGTGGACCAATCCGGCCAGAATAGCCTGTTGGCGGGCGCGGCTGATGGCGTGGCGGGAGAGGGTGCTGGTGATGCTGGCCTGGATTTTGATGCTCACCCGCCCGCTGCCCGGAATGTATTCGCCCAGGACGATTTCCAGCAGCAGCCGGGCGACCAGGCCGGTGGCCAGGGCGTGCTGCAGCCATGGCTGCCAGTTGAATTCCGGGGTGGATTTGAAATCTTGCCGCAGGGCGATGCCGAGCAGGACCAGCTGGCGGGACACATCGGTTCCCGCCGCCTTGATGCATTTGCGGCGGGTGTTGGGCGGGTCGGCCGGATGGTAAAGCTGGGTGTGGGCCAGCTCCTGGATGAAGCGGTCGATTTCCGGCAGGGCGTCCAGCGCCTCGGCCAATTCGCCCAATTCCACCTCGCTGACCTCGGGCAGTTCCTTGAGCGGCTTGGCGAAGGCGTTGAGCGCCAGCGGCTTCATGGGGTTGCTGATGGCCCGTTCGATTTCCTCCCGCTTCCGTTCCAGGCCGGTGTCAATGCCGCCTTTGGCCCAGCTCGCGCTGGTGTGGCTGAGCAGGCCGAAGAGGTGTTCGCGGGGGATCGATGACTTGAGGGGGATGGGGATAAAAGCCGGTGCCTGTTCCCCGGGCATGTGCATCGGTCCGAGCACATCGACATTCTGCAGGGCGTGGCGCAATTCCTGGTAGTTCTGATAACGGTAGTCCGGGTCGCGCATGGTCATGCGCTGGATGAGGTGGATCCAGCCCGGGGGCAGCCCGCTGGCTACCGCTTCCTCCATGGGGAAGATGCCTTCGACATGGCCTTTGATGATGTCGCTGACTGTGTCCCCGTCGTGCAGGAACTTGCAGGTCAGCAGATGGTAGAGCGTGGCGCCCAGGGAGTAGATGTCGCTGCGCTGGTCGGTGGGCAGCTGGAGTATCTGCTCGGGGCTCATGTAAGCGGGCGTGCCGAAGCACTCGCCGTCGGAGCGCAGGGCATCGCTCAGCGAGTGGGCCAGGCCGAAGTCGGTCAGGAGGATGACCCCGCTGTCATCGACCAGGAAGTTTGACGGCTTGATGTCCATGTGGACGATTTTGTGGCGGAAGGCCCAGTCCAGCGCCTCGATGGCATGGTTCATCACCCAGATGGCCTGCTCAATGCTCAGCGGGGTCTCCCGCTCGACCCATTCGTCCAGGGTCACGCCGGAAATGAAAGGCATGACGAAGTAGTGCAGCTCACCCTGGTGGCCGACGAAGTAAATCGGGACGATGCTGGGGTGGCGCAGGGCGGCGATGTTCTGGGCTTCTTTGTCGAATTCCTCGAGCTTGGAAGTCTCCACGGCCAGTTCGGGCTTGAGCACCTTGATGGCCACCTCGCGCTGCAGGCTGGCTTCGAAGCCTTTATACACATGGCCCATGCCGCCTTCGGCGACGTGTTCGACAATCGTGTAGTGGCCGAGCTGGGCATTGGGCACCAGATCGTCGTAAGACATCGCGTTGTGCATGAGGCTGGATCAAAGTAAACGGTCACAACCCTGAGGCAAGGTGCAAACGGCCCTGCCGGAGCTGCTTCATTGACATCCCGTGCCAGCATCCGCCATCCTGCGCGCCATGGATTCCCTGGTTCTTCCGGACGGACGCTACGATGGCTATATTTTCGATTGTGACGGAACGCTGGCGGACTCGATGCCGGTCCATTTCCGTGCCTGGTGCGAGGCGCTGGCCCGCTCGGGGGCGGGCTTCCGGTTTGATGAATCGCTGTATTATTCCTGGGCCGGGGTGAGCACGCGCGGCGTGGTCGAGCGGCTCAACGCTCTCCACGGCACCGCACTGGACCCGCTCCAGGTGGCCCATCTGAAAGAGGAAATCTATCTGGAATCGCTGGAACAGGTGCAGCCTATCCGCCCGGTGCGGGACTATGCCCGGGAGATCGCCCAGAGCCGTCCGGTGGCGGTGGCCACGGGCGGGTGGCGGCGGGTGGCCTCGCGCACTCTGGAAATCGTGGGCTTGGGCGGTGTTTTTTCCATCATTGTCACCCCGGAAGACGTGGTTCATGGAAAGCCGGCGCCGGACATGTTCCTGCTGGCGGCGGAAAAGATGGGAGTGGAGCCGAAGCGCTGCGTGGTTTTCGAAGATGGCCAGCCTGGCGTGGATGGAGCGCGGGCCGCAGGCATGGATGTGGTGTTCATTCCTTCCCGGGCACAAGCCGGCTGAACCTGCAGCCGGCCCGCTCAGTAGGCTTCCAGAGCACGGGCCAGGGACTGGCGGACCAGGTCCAGCAGGTCGGCGGGTTCCAGCACGCGGGCGTGCTCGCCCCAGCCCAGGACCCAGCGGTGGATTTCCGGCAGGCTGCCCAGCTTCAATTCCAGCACCAGGCTTCCGTCTTTTTCCTCGCGCAGTTTCTGGGAAGGATGCCACTGCCGCTCCCTCACCAATTGGGCGGCAAATGCGTCGAAACGGATGCGCACCCGCCGGGGACGCCCCCCGCTGAAGATGCCGAAGCTTCCCTCCAGCAGCGCCGCCGGTGAAAAATCTTCCGGACGGCGGAACCGGTCCGCGGTGGCCTCGGCTCCCGCCATGCGCGTCAGGGCGAACGTGCGCACCCCGTCCCGTGCCAGGTCGCGTCCGAAGAGGTACCATTGCTGGTCCACGCAGGCCAGGTGCCAGGGTTCCACGGTCCGGTCTTCCGCGGCGGTGCTGCGCAGCTTGCGGTAGCGGAACCTTACCCGCACCGAATCCCGCAGCGCCCGGCTCAGCACCTCGAACTGCGCCAGGTCCGACAGCGGCACGCCCGCACTGCGGAAGGAATAGAAGGCCTCCCAATTCGCCGCATCGAAGGAGACCTGGTCCCTCAGCCCCTCGGTCAGCTTGCGGAAGGCCTCGGCCAGCGGGCGCTCGAAGGGCGTGCCGCGGTATTGGGTCAATGTCTTTTGGGCCACGAAGAGGGCCATCATTTCACCCTCCGTCACCTGGACCGAGGGGAATCCGGCCACTTCCCCGGTGTAATGGTAGCCGTGGCGCTTGGCATCGTAGGCAATGGGCAGGCCCAGCTGGTCGCGCATGAACTCGAGGTCCCGCTGGATGGTTTTGTCGGCCACTTCCAGCGTGCGGGCCAGCTTGCGGCAGTTCGGCAGCGTGCCGGCTTTCAAGGCCTCATGCAGCCGCAGCATCCGGGCCAGCGGCGGGCGGGAGAGCCGGGGGGTGCGTTTTTTCATAAAAAAATCCAGGCCTTGGACAACCAATGTCCGACCCCCTGTCCTACGCTGGCTCCCATCACCAAGAAAGGAAAAAACCATGGAAACTCTGATTCACTGCCCGCATTGCCAGGAAGACATCAACTCGGCCGACTGGGAGGCGAACCACGGCATCTGCCCGCACTGCGGGACGGAAGCCGAGCCGGACTGGGGCCTTTTTGGCGCCGGACGCCGGCGGGTGGAACCGCTGGCCCGGGCGCGCCGCCGCCTTGAACTGCAGCCGCTCCTGCGGAGCCGTCCGGTGTATGCGTCCTGAGGAGGTCCTGGAACCCTGGGCCGCACGGGCCATGGGGCTGGCCGCGCACCTGGCCTGTGCCGGCTGCGGCCTGCTGGCCCTCTGGGCGGCGGTGGAAGCCTCTCCCCTGGCCGGAATCGTCTGCCTGGGCCTTTCGGTGGCCTGGTGGGCCGCGGCGGCCTGCTGCTGGGAACTGGCCGCGGATCAGAAAGCGCGGTCGAAATACAGCGGGTCCAGCGTGCGCACGCGTTCGGCCAGGGTGAGGGCGAAGTTGGCCATGATGACGGCCTGCTGCTGCGGCCAGAAGTGATAGACTTTTTGCAGGGTTGTGCTCTTGATCCCGTAGAGCAGGGTGCCCTCCCGGGCCACCACCGTGGCCGAGCGGAGGGTCGGCTCGATCACGCACATTTCCCCAAAACAGTCCCCCGCCTGCAGGGTGGCCAGGACGGTTTCCCCGGCGGTGCCGTGGCCCATCACCACATCGGCCGAGCCGGTGCCGATGATGAACAATTCTTCCCCGGGATCGCCTTCCTGGACGATGATCTGGCCTTTGCGGCAAAGCATCTCGGTGGCGCCGACAAAGAGAACCAGGAGGACCTCCTGGGGCACGCCGCGGAAGAGCGGGAAATTCTCGAATGCCTGGAAAGGGCGCTCCTGGCCAGCGGCGGGCGCGTGGGTGCCGTTGCTCTTCATGGCGCGGAGGGTGCGGTGGCCCGGCGGGTGTTGAGTTCGCGCAGGCGGCGGGCCAGATCGCGGGCCAGGTTGCTGGCCAGCACGGCGAATTGATCAGGATGCCGGGCGGCGAATTTTTCCAGGAGGCCGAGCCGGAGGATGTAAAGCGTGGTGTCCAGGCCCGCGCGCGCCTGGGAAACGCGGCGCCGGGGCTGGATCAGGCTCAGCTCGCCAAAAACCTCCCCCGCCTCGCAGGTGCTGGCATTTTGCTCATCCGGATTGCTTTCGTGCCCGGAGATGAAGAGCACCTCGCCTTCCGCCACCAGGCAGATGCCTTCGCTCTTGCTGCCTTTTTTGAAAATGACCTCGCCCTCGGCGTAGCGCGCCACTGCGGCCTGGCTGGCCAGGTAGGTCACCAGCTCGCTTTTGAGCCAGGCAAAGAGCGGGTGCTGGGCCATCAACGCCCGGCAGCGCTGGCGCTCTTCCGCCAGCGTGGGTTCCTTGCCTCTGGAGCTTGGTAAAGCCATGCGTTGGCCGCATGCTATCCACAGGCACGGTTCCGTTCAAGAAGCGATGCTCGCATCCCGTGCCAGCAGGTGTGATTGCGTTCGGTAGCACTGGACAGCCTTGGGGAGGATAAATAGACGCTGGCATACTGGCCCCTTTGTGTGCCCGCACCTGCTACCGATGGCAATCACACCCCTTGCCAGTGATGGAAGGCTGCGGCCTGGCCGGCGTAGCCGCCCTCGGGCCCCACCAGATTCCACACCCGGGCTTGCTCGATCCGGAAGCGCCGCCCATCGGCAGCCACACGCACGCCGCTGTAATCACGGATGAGGCCCTCCTGCCGCACCCGCTGCAAAAAGGCCTCCCGAGCCGCCTGTTCCACGGGTTCTGCGGTCTGCCGTGAAGGCAGGCGCGTCAGCGTGTCCCAGTCCATTGCCCACAGGCGCAGGGCCGCGGCGTTGCCGTAATTCAAGGTCTGCTCCTCATCCGGACGGCTCGACAGCACCACCACGCCCGCGTGGAAGAGCACCGGCGCGCAGCAGGCCGCTGCCTCTGCCTCCGGCCAGAGGGACTCTCCGCTCCAATGCCGGTAGCTTGCCAGCAGCAGGCGGCTGTGTCCTTCAATCCATTCAGTGCCCTCCCGGGTCGCCGCCTGCCAGGCCGCCTCGTCCAGCTCGTGCATCAGCGGATTTTGCCCCGGACGTGGCCCTCCGACACCCAAAAATTACGCCAGCATGATTGATTCAGTTCCGCCGACTGTTAAACTGGTTTCCATGGCAGCGGCCGTTCCCGAATACAAGCCCTTCCGGCCCCGTTCTGATCTGCACGGCAAATACACCCCGGTTTACTTGATTGCTGTCGGCGGCATGTCGGAAATCTGGGCCTGCCTCCACCACCGCACCGGCAACCTCGTTGCGGTCAAGCGCCTGCTGCCCCACAGCATGGCCGAGCTGGCGGCCTGCAAGTCCGGCATCTACGAAGAGCATGCCTTGCGCACCATCTCCCACCCCAATGTCCTCCGCTTCATCGAGCAGGGCCAGGATGATGGGCGCCTGTGCTTCGTCACCGAGATGATCCCCGGCATCAACTTCGACCACTACCTCTCCCGCCGGGCCCTGTCCTTGGAAAAATTCTTCGATCTTGCTCCGCAGATGCTGGAAGGCACTGCGGCCATCCATGCCCAGTCCCTGGTCCATGGCGACCTCAAGCCCGAGAATATGATGCTGACCCAGGAGCCGGATGGGCGGCTGCTGCTGAAGATTCTGGACTTTGGCACGGCCTCCCTGCTGACTCCCAAAGACCTGGCCAAGGGCCGCTCCATCGACCCTACCGACTTGCTGGTGACCGCCGAATACGTCGCTCCGGAAATCCTCCGCGGGGAATCCCCGAGTGTGGCGTCCGACCTTTATGCCCTGGGCATGAGCTTCTACCACTGCCTGGCGGGCCGTCCGGCCTTCGAGGCCTCCCAGCCGCGTGAAGTCCTGCGGGCCCACCTGCACGACGAGCCGCCCGACCTCCGCGCCAAGCGTGAGGACCTGCCGGCCTACCTCTGTTCCTGGGTCATGCGCTTCCTGGACAAAGACCCGGCCCGCCGCCCGGCCTCCGCCCTGGAGGCGATGAAGGACATTTCCACCATGCGCCGCCAGCAGCCGGAAGTCCGGAAGATGGCCCGCCGCACCGGCACCCGCCGCATCGCCGTCAAAAGTTAGGTCATCCCATGGCTGCGCCCGCGCCCACTCCGGTTCCGCCCCTGCCCGCCTCGGCCCGCCGGGCCGTCCAGGCGGCGCTGGGCTGGCTGGAACTCGGCCTGCCCGAGGAGGCCCGCGGGGAGCTGGCGGCCCTGGCCCCGGCCCATGCCGCCCACCGGGATGCATCCGTCTGCCGCCTGGCCATTGCCTCCCATGAGTCCGCCTGGCCGGAAGCCCGGGATTGGGCCGAGCATCTGGTCGTGCTTGAGCCGGACGAGCCCCAGTGGACCATTTCCCTGGCCTATGCCACCCGGCGCGCCCTTTCCCTGCCGGCGGCCGAGGCCATTCTCCGGGCGGCCTGGACCCGCTTTCCCCGGGAGGCGGTCATTCCTTACAACCTGGCCTGTTATGCCGCCCAGCTGGGGCGCCTGGATGAAGCCCGCACGCTGCTGGCGGAAGCCGTCGTCTTGGATGAATCGGTCATGGACCTGGCCGCCCAGGACCCCGACCTGCTGCCGCTGCAGCAGGCTGCGGGAACTCCGCCGGATTAGCTGCAGGAAAGGGAGCCCGGCGGCGGACCGGTTACTTCGGAGTGCCGTCGGGAGGGGCGCGGAAGCTGAGCTTCTTGACCTGGGCGTAACTGGCGGCGTCGAGCACGCTGACGATGCGGGTGTGCCGGGTGCGGGCGCTGGGCGAGATAATGACGGGGTCCTGGTCTTCCGGGTTGGAATAGGCGCCGGTCATGCGCTGGAGCATGCCGCGCAGGTCCATCAGGAGGTCGTCATTCGGCGCGCCGGAAGGTGTGTCATTGAAGAAGACGGTTCCGTCGGCATCGATGCGGATGACGATGGGGGTCATTTTGGTGCCATCGGCCTTGCCTGGGCCGGTGCCCGGGACTTTGACGCCGAGTTCCTGTTCTTTCTCGTTGGCTCCGGCGGAGACCATGAAGAAGAGCAGGAGCACGAAAAGGATGTCCAGCATGGGGGCGATTTGCAGCCCAAACTCGCCTTCTTCTCCTCCTCCAGATGCCATGGTTACATTCTCCTGTTCAAAAAAGGGGTGTCAACGGGGCTATTTGCGCTGGTCCTTGTCCTCGTTGATGGCGAAGGACACATCGGGAACGCCGGCTTCCGCGCAGGCTTTCATGACCTCGTGGATGCGTTCGTATTGGGTGTTGGTATCCGCGCGGATGAAGACCCGGTAGGGGCGCTCCGCGCTGACCGCACCGCTTTTTTCGGCGTTTTCCTTGGAAGCCCGGACGATTGGGGTGAGCTGGGAGGCGTCCTCGAAGGGAGGAACGCCGAGCACTTCGATCAGGTTGGTGATGGAGAGGATGTTGACGTCTAGCATGGCATCACGGCCCTGGATGTCCTGGCCGAAGCCGGCTTTGGGCAGGGTGATGTCTTCCCGCTGCATCGAGACCTCGGTCGTGGCAGTGGCCATGAAGAAGAGCAGGAGCACGAGGAGGACGTCCACCATGGGGGCGACCTGGAATTCCATCTCCATGTCGTCCTCACCGAGGGCGGCGGGACCGTGGGACTTGGCTTCCATGGGGCGGCGGAGCGGGGAAGAGTGGGGGGTTGGGCGATCAGCCTTCCAGGCCGAGATTCAGGCCCTGGAGCTGTTCGAAGGGGATGAGGCGGAGCAGGCCGCGGATGTCGGCATAGACATCGGCAAAGACGACGGTGGAGACGTTTTTAAAGTAGTAAAAGAAGACGAAGCCCGGGATGGCGACGACCAGGCCGGCGAGGGTGGCGATGAGCACCGCGGAGATGGCGGAGGCCAGGCCGCCCATGTTTTTCATGCCTTCGGAACCGATGATGGCGAAGGCCTTCATCATGCCGGCGACGGTGCCGGCCAGACCGATCATGGGGGAGACAACGCCGATGACGGACAGGTAGTTGTTTTTGGAACGGATGCGGGAAGACTGCTGGGCGAAGGTTTCCGTGACGATTTCATCGACGGCATGGCGTCCGGCGGTGACGGAGCGGATGGCGGGGCCCATGACGGCGGTGAGGAAGCATTTGTTGACGTTGCAGATTTCCAGGGCCTGCTGGTAATTGCCGCTGACGAGGGCATCGCGGAGCAGGGCGACAACGGCGGGCGGGGAGAGCTTGGCGGCGCGCAGGCGGATGAAGAGTTCGACGATCAGGGCCATCATGGCGACGGACGTCAGCAGGAGGATCCACATGACGATGGCCTTGGCGGCGTTGTTTTTGAAATCGGTAAAGATTTCAAAGAACGTGGTATCGCCTTCCGCTGCCGAGGCCGGAGAGGTGAAGAGGAAGAGGCCGAAGAGGGCCAGGATGAGGAAGGCGGGGAGGCGGAGGAGGTGCTTGTTCATGAAAGATGGATGGATGCTGAGTGTCTGGAATGCCAGCGGCGGGAAGGCATGTCAAAAGTAAAAAGTCTGCGTTGCAACTATTTTGCGCATCCGGGTGCGGGCCGCCCACAAAATGCAAGGCGGGAATTCAGACCAAGTGGGTTTGCCGGGCCTGGAAGCGGGTGCGGTAGGCATGGGGGGGCATGCCGTGGCGGCGGCGGAAGCATTGGTAAAAGTGGCCGAGGTTCTCAAAGCCGCATTCCAGCGCGATCTCGAGGATTTTTTTCTCGGTGGAGGCCACTTGGGCGGTGGCCCAGTTGAGGCGGGCATCCTGGACCAGGTCGCGCGGGCTGCAGCCGAGGTGGCGGCGGCAGGCGCGGGCGGTGTGCTCATGGCTGCGGCCGGCCAGGCGGACGAGGCGCTGGACGCCTCCGGCAAATTCGGGGTAGCTGCGGAATTGGTGGAGGGCCTCCGCCAGCCAGCGGGGTGTGCCGGGAGGAGTGAGGCGTTCGTGGGGCAGGTTGGCCAGCACAGTGAGGACGCCGAGGAGAAAGCTTTCCGCAGTCAAGCCATCGTAAGCACCGGCTGCCAAATCCGCGGCCAGCACGCGGAGGCGCTCCAGGGAGGCGGGGCTGAGCCGGCATTCCCGCCGGGCGATGTCCCGGTGGTCGAAAAACTGTCCGGCGAGCCGGGGGTGGCGGCGGCGCAGGGCCTGCCAGAGCGGTGAGCGGAAGGCGAAGTTGAAAAACTCCACACCCGGACTGCCCGGCGCAGTGCTGAAGGAATGGGAATCCCGCGGGCGGACCAGCACGAGGTAGCCGGCGGCCATGGGCCGGGGCTGCCCGTCCACCCAGTGCAGGCCGGAGCCGCGGGTGACCCAGAAAAGCTCGTGATGGTCGTGGTCGTGCGGTTCGCCAGGCTGGAGATTGCGGTAGTGCCAGAATGCGAATGTGGCGGCGTGGCCCGGCATCCAGTGCCGGCAGGTGATGCGATACATCAAGCCAGCGTAAATCCATGCGGCTTGGGCGGAAGACAAATCCGGAGCGGACGGCCAACGTGGCGCGATGAAACAAGCGTCTTCCAAGCCGTTGCGTGTGGGGTTGATCGGGGCCGGTGGCATCCTGCGGGGCGCGCATTTGAATCCAGGGTGGACCGCGGTGCCAGGTGTGGAACTGGCGGCGGTCTGTGATGTGCGGCGTGAGGCGGCAGAGGCGCTGGCGCGGGATTTCCGGATTCCGAAGGTGTTCACCGATTTCCGTGAGCTGGTGGGTGCGGGGCTGGATTGCGTGGACATCTGCACGCCGAACAAGGCGCACACGCCCGCGGTGCTGGCGGCGCTGGAAGCGGGGCTGCACGTGCTTTGTGAGAAGCCGCTGGCGGCCACGGTGCGGGAGGTCCGGCAGATGGCCGAGGCGGCGCGGCGGAACAAGCGCGTGCTGATGACGGCGCAGCATTTCCGCTTCACCGACCGCATCCGCGCGCTGCGGCGGCGGGTGCAAGCGGGAGGCGCGGGGGAATTTTACCATGCGCGGGTGCATGCGCTGCGGCGGGACTTGCTGCCGACGGCCCCCGGCTTTATTGATCCCGTGCTCAGCGGGGGCGGGCCGTGCATGGACATCGGGGTGCATGCGCTGGATGCGGCCATGCATCTGATGGATTTTCCGGTGCCGGTGCGGGTCAGCGGGGCCACGGCGGTGCATTTTGCCAAGGGCCATGAAATTCCCGGGGGCTGGGGGGAGTGGGACCGGAAGCTTTTCGGTGTGGAGGACTTCGCCTCCGGGTTTGTCCATTTTGAGAATGGGATGACGATGGTGCTGGAGGCTTCCTGGCTGGGCCACCAGAAGGAACGGGAGGACTTCAGCTTTTTCCTGTTCGGGCGCAAGGGCTCGGTGGCCTGGCCCTCTTGTGAGGTGTTCTCGGCCAAGGACCGCGTGATCTACAGCGAGCAGGTGCAGCCGGAGGCAGGATTGAAACCGCCGCATACCGAGGAAATTCTGGCATTCGCCCGGGCGGTCCGGGAAGGGGGCGGCTCCCCCGTGCCGGTGGAAGAGACGCTGAAAGTGACCGCAATTCTCGAAGGCATCTATCAATCCGCCAAGCTGGGCAGGGAAGTCCGGATCAAGCTTTGAACCATGAAAACGGCGAATCTGGCATTTGTTTCCACAGCGCATATCCACACCAAAGGATTCATCGAGAACGTCCTCCAGGCCGGTGACGGGCGCCGGGTGGCGGCGGTTTGGGATGATGTGCCGGAGCGCGGGCGGCGCTATGCGGCGATGGCGGGCGCGCCATTTGCAGAATCGCTGGATGCGGTGGTGGGCGACGCTGCGGTGGACGGGTTTGTGATCTGTGCGGAGAACACGCAGCATCTCCACTTGCTGCGCAAGGTGCTGCCCGTGGGCAAGCCGGTGATGTGCGAAAAGCCGCTGCTGGCGGAACCGCAGGGCTTGGAAGAGGTTCTGGCGCTGGCCGGCCAAAGCGGCTCTGTGCTGATGAGCGGATATTTCATGCCTTTCAGCGCAGGGATGCAAGGGGTGGCGGATTTCCTGGGCACGGAGGCGGCCGGGAAGCCGCGGCGCATCCGCATGATCAACGCGCACCATGCTGCCTACGGGCGCTGGTTCGATTCCGCGGACCTGGCCTGGTTCACCCAGCCCGGGCTTTCGGGAGGTGGAGCGTTCATGGACATGGGGACACATGCTCTGCACGCTGTGCGCTCGCTCTTCGGTCCGGGGCGGGTGGTGGCCGCTGACATCCGGAATCTCTCCGGCCAATATCCGGCAGTCGATGATGCGGGGGTGGCCGTGCTGGCGCTGGATTGCGGAGCCCAGGCGGTGGTGGAAGCGATGTGGATCCGCCAGGGCGGCGCGCACGGACTGGAAATCCAAACGACCACTGGAGCGATCGTGGAATCCGGCGAAGGGTATGTCTTCCAGGCACCCGGGCGGGAAGCGGTGAAAATTCCCCCAGGGCGGGAGCGTCCCACCCGCATTGACCGCCTGGTGGCGGCGATCCGCGGGGAACTGGCGGCGGAGGAACTGCGGGCGGACGCCGATGCGGTGGCCGATGCGGTGCGCTGGATGGCGCAGGCCTACGCCTGCGCCTCGTAGAGGAGGATGCCGGCGGTGAAGATGGCCGCGGTCTCGGTGCGGAGGATGGTGGGGCCGAGGGAGGCGGGGAGGTAGCCGGCGCCGCGAAAGGCGCCGATTTCAGCCGGGGTGAAGTCACCCTCGGGGCCGATGACCAGAGTGGCCTCACGGTAGGCACCGGCGCTGCGCGCTTCCTGGATGAGCTGGCGCAGGGGACGGGCCTCGGGCTGGAGGGAGGCAATGATTTTCAGTCCGCCCCAGGCGCGCTGGGCTTCCAGGAAGGCAGGGACGGCCAGGGGAGGGTGGACCTCGGGAAGGTGGTTCTGGCCGCACTGCTTGCAGGCTTCCAGCACGGTCTGGCTCCACTTGCCGGCTTTGGCGGCGGCATCTTCGGCCCCGTCCACGCGGACGATGGAGCGGTCCGAGAGGATAGGATGGATGGAGCGGGCGCCGAGTTCGGTGGTTTTTTGGAGGATGAGGTCCATGGCCTTGCCCTTGGGGATGGCCTGGACCAGGCGGAGGGTGAAGGCGGGGGCGGGGGAATCGTGCCGGCTGAGGATGCGGAAGCGGACGGCGTCTTTGGCGGCCTCGGTGATCTGGGCCCGGGCCTCACGGCCGCGCCCGTCAAAGACGGTAAGGGCATCGCCTGTACCCAGCCGCAAGACGGAGACGGCGTGGTGGGACTCGTCCGGCGGAAGGACCAGGCTGTTCAGGTCCGGGGCGTGGAAGCGGTGCATGGGGGAGGGATCTCAAAGTTTGGAACTCAAAGTGCAAAGCGGACTTTGGTCCTTGGCTTGCCGGGCCGAAGCTTCAGAGCGAAGGCTGGTCCTTAAGTTTGTTAGCTTAAAGGGTTTGGGCGACTTTTTCCAGGACGTAGCACTCGATGGTGTCGTTTTCCAGGTAGTCGTCGAAGTTGCCCAGGCGGATGCCGCATTCCATGCCGGCGCGGACTTCGTTGACGTCGTCCTGGAAGCGTTTGAGGGTCTGGATGCCGCCGTCATAGACGGACTGGCCGCGGCGGACGACGCGGGCGCGTCCGGAGCGGAGGATGCGGCCCTGTTCGACGATGCAGCCGGCGACGGGGAACTTGGAGAGTTCGAAGACTTTTTTGACGGTGGCTTTGCCGACGGAGGACTCGCGCAGCTCGGGGTCGAGGAGGCCGGCCATGGCTTCTTTGACCTGGTCGATCAATTCATAGATGATCGAGTAAAGCTTGATCTGGACTTCCTGCTTCTTGGCCTCGGCGTTGGCGGCGTTATCGACCTTGGTGCCGAAGCCGATGATGACGGCCTCGGAGGCTTTGGCGAGGAGGACATCGTTGACGGAGATGGGGCCGACGTTGGCGACGACGATGTTGAGATCGACTTTGGCAGAGGGGATTTTTTTGAGGGAGGCGCTGATGGCTTCGAGGGAGCCCTGGACATCGGATTTGAGGATGATGTTGAGGGTCTTTTTCTGGCCGTCGGCGATGGAGTCGAAGAGGCCTTCAAGGGTGACGGGGCGGGCGGCGCCGAGCTTGTCGAGACGGGCGGAGGCTTGGCGTTCTTCGGCCACCTGGCGGGCTTCGCGCTCGTTGCGCATGACGGTGAATTCTTCGCCGGGGACAGGGGAGCCGGAGAAGCCGAGGATTTGGACCGGGGTGGAGGGGCCGGCTTCTTTGACCTGCTGGCCCATGTCATTGAGCATGGCTTTGACTTTGCCCCAGTAAGGGCCGCAGACGAAGGCGTCGCCGGTGCGGAGAGTGCCGTGCTGGACGATGATGGTGGCGTTGGGGCCTTTGCCGACGTCGATGCGGCTTTCGATGACGAGGCCGCGGGCGGGGACGTTGTGGTCGGCCTTGAGTTCGAGCATCTCAGCCTGGAGGATGATGAGTTCGAGGAACTCCTCCATGCCGGTGCCCTTGGTGGCGGAGACGGGGCAGACGATGGTGTCGCCGCCCCAGTCCTCGGGGGCGAGGTCGAGTTCTTGAAGCTGCTGTTTGACCCGGTCGGGCTGGGAGCCGGTGGTGTCGATTTTGTTCAGCGCGACCATGATTTTGGTCTTGGCGGCACGGGCGTGTTGGATGGCCTCTTTGGTCTGGGGCATGATGCCATCGTCAGCGGCGACGACGATGACGGCGATGTCAGTGACGTTGGCGCCGCGGGCGCGCATGGCGGTGAAGGCTTCGTGGCCGGGGGTGTCGAGGAAGGTGAGCTGCTGGCCGTTGCGGACGATGGAGTAAGCGCCGATGTGCTGGGTGATGCCGCCGGCCTCTCCGGCGGCGACTTTGGTTTTGCGGATGGCATCGAGGAGGGAGGTTTTGCCGTGGTCCACATGGCCCATGAAGGTGATGACGGGTGGGCGCTTGTCCTGGGAGGTGCTTTCGACCGGGGGCGGGGGAGGAACTTCGATCTTTTCCTCGACCTTGTGGACGCCGCCGCCTTCTTTGCGCCGTTCGAGTTCGAACTGGAAGCCTTTGCGTTCGCAGACTTTTTTGGCGGTTTCTTCGTCGATGACCTGGTTGAGGGTGGCGAAGATGTTCATTTCCATGAGTTCATGGACGACCTGGAAGGCTTTGAGGCCGATGCGGGCGGCGAGGTCTTTGACCACGATGGGGGGTTTCATCGTGATCAGGCTGCCGGGGGCGGGGAGATCGGCGCTGGCGGGAGCCGCGGCCGGAGCGGGAGCAGGGGTGGGTGAGGCAGCGGCCGGTTCGGGAGCAGGGGCGGGAGCGGGAACCGCTGCTGCTGCGGCGGCGGGTGCGGGCTCGGCGGCCGCAGCGGCCTTGGCCGGAGCTTTTTTGGCGGGGGCCTTTTTCTCGGATGCGTCGGACGCGGCGCGGGCGGGCGCCTTCCGTGGCTTGGCGGCGGGTTTCTTGCGCGTGGTTTCCGAGGGCATGGTGCTTTGGGCTTTGATTGGGTGCTTAGGTGGCCGGGGTGGCGGAGGTGGCCGCCTGGGCGGCGCTGCGGAGGGAGGCGACGGCGGCTTCGTCCAGGTCGGGCAGGGCGCCGCGGAGATCGTCTTCTTCGACGCTGAGGATGTCCTCGGCGCTGGCAAAGCCGGCTTTGAGGACTTTTTCGGCCAGGGGTTCTTCGATCTTGAGCTGTTCGGCCAGCTTGGCGGCGGCCTGGTGGACTTTCTGCTCGAAGCCGACGACGACGACTTCATCTTTCTCGATGTCGATTTCCCAGCCGGTGATGCGGGAGGTCAGGCGGGCGTTTTGGCCGCGGCGGCCGATGGCGAGGGATTGGTTTTCCTCATCGACGAGGATTTTGGCGCGCTTGTTTTGCTCATCGAGGATGATGTTTTTGAGCTTGGCGGGCTTGAGGGACTCGATGATGAGTTCGCGGATGTCGGGGGACCACTTGAAGAGGTCGATTTTTTCGTTGTTGAGTTCGCGGACGATGTTTTTGACGCGGGCGCCGCGCATGCCGACGCAGGCGCCGACGGGATCGACTTTTTCGTCGCGGGACCAGACGGCCATTTTGGTCCGCTGGCCGGCTTCGCGGGCCATGGCTTTGATCTCGACGGTGCCGTCGTGGAGTTCGTTGACTTCCAATTCGAAGAGTTTGCGGACGAAGTTGGGGTGGGAGCGGGAGAGGATGAGCTGGGGCCCGCGGGCGTTGGGATCGACGGCGAGGACGAGGGCGCGGATGCGCTCGCCCGGGGTGTATTCCTCGGTCTGGACGCGTTCTTTGGCGGGGATGACGGCCTCGAATTTGCCGAGGTCGATGATGACATCGGAGCGTTCGAAGCGGCGGACGGTGCCGGTGACGATGTCGCCTTCGCGGTCCTTGAACTCCTCGAAGATCATGTTCTTTTCGATGGAGCGGATGTTCTGGAACATGGTCTGTTTGAAGACCTGGGCGGCGATGCGTCCGAAGTCGTTGGGCTTGACCTCGACCTCGACGGTTTCGCCGAGCTGGGCCATGATCTTATAGCGGCGGGCGTAGGCGAGGGTGGTTTCCTCAACGGGGTTGGTGACTTTTTCGACGACCTTGAGCTTGGCAAAGCATTTCATGTTGCCGTTTTTGGGGTCGATTTGGACGCGGAGGTCCTTGGCCGGGCCGAAGCTTTTGCGGGCGGCGGTGACGAGGGCGGTTTCGATCGCTTCGAGCATGTGCTTGCGGTCGATGCCCTTTTCTTTTTCCATGTATTCCAAAACGGCGACGAAATCCTGGCTCATGAGCGTGTCCTGTGATGTAAAGTGTTGTGCCCAGGGTGGTTTCTGGAAAAAAAAAGTGGAAACCAACGGGTTTCCACCTTCCTGTCCAGGGAAATCCAACCTGAGACATGAAAAACTAGTTGAAAACGAAAGAGGGTCAAGGCTTAGTTTGCCGCTACATGGCCGCACTGGGACTCATCGCCGGAAAGGGGCTTTATCCCCGGCTGGTGCTGGATGCAGCCCGGAAGGCGGCCGCGGGGCGCATCTGCATTGCCGCCTTTGAGGGGGAGACGGCGCCGGAACTGGCGGGGGCGGGAGATGCGGCCTGCTGGATGCGGGTGGGGCAGCTGGGGCGCCTGCTGGACTTTTTCCGCAAGGAAGGCGTGGACCGGGCGATCATGGCCGGGCAGATCACGCCGGGGCGCTTGTTTGACCTCCGTCCGGACCTCAAGGCCCTGGTGCTGCTGGCGCGCTTGAAGGAGCGGAACGCGGAGAGCCTCTTCGGCGCGGTGGCGGGGGCACTGGCGGAGGCCGGGGTCACCCTGCTGCCGGCCACGACGTATTTGGAGGACTGCCTGGCGCCCTCCGGCTGGGTGGCCGGACCCAAGCCCGGACGCCACCTGGCACGGGATGTGGCCTTCGGCTGGCCGGTCGCCAAGCAGGTTTCCGCACTCAACATCGGCCAGACTTTGGTGGTGAAGAAAGGAACGGTGCTGGCGGTGGAGGGCTACGATGGAACCAATGCCACCATCCGCCGCGGCGGCGGCCTGGCTCCGGGTGCGGTGCTGCTGAAGGTGGCCAAACCCGGCCAGGATATGCGCTTCGATGTCCCGGTCATCGGTCCCGATACGGTCCGCATCGCGGCCGAGTCCGCCATCTCCGCCATTGTGGTCGAAACCGGAAAAACCCTGCTGCTTGGGCTGGACGAAATCCGCGCCCTGGCGCAAAAGCATGGCGTGACCATTACCGGAAACGAAAGCCTTTCATGATTCATTCTCCCGTCCGCGTCGGCGTGGTCGGCGTCGGCCACATGGGCCGCGAGCACGCCCGCATCTATGCCCAGCTGCCCCAAGCCGCCTTTGTCGGCGTCTATGATGCGGAATATGCCACCGCGCGGAAGATCGCCCAGCAGCACCAATGCCGGGCTTTCGAAACCTTGCAAGAATTGCTCGATGCATCCGATGCGGTCACCATCGCCACGCCCACCTCGGCGCACTTCGACACCGCCTCCCGGTTCCTTCTGGCAGGCAAGCACGTGCTGATCGAGAAGCCGATTGCCAACACCACAGAGGAAGCCGCCCAGCTGGTGGGCATGGCCCGGGAGAAGAGCTGCGTGCTCCAGGTGGGCCACATCGAGCGCTTCAACCCCGTCCTCCAGGCCTTGGAAGAGCGCCTGACCCGGCCCCGCTTCATCGAGTCCCACCGCCTGTCCCCCTATCCCGGGCGGAGCACGGACATCGGCGTGGTCATGGACCTGATGATCCACGACCTGGAAATCATCCTCCACCTCGTGCGCTCACCCCTGGCCTCCGTCGATGCCGTGGGCGTGCCGGTCCTGAGCAAGGGCGAGGACATCGCCAACGCCCGCCTGCGTTTCGAGAACGGCTGCGTGGCCAACATCACCACCTCCCGCATCAGTCCGGAGAAGATGCGCAAAATCCGCGTCTTCCAGGACGATGCTTACATCTCGCTCGACTACATGAAGCAGGAAGGCCTGATCTACCGCAAGGATGGGGCCCAGATTGCGCGCGAGGCCATTCCGGTGTTCAAGGATGAGCCGCTCAAGCGCCAGCTGGCCTCGTTCCTGGAATGTGTGCAGCGCGGCGGGGAGCCGGTGGTCTCCGGCGACCATGCCACCGGGGCCCTGCGGGTGGCGGCGGAAATCTGCGCCCAGATCGCAGCCTTCAAGCCGTGAAACCTTTGAAATCTTGCAGGAGCGCGCTCGCCGCGCGATGGCTTCTCCCCGCGCTCGCCGCGCGATGCCTTCCGGCCTCAGCCGCCGGCTTCCTGCGCCCAGGCAATGGCGGGCTGGACCGTCGCGCGGCGAGCGCGCTCCTACACGGAGCCGGCCATGACTGAAGACAAGCCCAGCCTGCAGATCCATCTCATCGCCGGGGAGGCGAGCGGGGACCGGCATGCCGCGGAGCTGCTCCGCGAACTGCGCAAGCTCTATCCGCGCGCCCGCTTCGGCGGTGTGGGCGGGCGGCATTTGAAGGCCGCCGGGCAGGAACAGCTCTTCGATCTGGCCGAGCATGCCGTCGTCGGCCTCACCGATGTGCTGTTGAACTACCGCAAATTCAAGCGCCTCTTCGACCGCCTGGCGGCGGACATCGAGGCCCGGCAGCCCGACGCTGTCATCTTTGTGGATTTTCCCGGCTTCAACCTGCGCCTGGCCGCGCGCCTGCGCCGCCGCCTGCCCACGACCAAGCTCATCTACTACATCAGCCCCCAGGTCTGGGCCTGGAAGGCGGGGCGGGCGAAGCAGATGGAGGCCATCCTCGACCACCTTCTGGTCATCTTCCGCTTCGAGAAAGACTGGTTTGCAGAACGCGCCCCGCGCCTGCCGGTGAGCTGGCCGGGCCATCCCGTGCTGGACCGCTGGGACGATGATGCCGCGGGGATCAGCCCGGAAGACGGGGCCGAGCGCGTGGCCCTGCTGCCTGGCAGCCGCCGCCGTGAGATCGAGGCCCACCTGCCGATCGTGGCGGAAGCGGCCCGGCAGATGGCCCTGGCCCGGCCCGGATTGAAATTTGTCCTGCTGGCCGCGGATATGGAAAGGCGGCAACAGATTGAAAGGATGCTGGAACGGAAGGGCCTGGGCCATCTGCCCCTGGAAATCCGCATGGGCTACGCCCTGACCCATCTCAGCCGCTGCCGCCTGGCGCTGGTGGCCTCCGGCACCGCCACGCTGGAGTGTGCCGTGGCCGGCCTCCCCATGCTCATCCTCTACAAAGTCAATCCGCTGACCTATTGGGTGGGCCGGCGGCTGGTGAAGCTCCCTTACATCGGCATGGTCAACGTCATTGCCGGGCGCAAGATCATGCCGGAATTCCTCCAGGACAATGCCGATGCGGGCAAGCTGGCCGAGGCGGCCCGGCGGCTGCTGGACAGTCCCGAGGCCCTGGAGAAAATGAAGGGGGAGCTGGCCGCTGTCCGTGCCACTCTGGGCGAGCCCGGGGTCAACGCCCGCGCCGCATCCGCTGTGAGGGACGTGATCGAGGGCCGCAAGGCCGGCTGAGCGGGGCGGCTCCGGGCCGCAAGCCGGGAAAAAAACGGGGTTGCCCGCGGGCGCGCGGGGGGAAAGCATGCGGGACATGGAATACGCATTCACGGTGCTGGCCAGCGGGAGCAAGGGGAATGCCTCCCTGCTGCGCGGACCGGAGGGCTGCCTGCTCATCGATGCCGGGCTCAATGGAAAGCAGCTGGAAGCCCGGCTGGCCGTGCTGGGGCTGGACTGGAATTCCATCGATGCCGTGGTTTTGACCCATGAGCACGGGGACCACTGCGCCGGGGTGCCCGCACTAGTTAGGAATGGGCGCTGCGCCTTTCTGGCCAACCGGGGAACTTGGGAGGCCCTGGGCATCGATGCCGGGGGGAGGTGGCAGGAATGGGCCACGGGGAGCGCCGCCCGCTGGGCGGGGTTTTCCATGGATTCTTTTCCGGTGCCGCATGATGCGGCCGAACCGGTGGGGGTGCGGATCGAGGCCGGGGGGCGGACGCTGGCGGTGGTGACGGACCTGGGGTTCACGCCGCAGGCGGTGGTGCAGCGGGTGAGGGGATGCGGCCTGCTGGTGCTGGAGGCCAATTACGATGCGGAGCTGCTGCGCCTGGACACCAAGCGGCCCTGGCCGGTGAAGCAGCGCATCGCCAACCGGCACGGGCATCTTTCCAACGAGGCGGCGGCGGAACTGCTCGGCCAGGTGGCTACCGAGGCGCTGGGCGATGTGTTTCTGGCCCATTTGAGCGAAGACTGCAACCGCGCGGAGCTGGCGGAAGCGGCGGTGCGGGGACGGCTGGAGGTGATGGGACTGGGGGGTGTGCGCATCCACCGGACTTCCTTTGCCGAAGTTTCGGCCACGGTGCGGTGGTGAATGCGGACCGCACTGCGGGCTGGCCAAGAGCCGGGGGCAGCGGGGAGGATGGGGCATGATTTCCTGGCTGAGTGCGGTGGGCGGGGCGCTGCGTCCCATGGCCCCCTTTTTCGCCGGACTGGCGCTGGCACTGGGCCTGGCGGCGGCCGCCCCGGAGGCCGGGGCGGCGGGCGGACTGCTGCGCACAGAGGTGCTGGTTCCCTGGGCCGTGGCGGTGATTTTTTTCATCCAGGGCCTGCAGCTTCCAGTGGCCGAAGTCCGCCGCGGACTGGGTGCATGGAAGCTGCATCTTTTTTGCCAGGCCTGGATGTTCGTTGCCTATCCGGTGCTGGGCCTGCTCCTGGCCTGGATGCTCGGGGCACGGCTCTCGGAGGCGGAGCGCACCGGGCTGCTTTATTTGTGCGTGCTGCCCACCACGATTGCCACGAACGCGGCCTTTTCCGCGCGGGCCGGGGGGAATGCGGCGGCCGCGCTGGTGAATATCGTGCTGGGCAATGCCTTGGGCGTGCTGATTGCCCCGGCTGCACTGGCCTGGATGCTGGCGCGGGGCGGCGGTGGGGCGGTGGCGGTGGGGCCGCTGGCCGAGGCCCTGCTGCTGCAGCTGGTGCTGCCCTTTGCCGCCGGCCAGGCGGCACGGTGGCGGCTGGCGGAATGGGCCGCGCAGCGCAAGCCCTGGCTGCGGGAGGCGGGCTCGCTGCTGATTTTTTTCATCATTTACAGCGCGGTGTGCAACTACCTTTCCGGCCCGCAGGGTGCGGAACGCCCGGGATGGTGGGTGCTGGGAGCGGTGCTTTTGTTGTTAGTTTTGGGCAAGGCGCTGTGCTGGGGCGCGCTGCGGCGGGCGGGCTGGCCGCACGATCTGCGCGTGGCGGCGTTTTATGCCGCGTCCCAGAAAACCCTGGCCGCCGGGCTGCCTATGGCCGGTGCGGTTCTGGCAGCCCTGGGGCCGGAGGCGGCCCCGGTGCCGCTGGCGGTGCTGGTCTTGCCGCTGATCCTGTTCCACATCGGCCAGCTTGTCCTGGGAGCGCTCTTGATTCCGGTGCTGGGAAGGAGGGGATGAGCACGGGGGGTGTAATTATGGACGGCAGCAAGAGAGGATGTCTTGAAGTGCAGCACAGGCATTCTTGCCCGTAGCCCAAACCCACAGGCAGGAATCCCCCCTGCCGTTAACTTAACCGGGGTTGTAGGGGAAGCGCTTCCCCGGGACGCCGAGCGCGCCCCCTGCAGGAGAAAGGCCCATGAGGTTGCCAACCTGCCCCATCCCATCAGGTGCAAAGGGAATGGTATTGGGCAGGAATGCCTGTGCGGCCTTCCTCGATTATACCCCGCCGGGCGGGGTTTTTCGCTTTTCACGGGCGGGGGCCGGGGCATGGTGTCCGGTCCATCCCTCTTGTGAGTGCGTTCGAACTAATCACCACCGACCCCCATTCCCGCGCCCGGCGCGGGCGGCTGCGCACGGCCCATGGGGTGGTGGAAACGCCGGTTTTCATGCCCGTGGGCACGCAGGCCACGGTCAAGACGGTGACCCCGCACGAGCTGAAGGACCTGCAGGCGCCGATCATCCTTTCCAATACCTATCACATGATGGTGCGTCCGGGCATGGAAGTGGTGCGTGCGCTCGGCGGGCTGCACCGGTTGATGGCCTGGGACGGGCCGATTTTGACCGACAGCGGGGGGTTCCAGGTGTTCAGCCTCTCCAAGCTGCGGAAAATCGAGCAGGACGGAGTCCGCTTCCAATCGCATGTGGATGGAGCGCCGCTCTTTCTCGGGCCGCGGGAGGCGGTGGAGCTGCAGCGGGCGCTGGGTTCGGACATCATGATGGTCTTTGACGAATGCCCGCCCTGGCCGGCCGAACGGGCGGTGGTGGAGGCAGCGGTCGGGCGGACGATCCGCTGGGCGGCGGACTCCTTGCGGGCGCACCGGGAGCTGCCTCCGGGGCCCACGGATGGGCAGCTGCTTTTCGGAATCGTGCAGGGGGGCGACCATGCGGACCTGCGCCGGTCCTGCGCGCAAGCGCTGGTGGCGATGGATTTTCCGGGCTATGCGATCGGCGGCGTGAGCGTGGGCGAGCCGGAGCCGGAGATGCTGGCGGCGGTGGAGGCCACGGAGCCTCATCTGCCCGCGGACAAGCCCCGCTACGCCATGGGCCTGGGCCAGCCCCACCAGCTGGTCAAGATGGTGGCGCGGGGGGTGGACATGTTCGACTGCGTGCTGCCCACACGCATCGCCCGCAACGGGACGGCCTACACCCGGCGGGGAACGATCAATATGAAGAACAGCTCCCGGCGGATGAGTCCGGAGCCGATCGAGCCGGGCTGCACCTGCTATGCCTGCCGCCATTTCAGCCAGGGGTATATCCGTCATTTGCTGAAGACGGAGGAAATCCTTGGCTTGCGGCTGGTGACCCTGCATAATCTCCACTTTTACATCCAGCTGATGCGTGAAGTCCGGGACAGCCTCGACGCGGGGCGGTTCCGGGAGTGGTCGGAAGAGTTTCTGGCCACCTATCAGCCCCGAGAGGAAAACCAAGACCATGATGCCGCTGATTGATGCCGAGATTCTGACCTCTGTCCTGGGGATGGCCCCGCCCCCGCCCGCGGATGGCGCCCCTGCTCCCAGCCCGCTGGTGCAGTTCTTTCCCTTCCTGATCATCATCGTGATGTTCTACTTCCTGCTCATCCGCCCGCAGCAGAAGCGGGCCAAGGAGCACCGGGCGCTGATCGAGGCCCTGAAGTCGGGCGATAAAATCCTCACCGCCGGCGGCATTTACGGCGTCGTTACCAATGTGAAAGACAAGGTCGTAACCGTGCGGATCGCGGAGAACGTCAAGATCGAACTGGACAAATCCAGCGTGACGACCGTGGTCAAAGAAGCCGACGCCTCCTGACCAGCCTGCCAGCCAGCACCCCCACATCCCGCGCACCTCCATGAATCTGATTATCTTCGGCCTTTCCCTGCTCTTCCTGGGCTTGTTCATTTGGCACCTGGCCGCGACCGAGGACCGGAAGCGCCGGCTGACGGCCATGCTGCAAACCGCGGCGCTGTTGGCCGTGTGCGCGATTTCGCTGTATTGGACCGATGGGGAGGTGAAAGAGGCCCGGATGCTGGGCACAAACATCAAGCCCGGCCTGGACCTGCGCGGGGGGACCCAGTTCACTGTGCAGCTGGCCGGCCAGCCTTCCGAGCAGGCGCTGGACCAGGCGGTGGAAGTCATCCGCAAGCGCATTGACAACACGGGGGTGGCGGAACCGGTCATCCAGCCCGCGGGATCGAACCGCATTCTGGTGCAGATTCCGGGCATCGACGAAGCGCTCAAGCAGACCTACCGCTCACAGCTGGAGCGGGTGGCGAAGCTGGAATTCCGCATGGTGCATCCGCGCAACGCGCAAATCCTGTCCGAGGTGGGCCAGGGCAATCCTCCGCCAGTGGGCTATGAAGTGCTGCCGATGCGGCAGGAAGACGGCAAAGGCGGCTTCACGATGGGCCAGATTGTGGTCAAGAAGCGCCCGGTGCTGGGCGGCAAATACGTCAAAGCTGCTGCGCGCAGCGCCTCCCAGCTCGGCCAGCCGGAAGTCATCATTTATTTCACCGCCGAGGGCGCCAACCTCTTTGGACAGGCCACCAAGTCGATCATCGATGAATCCGCACTGGAAGGCGCGGAAGGCCGGATGGCCATTGCCCTGGATGGTGAGGTTTATTCCGCGCCGGGCTTCCGGGACAACCGCCCGATCTATGGGGACAGCTGTGTGATTTCTGGCGGCTTCACCGCGCGCGAGGCGGAGGAACTGGCCAGCGTGCTGGAGAACCCGCTGGAAACTCCGGTCTCGATCGTGGATGAGCGCGGCGTGGACCCGAGCCTGGGTGAGGCTTCGGTGCGGGATGGATTCAAGGCGGCGCTCATCGGCACGGCCTTGGTCATCGCCTTCACGGTGATGTATTACCGCTTGTGCGGCGTCTTCGCCATCGTGGCGCTGGCGGTGAATATCTTCGTGCTGCTGGGCCTGCTGGCGCAGTTCGGCTTCACCATGACGCTGCCGGGGATTGCCGGGATCATCCTGACTATCGGGATGGCGATTGACTCGAACGTGCTGATCTACGAGCGCATCCGCGAGGAAATGGACCGGGGGGTGGACGCGCCCATGGCGGTGCGCCTGGGCTTCAGCAAGGCCTTTAGTTCGATCATGGATGCGAACGTGACCACGCTGATCGCGGCGGTGATCATGTTCTGGCAAGGGGTGGGCGCGGTCCAGGGCTTTGCCGTGGTGCTGTGCCTGGGGATTCTTTCCAGCCTCTTTTCCGCGCTGGTGGTGACGCGTTCGTGCTTTGACTGGCTGTTCACTGTGCGGGTGCCTCAGCGGTTCTCGATGATGCGCCTGCTTTCCAATCCCCGTTTTGATTTCATCGGCTTGCGCTGGCCGGCTATCGGCCTGAGCGTGCTGCTGGCTGCGCTGAGCCTGGGCATTTGGGCCAACAAAGGGCAGGCCGTCTTCGGGGTGGATTTTGTGGGGGGTGACCTGCTGACGCTGGCTTACGGGGAAAAAGTGCCGGAGGATCAAATCCGCCAGACGGCCCAAGTCAACGGCCTGGTGGTGCAATACCAGGGCAATCCGGGCGGTGGCGGCGAGGTGCTGACCCTGCGCACCTCGTTCAATGAGGCGGAGAAAGCCGAAGCGATGCTCAAGGAGGCGTTTCCCCAGGCGGGCTTCGAGCGCCTGGGCCTGGACAAGGTGCAGGCGGTGATCGGCGCGGAATTCAAGGAGCGTGCTGTCTGGGCGCTGGTGCTGGGTGTGATCGGCATTTTCATCTACACGATGTGGCGCTTTGAGAGTTCCTTTGCCGTCGGCGCCATCGTGGCGGTGGTGCATGATGTGGTCATCACGCTGGGGCTTTTCACCATGCTGGGGTTTGAGTTCTCCCTGGTGACGGTGGGTGCCGTGCTGACCATCGCGGGCTACTCGATCAACGACACCATTGTCGTCTTCGACCGCATCCGTGAGACGATGCGGAGGGACCGCGGGACGCCGCTGGCACAGGTGATGAACGACGCGATCAATGCCACCCTGAGCCGAACAGTTCTGACCGGCGGGACCACCCTGCTGGCCGTGGCCGCACTCTTCACTTTTGGCGGTGTGGCGATCCACGATTTCACCATCATCATTCTGGTGGGGATTGTGGTGGGGACGTATTCCTCGATCTTCGTTGCCTCGCCCATTGTGCTGATGTTCGGTGACCGCGCGCGCCAGGGCTTGTTGAAAGAACAGCCGGCCGCCGCGGAAGCTTGAGCCGCTCCGGCCAGGAGAGGAAGGGGGGCTTGGGCTTTTCCGGAGGGGACGCGCGGAGTTTCCCCGGAAAAAGATCATCCCTTGTGAATAGATGCGGCGTGGAGCGGCGGAGTCAGCAACAGTGCTGCAGGTAGGTCAGGGCGCTTTCGCCGTAGCGGGTGGTTTTGATGACGGAGAGGGCGGATGGGGATTGCCAGGTGTTGCGGGCGTCATGTTCCCAGGCCACCAGCCCTTCGGGAGCGAGGACGCGGGCCAGGTCCGGCAGGATACGGGCGCCATCCAGGGAGCATTTTTCTTTGCTGTAGGGGGGATCAAGCAGGATGAGATCGAAGGCGGCGCCCGGGGCGGCCTGCAGGTAGGCCGCGGCATCCTGCTTGACCACGCTGCCGGTGAGGTGGCAGTGCTCCAAATTGGCCTTCAAGACCGGCACGGTGCGCGGGTCGGATTCCACGAACGTGCAGGAGGCGGCACCGCGGCTGAGGGCCTCGATGCCCAGGGAGCCGGTGCCGGCGTAGAGGTCGAGCACGCGGGCACCCGGCACACGGGCGCCCAGGCTGGAGAAGAGGGCCTGCTTGACCCGGTCCTGGGTGGGGCGGGAGGGAAAGCGTTTGGGCACGGTGAGGAAAAGCCCGCCGGCCGTGCCGGCCACCACCCGCGGGCCGCTCATGGCTGGGCAGCGGGCACGAGGCCGAGTTTTTCCAAGAGGTTGGACCGGGGATCATCCATGGTGCCTCCGATGTTGAAGGTGATGACAGAGAAGCCGTCGGGCCGGGGGGTCAGGCGGGCGCGGTTTTTCTCGGGGATTTTGGCCGCCAGCTCGGCGCGCAGGGCCAGGGAGACATCGAAGTCGATCGTGCGGTCGATGCCCGCGCGTCCGGTGGCGGTGATCTGCACGGAATCGGAGGCGGCCTCGATGTTGTAGAACGTGATGACTTCCTCGGCGATTTTGAAAGTGCCCTTCAGGGAAGGAAAGGTGTGGGCGCGCAGTTCGGGCAGGTCGATCAGCTGGTCGAGAGGGGAGATGCCGGAGAGCAGGAAAATGCGGGCGTTGCGGATTTCAAACTCACCGGTGGCGCGCACCAAAGTGGGGTCCTGGAGCGTGCCGTTGAATTGGGCGCGCGCTTCGAGCAATCCACTGGCCAGCCCGGAGCTGGCCTGCAAGTCATGCAGGAGCGTGGCCAGATTGACCTGGCTCAGGAGCAGGTTGGACTCATAGCGCGGGCCGCCCAGGCCCAGATCGAGGCGGGCTGAGCCCTCGACCCGGCCGCCGTGCATGTCGGCGGTGATGGCGGGCAGCAGGATAACCTCGTCCTGGAGTTCAAGCGGCGAGGTCATGTTCTCGCAGGCCAGGAGGCCGCCCCAGGACATCCGGCGGGCATGAATCTGGCCCCGGGCGGTGCCCGTTCCCGGTCCGAGGGCCAGGCCGCCGCCGATGCGGATGCCGGAGGCCTGGTAGAGTGGCTTGCCGTCATCGCCCAGGAGTTCCAGCGAGCCGTCCTGGAGGTCGAATTGGTCGAGCAGGATGGAAAAGCGCAGCAGGCCGGTTTGGAAGGTGAGCTGTTCGGTAAAGGTGGAGGCATTGAAGCGGGGGTGGCGCCACGTGCCGTCCGGATTCTGGCGCAGGACGAGCCGGGGGGCGTCAATGCGGATGCGCTTGAAATCGATCGTGCGCATGAGCAAGCGCCAGGGGCGGTAATCCAGCCGAAGCTGGCCGATGGTGAGAAATTCCTCGCCGGGCTGGCCTGGGGTTTCCGCGTAAAGGCGCACCCGGTCCAGCGAGGCCCCGCGGAAGGGCATCAGATCGAGGTCGGCAAACTGCACGTCACCGCCCAGGGCCGCGGCGGCTCCGGCCCGAATCTTCTCGATGGTTTCAGGCCGCTCCATATAGTGCCACGCAGCGATGAACGCGGCGGCGGCGGCGAGAAGGAGCAGGCCGGCAAGGGCCAGCACCGGTCGTGCCATCCGCTTCATGGCTGTTCGGATTCCGTCAATGTGAGCACGCGCACTTGTATCATCTTAAACCCCCGTGCCAAGGGGGAACGGGCCACCCGGGTGTTCCAGAAGCTGAGGACGCTGCTTCCAGAGGCCCACTTTGAGCCCACCCAGGCGGCCGGCCATGGCCGTGAACTGGCGCGGCGGGCTTGTGAGGAAGGCTATGACATCGTGGTGGCCGCAGGCGGGGACGGGACGGTCAATGAGGTGGTCAACGGCGTGGCCGGCTTCCCGGTCAAGCTGGGCATCCTCCCCGTGGGCACGGTCAATGTCTTTGCCATGGAGATGGGGATTCCGACCAAGGTGGAAGCGGCCGTCGATTGCATTTTGGCCGGGGCCGCACGCCCGGTGGACCTGGCCATGGCCAATGGCCGGCATTTCGTCCAGCTGGCGGGTGTCGGCCTGGACGCCCAAACGGTCAAAGAAACCGACTGGGAATTCAAAAAAGCCCTGGGGCCGCTCAGTTACGTGGTCACTGCCAGCCAGGTGGTGGCGCGCCAGGCGCCGGCGCTGACGATCAAGCGCGACCGTGGGGCCGACCTGCACGGAGCTTTTGTGCTCGTGGGCAATGGGAAACTGTATGGCGGGCCGTTCGAGTTTTTCCCCGATGCCGACATGAATGACGGGCTGCTGGATGTCTGCGTCTTCGAGAAGATGTCCCATCTGGACCTGGTGCGCTATTTCCAAGGCATCCTCCTGGGGCGGTTGAAGCATTATCCCGATGTGAAAATGTTCAAAACCGCCCGGCTGGAGATCAAAGGCAGCAGCGAGGTGCCGATGGAAGTGGACGGCGAACTGCACGGGCACTTGCCGGCCCTGTTCACGGTCAGCCGCAGCGGGCTGCAGGTCATCTGCCCGCGCAAACCCGCACCACGGAAACGCTGATTCGATTATTTGCCGAGGGAGGCGCGGTCCACGATTTTGACCGACTTAACTTCCTGGCGGACGGTGGGCTGGGACTTCTCTCCGCCACTGCCCATGACTGTCGGGGTGTTGCCGATTTTCATCAGCACGTCTTCACCGGCGATCAGCTCGCCAAAGGCGGTGTATTGCCCGTCGAGGAAGTTGGCGGCATCGAGGCAGATGAAGAACTGGGAACCCGCGGAATCCGGATGGGAGGAGCGGGCCATGGAGAGGACGCCGCGGACGTGGGGCTTTTTGCTGAACTCGGCTTTGATCTTGTAGCCGGGGCCGCCGGTGCCGACCATGGGGTTGCCCTCGGTTTTGGATAGGGGATCGCCGCCCTGGATCATGAAGCCTTTGACGATGCGGTGGAAGGCGGTTCCGTCATAAAAGCCGTCTTTGGCCAGTTTTTTGAAATTTTCCACGGTGGCGGGGGCCACGTCGGAGTAGAATTTGGCCACCAAGATGCCTTGGGTGGTTTCGATAACGGCAACTTCTTCAGCGTGCATCGGGAGAGTGAAGCCGAGGAGGGCGGCAAGCGCAATGGCAAAGCGGATCATGGGTGAAAAGGTAGCGGAAAAAGAAGAGGATACCATGGGAAAAGCGCGGAGGTGCCTCTTCCCGCGGGCAAGCCGCTTCAACGGCTGCCGTAGCCGGAGGCGACGGCGGCTTTGACCAGGTTGGTGCCGAAGTCCCAGAGCGGCCCGGGGAACTTGGTCAGGCTCTGGATGGTGTCGTCGAGAGCGTGGACAAAGCGGTCGATTTCCTTTTCCCCGATGACGAGCGGGGGGAGGATTTTCAGGACATCCATGTGGTGGCCCGCCACCTGGGTGAGGATGCGGTGGTTCTGGAGTAGCGGGGTGACGATCATCTGGGCGAAGAGGCCCTTGTCCACGGCGTGGATGGCCTTCCAGGCCAGCTTGAGCTTGAGGGAGGAGGGCTCGTGGAATTCGATGGCAAGCATGAGGCCTCTTCCGCGGACTTCCTTGATGATGTCATGCTTCTGCTGCAGGTCCTGGAGGCGCTGGAGGAGCTGGCCGCCGCGGATGGCGGCGTTGGCGATGAGGTCTTCTTCCTCCAGGATGTCGAGGGTGGCCAGGCCGCAGGCCATGGCCAGGTTGTTGCGTCCGAAGGTGGTGGAGTGGACGACGCAGCGGTCGAGCGAGGAATAGACCTTCTGGTAAATCTCGCGGCGGGTGACGAAAGCGGCGGCGGGGACGTAGCCGCCACTGAGGGCTTTGGCCACGGTGAGGATGTCGGGCGTGGCGTTCCAGTGTTGATAGGCGAAGAGCTTGCCGGTGCGGCCCAGGCCGGTCTGGACCTCGTCGGCGATGAACAGGGCGCCGTATTTGTGGCAGAGCCCAATGGCCTGGCGGAAGAATTCATCGGGGGGGAATTTGACGCCCTTGCCCTGCACGGGCTCCGCGATGAACGCAGCCACGTCCTGGCGCTGGAGCTTGGATTCGAGATCGGCCAGATCGCCGAATTTGACGAAATCGGTGTCGGCCAGGAGGTTGCCGAAGCCGGCGCGGAAGTTGCCGTTGGCGGTGACGGAGAGCGAGCCGAGGGTGAGGCCGTGGTAGGAGCCTTCAAACGAGAGGATGCGGGAGCGGCCGGTGGCGGCGCGGGCGAATTTGAGGGCGCCTTCTACGGCTTCGGTGCCGGAGTTGCAGAAGAAGCAGGCATCGAGTTCCGGTCCCGTGCGCTTGACCAGGGCCTCGGCGAGCAGGCCGCTAAGCAGGGCGCAGTCCATCTGGACCATGTTGGGCATGTCCAGCTCAAGGAGGTCCTGGACGGCTTTTTTGACCTTGGGGTGGTTGCGTCCGATGTTGTAAACGCCGTAGCCGCTGAGGAAGTCGAGGTAGTCGTTGCCCTCTTTGTCGTAGAGGTAGGCGCCGGCGGCGCGGGCATAGACTTTGTCAAAGCCGATGGTGCGGAGGACCTTCACGAGGGTGCGGTTGACGTAGGCGTCGTGCAGGTCGTAGTTCTCACCCAGGCGGTCGCTGATCAGTTGCTTGATGTCCAAAGCCATAAGGGAAAAGTATGCCCCAGGTTGGGCCGCCAGCAAGCGGGATTGGAAAGGCCGGGGAGAGCAGAAGCATGGGCCTGGAGGGATTTGAACCCCCACGGATTGCTCCACTGGAACCTAAATCCAGCGCGTCTGCCAATTTCGCCACAGGCCCTTGGCTGCCATCACCTTCCCGCAAACGCGGCCTCGACGGAAGCAAAAAGGGCCGCGGAAGGCAGGTGGGTCGGCGCTCTTCGCGGTGAACCAACTGCATAGTTACGGCTTAGAGCCTATCCGGATAACTCCCGTGACCCGCGTGATGAGTGCCACCCGCCCGAACCCGAGGCGGAGCGACCGCGCATATCGGGACGAGATACGCAAGGGAGCGACAACGAAGGGGGCGG
>Ga0209172_10000566_pt1 | contig 98966 bp, 83 predicted proteins | sample LarsenN4metaG_FD_184113 | JGI IMG/M metagenome (GOLD analysis project Ga0209172, IMG submission 184113) | Hot spring sediment bacterial and archeal communities from British Columbia, Canada, to study Microbial Dark Matter (Phase II) - Larsen... ... | reverse complement strand
CGTGCTGGCCGCTTTCGGCCAGGGCGGAGGCCACGTGTTCAACCTCGGGCACGGCATCTCGCAATTCACGCCGCCGGACCACGTCGCGTTGCTCGTGGACGCGGTGCATGAGCTCTCCCGGGCCTACCACTGAAAACCCGCGCCAGTGCTGGCTTTGCGGGCGGCGCTCCCCGCAGACTTATGCACAGCAAGGCTTTCCGGGGATCGGCGCCCCTGCTTCTCGCCCGGAAAGCCGCAAGCAAGGCATATAACACACTGATTTATGGTCAGTTTTCTTATAGATCATGATCGTGGCCTGCGCCCGTGTTGGATGAGCTGCGGTGCGCCCGGCTGCGAGCATGAAAACCATCCACAGAGTTATCCACAACGGCGTGTTGATAAGAGCAAAAACCCACGCCGGGTGAGCCGTTTGGGCGCGTTTCCCGGGCTCCGCGCGAGGCGCATGCGCTAACACGTAGGACGCTCTCTCACGGCACGTCCCGCGCATGAAGATCATCCGCGTCGCGCTCGACGTTCCGGTGCCGAAGCTCTTCGACTACCGGGCCGATGACGCGGCATCGGTCGATGTCGGGCGGCGCGTCGTCGTGCCGTTCGGCAGAAAAATCTCGGTCGGTGTCATCATCGAAGCAACCGATGCGACCAGCATCGCACCGCAGCGGCTGAAGCACGCGCTGCGGGTGCTGCGCGATGCGCCCGGCCTGGAAGCGGCCGAGCTCGAACTCGCCCGCTTTGCGAGCGAGTACTATCACCATCCGCTGGGCGCGGTCGTCACGGGAACGCTGCCCGCCCGGCTGCGCCGTGCCGCGCCTCCGAGGAACGACGAGTCGCGCGGCCGTTTCGTCCCGGCCGCAGCCGGCGCGGCGCTGGATTCCGCGGGCCCGGCGCTCACCGGCGAACAGGAGCGGGCGCTCGCCGCAGTGCGCGCGAGTCTCGGCCGGTTCGAGGCGCACCTGCTGCTCGGCGTCACCGGCAGCGGCAAGACCGAGGTCTATCTGCATGCCATCGCGGCGGTGCTCGCTGCGGGCCGGCAGGCGTTGCTGCTGGTGCCCGAAATCGCGCTCACACCGCAGCTCGAGGCGATGGTCAGGGGCCGCTTCCCCGCCGTGGCCGTGGTGAGCCTGCACAGCGGGCTGAACGAGAGCGAACGCCTCGCGCACTGGCTTGCCGCCCAATCCGGGCGCGCGCGCATCGTCCTCGGCACCCGGCTCGCCGTGTTCACGCCCATGCCCGAGCTCGGGATCATCGTGATCGACGAGGAGCACGACAGCTCGTTCAAGCAGGCCGAGGGATTCCGCTACTCGGCGCGCGATCTCGCGGTGGTGCGCGCTCGCCAGCGCGGCGTGCCGGTCGTGCTCGGCTCCGCCACGCCCGCTCTCGAAACCTACTTCAACGCGGTCACCGGGCGCTACCGCCTGAGCACGCTCGGCGAGCGCGTCGGCTCCACGCTGCCGCGGGTCGAGTGCGTGGACACGCGCGGCGAGCGCCTCGAGGACGGGCTGTCGCCGCGGCTGCTCGCGGCGATCGCCGAACATCAGGCCCGCGGCGAGCAGAGCCTGGTTTTCGTGAACCGCCGCGGCTATGCCCCGGTGCTGATGTGCCACGGATGCGGCTGGATCTCCGGGTGCCACCGCTGTTCAGCGCAGCTCGTCCTGCACCTCGGGGAGCAGCGGTTGCGCTGCCACCACTGCGGGCACCAGTCGCCCGCTCCCGCCGCCTGCCCCCGGTGCGGCAACCCGCAGCTAGCGCCGCTGGGGCAGGGCACGCAGCGCGTGGAGGCGGCCCTGTCGCGGCTTTTCCCGCAAAGCCGCGTCCTGCGCATCGATCGCGACAGCGTGCGTCCCCGCCACGCGTGGCCCGACATGCGCCGGCGCATCCAGCAGCGCGAGGTCGGCATTCTCGTCGGCACCCAGATCCTCGCCAAGGGGCACGACTTTCCCCACCTCAACCTGGTCGGGGTGCTCAATGCCGACAGCCTGCTCTACAGCGCGGATTTCCGCGCCGCGGAGCGCCTGTTCGCATTGCTCACCCAGGTCGCGGGCCGCGCCGGGCGCGCTGGCGCGCCGGGCACGGTGCTCATCCAGACCGAGTTTCCGGGGCACCCGCTGTATCAGGCGCTGAGAGAGCAGGACTACCGCGCGTTCGCGGACAACCTCCTCTCGGAGCGCCGCCAGGCGGGCTTCCCGCCCTACGTGCACCAGGCGCTGCTGCGGGCGGAAGCGCCGCGGCTCGCGACGGCCCTTGGTTTTCTTGGCGACGCAGCGCGCCTCGGCCGCCGTCTCGCCTTGCCGGTCACGATCTACGACCCGGTGCCGGCGGCGATGCCGCGCCGGGCCGGGCGCGAGCGCGCGCAGCTCCTGGTGCAGAGCGAGTCGCGGGCGCGGTTGCAGCGATTCCTGCACGCGTGGTACGAAAAGCTCTGCGCGGCGCGCGTCACTCCCGCGCGCTGGGCGATCGACGTCGATCCGCTCGAATTCTGAGGTCGCGTAGAGCTTCCGACACGGTGAAACACATGTGCGTTGCGTGCCAGAATCGTCCATGGCGCGAAGCGAGGCGCAGCCCGTATGCCGATATTGGCAAGCCGAGCGAGGGAGCGTCCCGCGCAGGGCGGAGCAGGTTCCAAGCGCCTCACGCCGGGATGCGACCCCGGAGCGGGACAGGAGTATGTTGCAACGGAGCCCGTGCGTCACGACGCGATGCCGGGCGAGAAGCGTTCTCACGCCCGTCAGCCAAAACCGTGATAGCGCAGCGTGTGTTTCACCGTGTCGGAAGCTCTTATAATAAGCCGCTTTTTTCTGACCCTTCGCGATGGCCGCACCCGAGTTCCAGGATCTGCGCGCGCACCTCGCGGCACTGCTGCAGGCCGCGGTGCGGCAAGTCGCGCCGGGCGCGCCGGAGCCGGCCATTCTGATCGAGAAACCGAGGCAGGCCCGGCACGGCGAGTACGCCTGCAACGTCGCGCTGCAGCTCGCCAAGACGCTCAAGCGCGCGCCGCGCGAGGTCGCGGGCGAGCTCGTCGCCGCGCTGCCCGGCTCACCGTGCCTCGAGAAAGCCGAGGTCGCCGGGCCCGGATTCATCAACTTCTTCCTCGAGCGCCGCTTCAAGCAGCGGACGGTCAACCGCATTCTGCAGGCGGGCGCGGCCTACGGCACCCTCACGGTCGGGCGCAAGAAGCGGGTGCAAGTGGAATTCGTCTCGGCCAACCCCACGGGGCCGCTGCACGTGGGACACGGCCGGGGCGCCGCCTTCGGGGCGAGCCTCGCCAACGTGCTCGGCGCGGCCGGTTTCGACGTCACGCGCGAGTACTACGTCAACGACGCGGGGCGCCAGATGGACATCCTCGCGCTGTCCACCTGGCTGCGTTACCTGGAGCTTTGCGGCCTGTCCGTGCCGTTTCCCGCCAATGCCTACCAGGGCGACTACGTGCGCCAGATGGCGCGCGCGATCTTCGCGCAGCACGGTGAACAATTCCAGCACGGCGCCAGCGCGGCGAGCTTCGCGGGCGCGCTCGCGGAAGCCGACGAGGAGCTCAAGCTCGACCGGCTGATCGAGCTCGCGCGGCGGCAGCTCGGCGAGGATTACGCCTACATCCACGATTTCGCGTTGAACGAGCAGCTCGAGGACTGCCGCAGCGATCTCGCGGAATTCGGCGTCACCTTCGACCACTGGTTCTCCGAGCGCTCACTCCACGATTCCGGGCTGATCGAACGCGCGGTGCGAGCCCTGCAGGAGCGCGACTACGTTTACGAGCACGACGGCGCCAAGTGGTTCCGCTCGAGCGCCTTCGGCGACGAGAAGGATCGCGTCGTCCAGCGCGAGAACGGGCAGTACACCTACTTCGCCTCGGACATCGCCTATCACATGAACAAGTTCGAGCGCGGCTTCGAGCTCGTCATCGACGTGTGGGGCGCCGACCACCACGGCTACGTCGCGCGCGTGAAAGGCGCGCTCGCGGCGCTCGGTCTCAACCCGGATCAGCTCGCGATCGCGATCGTGCAATTCGCCGTGCTCTACCGCCACGGCAAGAAAGTGTCGATGTCGACCCGCGCCGGCGAGTTCGTCACGCTGCGCGAGCTGAGAAGGGAGGTCGGCAACGACGCGGCGCGCTTTTTCTACGTGCTGCGCCGATCCGACCAGCATCTCGACTTCGACCTCGATCTCGCCAAATCCCGGAGCACCGAGAACCCCGTCTACTACGTCCAGTACGCGCACGCGCGCGTGTGCAGCGTGCTCGAGCAGTGGGGCGGGGACGAGTCGGCGCTTGCGGGCGCCGACCCGGCCGCGCTCGTGACCGAGCCGGAGCTCGCGCTGCTCGCGCGGCTGATCGAGTACCCCGAGGCGCTGGAGGGCGCGGCGCGCGAGCTCTCCCCGCATCTCGTCGCCTTCTACCTGAGGGAGCTCGCCGCGGAGTTTCACAGCTACTACAACGCGACGCGCATCCTGGTGGAGGCGGAGGCGGTCAAGCTCGCGCGCCTGGCGCTGGCGGCCGCGGTGCGCCAGGTGCTGCGCAACGGGCTCGCGCTCCTCGGTGTCTCCGCGCCCGAGAGGATGTAACATACCGGCATGACCAGGGATTACAAGAAAGCCGAGCGCCGCTCGGGCGCCCGCGGCAGCGGCAGCTCGTTTCTCTTCGGCATGCTGGTGGGGCTCGTGCTGGGGCTCGGCATCGCGCTCGCCGTGGCCTGGTACATCAACAAGATGCCGAGCCCCTTCCTGACGCGCGCGACGCCCGCGGCAAAGGGCGAGCCGGCGAAGGGCGCGGCGCCCGGCGCGGCCCGACCCGAAGGGAAGGCGCTCGAGGCCAAACCGCGCTTCGACTTCTACAAGATCCTGCCGGGAGCCGAGGAGCCGGCCACCGAACAGCAATTGAAGGACGCCCAAAGGGCGTCAACCGCGGCCGAGCGGGAGGCGTTCTTCCTGCAGGCGGGCGCCTTCCAGAGCGCGCCGGACGCCGACAATCTCAAGGCGCGGCTTGCGCTGCTCGGGGTGGAGGCGACAATCCAGACCACAACGCTGCCCGACAGGGGCGTATGGCACCGCGTGCGGGTCGGGCCCTACACCAGCATCGAGGAACTCAACCGCACGCGCGACACGCTGAAGCAGAACGGCGTCGAGACCACGCTCATCAAGGTGCGCGAGGCCGACGGCAAGAAGTAACCGGAGACAGGAACGCCATGCCATCCACCCGACGCGCACTCCTCGCCGCGATGCTCGCCGCCACGCTCGTCACGAGCATCAATGCCGCCGCGCAGCTCACTCGCGGCAAGGACTACCGCGTGATGGATCTGCCGCAGCCGACCGACAGCGGCAGGAAGGTGGAGGTGATCGAGTTCTTCTGGTACGGCTGTCCGCACTGCAACAACATGCAGCCTTCGCTCCGGGCCTGGCTCAAGAACAAACCGGCCGATGTCGAGTTCCGGCGCGTGCCCGCGGTGCTCCAGGACACCTGGGTTCCGCTCACCCGGGCCTATCACGCGCTCGAGGCCATGGGACTGACTGACAAGCTGCACCACGAGGTCTTCGCCGCAATCCACGAGCAAAAGGTCAGGCTTCAGGATCCGAAAGTGCTGTTCGACTGGGTGGCGAACCGCGGCGTGGACCGCAAGCAGTTCATGGACACCTACAACTCCTTCGGGGTCCAGAGCCGGGTGCAGCGCTCGATCGACATGACCCGCAATTACGACGTGCCCTTCACCCCCGTGGTGGTGGTGGACGGCCGCTACCTCACCGCGCCGTCCATGACGCTCAAGCCCGACAACCGCGTCGATTACGAGCGCTACTACAAGGTCCTCGACCAGGTGATCGCGATGGCGCGCAAGGCGCGCGCGGGGAAATAGGCATGGGTGGCGCGGCGCGCGCGCTCGTCGGACTGCTCGCGGTCGCGTGCGCGACGGCAGCGGCGCAGGCGCAGGAGATCGTGCGCTCGCGCCAGAACGCCGAGTACCGGCTGATCGCGCCGCAACCGGTCGAGACCCGCGACCGCATCGAGGTCATCGATTTCTTCTGGTACGGCTGCCCGTACTGCAACGCCCTCCAGCCGGCGCTGGAGGGTTGGATCCGGCGCAAGCCGGCCGACGTGGCGCTGCGCCGCATTCCGGCGATATTGAACGAGTCCTGGGCGCCGCACGCGCGCGTCTATTACGCGCTCGAGCAGCTGAACGAGGTCGAGCGGCTTCATCTGAAGGTCTATTACAGCTATCACGTCGAGCTGCTGCACGTGAGCAAGCCCGACGTGATGGCGGAGTGGGCGGTCAAGAACGGCATCGACCGCAAGACCTGGCTCGATGCCTACTATTCGCCCGAAGTGGACGCCAAGGTCGAGCGCGCCAAACGACTCAGCCGCGACTATACCGTCGAAGGAACGCCGACGCTCGTGGTGGACGGCCGTTACCTCACCTCCGGGGCGCTCGCGCCGAGCCTCGAGGGCATGATCCCCGTGCTCGAGGATTTGATACGCCTCGCGCGCCAGCAGCGCGCCCGGCGGTAGCCGCATTAGCCACAGAGAGCACAGAGAACACTGAGAAGGCCAGTTCAAAACCGGTCCGCCTCTCGTATCTCTCTGTGAACTCTGTGTTCCCTGTGGCCCGTGTCTTCTGATTTGCCGCAACGCGTCGTCATCACCGGGGCCTCGGGCGGCATCGGCGCCGCCCTCGCCCGGCACTACGCGCGCGAGGGCGCCGTAACCGGTCTCATCGCGCGCCGGGGGGCGCTCCTGCGCGAGCTCGCCGCGCAGCTTCCCGCACGCTGCGAAACCTATCCGGTTGACGTGCGCGATGGGGCGGGGCTCGCCGCGGCGGCGCGCGATTTCCTCGCGCGGCACGGCTGCCCGGACATCGTCATCGCCAATGCCGGAGTCAGCGTTGGAACGCTATCTGAATGCGCCGAAGACTTGCAGGTATTCGAGGATGTCATCCATACCAACCTCATCGGTATCGTGAATACCTTTCAGCCGTTTCTCTCGTGCATGCGGGAGCGGGGTCGCGGCGCCCTGGTGGGCATCGCCAGCGTCGCGGGCTATCGCGGGCTCCCGGGCGCCGCGGCCTACTCGGCGTCAAAGGCGGCGGCGATTTCCTATCTCGAGAGCCTGCGCGTGGAGCTTGCCGCGAGCGGAGTCAAGGTCATCACGATTTGCCCGGGTTACGTCACCACCCCGATGACGGAAAGGAATCCGTACCGCATGCCGTTCCTGATGAGCGCGGAGGCGGCGGCAGCGAAAATCGCCTCGATCATCCGGCGCGGACGGAACTACGCGGTGATCCCGTGGCAGATGGCGATCGTCGCGCGCGTGCTGCGCCTCATGCCGAACTGGCTCTACGACCGGGCCTTCGCGGGCGCGCCGCGCAAGGCGCGGCGGGGGTCACCTTAGAACCCGGCCTCGCGCCGCGTAGGACGCCGAGGACGCGGAGGGACCCACGGACAGGCCTCCCGAAACAAGCGTCACGCTGCTCTTTCACTCCACCGTGACGGACTTTGCGAGATTGCGCGGCTTGTCCACGTCAGTGCCGCGCAGCACCGCGACGTGATAGGCGAGAAGCTGCAGCGGGATGACGTGCAGGATGGGCGAGAGCGGCCCGGCGTGGTCCACGAGCCGGATGACGTGCACGCCCTCGCTCTCGGTAACGCGCGCATCGCGGTCGGCGAAGACGTAGAGCTCGCCGCCGCGGGCGCGCACTTCCTGCATGTTGGATTTGAGCTTCTCCAGCAGCTGGTCGTTGGGCGCCACCGTCACGACCGGCATCTCCGCGTCCACCAGGGCGAGGGGCCCGTGCTTCAACTCTCCCGCGGCGTAGGCTTCGGCGTGGATGTAGGAGATCTCTTTCAACTTCAACGCCCCCTCCATCGCGATCGGCAAATGCACCCCGCGCCCCAGGAAGAGCGCGTGCTGCTTCGGCTGGAAGCGCCGCGCCCAGTCGCGCACTGGCGGCTCGGCCGAGAGCACCGCCTCCATCGCGCCCGGCAGGTGCCGCAGTTGCGCGATCAGCTCTCTCTCCTGCGGGCCCGACAGCCGCCCGCGCAGCTTGGCGAGCACGAGCGCAAGCACGAACAGGGCCGCGAGCTGGGTGGTGAACGCCTTGGTCGAGGCGACCCCGATCTCCGGCCCGGCGCGCGTGAGGAAGCGCAGCCGCGAGGCGCGCATCAAGGCGGACTCGGGCACGTTGCAGATCGTGAGCGTGTCTTCCAGCCCGTGCGCCTGGGCGTGCCTCAGGGCCGCGATCGTGTCCGCGGTCTCGCCCGATTGCGAGATCGTGATGACCAGCGTGCCCGGCGCCGGCACCGGTTCGCGGTATCGGTACTCGCTCCCGATCTCGGCGCTCGCCGGCACCCCGGCGAGCGCCTCCAGCCAGTAGCGCGCGACGAGCGCCGCGTGGTAGCTCGTGCCGCACGCGAGCAACAGGATCTGCCGCGCGCGCGCGAAGATCGCCCCCGCCTCCGCGCCGAACAGGTTGGGCTGCAACGACTGCGCGTTCACCACCATCTCGAGCGTGTTCGCGACCACGCCCGGCTGCTCGAAAATCTCCTTCTGCATGTAATGCGCGTAGCACCCGAGCTCGACCGCATCGGCGCTCAGGCTGCTGCGCGTCACCGGGCGCTCGACGCGCTCCCCGTCGCGGTCGAGGATCGTGATGCCCTCGGGGCGCAATTCGACGACGTCGCCCTCCTCAAGGTAGGTCACATCGCGCGTGCGGGCGATGAGCGCGCTCGCATCCGAGGCGAGGAAATTCTCGCCCTGGCCGAGGCCCACCAGCAGCGGCGAGCCCTTGCGCGCGCCGACGACGACGCCCGGCTCGCGGCTCGAGACGAAGCCGACGGCGTAAGCGCCTTCCCATTCCCGGCTGGCCGTCCTCACCGCATCGAGCAGCGACAGCCCCCCGGCGACGAGCGAGTGCACGTGGTGCACCATCACTTCGGTATCGGTCTCGGAGGCGAAGCGGTATCCCAGCGCCACCATGCGCGCCCGGATCGGCTCGTGGTTCTCCACGATGCCGTTATGGACGATCGCGATCTCGAGGCCCTCGCGGGCGGAAAAGTGGGGATGGGCGTTGGCTTCGGTCGCCGCGCCGTGCGTCGCCCAGCGCGTGTGCGAGAGCCCGGTCAGCGCCTGCACGCGCTTCGCGCGCGCCAGCTCTTCGAGCTGCGCCACGCGCCCGGTGGAGCGCAGCCGCTCGAGGCGCCCCTCCTTCAGGAACGCGATGCCGGTCGAGTCATAGCCGCGGTACTCGAGCCGCTTGATGCCCTCGATCAGCAGGTCCACCACGTTGCGCGTGGAGGCGGCGCCGACGATCCCGCACATGGTTAGAAAAGCGTGACTGGTGACTGGTGACTGGTGACTGGTGTAAAGCCCGTCATGTAAGGAACTTCGCCTTGCGCTGCTGTCGGGTCACGGGTCACGGGTCACGAGTCACTTTTTTCCTAGTGGGGCGCTTCCAGCCGCGGCGGTGTTCCTGGGTCTTGGCGTTGATCACCAGGCCGCCCGGGGGCGTGTCCTTCCACACCGTCGTGCCGGCGCCGACCGTCGCGCCGCGCGCCACGGTGACGGGGGCGACGAGCTGCACGTCCGAGCCGATGTGGACGTCGTCCTCGATCACCGTGCGGTGCTTGCGTGCCCCGTCGTAGTTGCAGGTGATGGTGCCGGCGCCGATGTTGACGTTGCGGCCGACCGTCGAGTCGCCGATGTAGGAGAGGTGGTTCGCCTTGCTGTGCGCCGCGATTGCGCTCGCTTTCACTTCCACGAAATTGCCGATGTGCACGTCCTGCGCGAGGCGCGTGCCGGGCCGGATGCGGGCGTACGGACCGACACGGCAATTGGCGCCGATTCTCGCCTCATCGATGAGGGTGAAGGGCTCGATGCGGGAACCCGCTCCCACTTCCGTGTTCCTCAGCACGCAGTTCGCCCCGATCGCGACGCGGTCCGCGAGCCTGACCCTGCCCTCGAATACGCAGTTCACATCGATCGCCACGTCGGCGCCGCAGGCGAGCTCGCCGCGCACGTCGATTCGGGTGGGGTCGGCGAGCGTGACACCCCGCTCGAGGAGCCGCCGCGCGCAGCGCTGCTGGTAGGCGCGCTCGATCTGCGCGAGCTCGCTCTTGCTGTTCGCGCCGAGCGCCTCCGAGGCCGCCCGCGCCCTCACTGTCGCCACCGCGACGCGGTCGGCGAGCGCAAGCGGCACGACATCGGTCAGGTAATACTCGCGCTGCGCGTTGCGGTTGCCGAGCCGGGAGAGCCAGCCCGCGAGCCGTGCGGCGGGCAGCGCCATGATGCCGGTATTCACCTCGCGGATGCGGCGCTGCGCCACGCTCGCATCCTTCTCCTCGACGATGGCGGTGATCGCTCCGCCGCGGCCGCGCACGATGCGCCCGTAACCCGCGGGTTGGGCGAGCTCGGCGGTCAGCACGGTCAGCCCCTCGGCCGCGCCCGCGATCACGGCCTTCAGCGTGTCCACCTCGACGAGCGGCACGTCGCCATAGAGCACAAGAGTGGTGCCTGACGTCCCCAGGTGCGGGAGCGCCTGGGCGAGCGCGTGTCCCGTGCCGAGCTGGCGGCGCTGCCTGACAAAAGTGAGGTCGGGCGCTTTCACGGCCCGCAACACCTGCTCCCCCCCGTGGCCGTAAACCACGCAGATTCGGCGCGGCTTCAGCGCGCGCGCGGTGGTGACGACGTGCTCGAGGAGCGGCCGGCCCGCGAGCGGGTGCAGCACCTTCGGCAGGCCCGAGCGCATGCGCTTGCCCTGGCCCGCGGCGAGAATCACGACGTCGAGCTGCGCCATGCCGAAATTATCGCACAAACATCAACTTAGGAGTTCGTCGGAGAGCGGTCCGACAACCTCCTCGCGACATAGCGCGCGACCGCTTCCCTCTGCTCGGGCGCGAGGTGCAGGCCGCACTTGGTGCGCCGCCACAGCACGTCGTCACCGTGACGCGCCCACTCGCGTTCGATGAGGTAATCGATCTCGCGCGCGTAGAGATCGGCGCCGAAGTGCGCGCCGAGATCGCGCACGGAAGCCGCGTTGGCGAGCACGTCATAGGCCAGCGCGCCATGGCGTCTCGCGAGAGCGCGGCGCAAGCCGGGCGCGAGCCACGGAAAATCGCGCTGAAGGTGGAAATCGGCGAACGCTTGCAACGTCACGCCGTGCAAATCGCCGCCGGGCAAAGCCGCATTCGCCGTCCACGCGACGCGCATCGCGGGAAACCAAGGCGCGAGCCTCTCCAGCGCATGTTCGGCCAGGCGCCGATAGGTGGTGATCTTGCCGCCGAACACCGACAGCACCGGCGCTTCATCGCCGGCCGCGTCCATCCGCAACACGTAGTCGCGTGTCACGGCCGAGGGAGCGACCGACCGGTCGTCGAACAGGGGCCGCACGCCGCAGTAGCTCCAGACCACATCCCCGGGCGTGATCTGGCGCAGGAAGTAGCGGTTGGCCGCGCGGCAAAGGTAGGCCACCTCCTCGGGGCTCGCCGCGCACGGGGCGGGCTCGCCGGAGAGCTCGACATCGGTCGTCCCGATCAGGGTGTAGCGTTGTTCGTAGGCATAGGCAAATACGACGCGGCGGTCATCGTTCTGCAGGATGCAGGCGTGGTCGCCCTCGTAGAGGCGCGGCACGACGATGTGGCTGCCCTTGACGAGCCTCAGGCCGAACGTCGTCCGCGCCTGCAGTGCCTCGTGGAGAAACTTCCTCGCCCACGGGCCCGTGACATTGACGAGCGCGCGCGCCGTGACCTCGGCGTGCGCGCCGTCCGCCCCGCTGAGTGTCGCGCGCCATCCGCGAGCATCGCGCCGCGCCGCGACGCAGGCCGTGCGCGGAAGCACGACGCCTCCCGCGTCGGCCGCGGCGCGCGCGGTCGCCACCACCAGGCGCGCGTCATCCACCCAGCAGTCCGAGTACACGAAGCCCTTCACGAGGTCCGGCTTGAGCCCGGCGCCATAGCGGCTCGCGCGGAGGCTCACGCTCTCGGAGCCGGGCAGGGTATGGCGGCGCGCGAGGTAGTCGTAGAGAAACAGCCCCGCCCGGATCATCCACGCCGGCCGCAGCTCCGGCACGTGCGGCATCACGAAGCGCATCGGCCGCACAAGGTGCGGCGCCGTGCGCAGCAGCACTTCGCGCTCGGCGAGCGCCTCGTGGACCAGGCCGAACTCGTACTGCTCGAGATAGCGCAGCCCGCCGTGGATGAGTTTGCTGCTGGCCGAGCTGGTGGAGCCGCCGAGGTCTCCCTGTTCCACCAGCAGCACGGAGAGCCCCCGTCCGGCCGCATCGCGCGCGATGCCGGCGCCGTTGATGCCCCCGCCAACCACCAACAGATCGACCTTATCGGGTATCGCGGTGGCCATGAACGAGAAGGGGCAGCTTGCGCTGCCCCTATTTTGCACCCCCGCGCGTTGAGCGGCGCTGGCGTCCCCTCGAACGCGCGGACGTAAAGCGGCGCCGACAGGCGTCCGCCTTTACACGGCCTCGGAACGGCCATCGGCGAGCATCCGGGCATCTCGCGGCGGCCGCCTGCGCGTCTACGGGGTGAGATCCCCGGCAAGGCTGGGGCCCCCTTCCGCCCTCCGACGCGCTACTTCTTCCGGCGCAGCCGGCGGATCGCCGCAAGCTGCGCGGCGAGTGTCGCGAGCTCCGCCTCGACCGCCGCGACTTCCTGCCTGTCGCGCGCCTTCGCGCGCGCCTCCTCGGCGCGCTTGATCGCCTCGTGCGCCTTCGCCTCGTCGAGATCGTGGCCGCGGATCGCGGTGTCGGCGAGCACCGTGATCACCTTGGGCTGCACCTCGAGGATGCCGCCCGCCACGAAGATGAGCTCCTCCTCTCCGCCGCCCGCGGGCCGGATGCGCACCGCACCGGGCTTGATGCGGGTGATGAGCGGCGTGTGCTGCGGATAGATGCCGAGCTCGCCCACTTCGCCCGGCAGCACGACAAACTCCGCCTCGCCCGAGTAGATCGCCTCTTCGGCGCTCACCACGTCGATGTGGATGGTATTGGCCATTCAAGATTCCGTGAACGGTAAACGGTGAATGGTAAACGGGCCAACCGTCGCTTTCACACCGTTCACTGTTCCCTGGTCACCGTTCACTGCAGTGATTTTGCTTTCTCGAACGCCTCGTCGATCGGCCCGACCATGTAGAAAGCCTGCTCGGGAAGCGCGTCGCACTCGCCGTTCACGATCATCTTGAAGGCGCGGATCGTCTCCTTGAGCGGCACGTACTTGCCGGGCGTTCCGGTGAACACCTCGGCCACGTGGAAGGGCTGCGAGAGGAACCGCTGGATCTTGCGCGCCCGCGCCACCGTGACCTTGTCCTCGGGCGAGAGCTCGTCCATGCCGAGGATCGCGATGATGTCGCGCAGCTCCTTGTAGCGCTGCAGCGTCGCCTGCACCGCGCGCGTGGTGTCGTAGTGCTCCTCGCCGATCACGTTCGGATCGACCTGGCGCGAGGTCGAGTCGAGCGGATCCACCGCCGGGTAGATGCCGAGCGCGGCGATGTCGCGGGAGAGCACCACGGTCGCGTCGAGGTGCGCGAAAGTGGTCGCCGGCGAGGGGTCGGTGAGGTCGTCCGCGGGCACGTAGATCGCCTGGACCGAAGTGATCGAGCCGACCTTGGTCGAGACGATGCGCTCCTGGAGCCGGCCCATCTCCTCGGCCAGCGTCGGCTGGTAGCCCACCGCCGAGGGCATCCGGCCGAGGAGGGCCGACACCTCCACCCCGGCGAGCGTATAGCGATAGATGTTGTCGATGAAGAGCAGGATGTCGCGGCCCTCGTCGCGGAAGGCTTCCGCCATCACGAGGCCGGTCAAGCCCACGCGCAGGCGGTTGCCCGGCGGCTCGTTCATCTGGCCGAACACCATCGCCACCTTGTCGAGCACGTTCGACTCCTTCATCTCGTGATAGAAATCGTTGCCCTCGCGCGTGCGCTCGCCCACGCCCGCGAACACCGAAAGCCCGGCATGCTGCTTCGCGATGTTGTTGATGAGCTCCATCATGTTGACGGTCTTGCCCACGCCCGCGCCGCCGAAGAGGCCGATCTTGCCGCCCTTGGCGAACGGGCAGATGAGGTCGATCACCTTGATGCCGGTCTCGAGCAGCTCGACCGAAGGGGAGAGCTCGTCGAACTTGGGCGCCGGCTGATGGATGACGCGCCGCTCCTTCGCCTCGATCGGGCCGGCCTCGTCGATCGGCCGTCCGAGGACATCCATGATGCGCCCGAGCGTGCCGGGGCCGACGGGCACCGAGATGGGAGCGCCCGTGTTCTTCACCTTCATGCCGCGCCGCAGGCCGTCGGAGGAGCCGAGCGCGATGCAGCGCACGACGCCGTCGCCCAACTGCTGCTCGACCTCGAAGGTGAGCCCCTTCTCGGCGAGCCCGGTGCCGGCGTCCTCCAGCACGAGTGCGTCATAGACGCGCGGCATGTGTTCGCGCGGAAACTCGATGTCGATCACCGCCCCGATGCACTGGACGATCATTCCCTGTGCTTGTGCCTGTGCCATGTTCTTTCCTCTAGTCGACTCCGTGAAATCCGCGCACGGTAAGCGGCGGCCGCTTATCGGCGAACGACGGCCACTCGCGCCGCACGCCGCTTGCCTCTGGCGTCTCCATTGCATCCTTCATACGGCCGCCGCTCCGCCCACGATCTCCGCGATCTCCTTGGTGATCGCCGCCTGCCGGTTCTTGTTGTAGACGAGCGTCAACTCGTCGATCACGTTGGCGGCGTTGTCGGAAGCCGCCTTCATCGCCACCATCCGCGCCGACTGCTCGGAAGCCATGTTCTCCGCGACCGCCTGGTAGATGATCGCCTCGATGTAGCGCGTGAGCACCTGGTCGAGCACGACCCTCGCCTCCGGCTCGTAGAGGTAGTCCCAGGCGCCCGCCGGGGCGCCCAAGCGCTCGCCCGACAGCGGCAGCAGCTGCTCGCACACGGGCTCCTGCCTCATGGTATTGATGAAGCGCGTGTAGAACAGCATCAGCCGGTCGAAGCGATCCTGGCTGTAGCCGTCGAGCATCACCTTGATCGCGCCGATCAGCTTCTCCATCTGCGGGCGGTCCCCGAGATGGGTCGCCTGCGAGACGATGTTCGCGCCGAGCCGCTGCATGAAACCGAGCGCCTTGTTGCCGATGCAACAGGCCTCGATTTCCTCGCCCAGCGCCTGCCACTCCCGGTAGTGCTGCAGCACGAGGCGCAGGAGGTTCGTGTTGAGCGCCCCGCACAGGCCCTTGTCGGTCGTCACCACGATGAGACCCACGCGCCTCACGGTGTCGCGCGTCACCAGGAACGGGTGCCGGTACTCGGGGTTGGCGTGGCCGATGTGGGCGGCGACGTTGCGGATCTTCTCCGAGTAGGGGCGCGCGGCGCGCATGCGCTCCTGCGCCCGGCGCATCTTGGAAGCCGCGACCATCTCCATCGCCTTGGTGATCTTCCGGGTGTTCTGCACACTCCGGATCTTCATCCTGATTTCCTTGGTGCCTGGCATGCCATCATCCCCGCGCGCGTTGAGCGGCGGTCACGTTATAGGTTGGCCCGGATCCCGATCATTCTTTCGTCCGGTCGAACGCGTGCAGCGGTTTCAGCGCGCCAGCGTCTAGAAACTGCCCTGCTTCTTCCAGTCGCGGATCGCCTCGTGCAGCTTCTGCTCGTCGTCCTTGGTGAGGTCCTTGGTCGCCTCCATGCGCTTGACGAGATCGCCGTACCTCTCCCGGATGTGGTCGCGCATCGAGCGCTCCGCGGCGAGCGCCTTCCTGACGTCGATGTCGTCGAAGTAGCCGTTGTTGACCGCGAACAGCGTCAGCGCCATCTCCCATACCTGCAGCGGCGCGTACTGCGGCTGCTTCATGAGCTCGGTCACCATGCGCCCGCGTTCGAGCTGCTTGCGGGTCGCCTCGTCCAGGTCGGAGGCGAATTGCGCGAAGGCGGCGAGCTCGCGGTACTGCGCGAGCGCGAGCCGCACCCCGCCGCCGGTATCGCGGCGCTTCATGATCCTGGTCTGCGCCGCGCCGCCCACCCGCGAGACCGAGATGCCGGCGTTGATCGCGGGACGGATGCCGGCGTTGAAGAGGTCGGTCTCGAGGAAGATCTGGCCGTCGGTGATCGAGATCACGTTGGTCGGCACGAAGGCGGTGACGTCGCCCGCCTGCGTCTCGATGATCGGGAGCGCCGTGAGCGAGCCGGTTCGCCCCTTGACCTCGCCCCTGGTGAAGCGCTCGACGTAGGACTCGTTCACCCGGGAGGCGCGCTCGAGCAGGCGCGAGTGCAGGTAGAACACATCGCCCGGATACGCCTCGCGTCCCGGCGGGCGGCGCAGCAGGAGCGAGATCTGGCGGTAGGCCCACGCCTGCTTGGTGAGATCGTCGTAGATGATGAGCGCGTCCTCGCCGCGGTCGCGGAAGTACTCGCCCATGGTGCAGCCCGCGTAGGGCGCGATGTACTGCATCGCCGCGGACTCGGAGGCCGACGCGGCGACGACGATCGTGTAGGCCATCGCGCCGTGCTGCTCGAGCTTGCGCACGACGTTGGCGATGGTCGAGGCCTTCTGGCCGATCGCGACGTAGACGCAGATGAGATCCTTGCCCTTCTGGTTGATGATCGTGTCCACCGCGACCGCGGTCTTTCCGGTCTGGCGGTCGCCGATGATCAACTCCCGCTGTCCGCGCCCGATCGGCACCATCGCGTCGATGGATTTCAGCCCCGTCTGCACCGGCTGCGACACCGACCGGCGCCAGATCACCCCCGGGGCGACCTTCTCGATCACGTCGCTCGCCTTGGCGTGAATGGGGCCCTTGCCGTCGATCGGCTGGCCGAGCGAGTCCACCACGCGCCCGAGCAGCTCGCGTCCGACCGGGACCTCGAGAATGCGGCCGGTGCACTTCACGGTGTCGCCCTCGGTGATGTGCTCGTACTCGCCCAGGATCACGGCGCCCACCGAATCGCGCTCGAGGTTCAACGCGAGGCCGAAAGTGTTCTTCGGGAATTCCAGCATCTCGCCCTGCATCACCTCGGAGAGCCCGTGGATGCGGCAGATGCCGTCGGTTACCGACACCACCGTGCCCTGGGTGCGGATGTCCGCGGCGAGCTTGAGCGTCTCGATCCGGGAGCGGATGAGATCACTGATCTCGGAGGGTTTGAGCTGTTGCATGCCAGTTCCTCGATTTCGTCCTGTTGCCTGCGGCCGCTATTGCCTTAGGAGCTTGTCGCGGCCAAGTCCGACAAGCTCCTAGCGCGTCAGGGCGGCCGCCATGGCGGCGAGCTTGCCGCGCACCGACCCGTCGATCACTTCGTCCTCGACCTGCACCCGCACGCCGCCGATCAACGCCCGCTCCACGCTGACGCGGGGATTCACCCTGCGCCCGAAGCGCTTCTCGAGGTCGGCGACGAGCGAGGCGAGCTCGCCGTCCGCGAGCGGGTAGGCGCTCGCGATCACCGCGTCCACCACGCCCTCGCGCTCGTTCTTGAGCTCCTCGAAGATGCCGCGGATCTCCGGCAGCAGCGCGAGCCGGTCGTTGTCGATCAGCACGCGCAGGAAGTTCTGCGCATCGGTCGCGAGCTCCCCGCACGCGCCGGCGACGAGGCCGTAGAGCTCCCCGGCGCCCAGATTGGGATTGCCGATCGCGGCGCGCACCTCCGGATTCGACGCCACCTGCGCCATCACGGCGAGCGTCGCGGACCACTTCGCGAGCGCGCCGCCGGCGTCTGCCAGGTGGAACACCGCCTCGGCGTAGGGGCGGGCGATGGTGACGGCTTCGGCCATGGTTTAGCAGCCTGTCGAATCGCTTAGTCCGGCCGGCTGCTAGCGCAGTTCCTGCCTGAGCTGCGCCAGCAGCTCGGCGTGGGCCTTCGCGTCCACCTCCCGGCGCAGGATTCTTTCCGCGCCGGCCACGGCGAGCCCCGCCACCTGCTCGCGCAACGCCTCCTTGGCGCGTGAAACCTGCTGCTCGATCTCCGCCCGCGCGGCGGCCTTCTCGCGCTCGCCCTCTTCCTTCGCCAGGATGCGCGCTTCCTCGATCATCTGCGCCTTGCGCTTCTCCGCCTGGGCGAGAAGCTCGGCGGCGCGCTCGCGCGCTCCCTTGAGCGTCTCCTCGGCCCGCCGGGCCGCGGTCTCCAGCTCCACGCGCCCGCGCTCGGCGGCCGCCAGTCCATCGGCGATCGTTCTCTGCCGCTCCGCGATGATGCGCTGGAAATACGGCCACACGACCTTCATCACGAACCAGATGAAGAGCGCGAACCAGATGACTTGTCCCAGTATCGTGGCGTTGATGTTCATGCGGACCTCTGCCGTACCCCGTCGCGCTGACGGACCTCGCCCCGGCTCCCTCAGCCGCCCTTGACCGCGGAGAGGAGGGGATTGGCGTAGAGCAGCAGGATGGCGATCGCGGTCGCGATGGCGGTGAAGGCGTCGAGCAGCCCCGCGACGATGAACATCTGCACGCGCAGCGTGCCGAGCAGCTCCGGCTGGCGCGCCGTACCCTCCAGAAAGCGGCCGCCGAGGATGCCGAAGCCGATGGCGGTGCCGAGCGCGCCCATGCCGATCAGCAGCGCGGCGGCGATCTGCGTCTGCCCGAAGAATACCGCGAGATTTTCCATTAACGTTCTCCTTGGTTGATTGCGTCGACGGCGAACTCAGTGCGACTCGCTCGCCAGCGTGAGATAGACGATGGTCAGCATCATGAACACGAACGCCTGCAACGTGACGATCAGGATGTGGAAGATGCCCCACCCGAGCGAGAGCGCGACGTGCCCGAGGAAGGAGGCGGCGCTCCCGAGCGTCGGGCCGCTCCACGCCCCGGCGAGCAGCACGATGAGGATGAACAGCACCTCGCCCGCGAACATGTTGCCGAACAGCCGCAGCGCGAGCGATACCGGCTTCGCCACCTCCTCGATCACCCGCAGCACGAAATTCACGGGCGCAAGCGCGAGCTGCAGCAGGAGATTGTGCGAATGGAACGGCGCGGTGAAGACCTCGCGCGTGAAGCCGCCGAGGCCCTTGAACCGGAGATTGAAGACGATGATGAGCGCAAACACCGACAGCGACATCGCGAAGGTCGCGTTGGGGTCGGTGGTCGGCACCGCCTTGAAATATTTCACGCCGAACAGCTCCAGGAACATCGGGATGAAATCGACGGGGATGAGATCGATCGCGTTCATGGTGAAGATCCAGATGAACACGGTGATGGCGAGCGGCGTCACGAGCTCGCTCTTGCCGTGGAAGGTGTCCTTCACCTGGCGGTCCACCATGCCGACCACGATCTCGATGAACGCCTGGAGCTTCCCGGGCACGCCGGCGGTGGCGCGGCGCCCGACGTAGTACATGAGGCCGAACACGATCGAGCCGACCAGGCCCGACATGATGAGGGTGTCGAGGTGCAGCGTCCAGAACGGGCCCTCGCCGATCCGGCCCGTCAGATTGACGAGATGGTGGGAGATGTACTCGTTGGCGGTGGGGGCGGCGCCGGCGGCCATCGGGGACTCGGTTTCCTGTCTTGTTACGCGAACAGCAGCGCCACCCAGTAGACGGCGAGCGTCGCGATGTAGGTCAACAGCAACGGCAAAGTAGAAACTTCCTCGTACAGCACGACAGCGGCCGCAAACAACCCGGCGGTGAAAGCGAGCTTGAGCGCTTCGGCGCGGTAGTGCGCTTTCACCTCCTCCCTCGGGTCCTCGGCGCCGGCCGCGAATGCCCTGCGCGCGTAGATCCAGGCCGTGGAAAACCCGATGCCGCCGCCGATCAGCGCCGAGTATGCGGCGTGGACGCTCTCACCGATGGAGAGCGCGAGCGCGGCCGCCACGAGCGTCACCGCGATCTGCGCGCCGATTATCCGGTTGACCGTTTTCATCGATCGCGACGCTCGTCAAACGGCAGCGCGCGGGGGCGGCGTTGCCCACCCAAAAAGGCTTGGATTTTATCATCTTTGTCCCCGCCGCTGTCAACGCAACGCGCGCGTTGCGGCGCTCACAGCTTCGCGAGCAGCGCCTCGAGCTGGTCGAGCGTGCGGTAGCTGATGACGAGCTTCCCGCTGCCCTTCTTCGAGCCCGGCCGGATCTTCACGGTCGTGCCGAGCCGCTGCGAAACCTCCTCTTCCAGGCGCGCCACGTCGCGGTCGGTCCCCACGCGCGCCCGCGCCGCGCCGCGCGTCGCGAACCGCGCAACGCGGTTCTCGACCTGGCGCACCGAGAGCTGGCGCGCTGCCGCCTCGCGCGCAAGCTCGATCTGCCGCAGCGCCGGCAACGCGAGCAGCGCGCGCGCGTGCCCCATGTCGAGCTTGCCGTCGCGCAGCAGCTCCTGCACCGGCGGCGCGAGCTCGAGCAGGCGCAGCGTGTTGGTGATGCTGACGCGCGAGCGGCCGAGCGCCTCCGCGGCTTCGGCGTGCGTCATGCCGAATTCCTCGATCAGGCGCTTCACGCCCGTGGCCTCCTCCAGCGGATTCAGGTTCTCGCGCTGGATGTTCTCGATCAACCCGATGGCGGCCGCATGCCGGTCCGGCACTTCGCGCACCAGCGCCGGCACGCTCGCCAGCCCGGCCATGCGCGCCGCGCGCCACCGGCGTTCCCCCGCCACGATCTCGTAGCGGCCGGCGCCGAGCGGCCGCGCCAGTATCGGCTGCATCACGCCCTGCACCTTGATCGATTCCGCGAGCTCGGCGAGCGCCTCCTGGTCCATGCGCGTGCGTGGCTGATAGCGCCCGGGCTGGAGCGCGTCGATGCCGACCGTGGTGAGCATCTCGCCGGCGGCAGGCTCGCCCCCCGTGCCGAGCAGCGCATCGAGTCCGCGACCCAGGCCCTTCATCTTCACCATGGCTGTCTCCTCATCCGCTAGGAGTATGTCGGACTTGCGTCCGACATACTCCTAGCGCAATACCACCAGCAATCCAAAACACCAGAAACATCGGTTCCACTAAGCTCCGGTCTCGAACCATGCCGAGCGGGGGTATTTGATTCGGTCCTGTTCCCAATCCTCACGGGGTTTTGCTCTCAGCAGCCTGTCGCGATCCCGCGTCCGGCAGGCTGCCGGCACGGTTCAACATCTCGCCCGCGAGCGCGAGATACGCCTGCGCGCCCTTCGACTGCTGGTCGAACTTGAGCGCGGGCACGCCAAAGCTGGGCGCCTCGGCGAGCCGGACGTTGCGCGGGATCACCGTGCGGTAGACCTTGTCGCCGAAATGCGCGAGCAGTTGCGCCGAGACCTGCTGCGCGAGCGTGTTGCGCGCGTCGTACATGGTGCGCAGCAACCCCTCGATTTCCAGCGCGGGGTTGAGGCGCGCGCGCACTTTCTTGATGGTCTGCACGAGGTCACTGAGCCCTTCGAGGGCGTAATACTCGCATTGCATCGGGATCAGCACCGCGTGCGCGGCGGTGAGCCCGTTCACCGTCAGCAGGTTCAGCGCGGGCGGGCAGTCGATCAGGACGAAATCGTAGTCCCCGGCGATCTCGGCGAGCGCTTCCTTCAAGCGCGTCTCGCGCCGCTCGAGCTCGACCATCTCCACCTCGGCGCCCGCAAGCTCGCGGTTGGCCGGAACGAGATCGTAGTCGCCGTTTTCCGAGCGCACCCGCACCTCCGCGATGCGCCGGGTGCCGAGCAGCACGTGATAGACCGTCGCCGCGAGCTTGCGCTTGTCCACCCCGCTGCCCATCGTGGCGTTGCCCTGCGGATCGAGATCGACGAGGAGCACGCGCCGGCGTGCCGCCGCGAGGCTTGCGGCGAGGTTGACCCCGGTGGTGGTCTTGCCGACGCCGCCCTTCTGGTTGGTGATCGCGAGGATGCGGGTGGTCATGTTACGCACGCTCGAGCAAGACGAGATGGCGCGCCCCGCGCACGCCGGGAACGTGCAGGGAAATCGCCTGCTTCAGCCGGTAGCCGGCCGGCAACTGCGCGAGTTCCTCGTGGGGATAGAGCCCCTTCATCGCGGCGAGCCGGCCGCCGGGCGCGACGAGCCGTCCGGCGAGCGCCGCCAGTTCGGCGAGGTCGGAGAAGGCGCGCGAGATGACGAGCTCGAAGCGGCGCGGCGTCGCCCACGCCTCGGCGCGTTCGCATACCACTTCCGCGTTGCCGAGCTCGAGCTCGATCACGGCCTGGCGCAGGAACGCGGCCTTCTTGTGGCTCGAGTCGAGCAGCGTCACCCGCGAGCGCGGCATCGCCAGCGCGAGCGGAATGCCGGGGAGACCCGCGCCGCTGCCGACGTCGAGGATCGCGGCCGCCGGGACATGTGGAACGACCGCGAGGCAATCGAGCAGGTGCTGGGCCACCATCCTCGAGGGCTCGCGCACCGCGGTCAGGTTGTAGACACGGTTCCATTTGGCGAGCAGCGCCAGGTAATCGAGCAGGCGCCGTTGCGTTTGCGGCGGCAGGCTGAGGCCGAGTTGGACGAGCCCTTGCGCGAGCTTTGGCGCAAGGCTCATGCCGTGCGTTTGGCCGCGCGCCCGGTTTCACCCGGGCCGGGGCGCGCGCCGGCAAAGCCGCGCTTCAAGTGCACGAGCAGCACCGAGATGGCGGCCGGCGTAATCCCCGAGATGCGCGCCGCCTGCCCCAACGTCTCGGGGCGATGGCGGTTCAGTTTCTGCTGCACTTCCACCGACAACCCGCGCACCCGCGTGTAATCCACGTCTGCCGGCAGCGCGGTGTTCTCGAAGTGCTCGTGGCGCGCGACCTCCTCGCGCTGGCGCTCGATGTAGCCGTGGTATTTGGCCTGGATCTCGAGCTGCTCGGCGACTTGCGGATCGTCCACCCCGGGACCGGCGCCCGGCAGCGTCATGAGAGCGGCGTAGCTGAGGTCGGGGCGACGCAGCAGCTCGGCGAGCGTGCAGTCGTGCTCCAGCGCCTGCCCCAGCACGCGCTCGGCGTCTGCCGCGGGCAGCAGCTTCGGATTCACCCACGTGCTCTTCAGGCGCTCTTCCTCGCGCGCCATCGCTTCGCGCTTGCGCGAGAACGCCTCCCAGCGCGCGTCCTCGACCACGCCCAGGCGACGACCGGTCTCGGTCAGCCGCAGATCGGCGTTGTCCTCGCGCAGGCTCAGCCGGTACTCCGCGCGACTGGTGAACATCCGGTACGGCTCGGACACGCCGCGCGTCACGAGGTCATCCACCAGCACGCCCAGGTAGGCTTCGCTGCGGCGCGGGCACCATGGCGCGCGCTCCTTCACGAAGAGCGCGGCGTTGATGCCCGCGAGAATGCCCTGCGCCGCGGCCTCTTCGTAGCCCGTGGTGCCGTTCACCTGGCCCGCGAAGAACAGGCCCGCGAACGCCTTCGTCTCGAGCGAGCTCTTCAGGCCCCGCGGGTCGAAGTAATCGTACTCGATGGCATAGCCTGCGCGCGTGATGCGCGCGCGCTCGAGTCCCTTGATCGAGCGCACGAGCTCGTGCTGCACGTCGAACGGGAGGCTCGTCGAGATGCCGTTGGGATAGTACTCGGTAACGGTCAGCCCCTCGGGCTCGAGGAAGATCTGGTGCGAGCTCTTGTCGGCGAAGCGCATCACCTTGTCCTCGATCGAGGGGCAATAGCGCGGCCCCACGCCCTCGATCACGCCGGTGTAGAGCGGCGAGCGGTCGAGTCCGCCGCGAATGATCTCGTGCGTGCGCGCGTTGGTATGCGTGATCCAGCACGGAACCTGCGGCGGGTGCTGCTCGCGCCGGCCGAGGAAGGAAAACACCGGTGTCGGCTCGTCACCCGGCTGCTCGGTCATCGCGGAAAAATCGATGCTGCGCCCGTCGAGCCGCGGCGGTGTGCCGGTTTTAAGCCTTCCCGCTGGCAGCTTCAATTCCCGCAGCCGCCGCGCGAGCGTGACCGACGGCGGATCTCCCGCGCGCCCGGCCTGACAGTGGCTCAACCCGACGTGGATCAGGCCGCCGAGGAACGTGCCCGTGGTGAGCACGACGGCGCGCGCGGCGAAGCGCACGCCGAGCTGCGTCACCACGCCGCTCACGCGGTCGCCCTCGAGCGCGAGGTCGTCCACCGCCTGCTGAAAGATGCTGAGCTTCGGCTGCCGCTCGAGCCGGCCGCGGATCGCCTGCTTGTAGAGCAGGCGATCGGCTTGTGCCCGGGTGGCCCGCACCGCCGGGCCCTTGCGCGCGTTGAGGATGCGGAACTGGATCCCGGCTTCGTCGGCCGCCGCCGCCATTACGCCGGCGAGCGCGTCGATCTCCTTGACGAGGTGACCCTTGCCGATGCCGCCGATCGAGGGATTGCAGGACATCTGCCCCAGCGTCTCCACACTATGGGTAAGCAACAGGGTCTCACAGCCCATGCGGGCGGCAGCCAGCGCGGCTTCGGTGCCAGCGTGCCCTCCGCCAACTACAATAACATCATAGTTTTCAATTGGTTGCATCGTGACAGCCCTTCCGGGCGCCCGTTGTATGATAACCCAAGATCCGGCGAAGGAAAAACTCGCTTGGCTGGCCGGGATCAAGTTCCACGTGGAACCTACGCTCACTATTCACGAGCGGGAGAACATCCTTCATGCTGCAATGCAACATGTAGGATGTTCCACGTGGAACCGGGCTATTTCCCGATGCAGAATCGAGAGAAGATTTCTGCCAACAGGTCGTCCGCGGTGAATTCGCCCGTGATCGCTCCCAAAGCCACCTGTGCCAAGCGCAACTCCTCGGCAAGCAACTCGGGTTGGCGGGCGACCTGAGCGGCGCGCTCCAGATGCCCTTGCGCAGCCGACAGCGCCTGCAAGTGCCGCTCGCGGGCCATGAAGAGCCCTTCCCCTTCGCCTTGCCAGCCTACGGCCTCGAGCAGCGCACGCCGCAGGAGCTCGATTCCTTCTCCGGTCTTGGCCGACAGCCAGACCACCGGGGTCCCATCGCGATGCTCGGCCGCCGGCGCGCGTGCAATGAGGTCGATCTTGTTCATCACCCGTATGCACGGCAACGAGCCCGGAAGGCGCGTCAGGATGGCCTCGTCGCCCCCGGTCTCGCCGCCGCTCGCGTCGATGACGAGCAACACCAGATCAGCTCTTTCGATCGCTGCCCAGGTTCGCGCGATGCCGAGCTTCTCCACCGGATCGGTCGAGTCGCGCAATCCCGCTGTATCGATGATGTGCGCCGGCACGCCGCTCACGTTGATGCTTTGCCGGATCGCATCCCGAGTCGTCCCGGGAATTTCGGTGACGATGGCAAGGTCCTCCCCCGCCAGCCGGTTGAGCAAGCTCGACTTGCCCACATTGGGTCGCCCGGCAAGAACGACATGCATGCCTTCGCGCAGGAGGCTGCCCTGCTGTGACGCCTGTTGGACTTTCGCAAGCTCTGTGCGGATAGCGGTGAGGCGCTCTTCCGCATCAGGGCGTTGCAGGAATTCGATGTCCTCCTCGGGGAAGTCGAGTGTCGCCTCCGCGAGCGCACGCAGCTCGATCAATGAGCGCGTCAACCCCTCGATGCGCTCGGAGAACGCGCCCTGCAGCGAGCGCAGGGCGCACTGCGCGGCCCGCGCGGTGCTGGCGTCGATCAGGTCTGCGACGGCCTCCGCCTGCGCGAGGTCAAGTTTGTCGTTGAGGTAGGCGCGTCGGGTGAATTCCCCGGGCTCGGCCAGGCGCGCCCCCAATTCAAGGCAGCGCCTGAGCAGCAGTTGCAGCACCACGGGACCCCCGTGGCCTTGTAACTCGAGCACATCCTCGCCGGTGTAGGAATGCGGCGCCGCGAAAAAGAGCGCGATACCGCGGTCGATCACATCGCCCTCTGCGCCGAGGAAATCGGCTAGGATGGCGCGTCGCGGCGTGAGGCGCCGATTGACGATGCGCTCACAAAAATCCGCGAGGCGCGCGCCCGAGATCCGAACGATGCCGATTCCCGCGCGCCCGGGCGCGGTGGCGACCGCGGCGATGATATCGTTTCGGCTCATGGTGCCATCGCGCCGATGCACTTCGCAGCCGGCGCGGTTTGCATGCCGCGGTCAGCTCTTGCGCGGTGGTCCCCCGCCGCCGCGCTCCATGACCCGCGTGATCTGCCATTGCTGAGCGATCGAGAGCACGTTGTTGACCAGCCAGTAGAGGACGAGCCCAGCCGGGAAGAAAAAGAAGAACACGCTGAAGACGACCGGCATGATCTTCATCATCTTCGCCTGCACCGGGTCCGGCGGCTCCGGGTTGAGCCAGGTTTGGACGATCATCGTCAGGCCCATCAGCACCGGCAAGATGAACCAAGGGTCAGGCGCCGCGAGGTCGTCTATCCACAGCATGAAGGGCGCGTGCCGGAGTTCCACGCTCGCCAGGAGAACCCAGTAAAGAGCAATAAAAACAGGTATTTGCACGACGATCGGCATACAGCCGCCGAGCGGATTGATTTTCTCCGTCTTGTAGAGCTCCATCATCGCTTGCTGCAGGCGCTGGCGATTGTCGCCGTACTGCTCTTTCAACTTCTGCAGCTTCGGCGCGAGCACCCGCATCTTGGCCATCGAGCGGTAGCTCGCCGCCGACAAAGGATAGAAGAGCAGCTTGATAATCACGGTGAGCACGATGATCGCCACACCCCAGTTGCCGACCCACTGGTTGAGCCAGGCGAGCACCCAGAACAGCGGCACCGCGATCACTGTGAGCCAGCCGTAGTCGACCGTGAGGTCGAGCCCCGGTGCGATCTTGTCGAGTTTTTCCTGCTCCTGCGGCCCGGCGTAGAGCGGCACCGTGATGCTCGCCGTACCGCCGGCGACGAGCGCGCCTACCGGGACGATCGCGCCGGCGGCGTAAAGGCCCTGGTCAAGCCGCCGCGTGTAGAACTCGCGCGGGCCGCCATTGCGCGGCAGCCACGCGCTGAGGAAGTAATGCTGCAGCATGGCGATCCAGCCATCGTTGCTGTTCTTCGGGTACGGCGCCTTGCCCTTGTCGATGTCGCCAAAGTCGACCTTCTGGAATTTCGCCTTGTCGGTATAGACCGCCACACCGGTATACGTTGGCAACATGGCCGAATCGCCCGCTGGCGGCTTGCCGTCACGCACGATCTGGAAATAGGCGTAGGGCTGGATCGCGCTGGCACCCTTGTTGGCGAGCTCGAAACCCACATCGACGAGATAGCTGCCGCGCTGGAAGCGGTAGATTTTCGTCACGTGCACGCCGTCCGCGGGGGAAGCCGTGAGCCGCACTTCGAGCCGATCCTCGCCCTCGGCCAATTGATAGCTCTCCCCTGCCGCGGCAAACAGCGTCCGGTGATTGGGCAGACCTGCGCCGATCAGCCCCGATTGCGCGACGTAGGTGCGCTCCGGAGTATGTTCGAACAGCACGAAATCCTTGTTCTTGTCGAGCGTGTCGCGGTGCTTCTTGAACTGCAGCCGGCGAAGATCACCGCCGTAGGTGCTGAGATGCGCGATCAGGACATCCGTCTCGACGCGGACCAGCGCGCCGGGCTCGCCCGGGCGCTCGACCTGTTGCGGCACGCCCCCCTGGGTCGCGAGCAACTGCTCGCCCGGGACCGGCAGTTGGGCGCCCGGGACCCGGGCCTTGTCGCCCTTGGCGGCTTCCCCGGCCTTTTCGCTCGCAGCAGGGGCCGCCGGCGCGGGCTGCTGCTCGCGCTGCCAGGCGTCGAGCAGCAGGAACACCGAGAAAGAAAAAACGAAAAAAAGGATCAGCCGTTGCGAGTCCATAATACTGTCTCTCCGGCGCTAGGCGCCGGTCCGACTGTCGCGCGCGGGGTGCTGGGCCGCGAGTTCGGCCAGCAGCCTGGCCATCTCGGAGCGCGCCGCCGCCGCCCTCCCGCCGGGCGGACACCGGCGCAGCTGCACCACGATGTCGACGCCTCCCAGGCGGGCGCGCACCGCCCGAAACGCTTCCCGCACCAGCCGCCTCGCCCGGTTGCGGTCGACCGCGCGCGGCGCGACCTTCCTGCTGGCGATGATTCCGAGGCGTGCTTGGGCGAGCCCGTTCGGCTTCACAAAGAGAATGAAATGACGGCGCGCTCCGGCTGCGCCTGCGGCCAGGGCCGCCGCGAATTGCTCGCGGGACTGCAGCCTCGCCGCCCGCGGCAGCGTCGCTGCGACCGGGCTCGCGCTCAGACGGTGAGCCGCGCGCGGCCTTTCGCGCGGCGCGCGCGCACCACCGCGCGCCCCGCGCGCGTGCGCTTGCGCGCGCGAAACCCGTGGGTGCGTTTGCGGCGCGTCACCGATGGCTGATAAGTGCGTTTCATCCGCCCGCTCGCGCAGTCGAAAAGGGCGCTATTACAACCTCTAAGCCACGCCGTGTCAACCGCGTCACGGCCACGCAAAGCGTCGCGCCACGGTCCCCGACCTGTGGATAACTGCACCCAAACAGGATAAAATTCGGGTTTGAAAAAAAGCATCACCCGCCGGGCCCGAACTCCAACCCCAACGCGACGCCGATGAACAGCTTCTGGCGCTTCTGTCTGGCGCATTTCGAGAAGGAACTTCCACCCCAGCAGTTCAGAACCTGGATCAAACCGCTCCGCGTCCGCGCCGAGGGAAACGCGCTCACGTTGGTGGCCCCCAACCGCTTCGTGCAGCAATGGATCCGCGACCGCTTCCTCGCGCGCATCGAGCACCTCGCGCAGGAGCAGCTCAAGCGGCCGGTCGAGGTGCGGCTCGTCCTGACTGAAAAGGAGCATCCTCCGCCGCAAGCCGTGCAGGTGGCGCAGGCGACGGCGGGCAGCGGCGCCAAACCGAGCAGCCGCGAGGTCTCCCGCCTTAATCCGGCGTTCACGTTCGAGACCTTCGTCACCGGCAAAGCCAACGAGCTCGCGCGGGCGGCGGCGATACAGGTCGCGGAACGGCCGGGCACTGCCTACAACCCGCTGTTCATCTACGGCGGCGTGGGCCTCGGGAAGACACACTTGATCCAGGCGATCGGCAACCATCTTCGCGCGCACGCGCCGGAGAGCAAGATTCGCTACATCCATGCCGAGCAGTATGTCTCGGACGTGGTGCGCGCCTACCAGCACAAGGCGTTCGACGATTTCAAGCGCTACTACCATTCGCTCGATCTGCTGCTGATCGACGATATCCAGTTCTTCAGCGGCAAGAGCCGCACCCAGGAGGAGTTCTTCTACGCGTTCAATGCGCTGATCGAGGCCCACAAGCAAGTGGTCATCACCTGCGACACGTACCCGAAGGAGATCGCCGGCATCGAGAACCGGCTGATCTCGCGCTTCGGCTGGGGCCTCACGGTCGCCGTGGAGCCTCCGGAGCTCGAAATGCGGGTTGCAATCCTGCTCAAGAAGGCCGAGGCTGACGGGGTAAAGCTCGACGAGGCGGTGGCTTTCTTCGTGGCCAAGCACATCCAGTCGAACGTGCGCGAGCTCGAGGGAGGCTTGAAGCGAGTGCTCGCCTACGCCCGGTTCACCGGCCAGCCGCTCTCGGTCGACGTATGCCGGGACGCGCTGCGCGATCTGCTCGCGATCCAGCATCGCCAGGTGTCCATCGAGAACATCCAGAAGACCGTGGCCGACTACTACAAGATCAAGGTATCCGAGATGTACTCGAAGAAGCGCAGCCGCAACGTCGCGCGCCCGCGCCAGATGGCGATGGCCCTTGCCAAGGAGCTCACCCAGTTGAGCCTTCCCGACATCGGCGAGGCTTTTGGCGGCCGCGATCACACGACGGTGCTGCACGCCTGCCGCAAGATCGCGCTGCTCAAATCGACCAACAGCGAGCTCACGCGCGACTTCAACTCGCTGCTGAAGGTATTACGGAGCTGACGATCCCTGTGCGATTTGTGGATAACCGGCAGCGAACCCAGCGACGGGATCTTTATCCACAAATCGCCCACACCTCATCTACCGGCATCGCCACGACGGGCGAGCGCGACCAGGCATTGACGGAACAGCGTTTTCCCGTATACCCACAGAATGCGGCCGACGTTACTAGTCCTATTACGGAAAGAAGTAGTTAAACCATGAAACTCGTTCAGCTGGAGCGCGACGCGTTGCTGAAACCCTTGCAGGCGGTCACCGGCATCGTCGAGAAGCGCCACACGTTGCCGATCCTCTCGAACGTGCTCGTCGAGCGCAAGCAGGGACAATTGCATCTCGTTGCGACCGATCTCGAGATCCAGGTCGCGACCAGCGCGGAGGTCGCGGCGGGCGGTGAGGACGTGAGCCTCACGGTATCTGCGCGCAAGCTCCTGGACATCTTGCGCGCGCTCCCGGAGGGGATGGAAACGGTGCTCGATCTCCAGAACAGCCGGCTGCAGGTGCGTTCGGGCAAGAGCCGCTTCAACCTGCAGACCCTGCCGGCCGCGGATTTTCCGGTGCTGGCGGACCCGGGCCCGGCACAGGCGAAGGTATCGATGCCGCAGCAAGCATTGCGCGAGCTGCTGCTGCTCGTGCAGTATTCCATGGCGCAGCAGGACATCCGCTACTACCTCAACGGGCTCCTCCTCGTGCTCGACGGCGGCGAGGTGAGGGTCGTCGCTACCGACGGCCACCGCCTGAGCTATGCGGCGAGGCCGCTCGGGGGGCGGCAGGAGAAGCGCGAGGTGATCCTGCCGCGCAAGGCGGTGCTGGAGCTCGGCAAGCTCCTCGGCGAGGGCGACGAGCCGGTGGCGATCGAGCTCTATGCGAACCAGGTACGCTTCACCTTCGGCCGCGTCGTGTTGAGCACGAAGGTGATCGACGGCAAATTCCCGGATTACACCCGGGTGATTCCGACCAATTACAAAAAGAGCTTTTTAATCAATCGCTTGCTTCTTCTGCACTCGTTGCAGCGCGCCGCGATATTGTCCAACGAGAAATTCCGAGGCGTGCGCTGGATGATGACGGGCAACAGCCTGAGGATCTCATGCAGCAACAACGAGCAGGAGGAGGCGCAGGAGGAGCTGGAGATCGCCTACAGCGGAGAGCCATTGGACATCGGCTTCAACATCACCTACCTCCTCGATGTGTTGAACAACGTGCAGAGCGAGAATGTCGAATGCGCATTCGGTGATGCGAACAGCAGCATGCTGATGATGGTGCCGGACAACCGCGAATTCCGCTACGTGGTAATGCCGATGCGCATCTAGAGGGAAGACGTGAGCATTCAACCAAGACCGAGAGAGCCGCAGCCGGCCGACGACTACGATGCGAGCAGCATCAAGGTCCTGAAGGGCCTCGAGGCCGTGCGCAAGCGGCCCGGCATGTACATCGGCGACACGAGCGACGGCACGGGGCTGCACCACATGGCGTTCGAGGTGGTGGACAACGCCGTGGACGAGGCGCTGGCGGGCTACTGCAACGAGATCACGATCACGATCCACCCTGACAACTCGGTGAGCGTGGTCGACAACGGCCGGGGCATTCCCACCGAGGTGCATCCGGAGGACGAGCAGAAGCGTTCGAGCGCCGAAGTCGTCATGACGGAGCTGCACGCCGGGGGCAAATTCGACAACAACTCCTACAAGATCGCCGGCGGGCTGCACGGAGTGGGGGTATCGGTCGTCAACGCGCTCTCGGAGTGGCTGCGGCTCTCGATCCGCCGCGACGGCAAGCTGCACCAGATGGAGTTCCGCATGGGCGAAGCGGTGGCGCCCCTCAAGGTGGTGGGCAAGACCGAGCGCCGCGGCACCGAGGTGCACTTCCTGCCGGCGAAGGAGGTCTTCGGCAACATCGAGTATCACTACGAGATCCTCGCCAAGCGCCTGCGCGAGCTCGCTTTCCTCAACAGCGGGGTGAGGATCATGCTAATCGACCAGCGCACGGGGAAGGAAGAGAAATTCTCCTTCACCGGGGGCGTGAAGGGCTTCGTCGAATACATCAACCGCAGCAAGAACGTGCTCCACCCCAACATCTTCTACGCGCTCGGCGAGAAGGACGGCATGACGGTCGAGGTGGCGATGCAATGGAACGATTCCTATCAGGAATCGGTTCAGTGCTTCACCAACAACATCCCGCAGCGCGACGGCGGCACGCACTTGACCGGGCTGCGCGCGGCGCTGACCCGCACGTTGAACCAGTACATCGAGACGAACAAGCTCGCCGAGAAGGCCAAGGTCGAGACGACCGGCGACGACATGAAGGAAGGGCTCACGGCGGTGCTCTCGGTGAAGGTGCGCGAACCCAAGTTCTCCTCGCAGACCAAGGACAAGCTGGTTTCCTCGGAGGTGCGCCCCGTGGTGGAGGAGATCGTGGGGCAGAAGTTGACCGAGTTCCTGCTCGAGAAGCCGGCCGATGCGCGCGTGATCTGCGCGAAGATCGTGGAAGCCGCGCGCGCGCGCGAGGCGGCGCGCAAGGCGCGGGAGCTCACGCGCCGCAAGGGCGTGCTCGACTCCTTCGGGCTGTCGGGCAAGCTCGCGGACTGCCAGGAGCGCGATCCGAAGCTCTCGGAACTCTACATCGTCGAGGGCGACTCGGCCGGCGGCTCGGCCAAGCAGGGCCGGGACCGCAAGTTCCAGGCGATCCTTCCGTTGAAGGGCAAGATCCTGAACGTCGAGAAAGCGCGGCTCGACAAGCTGCTCTCCTCGCAGGAAATCACGACGTTGATCAGCGTGCTCGGCACCGGGATCGGCAAGGAGGAGTACGCGCCGGAGAAGCTGCGCTACCACCGCATCATCATCATGACGGACGCCGACGTCGATGGCTCGCACATCCGCACGCTGCTGCTCACGTTCTTCTACCGGCAGATGCCCGAGTTGATCGAGCGCGGGCACATCTACATCGCCCAGCCCCCGCTCTACAAGGTGAAACACGGCAAGCAGGAGCGCTATCTCAAGGACGAGCACGAGCTCAAGCAGTTCCTGCTGAAGCTCGCGCTCTCGGAGGCCGAGCTCTACACCTCGGCGAAGGCGCAGCCGCTGAAGAAGGAGGCGCTCGAGCAGGTGGCGAAGGAGTATCTCCTCGCCGAGGCGGTGATCGAGCGGGTGAGCCGCCTCGTCGACGAGGACGTGCTGCACGCGCTGCTGCGCCAGCCGGTTCCGCTCGATCTCGCGGAGGAGAAAGCGGCGCACAAGAGCGCCAAGGCGCTGGCGGCGCTCCTCGTCCCCCAGGGCATCCGCGTCGAGGCGAAGTTCGACGACAGGAGCGAGCGCTACGTGCTCGCGGCAAGCCGCCTCCAGCACGGGATCCTGCGCCACTGTTGTATCGACGCAGACTTCGTCCAGAGCGGGGACTACGCGCAGATCAAGCGCACGGCGCAGGTGCTGCAGGGGCTGCTCGGCGAAGGGGCGTATGTGAAGCGCGGCGAGCAGCGGCACCCGGTCGCCGATTTCCGGGAAGCGATCGACTGGCTGCTCGGGGAAGTGCAGCGCGGGGTGAGCACCCAGCGCTACAAGGGCCTGGGCGAGATGAACCCCGAGCAGCTCTGGGAGACCACCATGGATCCCAGGACGCGGCGGTTGCTCAAGACCCAGATCGAGGACGCGATCATGGCCGAAGAGATCTTCTCGACGCTGATGGGCGACCAGGTCGAGCCGCGGCGCAACTTCATCGAGGCGAACGCCCTCGGCGTGCGCAATCTCGACATCTGAGAAACGCGGCCGAGTTCCGCGTTTCCTCAACGGGAGTCCTTACAGAAGCGCTCTGGTCGGCACCGCGACCGGCGTGGGCGGCCGCCGCTTCGCAGGCTGGTTTTTCCCCTTTGCTGTCGATTTGCCCGAGCTTTCCGTTCAGGATTTTGGCGGCCTGACGGTCGCCAAAATCCTAGGCGCCCTTGCGCCTGCCCTTCGGCGAGGACTTGGCGGCCCCGGCGCTCGGCCTGGCGCGCTTGGCGGCCGCGGGCGCAGCCCCGGCGCGTTGCCGTGGCGTGGCGCCGGGCGCCGGAGCGGCCTCAGTCACCGGCCGGGCGCCCGGCGCGCGTTGCTCGAACTCGAAGCCGACCTTGCCCCCGGGCGTCTTCACCAGATAGGCCTTGAACGGCCGGCCTTTCCGCGAGATGAACCGGGGCAGGAGATCGGTGCGGCCGCTCGCGAGCAGTTTCTGCATCTGCTCGCGCTCGATCGGCTGCTGCAGGATCATCTTGCCGGAACGGAAGTCGCAGCTGCGCTCGGGACCGACGGCCTTCTCGCACACGTAAGCGGCGCCGTGCTCGAACACGCGCGCGCCGCATTTCGGACACGCGCCGACGCTTTCCTGGCCGCTGAAGTCCGGCGCGCCGGCAGCCTCGTCCTCCGGCCTCGCGTGGCCGAAGTCGAACTCGATGCGGAAATCATCGGTGAGACGGATGCCGGCGGAAAAGGGCTTGCCCGTGCGGCTGCGGAAACCGGGGAGCGGCCCGATGAAACGCCGGGCGACGAGCTCGGCCACCTCCTCGGGCGTCCATTCCCGGCCCGAGAGGACGGCCCACAGCGAGAAATCGCAGCTCTGGCACTGGAATTTCCGGTAGTTTTCCTGGACCACGCCCCCGCACTTGGGACAGGGAGCGCCCACGGTGGCATAGGCTTCCTCGGGAATGTCGCCGGTCCGGATGCGCGCCACGAGGTCCCGGGTCACCTGCTCGATGTGATCCATGAAGACATCGCGTTTGAGCTTCCCCGTCTCCATCAGCTTGAGCTTGTATTCCCAGTCCCCGGTCAGCTCGGGAGAGGTGATCTCGCCGGCCCCGAAGTGGTGAAGCGCCAGCAGCAGCCGGAACGCCTTCCACGTCGGTCTCAGCTCCTTCCCTTCCCGCTGGACGTATTTCTCTTCGATCAGGCCCTCGATGATCGCGGCCCGCGTCGCGGGCGTGCCGAGCCCCTTGGCTTCCATCGCGGCGCGCAGCTCGTCGTCCTCGACCAGCTTGCCCGCGCCCTCCATGGCGGAGAGCAGCGTGGCTTCGGTATAGCGCGCCGGCGGCTTGGTCTGATTGGCGATGGGGCTCACTTCGAGCACATCGACCTTCTCTCCGGCCGAGACGGCCGGCAGGCCTTGGCTCTCTTCGCGCGCCGCGCGGCCGTATACCGCGAGCCAGCCCGGGTGCTGCAGGATGCGGCCTTCCGTTTTGAAGGGGTGCGCGCCGACCTGGGTGATGCGCGTCGTCTGCAGATACTCGGCGGCCGGGTGGAATACGGCGAGGAAGCGGCGCACGACGAGATCGTAGAGCTTGTGCTCCGCCTCGTTGAGATGCCCCGGCGGCTGCAGCGTCGGGATGATCGCGAAGTGATCGCTCACCTTTGAGTTATCGAAGACGCGCCGGTTGGGCCTGACCCAGCCGTTCTTCAGCACGTTTTTGGCAAACGGCGCGTAGTGTCGCAGGTCGCTCAACATGTCCAGCGCCTTCTTGACGGTCCCGAGGTAATCCTCCGGCAGCGCGCGGGAGTCGGTCCGCGGGTAGGTGAGGACCTTGTGCTTCTCATAGAGCGCCTGCGCCAGCCCGAGAGTGGCCTTGGCCGAGAAGCCGAAGCGACCGTTGGCCTCGCGTTGCAGGCTGGTGAGGTCGAACAACAGGGGCGAGAGCTGCGTGGCGGGTTTGGTTTCCTCGCTGACGACCCCGACCTTGCCTTGGCATGCGGCAGCGATCGATTCGGCCTCGCCGGCGCGCCAGAGCCGCTCGGCCCGGCGTTCCGTATCGTCGTCCTTCTTGAAGCCGGGGTCGAACCAGCGGCCGGCGTACTCGCCCGCCTTCGCCTGGAAGCGCGCGTGCACTTCCCAGTAGTCGCGGGGCTTGAAGGCGCGGATCTTCTCCTCGCGCTCGACCAGGATGGCGAGGGTCGGAGTTTGCACGCGTCCGACCGTGGTGAGATGGAACCCCCCTTCCTTCGAGTTGAAGGCCGTCATCGCGCGTGTGCCGTTGATGCCGACCAGCCAATCGGCCTCGGAGCGGCACCTGGCCGCGTCGGCGAGGTGCAGCAACTCGCGGTCCGGCCGCAAGCGCTCGAAGCCCTCGCGGATCGCGGCCGGGGTCATCGACTGAAGCCACAGCCGCTCGATCGGCTTCTTCGCGCGCGCGTACTGCGCGATGTAGCGGAAGATGAGTTCGCCTTCGCGGCCCGCGTCGCAGGCATTGATGAGCCCCGTCACGTCCTTGCGCCTGATCAGGCGCAGCAACAGGTTCAGGCGGGGCGCGTTCCTTTCGAGCGGCGCGAGTTCGAAGTGCGGCGGGATCACGGGCAGGTGCGCGAACGACCACTTTCCGCGCTTGACGTCGTGCGGCTCCGGCACGGCGAGCTCGAGCAGGTGGCCCACGGCGGAGGAGAGCACGTAGCGCTCGCTCTCGTAGTAATCACCGTGGCGCGTGAAGCCGCCGAGCGCGCGCGCGATGTCGGCGGCGACCGAAGGTTTCTCCGCGATGATCAGCCGTTTTCCCATGAACGCGACGCAACCATGCGCGCGGCAAAAAGAGCGCCAGATGATAAGTACAAAAACGGGCGCAGGCAAGCGCGCGGCGGCGCGGCGCGGGAAGGCGCGACGAAATCACGGCAGGGTTACGCGCACGATCAGCGGTGCACGCGTTGCACGCGCCCGCCCGGTAGCGAGGCGACCACACCCTCGAGTTCGAGTTGCGTGATGAGCGCGGCGACCTCGGCGGCGGCGAGGCCGCTGCGCGTTGCGAGCGTGTCGCGATCGCAAGGATCATCCCCCAATGCGGCGAGGAGCCGTTGCGCGCGGACGCCGCTCGCGGCCGCGGGCTCGCTCCGCGGCGATGGCGGCGGGAGCGGCAATCGCAGCTCTTCGAGAATGTCTTGCGCGCTTTCGACGAGCTTCGCGCCCTGCTTGATCAGCGCGTGGCAGCCTTTCGAAAGCGGCGAGTGGATCGAGCCCGGGATCGCGAAGACTTCCCTCCCCTGTTCGGCTGCCTGGCGCGCGGTGATCAAGGAACCGCTCTCCGCGGCCGCTTCCACCACCAGACAGCCCAATGCGAGGCCGCTGATCAGGCGGTTGCGCCGCGGGAAGTTGGCGGCGAGCGCGCGCGTGCCGAGGGCGAACTCCGAGAGCAGGGCGCCGCGCGCGGCGAGCTCGTGCGCGAGCGCGCGATTGCGCGCGGGGTAAACGAGATCGGCGCCGGTGCCGAGCACGGCGACGCTGCTCGCCCCGCCGGCGAGCCCGCCGCGGTGCGCGGCGGCGTCGATGCCGAGCGCGAGGCCGCTCACGATGGTGAGTCCCGCGTCGCTCAGGGTTCTCGCGAAGGCCTCGGCGTTCGCCACGCCCTGGGCGGTGGCGTTGCGGCTGCCGACGATCGCGAGCGCCGGTCGCCGGAGAAGGTCGAGGCGTCCCTTGACGTAGAGGAGTGGCGGCGCATCGGGGACCTGCAGCAAGGCTTGCGGATAATGCGCGTCCCCGAGCGTGACAACGTGGTTAGCCGGGTCGGTGAGCCAGGCGCTGGCGCGGGCCAGTGCATCATCGGCTCCGCCCCGCTTGATCTGCGCGGCGACCGCACCGGGCACATGGCGCGCAAGCGCGGCGGGGCTCGCCGCGAGCACCGCCTGCGGGTCACCGAACTCGAGCAGCAGCCGACGCAGGCCTTCGCCACCGAGGCCCGGCGTGAAGGTGAGCCTGAGCCATGCTGCGAGCTCCTGGTCGAGCGCCATGGCGGCCGGGCGGCAGCGCCGCGCACGGGCCTATCGTGCGCGAGGCGCGGTCGGTGCCGCGCCTTCAGGGATTGGCAACGACGTCGTTGAGCGCCACCGGGCGCGAGGCCTGCATGACGAGAGCGTAGGCGGCCCGGTCGAAGGTGCGGAAAATCATGATCAGTCCGTAACGCTCGTCCGGCAGCTTGGCGATGTCGGCGTCGCTGATCGGTTGCCCGGGCGTATAGACGTCGGCATCGCGCGGCGTGATCTGCTCGGCGTAATAGGTCCGCGGCTCGTCGCTGCCGCTGAATCCCTGGCGCCCGTAGATCGGCGAGGTGCGCAGCTCATAGCGGGCGGCCCTCTGGCTGCGGTAGATCGCCAGCACATGCCCGACTTCGAGGCCGTCGCGACTGCCCCTGGACAAGGCGACGATGCCGGCCGGGCCGGTTTCGCCCAACGTCGCGTAGGTCGAAACAATGCGTCCGCGCACCGCTTTCTGCGGCGCGCGCGGCACATAGGAGAACGTGGGGCGCTCCTTCGACGCGGGCATCAGGCGGTCGCCGACGTAGATCTCGCGCACCGATTTGGTGATCTCGATCGTGGATAGCTCGCCGAACTGGAGCACCCGTGCTTCGCCGAGGTATAGCGCCTCGTAGCCCAGCGTTTCCTGCGTGTCGGGGTCGACCAACGCGTCGCCCCTGCGGAAAAGTTGCCACACGTCGCCCTTGTCCCTGGCGATTCCCTCGGCGTAAGCGACGTTGCCGGCGCCGATCGCGACGCGGTTCTCCTCAGTGGCGCGGATAACCGCAGTGTCGTCGAGCTCGTTTTGCGCGACGACCAGGGGCTTCGAAAGGAACGCGTCGATCGCCGAGGGCGCGATGGTGGGCACCGCCTTCTCCACGAGCGGCTCGATGCGCACCTTCGGTGACAGCATGACGGCGGGCAGTCGCTCGAGGCGCAGCCGCGCTTCCTGCGCCGAGCGGTCGAGGACCAGCACGTTGCCCGGATAGATGCGGTGCGGGTTCTTGATCTCCTCCTGGTTCATCTTCCAGAGCTCGGGCCATTTCCACGGGTCCTTGAGGAAGCGTCCGGAGATGCCCCACAGGGTGTCCCCGGGAACCACGACGTAGCGCTCGGGCGCATCCTCCCTCAAGGCCGAAGCGTCGGCGGCGAGCGCCGTCCCAAGCGGAGTCAGCAACAAAATCAGGGATATAATTGCTTTATGCATGGAGCGCCCCCAATTTACCAGACTAAGAGGCGCAGCCCCATCGACGGAACTGCGCCCGAGATATTGCTTTAAATTCTGCATCTAGCTGATTAAATTCGCAAGCTTTTCCATGGCAATTTTGCACATTTTGCGCTATCCCGATCCGCGGCTGCACAAGGTCGCTGCGAAAGTGGAGCGGGTCGACGAGCAGATTCGCAAACTAATCAAGGACATGGCGCAGACCATGTACGCGGCTCCGGGTGTCGGGCTGGCCGCCACACAAGTGGACGTCCACAGGCGCGTCATCGTGATCGACGTCTCGGAGACACACGACCAACTCCAGGTGTTCGTCAATCCGGAGTTGGTCGCCGCGAGCGGCGAGGCCGACTGCGAAGAGGGTTGCCTCTCGGTGCCGGGAGTCTTCGAGAAGGTGCGGCGCGCCGAGCGCATCACGGTGCGCGCGCTCGGCGCCGACGGACGATCCTTCACGCTGGACGCCGAGGGGCTGCTCGCGGTGTGCATCCAGCACGAAATGGATCATCTCGAGGGCAAGGTGTTCGTCGAATACCTCTCGAGGCTGAAGCAACAGCGCATTCTCGCCAGGCTCAAGAAGCAGGGGCGGCGCGCGCCGCTGCCCGAGGCCCGGCGGCCCGTGCTCTGACAAGTCCGACAGGCTACCGGGAGGGCGAACGCGCACGCGGCGGGCGCTCGCCGCCCCGCGCGGCCGGGGATCGGCACGCCGCGAGAGGACTTGACGCCTGACATCCACAGCCGCAGCGCCCCGCCACGATGAAAATCGTCTTCGCCGGAACGCCGGAATTCGCGGCGAGCTCGTTACGGTCCTTGCTCGCTGCGGGCCACGAGGTGGCGCTCGTGCTGACCCGGCCCGACCGCCCGGCCGGGCGCGGCCTGAAGCCGCAGCCTTCCGCCGTCAAGCGGCTGGCACGGCAGCGTGGGTTGAGGCTGATGCAGCCGCCAACGCTCAAGGATGCGGAGGTCCTTCGCGCGGTTGCGGCGCTGGCGCCGGAGGCCGTCGTGGTCGCCGCCTACGGGCTCATCCTGCCGCAGCCGCTACTTCAGTTGCCGCCGCGCGGCTGCCTCAACGTGCACGCGTCGCTGCTGCCGCGCTGGCGCGGCGCGGCGCCGATCCAGCGCGCGCTGCTCGCTGGCGACGCGCTCACCGGCATCACCATCATGAAAATGAATGAAGGGCTCGATACCGGCCCGATCCTGTTGCAAGAGGCGATACCGATAAGCGCTGATGACACCGCCGGCACGTTGCACGACAAGCTCGCTCAGCTCGGGGCGGAATTGATCGTGCGCGTGCTCGCCTCCGCGCCCGCGCCGCTCGCCCAGGACGAGAGCGCGGCCACCTACGCCCCGCGCATCGGCAAGCACGAAGCCGAGATCGATTGGCGCAAGCCGGCGGTGGAGATCGAGCGCCAGGTGCGTGCGTTCAATCCCCTGCCCGGCGCTCAGACCGGCTTCGACGGGACGGCGCTCAAGATCTGGCGTGCGCGCGTCGAGCCCGGGGTTGCCGGCGAGCCGGGTACGGTTCTGGCGGTGGATGCGACGGGCATCGTGGCGGCCTGCGGACGCGAGGCGTTGCGCATCACCGAGCTGCAGCGCGCCGGCGGCAAGCGGCTGCCGGCGCAGGCTTTCCTCTGCGGCTGCAGGCTCGAGCCCGGCCTGCGCCTGGGAGTTTGTCGGGCCTAGCGCCGGCAAACTCCCAAGGCAAAACCGGCCGCGGAAAAAAACGAAGAAGATGAAAAGCCTGCGAATCGGACTCCCAAGTCCGACAGCCTGCTAGGAGCGGGCCGTGGTTGAGATCCAGCGCCTTGCGGCCGGCGTGGTCGGGCGCGTGCTCGCGGGACGCAGTCTCGACGCCGAGCTCGAGGCCCTGTGGCGCCGTCACGCGCTGCTCGCCGCGCGCGATCGCGGGGCGATCCAGGAGCTCGCCTACGGCACCCTGCGTTTCCTGGGACGGCTCGACGCCATGCTGGATGCCCTGCTCGACAAGCCGTTGCGTGACGCGCGCTTGCGCACGCTGCTGCTCGTCGCCCTCTATCAGCTCGAGCACCCGCGCGCCCCGGCCTACGCCGTCGTGGACCACGCCGTGCGCACCTGCGAGACGCTCGGGCTCGGCTCGGCGAAGGGTCTCGCCAACGCGGTGCTGCGCAACTTTTTGCGCAACCGCGCCGCGCTCGCCGCTCGCGTGCAGCGCTCGGAGACCGCCCGCTACTCGCACCCCCAGTGGTGGATCGACAAGCTCCGCGCGCAGTACCCGTCGCAGTATGCGGCGGTCCTGGCAGCGGACAATCTGCGCCCGCCTCTCGCGTTGCGCGTCAACCGTCGGCGCACCACCGCGGCGGACTATCTCGCGGTGCTGGCGCAGCACGGCATTGCGGGCGAAGCGCGCGGCGAGACCGCGGTGGTGCTCGGCGCGCCGCTGCCGGCCGAGCGCATTCCGGGGCTGGCCGAAGGACTGGTCTCGGTGCAGGACGTCGCGGCGCAGCTCGCCGCGCCGTTCCTTGACCTGCACGGCGGCCTGCGCGTGCTCGATGCGTGCGCGGCGCCCGGCGGCAAGACCACGCACCTGCTCGAGATCGCCGACGTGAACGTGGTCGCGCTCGACCACGACGCGCGGCGGCTCGAGCGGGTGCGCGCCAATCTCGCACGACTCGCGCTTTCGGCCGAGGTCGTCGCCGGCGACGCGTGCGCCCCGGAGCGCTGGTGGGACGGCAGGCCCTTCGATCGCATCCTCGCCGACGTGCCGTGCAGCGCTTCGGGCGTCGCGCGGCGCCATCCCGATGTCAAATGGCTGCGGCGCGCGACCGACATCGCGCAGTTCGTGGAGCTCCAGGGCCGCATGCTCGATGCGCTGTGGCAGTTGCTCGCCGGAGGTGGTAAATTGCTGTACGCCACCTGCTCGGTGTTCCGGGAGGAGAATTGCGAGCAGGTGGCGCGCTTTGTGGAGCGCCACCGCGACGCAACGCGCCTGAGGCTTCCCGCGGTCGACGACGATCCACAACTTCCCGCGGGCCAACTGCTTCCGGATCAATGGCATGACGGCTTCTTCTACGCGCTGTTGCAGAAGGCATAGCTGGCTTTCTGCACTGGCGGCGTTGTGGCTGCTCGTCGCCGCGCTGCCTGCGGCGCACGCCGAGGGCATCGAGGTGAGGAAGGCGGCGCTCGTTGCGGCCGAGGACGGCTATTTTCTCGAGGCCGATTTCGAGATCACGCTCACGCACACCCTGGAGGAAGCGCTCAACAAGGGCGTGCCGCTTTACTTCGCTCTCGAGTTCGAGCTGATCCGGCCGCGCTGGTACTGGTTCAACGAGAAGCTGGCGGACGCCCAGCAGCACTACCGTCTGTCCTTCAATGCGCTGACGCGCCAGTACCGCGTCGGCGTCGGCACGCTCTACCAGAACTTCGATTCGCTGCGCGAGGCGCTCGGGTTCCTCAGCCGGGTGCGGCTGCGCGAGATCGCCGAGCCGGGCGCCTTGAGCAAGGGCACCGCCTACACCGCGGCGGTGCGGCTGCGGCTCGACGCCTCCCAGCTGCCGCGGCCGTTCCAGATCAGCGCGGTGGGCTCGCGCGAGTGGAGCGTCGCCTCCGACTGGCACCGCTGGACGGTGTCGCCATGAATCCCGCCGCGCCGCAGGCCCGTCCCGCCGTCTCCGGCGCCGTCGTGCGCTACGTGCTGATCCTGTGCGTCGGGTTGGGCGCGATCGCATTGTTCCTGCTTCTCACCGCGAGCAGCGACCCCGGGTTGTTCGCCCGGCTCTATCCGTCGCTGCTCGCGCTGAACGGCGCGGTCGCGTTCACGCTGACCGCCCTCGTCATCTACCAGCTCGTCACGCTCCGGCGCAAGCTCAAGGCGGGCGTGTTCGGGTCCAAGCTCACGCTGCGGCTGGTGCTGCTGTTCGCGCTGATGGCGGTGCTGCCGGGCGCGCTGATCTACGGCATGTCGGTGCAATTCCTCGCGCGCTCGATCGAATCCTGGTTCGAGGTGCGCGTGGACAAGGCGCTCGAAGGCGGGATCAACCTCGGCCGCGGCATGCTCGACACGATGCTGAAGGACCTCGCGGCGAAGGCCGACGCGATGGCGCTCGCGCTCTCGACGCGGCCGCCCGCGGAACATTTGGCGGCGCTCAGCGCGCTGCGCGAGCAGGCCGGGGTGCAGGAGGCGACGCTCTTCAGCGAGGGCGGCAAGGTGCTCGCCTTCGCCGGCAACGAGCGCGTCGGGCTGATCCCGGAACTGCCGGGCGCCGCCGCGGTGCGGCAGCTGCGCGCGCAACGCGGCTACAGCACGATCGAATCCCTGCCGGACAAGGGGCTCTATCTGCGCGTGCTGGTGCCGGTATCCGTGTTGAGCCTCGCCGAGGAGCCGCGGGTGCTGCAGCTGGTGCAGGCGGTGCCGAAGCAGCTCGCGCAGGACGCCGAAGCGGTGCAGGCGGGATACCGCGAGTACCAGGAGCTCACGCTCTCGCGGAGGGGGTTGAAGCGCCTCTACGGCCTCACGCTCACGCTCACTTTGCTGCTCGCGCTGCTCTCCGCGCTCGCGCTCGCTTTCGTGCTCTCGGACCGGCTCTCGGCGCCGCTCGGGGTGCTGGTGGAAGGAACGCGGGCGGTGGCGAGCGGGGACTTCAGCCAGCGCGCGGCGGTCGCTTCGAGCGACGAGCTCGGCGTGCTCACCCAGTCGTTCAACAGCATGACCTTGCAGCTCGCCGAAGCGCGCGCGGAAGCCGAGCGCCACCAGACGGAGCTCGCGCGCGCGAAGGCCTACTTGGAGAGCCTGCTCGGGAACCTTTCGGCCGGCGTGCTCGCGTTCGACGAGGCGTTGCGGCTGCGGGGGGCCAACCGCAGCGCGGGCGCGATACTTGGCGCGGATTTCACGCCGCTCATCGGCGTCGGCCCGCAGCGCTGGACGGAGCACGCGCCCGAGCTGGCCGATCTAGGGCGCAAGATCGCGTCCGCCTTTGAACGCGCGGGCGGCGCGGAATGGGAGGAGCAGCTCGAGCGCGCCTCCGACGGCGCAACCCAGCTGCTGCTGCTGCGCGGCACGCGGCTGCCGCAAGGGGCGGAAGCCGGGTCCGTCGTCGTGTTCGACGACATCACGCACCTCGCGGAAGCGCAGCGCGCGGCGGCATGGGCCGAAGTGGCGCGGCGGCTCGCGCACGAGATCCGCAACCCGCTCACCCCGATCCAGCTCTCGGCGGAACGCTTGCAGCTGAAGCTCGCAGGCAAGCTCGCGGACGCGGACGCGGAGGTGCTCGCGCGCTCGACGCAGACTATCGTCAACCAGGTCTCCGCGCTGAAGGGCATGGTGGAGGCGTTCAGCCAGTACGCGCGCACGCCCGAGCCCTCGATGCTCGAGCTCGACTTGAACGCGCTGACGCGCGACGTGCTGACGCTCTACGAATCCTCGCTCGGGCCGGTGATCCGGCTGGAGCTCGCGCCGCAGCTGCCGCGGATCGTGGGCGACGCGGCGCAGCTGCGCCAGGTGATCCACAATCTCCTGCAGAACGCCCAGGACGCGCTCGCCGACACCGGCGAGCCGCGCGTTACCATCGCGAGCCGCCTGGTGGACGGCGCGGTGCAGCTCACGGTCACCGACAACGGTTGCGGCTTTCCCCCGAACGTGATGCAGCGGGCGTTCGAGCCGTACGTCACGACCAAGCCCAGGGGCACGGGCCTGGGGCTCACGATCGTGAAGAAGATCGTCGAGGAGCATCATGGCACGGTAGCGATCGCCAACGTTGCGCCGCGGGGCGCGCGGGTGACGATCCGGCTGCCGGCCGCGGCGGCGCCGGATGCCGTGCAGCGCTCGACGGCGCAAGCCAAGGTGTAAACTAGATCATCGTGCGGGCCATACGCAGGTTATGCAGCAAATCCTGGTCGTAGACGACGAAATCGGCATCCGCGAGCTGCTGTCCGAGATCCTGAGCGACGAGGGCTATCAGGTGCGGCTCGCGGAAAACGCGAGCGAGGCGCGCGCGCAGCGGACCCGGGCGCGCCCCGATCTGGTGCTGCTCGACATCTGGATGCCCGACACGGACGGCATCACGCTGCTCAAGGAGTGGGCGAGCGCGGGGCTGCTCACGATGCCCGTGGTCATGATGTCGGGGCACGGCACCATCGACACGGCGGTCGAGGCGACTCGCATCGGCGCCTACGATTTCCTCGAGAAGCCGATCGCGCTGCAGAAGCTGCTCGCGACCGTGGGGCGCGCATTGAAACACGGCGGCGAGCAGCCGCGGCCGCCGCTCTCGCTGGCGAGCCTCGGTCGCGGCCCGCTGATCGCCGAGCTCAAGCAGCGCCTGGAGCGCGTGGCGAACCTGCGCAGCCCGCTCCTGCTCGCGGGCGAGCCGGGCTGCGGCATCGAGCTTGCGGCGCGCTTCGTGCACCAGCGCAACACGCCTTGGGTGGCGCCCGAGAACCACAGCGCGCTCGCCGAGGCGCCGCTCGAGCTCCTCAACCAGGCGCGGGAGGGCACGCTGTTCCTGCACGAGGTGACGGATCTCTCGAGGCTCGAGCAAAAGGGGCTGCTGCTCGCCAGCTCCAAGCTCGACCGCTACAACGTGCGGCTCATTTGCGGCGCCTCGCGCGATCTCGCGGAGCTCACCGCGCACGGCCACTTCGACAGCCGGCTCTACGGGACGCTGTCGGCGACCACGCTGCGGGTGCCGAGCCTGCGCGAGCACCGCGAGGACGTGCCGGAGCTCGCGAACCTGGTGCTCTCGAGGATGGTGGAGGGCAAGGAGATCCCGCCGCGCCAATTGAGCACCGCGGCGTTGAACGCCCTGCGCAACTACGAGTGGCCGGGCAATCTGAAGCAGCTCGAGAGCGTGGTGCGCACGCTGGCGCTCACTTCGGCTGCGGACCCGATCTCGCTCGAGGACGTGAATCGCGCGCTGCCGCAGCCCGCGCCCGCGCTGCCGGTCGCGCTCGACCTGCCGCTGCGCGACGCGCGCGACGCCTTCGAGCGCGCCTACTTCGAGTACCACATCGCGCGCGAGGGCGGCAACATCAGCCGGGTGGCCGAGAGCGTGGGGCTCGAACGCACGCACCTCTACCGCAAGTTGAAGCAGCTCGGCATCCGCCTCGCCCGCAAGAACGACGAAGGGGAATAGAACCCGCTTCTGGCCGGATGGCGGCTGTCGCGGCGGTCAGGAGCGCCGCGACATGCCGGCTTTCACCGGCGCATGCCCGCGACCGGACGCGTCATCGCGGCGCGAGAGCAGGAATTCGCGGAAAGCGGCGGCCACCGGGGGCAGGCGCTTGTCCTTGCGGTGCACGATGTACCAAGCGCGCATCACGGGCATGCCGATGACATCGAGCACGACGAGGTGCCCGGTCTGGCGCTCGAGCTCGACCGTGTTGAGCGAGAGAAAGGCGATGCCCATCCCGGCCATCGCCGCCTGCTTGATGGTTTCGTCGCTGCTGATCTCCATCGTCGCGTTCACGCTCATGCCGTGGCCGCGGAAGACGCGTTCCATCAGCAAGCGCGTGCCGGAGCCCGGCTCGCGGATCAGGAAGTTTTCGCCCGCGAGGCGCCGCAGGGGGATGCGACGCGCGCGCGCGAGCGGGTGCCCGGGGGGCGCGATGATCGCGTGGGGGTTGCGGGCAAAGGGCTCGGCGACGATGTCGAGCCCCTCCGGGGGGTGCCCCATGATGGCGAGATCCGTTTCGTTGTCCATCAGGCGCTGCAGCAGCCCGGCGCGGTTGGCTACGGTGAGCTTCAGCTTCACGCCGGGATACGGCGCGCAGAAACGGGCGAGGTAGCGGGGCGCGAAGTACTTCGCCGTGCTGATGAGCGTGATGTCGAGCGTTCCCTGGTTGACGCCCTTCAACGCCGCGAGCGTCTGCGACGCCTCCTCGACCTGGCGCTGGATCGCGTGGGTCTGGCGGAACAGAACGCGACCCGCTTCGGTCAGATAAAGGCGTTTGCCCACCTGCTCGAACAGGGGCAGGCCGGCCTGCCCTTCGAGCTGCTTCACCTGCATCGAGACCGCCGGCTGGGTGAGGTGCAGCTCGCGCGCGGCGCGCGAGAAGCTCAGCTCGCGCGCGACCGCCTCGAAGACCTGGAGCTGACGCAAAGTGAAATGCACCGGGGCGCTGCCTCATTCATAAGTAAACTCTGATGGCTATCATAACAAATATTGATTTCCAATTATATTTAGCGGCCGCTATATTGCAGCGAGACGCCGTGTTCGTGGAGAGCCCAATGGACCAGTCGAAGCGCTACGCCAATCTGAACCTCAAGGAGCGGGACTTGATCGCCGCCGGCGGTCATGTGCTCTGCGCCTACGTCATGAAACCCAAGCCCGGCTACGAGCCGGTGCCCACGGCCGCACACTTCGCCGCCGAGTCCTCCACCGGCACCAACGTCGAGGTGTCGACGACCGACGATTTCACCCGCGGCGTGGACGCCCTGGTCTACGAGTGCTCGGCGACCGGCGGCGGCGATTACCTGGTCAAGATCGCCTATCCGATCGAGCTCTTCGACCGCAACATCACGGACGGACGCGCGATGCTCGCTTCGTTCCTGACCCTGACGGTCGGCAACAACCAGGGCATGGGCGACGTGGAATACGCCAAGATGCACGACTTCTACGTGCCGCCCAAGCTGCTGGCGCTGTTCGATGGCCCGGCGGTCAATATCGCCGAGCTGTGGCGGATCATGGGCCGGCCGGTCGCGGACGGCGGCTTGATCGTAGGCACGATCATCAAGCCCAAGCTCGGCCTGCGCCCCAGGCCGTTTGCCGAGGCGTGCCACCAGTTCTGGCTCGGGGGGGACTTCATCAAGAACGACGAGCCGCAGGGCAACCAGGTCTTTGCGCCGATGAAGCAGGTGATCCCGCTGGTGGCCGACGCCATGAAGCGGGCGCAGGACGAGACCGGTGAAGTGAAGCTCTTCTCGGCCAACATCACGGCCGATGACCCCTTCGAGATGATCGCCCGCGGCGAGTACATCCTGGAGACATTCGGCGAGAACGCGAGCCACGTCGCGTTCCTGGTGGACGGCTTCGTCGCCGGGGCGACGGCGGTCACCACCGCGCGGCGCTCCTTTCCGAACCAGTTCCTGCACTACCATCGCGCGGGCCATGGCGCGGTGACGAGCCCCCAGAGCCGGCGCGGCTACACCACGTTCGTGCACTGCAAGATGGCGCGCCTGCAGGGCGCGTCGGGCATCCATACCGGAACCATGGGATTCGGCAAGATGGAAGGCGACCCCGCCGACCGCGCCATCGCCTACATGCTCGAGCGCGATGCGGCGGACGGCCCGTACTACCACCAGGAGTGGCTCGGCATGAAGGCGACCACGGCGATCATCTCGGGCGGGATGAACGCGCTGCGGATGCCGGGATTTTTCGCGAACCTCGGCCACGCCAACGTGATCCAGACCGCCGGCGGCGGCGCCTTCGGCCACGTTGACGGGACGGTTGCCGGCGCGCGCAGCCTGCGCCTTGCCTACGAGGCGTGGAAGCACGGGATCGATCTCGTGGAGTACGCGCGGGAGCACCGCGAGCTTGCCGGCGCATTCGAGTCGTTCCCGTGGGACGCCGACCGGCTCTACCCCGGTTGGCGCCAGAAGCTCGCCCGGCGCGCGGCGTGACGAGCGACCCGGTCGGGGGACGAGCTCCTCTTATGGCCTCACAAAAAAATGTGAATGGGATTCCAGCCGGATGCCCGCTAGAGTGGCGGATTCAGTGGAGCATTTTGATTCGCGATTAGCCTGCGAGGCGGCCTGATGGAACGGCTGGAGGCCCTGATCTTCGACGTCGACGGAACCCTGGCGGACACCGAGGAGGCGCACCGCCAGGCGTTCAACGCCGCCTTCGTCGAGCTCGAGCTGGGATGGGACTGGCAGCCGGAGCTCTACGCGCGCCTGCTCAAGGTGTCGGGTGGCCAGGAGCGTGTCGCGTCCTACGTCGAGACGCTGCCGCTCGCGGAGGCCGGGAAACGGCGCCTGCGCGAGCTGGTCCCGATCATCCACCGCACCAAGACGCGCATCTACCAGGAGCTGGTGGAGAACTTCCGCCTGCCGCTTCGCACCGGGGTGGCGCGCCTGATCCGGGAAGCGCGCGAGGCGGGCTTGAAGCTCGCGATTGCCTCGACCACCACGCCCGCGAACGTCGACGCGCTGCTCGCGGCCGCGCTCGCGCCCGAATCGGCGCGCTGGTTCTCCGTGATCGCGTCGGGCGACGCGGTGCCGCGCAAGAAGCCGGAGCCGGATATTTACCTGAGCGTGCTGGAGAGGATGCGCCTGCCCGCCGGGCGCTGCGTCGCTTTCGAGGACTCGGAAAACGGCGTGCGCGCCGCGCGCGCGGCGCAGCTCTACACGGTCGCCACCCCGACGCGCTGGACCGCGGGCCAGGATTTCAGCCAGGCGCAGCTCGTGCTGGAAAGCCTCGGGGACCCCGACCGTCCGCTCGGGATCGAGAGCCAGCGGCGCGTCGGCGCGCCGATGCTCGGCGTCGCCCAGATCGACCGGCTGCACGGCCTAGGAGTTTGTCGGACTTGGGTCGGACAAACTCCTATGCAAAACCGCCTGCACGAAAACGCAAGGAAAACGCGGTGAAGACCTCATTTCGAGACTACTCGCGCGCCCCCTGGAGGCCAGAGGGGGTCGTTACCCTCGGCCCCGTTCCAAATCCGCAGGCGGTTTTGCTGTTAGCAGCCTGTCGGAGGCGTAAGCCCGACAGGCTGCTCGCCGTCGGCCGCGGCTTGCACGTGGTGCCTGCCTCGCAGGCGGGCGCAAAGGGAATCGAGCTCGCCGGGGGGTAAGACCATGTCCGTCCAGCATCCCATCATCGCAGTGACCGGCTCGTCCGGCGCGGGGACGAGCACGGTGCAGACCGCGTTCTCCCACATTTTCCGTCGCGAGAAGGTCAATGCGGCCTTCGTGGAAGGCGACAGCTTCCACCGCTACGACCGCGAGGAGATGAAGAAGGCCATCGCGGAATCCGAGCGCGGCGGGCGCCGCGCGATCAGCCACTTCGGGCCGGAGGCCAATCTCCTGGAGGACCTCGAGGCCCTGTTCCGCCAGTACGGCGAGACGGGCACTGGAAAGGTGCGCCGTTACCTGCACAACGAGCAGGAGGCCGCGCCCTACGGGCTGCCGCCCGGGACGTTCACCGCGTGGGAGTCGCTGCCCGAGGGCTCGGATCTGCTGTTCTACGAGGGCCTGCACGGGGGCATCGTCACGGACCGGGTGAACGTCGCGCGGCACGTGGATCTCCTGATCGGCGTCGTGCCGATCATCAATCTCGAGTGGATCCAGAAGATCCACCGCGACACCAGTCTGCGCGGCTACTCGCGCGAGGCGGTGCAGGACACCATCCTGCGGCGCATGCACGACTACGTGCACCACATCTGCCCGCAGTTCACCCAGACGCACATCAACTTCCAGCGCGTGCCGACGGTGGACACCTCGAACCCCTTCATCGCGCGCGACATCCCCTCGCTCGACGAATCGTTCGTGGTGATCCGCTTCCGCAACCCGGTGGGCGTCGATTTCCCGTATCTGCTGACGATGATCCACGATTCCTTCATGTCGCGCCCCAACAACATCGTCGTGCCGGGCGGCAAGATGGAGCTCGCCATGCAGCTCATCCTGACACCGATGATCTGGCGGCTCATGGAGGACCGCAAGCGCCTCACCACCCGCGCCGGCCCGGTCGAGCACGCGATCGGCCTCGTGCGCCCGCGGCTGTGACGGCGCGGTGCCTGACTGAACTGCGGGAAGGAACGGGGCCATGGCACTGATCTCGATGCGCCAGCTGCTCGACCACGCCGCCGAGCACGGTTACGGCGTGCCGGCGTTCAACATCAACAACCTGGAGCAGATCCAGGCGATCATGCAGGCGGCGGACGAAACCGACAGCCCGGTCATCATGCAAGGCTCGGCCGGGGCCCGGAAGTACGCGGGCGAGCCGTTCCTGCGCCACATGGTGCTCGCCGCCGTCGAGATGTACCCGCACATCCCGGTCGTGCTGCACCAGGACCACGGCGCGAGCCCGGCGGTGTGCCAGCGCTCGATCCGCTCGGGGTTCACGAGCGTGATGATGGACGGGTCGCTGCGCGAGGACATGAAGACGCCCGCGCCCTACGATTACAACATCGCCGTCACCGGCAAGGTGGCCGAGCTCGCGCACGCCGTCGGCGTGTCGGTCGAGGGGGAGCTCGGCTGCCTCGGCTCGCTCGAATCCGGGCGCGCAGGCGAGGAGGACGGCTCCGGCGCCGAGGGCGAGCTCACCCGCGAGCAGCTGCTCACCGACCCCGAGCAGGCGGCGGATTTCGTGCGGCGCACCGGCGTCGACGCGCTGGCGATCGCGATCGGCACCTCGCACGGGGCGTACAAATTCTCGCGCCGGCCGACCGGCGACATCCTCGCGATCGAGCGCGTCAAGGCGATCCACGCGCGCATCCCCGGCACGCATCTCGTGATGCACGGCTCGAGCTCGGTGCCGCAGGAATGGCTGCACGTGATCCGCGAGCACGGCGGCGAGATCAAGGAGACCTACGGCGTGCCGGTCGAGCAGATTTGCGAAGGCATCCGCTACGGCGTGCGCAAGGTCAACATCGACACGGATATCAGGCTGGCGATGGCGGGGGCGATCCGGCGCTGCCTGGCGCGGAACCGGGGCGAGTTCGACCCGCGCAAGCCGCTCAAGGAGGCGATGCTCGCCGCGAAGGAACTGTGCAAGAGCCGCTACGAGGCCTTCGGCTGCGCCGGGCAGGCGGCGAGAATCAAGCCGGTCGCGCTCGAGTCGATGGCCGAGCGCTACGCGCGCGGCGAGCTCGATCCGGTGGTGCATTAGCCAACGCGGAGCGATTGCACGATAATGGACGCCTTTCCTCTCGTGAACGCCGGAAAGAAACGGATGAGCGACCGCTCGCAGCTGGCGAACGCGCTCCGCGCACTGGCGATGGACGCCGTGCAGAAGGCGAACTCCGGCCATCCCGGGATGCCGATGGGCATGGCCGAGATCGCCGAGGTGCTGTGGAACCATCACCTGCGGCACAACCCCGCGAATCCCGGCTGGCCCGACCGCGACCGGTTCGTGCTGTCGAACGGGCACGGCTCGATGCTGCTCTACGCGCTGCTCCATCTCACGGGCTACGACCTGCCGATGGAGGAGCTCAAGCGCTTTCGCCAGCTGCACTCCAGGACGCCCGGGCACCCGGAATTCGGCTGCGCGCCCGGCGTGGAGACGACGACCGGCCCGCTCGGGCAAGGGCTCGCGAACGCCGTCGGCATGGCGCTCGCCGAGCGGATCCTCGCGGCGGAGTTCAACCGCGACGGCCTGGATATCGTGAACCATCGCACCTACGTCTTCCTCGGCGACGGCTGCCTGATGGAGGGCGTCTCGCACGAGGCCTGCTCGCTCGCGGGGGTGCTGGGCCTCGCGAAGCTCATCGCCCTCTACGACGACAACGGCATTTCGATCGACGGTCGCGTCTCCGGCTGGTTCGGCGACGACACGCCCGCGCGCTTCCGCGCCTACGGCTGGCGCGTCATCGCCGACGTCGATGGCCACGATTTCGGGGCGATCGAGCGCGCGCTGGCGGAAGCGAAGGGGGAGCGGGAACGCCCGACGCTCATCTGCTGCAAGACCGTGATCGGCAAGGGCGCGCCGAACAAGGAGGGCTCGCACGATTGCCACGGCGCGGCGCTCGGCGAGAAGGAAGTCGCGGCTGCGCGCGAGCGCATCGGCTGGAACCACCCGCCGTTCGAGGTGCCGGAGCAGGTCTACGCGGGCTGGGACGCGCGCGCGCGCGGCGCCGAGCTGGAAGCCCGGTGGAACGAGAAATTCGCCTCGTACGCGAGGCTCCACCCCGAGCTCGCGCGCGAGTTCAAACGCCGGATGGCGGGTGAGCTGCCGGCCGACTGGCGCGCGCGCTGCGCGGCGCTGATCGGCAAGGTGAACGAGAAGGCGGAAACGATCGCCACGCGCAAGGCGTCCCAGAACGTGCTGGAAGCTCTCGCGCCGGCCCTTCCGGAGCTCGTCGGCGGCTCGGCCGACCTCACGTGGTCGAACCTCACGATGTGGTCGGGCTCGAGACCGGTCGGGCGCGCGAACGCCGGCAACTACGTTCACTTCGGGGTGCGCGAGTTCGGCATGGCCGGCATCGCCAACGGCATGGCCCTGCACGGCGGCGTGATCCCCTACGCGGGGACCTTCCTCGTGTTCTCCGACTACTGCCGCAACGCCCTGCGCATCGCGGCGCTCATGAAGGTCCGCGCGATCTACGTGTTCACCCACGACTCGATCGGGCTGGGAGAGGACGGACCGACCCATCAGCCGATCGAGCACGCGGCGAGCCTGCGGCTCATGCCTAACATGGAGACCTGGCGCCCGTGCGACACCGCGGAGACCGCCAGCGCGTGGATCGCGGCCATCGAGCGGCGCAATGGCCCGACGAGCCTGCTCCTTTCGCGCCAGAACCTGCCGTTCCAGAAACGCACGCCCGAGCAGCTCGCCAACATCGCCCGCGGCGGGTACGTGCTCTCGGAGGCGGCGGGCACGCCGCGCTGTGTGCTGATCGCCACGGGTTCGGAAGTGCAGCTCGCGCTCGAGGCGCAGAAGCTGCTCGCGGCCGAGGGGCTCGCGGTGCGCGTGGTCTCGATGCCCTCGACCGAGGTCTTCGACCGCCAGGACGAGGCCTACCGCGCGAGCGTGCTCGCGCGCGGGCTGCCGCGGGTGGCGGTGGAGGCCGGCGTCTCCGACTATTGGCGCAAATATGTCGGTCTGGAGGGCGCGGTGATCGGCATCGACCGCTTTGGAGAGTCCGCCCCCGCCGGGGAGCTGTTCAAATACTTCGGTTTCACCGCAGCGAACGTCGCCGCCGCCGTCAAGCGGGTGTTGTGAGCCCGCGCGCCGGGTTGAGCTAGGTCAAGCTCCGGAGCCGCGGGCGGGCTAAAATACGCGCTCATTTCGTCCGGGAGCACATCCATGAATATCAAGGTCGCAATCAACGGCTATGGCCGGATCGGCCGCATGATCCTGCGGTCCCATTACGAGAGCGGCAAGAAGCACCCCATCGACATCGTCGCGGTGAACGACCTGGGCGACGCCAAGATCAACGCCCACCTCACCAAGTACGACACGGCCCACGGGCGCTTCCCGGGAAAGGTGGAGGTGGACGGCGAGAACCTCGTCGTCAACGGCGACCGCATCCGCGTGTGCGCGCAAAAGGACCCCTCGCAGCTGCCGTGGAAGGAGATGGGGGTGGATGTGGTGCTCGAGTGCACGGGACTCTTCACCAGCAAGGCGAAGGCTTCCGCGCACATCGCGGCCGGCGCGAAGCGGGTCATCATCTCGGCGCCGGGCGAAAAGGACGTGGACGCCACGGTCGTCTACGGCGTCAATCACCAGGGGCTCAACCCCTCGCACACCGTGATCTCGAACGCCTCGTGCACGACCAACTGCCTCGCGCCGCTGGTGAAAGCGCTCGATGACCGCATCGGCGTCGTCCGCGGGCTGATGACGACGGTGCACGCCTACACCAACGACCAGGTGCTGACCGACGTCTACCACAAGGACCTGCGCCGCGCGCGCGCGGCGACCATGTCCATGATACCGACCAAGACGGGCGCGGCCGCCGCGGTGGGACTGGTGCTGCCGCATCTGAACGGCAAGCTCGACGGCTTCGCGATGCGCGTGCCGACCATCAACGTCTCGGTCGTGGACCTCGCTTTCGTGGCGAAGCGCGCGACCAGCGTCGAAGAGGTGAACAAGGCGGTGAAGGAGGCGTCCGAGAAGGATCTCAACGGCATACTGGAATATTCCTCCGAGCCGCTCGTGTCGGTCGACTTCAACCACAACCCGGCCTCCTCGATCTTCGATGCGACGCTCACCAAGGTCGCCGAAGGCACGCTCGTCAAGGTGTGCGCCTGGTACGACAACGAGTGGGGGTTCAGCAACCGGATGCTCGACACCACCGTAGCGTTCGTGAATGCCGCAGTGGCGGGAGAAAAAGGGGGGAAGAAGATCGCTGCCTAGACCTCCGGTGGGGCACGCCGCTACGGTGGCGTGTCTGCACCAAGTCTAGTTTGTCGACTTGGCGTCCTCGGCGTCCCGGCGGTTCATTTATGGCAGTTCTCAAGATAACCGACGTGGACCTGCGCGAGAAGCGGGTCTTCATCCGCGTCGATTTCAACGTGCCGTTGAAAGACGGCGCGGTCGCCGACGACACCCGCATCCGCGCGGCGCTTCCCGGGATCCGGCACGCGCTCGCGCAGCGCGCGCGCGTGATGCTCGCCTCTCACCTCGGCCGCCCCAAGGAGGGCGAGTTCAACGCGGCCGATTCCCTCGCGCCCGTGGCGCGGCACCTCGCCGGGCTGCTCGGCCTCGAGGTGCCGCTCAAGAGCGACTGGCTCGAGGGCGTGACGGTTGATCCGGGCCGCGCGGTGATGCTCGAGAACTGCCGCTTCAACAAGGGGGAGAAGAACAACGACGACGCGCTCGCGAGAAAGATGGCGGCGCTCTGCGACGTCTATGTGAACGACGCGTTCGGCACGGCGCACCGCGCGGAGGCAAGCACCCACGGCGTGGCGAAGCACGCGAAGGTGGCGTGCGCGGGCCCGTTGATGGCAGCGGAGATCGAGGCTCTCACGCGCGCGCTCGAGCGCCCCGCCCGGCCGCTCGTTGCGATCGTCGGCGGCGCCAAGGTCTCGACCAAGCTCACCATCCTCGCCGCGCTCGCCGGGAAGGTGGATGAGCTCATCGTCGGCGGCGGGATCGCCAACACCTTCATGCTCGCCGCCGGCCTGCCGGTCGGCAAGTCGCTCGTCGAAGCCGAGCTCGCCGGCGAGGCAAGGAAGATCATCGCGGCGATGAAAGCGCGCGGTGCGGAGGTGCCCATTCCCGTGGACGTGGTGTGCGCGAAGGCGCTCGCGCCGGACGCGCGGGCGGAGACCAAGGAGGCGCGGGATGTCGCCGCGGACGATCTGATCCTCGACATCGGCCCGCGGACGGCGAGGCATCTCGCGGACAAGCTCGGTGCGGCGGGCACCATCGTCTGGAACGGGCCGCTAGGTGTGTTCGAGATGGCGCCGTTCGCGGCGGGCACCGAGACGATCGCGCGCGCGATCGCCGGCTCCAGGGCCTTTTCCATTGCCGGCGGCGGCGATACCGTGGCGGCGATCAACCGGTTCGGCATCGCCAATCGCATCGGCTACATCTCCACCGCGGGCGGCGCGTTCCTCGAGTTCCTGGAGGGGAAGAAGCTGCCCGCGATCGAGATCCTCGAGCAACGAGCCGCCGCGTCATGACGCGGCGGCTGTCCAGAAGGAATAGGACTGGGGCAGAAGCCGCAGGTGGAGGCCGAACAGTTTTTCTTCGAGGCTTCCAACCGGGTCCGCACCTTCCTGGCTCCTCCCACCTGCTCAACGCTGACGCGTTCGGTCTGTTCGCGGAGCTGACCGGCGACGCGCAGCCGCTGCACTACGATCCCGAGTACGCCGAGAACACGCGTTTCGGCGCCCCGCATGACAGCAGCAGTGAAGAGGCGGTCCGGCGCCGTGATGCCGTTCGGCTCAGCCTTCGAGCGGATTGCGCAGCTTGATCTGCTTGAAGCGGCGGAAGTCCCGGTCGGTCGAGCAGAGCGTCGCGCCGTGCTCGATCGCAAGCGCCGCGAGCGCAGCGTCGCTTACCAGCGCCCCCTCGGCGCGGGCTTCGAGCAGAAGAGCGCGCAGGATCTCCCAGTAGCGCTCCCCCGGCTTCAGCACGGAGACCGCCGGGCAATCGAGCCAGGACGACACGATCGCCTCGGCTTCCTCGATCCGGTAGGGCCGCTCGAACACCCGCGGGCTGGTGCCGATACGCAGAAAGGCAAGGATGACGCTCCAGGCGAGGCCGACCGGATCACGGCCGGCAAGCGCAGCCTCGAGCCAGTCCTTCGCCGCGGCGTGCTGCGGCGCCCCGGCGTGGTAGGCATAGAGCAGAAGATTGGCGTCAACGAGTATCAACGCCGCCGCTCGCCCTCGATCCGGTCCAGCAGCCCCGCGATGTCGTCGAGCGCGATGCCCGGACGCAGGCCGCCCAGATCACGCGCCTTGACGCGGAAAGCATGGCGAGCGGGCCGGGGCCCCCTCTCGAGCAGGCCGCGCCGCAGCGCCTCGTTCAACGTCTGCTTGAACGGCTTGCCCGAGCGCCGCGCCTCCGAGCGCAGTTTCGCGGCGACGTCTTCGTCGAGGGTCACTGTGGTTCGCATGCGTGAAAATCCTGACGCATCAAGATGTGTTAATGCAGTCATCATGATGCCAGAAAGGCGGATTCGCGGCAAGCGCCGCGCGCTTTCGCGCGGTTCCGGGTTCAAAGTTCAGGCTTCGTGGTTGAGCCCCCACGCAATTGATTTCTGATAACCTTCTACCCGCCAGCTCCGAACCCGGAACGCGGAACCCGGAACAGAATCATGCCCCGCCGCACCAAGATCGTCGCGACCCTCGGGCCCGCTTCGAGCGATCCGAAGACGCTCGCGCGCATGATCGAGGCGGGCCTCGACGTGGTGCGCATGAATTTTTCCCACGGCACCGCCGCCGAGCACCGCAAGCACGCGGAACTGGTGCGCTCGCTCGCGCGCAAGGCCGGGCGCGCGGTCGGGGTGCTGGTGGACCTGCAGGGGCCCAAGATCCGCATCGGCCGCTTCCGCGACGGAAAAGTGAGGCTCCACCCGGGGAACAAGTTCGTGCTCGATGCCGAGTGCGCGCTCGGCGACCAGCACCGCGTCGGCCTCGACTACGAGAACCTGCCCAACGACGTCCGGCCCGGGGACACCCTGCTGCTCGACGACGGGCGCATCGTGCTGGGCGTGTCCACGGTCCGCGGGCCGCGCATCACCTGCGTCGTCGAGCAGGGCGGCGTGCTCTCCAACAACAAGGGCATCAACCGCAAAGGCGGCGGGCTCACCGCGCCCTCCCTCACCGACAAGGACATGCAGGACATCGAAATCGCCGCCGCCCTCAAGGCGGACTTCCTCGGCGTCTCGTTTCCGCGCTCGGGATCCGACATCCGGCGGGCGCGCGATCTCATGCGCGCGGCCGGCGGGCAGGCGCTCATGGTGGCGAAGATCGAGCGCGCGGAAGCGATCCCGGCGCTCCCGGACATCCTGGACGCGTCCGACTGCATCATGGTCGCGCGCGGCGATCTGGCGGTGGAGGTTGGGGACGCCGCGGTGCCGGCGCTGCAGAAGCGGATGATCCGCACGGCGCGCGAGAAGAACAAGCTCACCATCACGGCGACCCAGATGATGGAGTCGATGATCGCGAACCCGATCCCGACCCGCGCGGAAGTCTCCGACGTGGCGAACGCCGTGCTCGACGGCACCGATGCCGTGATGCTTTCGGCGGAGACCGCGACCGGCCAGTACCCGGTGGAGACGGTCGCGGCGATGGCGCGCGTTTGCGTCGAGGCGGAGAAGGAGGATACGGTTTCGGTGGACCGGCGGTATGTCCACGCCCCTTCCGAGGTCGAGGAGGCGATCGCGCGCGCCACCGTCTTCACCTCCAACAACCTCAACATCAAGGCGGTGGCCGCGATGACGCAGAGCGGGAAGACCGTGCTGCTCATGTCGCGCATGCACACCAACGTGCCGATCTACGCCATGACCTCGGTCGCCGAGACGCGGCGGCGCGTGACGCTCTTTCGCGGCGTCTATCCGGTGAGGTTCAGGGGGGCGCGCAACCCGGAGAAAGCGCTGCACATGGCGGAGGATGAGCTCCTCAGGCGCGGCGTGGTGCAGCAAGGCGACTACATCGTGCTCACCATCGGCGAGCCCTTCGGCAAGGCGGGCGGCACCAATACCATGAAGATAGTGAAGGTGGGGGAGCACCGGAGGGCGTAGGCAAGAAGGCAGAAGGCAGAAGGCAGAGGTCGACACCCCGATGTCGTTGGCGTAGTAAAATGAACGTCGTCCGTTACCCATCACGCAGTTCGAGGAGCTCGCTATGTCAACCCATTCCATGGAAGCCGTCGTCCAGGCGATGGTGGCGCCGGGCAGGGGCATACTCGCCGCCGACGAGTCGACCGGCACGATCGAGAGGCGCTTCGCCGGCATCAAGGTCGAGAACACGGAGGAGAACCGCCGCGCCTACCGCGACCTGCTGTTCTCGGCCAAGGGCCTCGGCCAGTACATCAGCGGGGTGATCCTCTACGACGAGACCATCCGCCAGAACTCCGCTGACGGCACCGCGTTCGTGGAGCTGCTCGCGAAGAACGGGATCCTCCCCGGCATCAAGGTGGACGCGGGCGCGAAGGACATGGCGCTCTGCCCGGGTGAAAAGGTGACCGAGGGCCTCGACAACCTCGCCAGGCGCTGCGCCGAATACGTGAAGATGGGCGCAAAGTTCGCCAAGTGGCGCGCGGTCATCACCATCGGCGCCGGGATCCCGAGCGCGGCCTGCATCGCCGCCAACGCGCACGCCCTCGCCCGCTACGCCGCGATCTGCCAGGCGGCGGGGCTCGTGCCGATCGTGGAGCCCGAGGTGCTGATGGACGGCGACCACACCGTCGAGCGTTGCGAGGAAGTGACCGAGTGGACGCTCAACGCGGTGTACGAAGCTCTCTATCAGAACCGCGTGAGCCTCGAGCGATCGGTGCTGAAACCCTCCATGGTGATCTCCGGCAAGGACTGCCCGAAGCAGGCGGGCGTGGAGGAGGTGGCCGAGCGCACGGTGAAGATCTTGAAGCGCACGGTGCCCGCGGCGGTGGCCGGGATCGTGTTCCTCTCGGGCGGGCAGAGCGACGAGGTCGCGACCGCGCACCTGAACGCGATGAACCGGATCTACGCCGGGAGGCTGCCGTGGCCGCTCTCCTTCTCCTACGGGCGCGCGCTGCAGCAGCCCTCGCTCAAGGCGTGGAAGGGCTCGGCGGCCAACGTCGCCGCCGCGCAGGCGGCACTGCTCCATCGCGCGCGCATGAACAGCCTCGCCTGCCAGGGCCGCTACTCGGCGGCGATGGAGAAGGAAGCACTCGCCGCATGAGCGCGGCGGCCGCCGCGCTCATGACCGTTCGCCGCGGAGGCGCTCCGTGAATGCGGCCACCCCTAGCCCCGGCGGCCGCATTCCGGTCTCGATCATCACCGGCTACCTCGGCAGCGGCAAGACCACGCTGCTCAAGCGCCTGCTGCGCGATCCGGCGCTCGCCAGCGCCGCGGTCATCATCAACGAGCTCGGCGAGATCGCGCTCGACCATCTGCTGGTGGCCGCGCCCGCCGCGAACATGGTGACGCTCGCGAGCGGCTGCATCTGCTGCGCCGTGCGCGGCGAGCTCGCGGACACGCTCGCGGATCTCGCCGGCAAGCGCGAGCGCGGCGAGATCCCGCCCTTCGACCGGGTGCTGATCGAAACCACCGGGCTCGCCGACCCGGTGCCCGTGCTGCAGACGCTGATCACCGACCCGGAGGTCGGGCCGCGCTACCGGCTCGACGGCGTGGTGACGCTCATCGACGGGGTGCACGGCGCGGCGCAGCTCGATGCGCATCGCGAGGCGGTCAAGCAGGCCGCCCTCGCCGAGCGGCTGCTCGTCACCAAGTGCGATCTCGCCCGGGCGGAAGCGGTCGCGGCGCTGGAGGCGAGGCTTGGGGCGATCAACCCGGGCGCGCGGCGTTGCCGCGTGACGCGCGGGGAGATCGGCGCGCGCGAGCTGTTCGGGGTGGCGCTCGCCGGTGCGGGTGGCGTGGGGCTCGAGAACTGGCTCCGTCACGAGAGCTACGCCCCGATCGCCGCGGGTGGCCGGGACAGCCTTCGCCGCGCGCATCGCGGGCGCCATGACGACGGGGTCGACGCCTTCGCCGTGCATCTCGACCAGCCGGTGACCGAGGCGGGGCTCGTGACCTGGCTCCACCTGCTCGCCTCGCTGCGCGGGGCCAACCTGCTGCGGATGAAGGGGCTCCTCAACGTCGAGGGCCGGCCCGTCGCCGTCCACGCGGTGCAGACCCTGATCGACGAGCCGGTCTCGCTTGCGCGCTGGCCCGACGGAGAGCGGCGCTCGCGGCTTGTTTTCATCACGCGCGACATGAAGCGCGGCGCGATCGAGAGGACGCTCGCGGCGCTGCGCTTCGAGGCCAGCGCGGGCTCCCGGGGCGCGTTCGATCCGCAGGCGTACGAGCGCTTCGCCGCCCTGGCGCGGAATTTCCGCTGAAACGGCCGCACGCAATGACCAGGAAAGGGTGTGGGAAATGGAGATGAAGGACCCCCAAGGCAAGGGGCCGCAGCAGTTCATCAAGGGCGGCACGCTGATCGACGGGACCGGAGGCAAGCCGGTCAAGGACCCGGTGATCGAGCTCGACGGCCGGCGCATCAAGCGCGTGGGCACGAAAACGAGCGTCCGCATCCCGCCGCGGGCCACCGTGATCGACTGCGCGGGCGATACCCTCATGCCGGGAATGATGGATCTTCACATCCACACCGCGATGTACAACTGCATGACCTTCCACAACCACCGGGTCGCGCAGTTCGAGATCATGCCGCACCTGCAGCAGATGTACGCCCTCTTCCACGCGCAGAACTGCTTCGACATGGGCTTCACCACGCTGCGCGACCTCGGCATGAACGGCCCCTACGGCCTGCTGGTGAACGAGATGTGCGCGGTGCGCGACGCGATCAACGCCGGCATCGTCGAAGGGCCGCGCATGGTGATCGCCGGTTTCACCACGATGACCGGCTCGCATCTCGATCTCATCCAGCCGCGAGCGATGTACCGCTGGGGCTTCAACACGGCGGACGGGCCGTGGGAGCTGCGCAAGCTCGCGCGCAAGAATCTCCTCGCCGGCTGCGACGTGATCAAGACCTGCGCTTCCGGGGGCGGCGGCACCGACAAGGAGGAGCCCGACATCCGCAATCTCACGCAAGAGGAGCTCGACGCCATCGTGGACGAGGCGCACGCGCTGCACAAGCACGCCGCGGTGCACTGCTTCACCACCCAGGCGCAGCGCATGGCGCTCAAAGCGGGCACGGACACGATCGAGCACATGGTGTTCCACGACGACGAGACGATCGATCTCATCGCGGAGGCGGGCACGCCGGTGACGCCCACGCTGTTGCACCGCACGGACCACGCCATCGAGCTACGGCGCGAGCACGGAACGGCGGAGTTCGTGCTGCGCAAGATGAAGTACCTGCAGCCCTTCTGCTTCGAGACCTTCCGCAAGATGTACCGGGGCGGGGTGAGGATCGCGATGGGCACCGACATGGGCTTCGAGCCCGATATGGGCAGCAATGCGGGCGAGCTCGAGATCTACGTGAAGCTCGGCATGAAGCCGATGGACGCGATCCTCACCGCGACCCGCAACGCGGCGCAGGCGCTCAAGATGGAAAAGGATCTCGGCACGATCGAGGCCGGGAAGCTCGCCGACATCATCGCGGTGGACGGCGATCCCCTGAAAAACATCCGCTGCCTGCAGGAGAAGAAGAACATCAGGATCGTCATGAAGGAAGGCCGGATCTACGCCGACCGCCGCCCGGGCAGGAACAAGAACGTGGTCGACGTGAAGCCGGGCGAGTGGAAGATCATCGACTATCTGTAACTCGCTGCGCGACTTACAGGTTAACAAGGGACTGGCATGAACGGCGAAACCAAGGAAACAAGGTGATCAAGATGGCGTCCGGCAGAGCTTCAGCACGAAAATCCTCCCGTTCCGGCGCGACCAAGCGCGCCGTTCGTCAGTTTTCGTCGCGTCGAGCGACGAAAACTGAGGGCGCGATCCGAGGCGGCGACGGGCGGTATCAGTTCCGACTGGCGGGCCTGAAGAAGGTCCCGGCCGGCACCGGCTACTCCACCTCGCATGGCGGCGTGGTCGAGGGCGAGCGCATGCTCGTGGGCTACATCCACAAGCCGCGCGGCACGGGATCGCGCATGCACGCGCACAAGAACGAGCAGTTCAACTACGTGGTGCAAGGCACGCTCAAGGGCTCGGTCAACGGCAGGCCCATTTTGGCACCGGCCGGCACGCTCATCTACATCCCCGCGAATGCGCCGCACACGCTGGTCGCCACACCCGAGCAGGACGTGATCTTCATCGCGATCAAGGACCTCTCGCAGGGCATCGTCGGACGCGCGGTGGACGGCACCATGGCCGGACCGCGCTATGAGCCGGGCTTCGGCCCGGGCGGTTAGACCACTTCTCACCTGCCGAGGACGCGGGGGACGCAGAGGAAGGCAGCAAAACAATGAACAGGGCGATCGTGGCGGCCCCCGGGCCGCGAAGGAGGAGGCGGTGAAGCACACAGGGCGAATTCCATTGCTGATCGCCGCAGCGATGCTCGGCATGGCGCACACGGCGGCGGCGCAGGCGCAGGCGTATCCTTCCAAACCGATCCGGTTCATCGTCGGCTTCCCGCCGGGCGGCACCAACGACATCATCGCGCGCGCGATCGCGCCGAAGCTCTCCCAGGGGCTCGGAGAGCAGGTGGTGGTCGAGAACCGGGGCGGCGCCAACACCGCGATCGCCACGGAGCTCGCGGCTCGCGCGGCGCCCGACGGCTACACCGTCGTGATGAACGCCCCCGGCCACGCGACCAACCCGGCGCTGATCAAGCTCGCCTTCGATCCCGTCAAGGATTTCGCGTTCATCACGCTGATAGCGGAATCCCAGAACCTGCTGGTGGTGCACCCGTCGTTTCCGCCGAAGAACGTGAAGGAGTTGATCGCGATCTCGAAGAAGCACCCGGGCGAGATCAATTACGGCTCTTCCGGGATCGGCACCACGGTCCACCTTTCCGCCGAGCTGTTCCAGTACCTCACGGGCATCAAATGGGTGCACATCCCCTACCGCGGCGGCGGGCCCGCGATCCCCGAGCTGCTCGCCGGGCAGATCTCGCTCTATTTTGGCAACATGCCGACGGTCATCCGGCATGCGCGCGCCGGCAAGCTGCGCCCGATCGCGGTGACGGGCGCACAGCGCTCGGCGGCAGCGCCCGACATCCCGACCGTGGCCGAGAGCGGGGTCCCGGGTTACGAGGTGACCACGTGGTACGGGATGGCGGCCCCTGCGAAGACCCCGCGCCCGATCATCGAGCGGCTCAACAGCGAGGTCGCGCGCGCCTTGAAATCCCCCGACCTGCGCGAGCGGCTCACCGCCCTCGGCGCGGAGCCGGTCGGTAATACGCCCGAGCAGTACGCCGCCTTTATCCAAAACGAGATCGGCAAATGGGCCAAGGTGATCAAGGCCGCCGGCATCAAGGGCGAGTGACGAATAGCGGGATACGGGTCACGAGATGCGAGCAGTGAGATACCGGTGACGGCGAGCGTGGCGTGTCAGCCAAGGATCTGTTGAGGGAACTGGAAGAAAAGAACGCCGAGGCGTTCGCGATGGGCGGGCCGGAGAAGCTCGCGGAACGGCGCGCGCAGGCGGTGTTGAACGCCCGCGAGCGCATCGACTACCTGGTGGACCGCGGAAGCTTCACCGAGTCGGGGCGGCACGCGCGCAGCCACCGGCCCGAAGTCGAGCACAAGACTCCCGCCGACGGCAAGATCGCGGGCTTCGCGCGGATCGACGGCCGCGATATCGCGCTGGTCTCGAACGACTTCACCGTGCTGGGCGCTTCTTCGAGCGTCGTCAACATGAAGAAGATCCGGCACGTGAAGACCGTCGCGTGCAAGCGCGGAATCCCGCTTGTCTTCCTCGGGGAATCCTCCGGCGCGCGCATGCCCGACCGCATGGGCGCGCCGGGCCGCGCCATCCTCGCGCAGGACCCCACCGAGTACCAGCGGCTGCGCGAGTCGCCCTGGGTGTCCGCCCTCCTCGGCCCCTGCTACGGCTCGTCCGCGTGGTACGCGGCGATGTCGGACTTCGTGGTGATGCGCAAGGGCTCCATCATGGCGATCGCAAGCCCCAATGTCACCTCGATTGCCATCGGCAAGCCCACAGACCCCGAGGAGTTGGGAGGCTGGAAGCTGCTCACGGGCGTCTCGGGGCTCGCGGACATGGCGGTCGACACCGACGAGCAGGCGCTCGATGCGGTCAAGCGCTTTCTCTCCTACCTGCCGGGCCACAACGCTGAGCCGCCGCCCGGGCACCCGGTGCCGCCGGGCTCGGACGAGCCGTGCAAGAAGGTGCTCGAGATCCTGCCGGAGTCGCGCCACCAGGTCTACGACGTGAGGAAGATCATCGCCGCGATCGCCGACAAGGGCTCGAGCTTCGAGCTGAAGGAGCGCTTCGGCAAATCGGTCGCGACCGTGCTCGCGCGGCTCGACGGCAAAAGCGTCGGCTTCCTCGCCAACAATCCCTTGTTCAAGGGCGGCGCGCTCGACGCCGACGCCTGCCAGAAGGCGACGAGCTTCATGGTACTGTGCGATTCCTTCAACATCCCGATCGTGTTTTTAGTGGACGTGCCGGGCTTCCTGATCGGGGTAGAAGGCGAGATCCGCGGCATGCCGGGCAAGGTCATCAACTGGATGAACGCGCTCTCGCTCGTCACGGTGCCGAAGATCACCGTGATCCTGAGGAAGAGCTACGGCCAGGCCTACATCAACATGGGCGGCGGCCGGAACACCGACGAGCTCGCGTGCTGGCCGACCGCCGACCTGGGCTTCATGGACCCACGGGTGTCGGTCAACGTGCTCTACGGCGTGAAGGAAGACGATGACCCGAAGCGCTTCAAGCAATTGGTGGCCGAAGTCGAGCGCGACACCTCAGCCTGGTCGCTCGCGCGGCTCTATGAAGCGCAGCACGTGATCGATCCCCGCGACACGCGCGCGTTTCTCGTCCGCATGCTGGAGGTCCACCGCTCGCGGCTCAGAAACGGAGTGGGCGAGCATCGACTCGCCAACTGGCCCACCAGCTACTGAACCGGTGAATGGTGAATAGTGAATGGTGAATGGAAGAGGCCGTGGCGTGCGCGAAACGGGGTTAAGGTCCATCCCGTCGCGGCCGGGGACATATGCGCTCGTTTTCCGCGCCCCGCGCAGCCGTGTCGTCCGCGTCGGGCGTCTCGGAGCGGTGAGAATCCGGGCAGGATGGTACGCGTATGTCGGCAGCGCGTTCGGTCCCGGGGGCCTGGCGGCGCGAATCCGGCACCACCTGCGCCGGGCTGGGCGCCCGCACTGGCACCTGGACTACCTTGGGCCGGCCGTGCGGTTCAGTGAACTGTGGTGCTCGGAGGACCCCCGCCCCCGCGAGCACCTCTGGGCATCCGTCCTGCGTCACACCGATGGATGCTCAATCCCGGCGCGTGGATTTGGCGCTTCCGGCTGCCACTGCGAATCCCACCTCTTGTCCTTCCGCCACGCGCCCTCGATCGAGCATTTTCGGAGACGGCTTCGCGAAGCGGCCCGCGGCCATGCGACGGTTACGCGGGTCCGAGCCGCTCCCCCCGCGCTCGGGAGGTCAAGGCGCCGCCCGCGTAGAGGGCGGTAGCGTGACGCCCATCTCGCCGGCGACGCGGCGCAGGATGTCGGGGCGGTCGCTGATGATGCCGTCCACGCCCCACTCGATCAGGCGGCGCATTCCCCCGGGCTCGTTCACCGTCCACACCACGACTTTGAGCCCCAGCGCCTGCGCTTCCTTCACCGCTTCGCGCGTGAGATCGCCGCGATAAGGCGACCACACGGCGCCGCCCGCGGCCTTCACCATGCGCGGGACCGAGCCGCCGTGGTCGCGCACACGGTGGCCCGCGGTCCACGGCGACTCCCCTTTGGCCTGGATGTTGTCCATGAAGCCACCCACGCTGGTGAGATAGACCGTCGCGATCTCCGGCGCTTCCTTCTGCACGACACCGAGCGTGCGCCAGTCGAACGACTGGATAGCCGTGCGCTCGGCCATGCCTGCCGAGCGCACGGCTAATATCAACTTGCGAGCAAAGTCCTCAGGAGTGGTTGTCTCGTCCGGCTCCAGTGGGGATATTTTTGTTTCAATGTTGAAGCGCACGGTTTCATTGCCGCCCTTCTTCACCAGCGCGAACACGTCCGCGAGTCGCGGAATGCGCGTGCCGTCCACCGCTTGCTGCTCGGGCCAGCGCCTCGCATAGGCGCTCGCCGGGTTGATCCGCCCGACGTCGAAGCGCTCAAGGTCCCGGTAAGCGAGGCTCCAGATCGCAGGGCCGGACCCTTCCAGCCATTTGCCGTCGGATCCGCGCGTAATGTCGGGATTCAGCGCGGGGTCGTGGCTCACCACGACCACGCCGTCCTTGGTGATCCCGCAATCCATCTCGAGGGTGGTGACGCCGATCGCGAGCGCCCGCGCGAACGCGGGCAGGGTGTTCTCCGGCGCGAGCCCCCGCGCGCCGCGGTGGCCCTGGATGTCGAGCGCGCGTGAGCCGGAGGCGGGCATAGTCAGTGCGGCACGAGTGATCGCGAGGCGCATGCCTGATGCGCGGGAAGAGCGCGTGGAGTCGGGAGATCGCGAGATCGGGAGGTCGAAAAGCCGGAAGATCGCGAGATCGGGAGGTGGAAAAAACGCCGCCTCCCGCTCGCGCCCTGACGCCCGCCCGCCCTCACGGGTTCTATCCGCCCGCGGGCGCGAGCGCCGTCATGCGCCAGCCGGCTTCCGTCTTCACGAAGCAAGCGGCGTTCTCGACGGCGCTGCGGATCTGCTCCTCGGGCACGAAGCCCTCCCCCGCCGGAAGCCTGATCTTCACCCATTTCTGCTTCGAGGCGGCGAAGCGGTCGTCCACCTCCCAGTCGGCGACCGCGACGATGTGGTAGGAAAGCGTTGCGAGCGTTGGCGAATCGGACGAGGGCTCGGCCTTGACCAGCACCTCGCGGGTGATGATCGCGCCGTTCGAGCGCGGGTCGAGGTCTTCCGGCCACCGGGCAAGCACGTACGGGGCGCACAGCTCGCGCTGCCCCTTCTCGCGCTTGAAGTAGGCGGCGCCGAGAAAGAGCGCGGAGGAGAGCTCGCGCCACAGCCAGCTGTCCTCGGCGTCCACTTCCCAGTGCCTGCGAAACGCCGCGACGCCGCGCGGGCCTTCGAGGCTGCCGCGCACATTGCGGTCGAGGACGCTCAGCAGGAATTTGCGGTCGCGTTTCTCGAGCGCCGCGAGCAGGCGGTTCCTGAAGCTCACCCAGGAGGCGTCTTTCGCGCCCTCGTCCACGGGTTCCAGGCGGCGCTCCTGCGCCAAGGCGGCGCCGGACAGCACGGCGAGAATGAACGGAATCGCCGCGAGCGCCGCCTTCACCGCAGGGCTCCTGCGCGCATGGCCCATGGCGGCATCACTTTCCCCGGAATTGCGCCGTGCGTTTCTCGAAGAACGCGGCGAGCGCCTCGGCGTGGTCCTCCGTCTTCTGCAGGACCGCCTGGAACGCGGCGCAGGCTTCGAGGTGCTCCGCGAGCCCATGGCGCTCGCCGAGCTTCATCAGGCGCTTGGCGTAGCGGATCGCGAGCGGCGGCTTCGCGGCGATCACGTCGGCCAGCTCCCTGGCGCGCGCGAGCAGCTGATCGGGCTCGGTCACTTCGAGCAGGATGCCGATTCTCTGCGCTTCCTCCGCCTTGACCATGCGGCCGGTATAGACGAGCTCGGCCGCGCGCTGCGGGCCGAGCATTCGCGCGAGCAGCCACGCCCCGCCGTCGCCCGGGATGATGCCCAGGTTGACGAAGGTCTCGCCGAACTGGGCGCGGGTCGAGCCGATGCGGATGTCGCACATCGCGGCGAGATCGAACCCCGCACCGATCGCCGGGCCGTTGACGGCGGCGATCACGACCACCTCGGTCTCCTCCATCGCGAGCGGGATGCGCTGGATGCCGCGGCGGTAGTACTGCTCGAGCTCGTGCGGCGCACTCCCGCCGCGCTCGCGCATGGCCTTGAGATTGCCGCCCGCCGAGAACGCGCTGCCTTCCCCGGTGAGGATCAGCACCGAGATATCGGCATTCGCGTTTGCCCACGCGAGAGACGTGATGATGTCCGAGCTGATCTCTGTGCCGGTGAGCGTGTTGCGCACGTCGTCGCGCTTGAACGTGAGCAGCGCGACGCGGCCCTCGACGGTGAGCGCGCAATCCTTGATTTGCGGCAAATCAGACATGGTGCCGTGCCGGGAGCGGGCAAAACGCGATGCTATAATTTGCGCCGCATCGTATCAGAACGACGAAGTAAACCACAAACCCGCCCGCAGGCAAGACCCATCATGGCACGTATCGAGGTCAGATCGGAGATCACCGGAACCGTGTGGCAGATCAAGGCGAAGCCCGGCGACAAGGTGGAGTCCGGCGACACCCTGATCGTGATCGAGTCGATGAAGATGGAGATCCCGGTGATCACCGAGGACGCCGGCACGGTGAATGAAGTGCTGGTGAAGGAGAAAGACCCGGTCGCCGAGGGCCAGGTTGTGGCCGTCCTCGACGGTTGAAAGTCAAGAATTCATAGCCACAGAGGACACAGAGTTCACAGAGGACGGCAAGAACGAAGCGGCGGTTCTTGAAGTTTTATCTCTCTGTGTTCTCTGTGATCTCTGTGGCAAAATCTACGGTTCCTGCTTTTGCAACTCGCGGATCGCGGCGTCGCGCGAGTCGAGCACCCGCCGCTCGGCAGCGCGTTGCGCCGCCTCGCCATCGCCGTCCCGCAGCGCCGCCACGAGCCGCTGCCAGTTCTGGAGCGACTGCTGGCGGCGCTCGACGCTGGAAAGCCCGAGGCGTGAATAGCGCAGCGTCTGCAGGCCGAGCGCGCCGAGGATCGCGCGCAGCCGCTGGTTGGGGCTCGCCTCGTTGAGCAAGCGGTTTAACCGGGAGACCGTCTCGACGTAGCCCTCGCCGCTTCCGGGCTCGCCCGCGAGCTGCGCGAGCCTCGCCACTTCCGACTCGACCAGCGGCAGCAGCTTCATGCGCTCGGGATGCTCGGCGAGCTGGCGGTCGCGCAGCCCGTTCAGGACGGCGCGGATGTCGAAGATCTCGCGCACTTCCTCGGCGGAGAGAGCGGTGACCTGTGCGCCGCGGCGCGGCAGGATGGTGACGAGCCCGTCCTTTTCGAGCAGCCGCAGGGCTTCCCGCACCGGCCCGCGGCTCACCGCGAACTCGGCGGCAACCGCCTGCTCGGGGATGCGCTGCCCCGGCGCGTAGGCGCCAGCGACGATGCGCTGGGAGAGGCGCGCCGCGATTTGTTCGGGCAGCGAACGGGTCAAGGGGCCGGACTCGGAGAGCTCGGGCCAGCCGCGCGCCTCCAACGAAATTTCCATCCTTAAACAATAGCCACGCCTCGTCGGATTGTCAACAATCTTCTTGACAACAATGCGCGAAATCAATAACCTATCCGCCTCCGACCCGCTGCTCAGTCCCCCAAACGACCGTGAGCTGGAAAGCCGAAATCGAGGAGATCCACCGCCGCCGACGCCTGGCCGAGGCGTGCGGCGGGGCCGAGGCCGTGGCCCGGCACCACGCCGAGGGGCGGCTCACCATCCGCGCCGGCACCGGTTTCGGGAGCGACCGCCGCAAGGGCGGGCAGGGCGGCTTCATCGAGGACCTCGCCTACGAGTACCACATCCCGCTCGTCTTTTTCGCCGACGTGCCGGGCTTCATGGTGGGACCCGAAGCGGAGGCGAACGCGATCCTGCGCGAAGGCATGCGCGCGCGTTTTGTGGGGCTGCAGGTGAGCGTGCCGGTCTCCACCGTGATCGTGCGCAAGTGCTGCGGCATGGCGGGCGGGGGCGCCATCGACCGCCGCGGGCTCAACTTCAAGATCGCGTGGCCCTCGGCAGAATGGGGATCGCTGCCGCTCGCGGGCGGCGTGAGAGCGGCCTACAAGCGCGAGATCGAAGCGGCGGCCGATCCCGCGCGCCGCGAGAAGGAGACCGAGGAAGAGCTGCGGCGCCTCGCTTCGCCCTTTCGCACCGCGGAGGCCTTTGCGGTCGAGGATCTCATCGACCCGCGCGAGACACGGCCGTATCTCTGCCAGTTCATCGATGCGGCGCAGGCGCGGTTGAAGACCCGGCTCGGTCCGAAATACAAAGTCGGCGTGCGCCCCTGACTCGAGCGGCGCGACCCCTCGCGGGTGGCGCGCAATAGGCTTTGACGTGAGCGCTTGCTTACACCGATAAACCTGCTGTTTTTCAGAGCGAAATCAGGCAAGAGGATATGAAGATGGCGTTCGAAGCATTGCTGGCCGAATACGAAGCGCGGCGCGCAAAAGCGCTCGCCATGGGCGGGCCCGAGAAGCTTGCGAAGCGCAAGCAGGCGGGGCAGCTCAATGCGCGCGAGCGGCTTGCGCTGCTCATCGATCCCGGGAGCTTCATCGAGACCGGCCTGTTCGGCACCTCCGGCGTCTATCCCGAGCAGGCGGACGAGACCCCGACCGACGGGAAGATTGCCGGCTATGGCAGGATCAACGGCCGCGATGTCGCGGTCGTGGTGAACGACTTCACGGTGAAGGGCGCCTCCACCAGCGCGACCAACAGCAAGAAGATCGCGCACATGAAGCGCACCGCCACCGAGCGCGGGATGCCGCTCGTGCTGATCGGGGAGTCCACCGGAGCCCGGCTCCCGGACGCAATGGGCTCGCGCGGCATGGGCATGCTGCTCGGCAACGACATCACCCAGTTCCGCCGCATGCGCGAGACCCCGATGTGCGCCGCCGCCATCGGCCCGTCGTTCGGTTCCTCCACCTGGCTCACCTGCCAGGCCGATTTTTCGGTGATGCAGAAGGGTGCGACCGTGGCGGTTTCCAGTCCCCGGCTCGTTTCGATGGCGTTGGGCGAGAAAGTCGATGCCGAGGAGCTGGGCGGCTGGCGGCTGCACGCCGAGGTGACGGGGCTGGTCGACCAGGTGGTGGACACCGAGGAGGAAGTATTCCAGGCGATCCGCCGCTTTCTTTCCTATTTGCCGAGCCACCACAACGAAGCGCCGCCCGATGCGCCGGTGCCGGCCGGCTCCGGCGCGGAGATGAAGGAGGTCTTTTCCATCCTGCCCGAGAGCCGCACGCAGGTCTACGACATGCGCCGGATCGTAAAAGCGCTCGCGGACAAGGACACGCTCTTCGAGCTGAAGCCCCGCTTTGGCAAGAGCGCGGTCACGGCGCTCGCACGCCTCGGCGGCAAGAGTGTCGGCATCGTCGCCAACAACCCGCTCCACCGCGGCGGCGCGCTCGATGCGGACGCCTGCCGCAAGATCACCGATTTCCTGGTGCTGTGCGATTCCTTCAACGTGCCGATCGTGCTGCTCGTCGACACGCCGGGCTTCCAGATCGGCACCGAGGCGGAGCGCGCCGGCGCGCCGGGCAAGATCATGAACTTCATGAACGCGATGACGCTCGTCACCGTCCCCCGGCTCTCGGTGATCATCCGCAAGAGCTACGGGCGCGCCTACGTGTGCATGGGCGGCGGCCGCCACTCCGACGACATCGCGGCGTGGCCCACCGCGGAGGTGAGCTTCATGAGCCCCGAGTTCGCAACCAAGATCGTGCACGGGTTGGGCCCGGGCGAGCCCGGCTTCGAGGAGGCTTTTGCCGGCATTTGCAAGGCGAGCGACGTGTGGGGCCTCGCCGCGGTGTTCGCCGCGCAGGCGGTGATCCGGCCGGAGGAGACGCGCGACTATCTTATCCGCATGCTCGAGGTCTACCAGCTGCGGATGACCCGGGGCGTCGGGCAGCACCTGATGCGCACCTGGCCCACCAGTTACTAGGACCCATTCAGCCACAGAGAACACAGAGTTCACAGAGAAAGACCAAGAGAGCATCAACGCGAGGGGCCGAGACATCCGGCACGGGACGCGATAGGCCCGGAAACAGATTCGTGCGTCGTTCTTTCCGGCGTCCCCGCGGTAAGAGCTATTTCTCTCTGTGTCCTCTGTGACCTCTGTGGCAAGAGAGTTTGCGATGTTTAGCAAGGTTTTGGTGGCGAATCGCGGGGCGGCGGCGGCACGCGTGCTGCGGGCGTTGAACGAGATGGGCATCCACTCGGTAGCGGTCTACTCCGAGGCCGATGCCGGCGCACCCTACCTCGAGATGGCGAGCGAGACCTACGCCATCGGCGGGGCGCCGGCGCGCGAGAGCTATCTCAACCGGGACGCCTTGCTCGAGGTGATGCGCGAATCGCACGCGGACGCGCTGCACCCGGGCTACGGCTTCCTTGCGGAGAACGCCGCGTTTGCGCAACGAGTGACCCAGGCGGGCGCCCGTTTCATCGGACCCTCTCCGCAATGGATCGAGGCCATGGGCCACAAGACGAGGGCACGCGAGCTCGCGGCCCGCTACGGCATGCCCATGTCGCAGGGCTCGGAGGCGCTGCCGGCCGACCCGCAGGCGATGCTCGCCGCCGCGCGCGCGATCGGCTTCCCGGTGTTGGTGAAGCCGGCGGGCGGGGGCGGGGGCATCGGCATGCTGCCGGCGGCGGACGAGGCACAGTTGATCGAAGCGGTCGAGCGCTCACGCTCGATGGCGGCACGGGGCTTCGGCACGGCCGAGGTGTATCTCGAGCGGCTGATCGAGCGCCCGCGCCACGTGGAGTTCCAGGTACTGGGGGACGCGCACGGCGCTGCCGTCCACCTTTACGAACGCGATTGCTCGACCCAGCGGCGCAACCAGAAGGTGATCGAAGAGGCGCCGGCGCCGGGGCTCGAACGGGCCCGGGCAGTCGAGATGGCGGGCGAGATCGCCGACATCATGCGCAGGATGGGCTACGACAACATCGGCACGGTGGAGATGCTCCTCGCCGCGGATGGCTCGTTCAACTTCCTCGAAATGAACACGCGGCTGCAGGTCGAGCACGGCGTCACCGAGGAAGTGACCGCAGTGGACCTGGTCGAGGCGCAGATCCGGTCTGCCGCGGGTGAAAGGCTTTCCGACGTCCTCCCCGGGGTGGTCGAGCTGAAAGGACACGCAATGCAGGCGCGGGTCTACGCGGAGGATCCGAAGAGCTTCTTTCCTTCGCCGGGAAAGCTCAAGGTGTTCCGCCCCCCGCGCGACGCCGGCGTGCGGATCGAGACCGGCTACGCCGAGGGACGCGATGTCACCCCGCACTACGATCCCCTGATCGCCAAGGTGATCGTGCACGCGGCAACGCGCGCCCAGGCGATCGAGCGTCTCGCCGCGGCGCTGGAAGCATTCGAGGTCGAGGGGCCGAAGACCAATATCCCGGCGGTGCTCGCCGTGCTGCGCTCGGAGCCGTTCCGGGCCGGCCGGGTGCACACCGGCCTCATCCCCGAAGTGCTGGGCGGGAAGGCGTGAATCGTGAACGGTGAATGGTGAGTCGTGCGAGCCCGTGACGGCACCGGTCTTCCAGGGCCTGCGATCGATGCGCGAGGCCTGATAGCGGAAGCGAGGAAGCAGAAGCGCGCGGCGCTCGATGAGCTCGCGGGCAAGCGGCTGCTCGCCGGGTTCGGCGTCGCGGTGCCGAAATCGGTCGTGCTGCAAAGCGCGGCGGAGGCGGGCGAGGCGGTGCGAGCGCTCAGGCCGCCGCTCGCGCTGAAGGTCATGTCGCCCGATATTCTCCACAAGAGCGATGCCGGCGGGGTCAGGGTGGGATTGAAGAGCGGCGGGGAAGTGGAAGAGGCGGTACGGGCCATGATGAAGGTCCCGCAAATTGCGGACGCCCGCATCGACGGGTTCCTGCTCGAGGAGATGGCCCCGGCGGGGCAGGAGATCGTGGTGGGCGGCCTGCGCGATCCGCAGTTCGGGCCGCTCGTCATGGTGGGCTTGGGCGGCATCTTCGTGGAAGTTCTGGCCGATATCTCCTTCCGCATCTGCCCGATCGGGCGCTTCGACGCGGAGGAGATGCTCGACGAATTGAAGGGCGCCGCCCTCCTCGAGGGCGCGCGCGGGCGCAAGCCCGTCTCGCGCCAGGCGATCGTGGACGTGCTGCTCAAGGTCGGCGGCGAAGGAGGCTTGCTGATGACGCATGCGCAGGACATTGCGGAAGCGGACGTCAATCCCTTGATCGTTTCGGAAAGCGGGGCGGTTGCGGTAGATGCCCGCTTTGTGCTCACGAAGTGACGAGCGGCGACGAGTGACGAGAAACGAGAAACGAGTGACGGGCGACGTAATCGAGCGATTCAGGCCGCTCTTCGAGCCGAAGACGGTGGCCGTGGTCGGCGCCTCGACCAAGGGCGCGGCGTTGCCCAACGTCTTTATCCGCCGCATCCGCGAATTCGGGTTCCGGGGCGCGATCTACCCCATTCACCCCTCCGCGGCCGAGATCGACGGGCTTCCCGCCTACCGCAGCCTCGCCGAGACGCCGCAGCCGGTGGACTATGCGTATATCGCGATCGCGGCGGCGCAAGTGCCGCCGCTCCTGAGAGAGGCCCGCGGGCGCGTGCGCTTCGCCCAGGTGATCTCCAGCGGCTTCGGCGAGGTGGACGAAGGGAAGGAACTGCAGCTCGAGCTCGCCGCCGCCGCGCGCGCCGGCGGCATGCGGCTGATCGGCCCGAACTGCCTCGGCATCCACACCCCGCGCGGGGGCGTGACATTCACGGAGATCGGTCCCAGGGAAACGGGCTGCGTCGGCATCATCTCGCAGAGCGGGGGCCTCGGCACCGACATCGTCCGCCGCGGCTACGCGCGCGGGCTCCAGTTCTCGGGCCTGATCACGGTCGGCAACTGCGCCGATGTCGGGCCGAACGAGCTCACCGAGTTCTATTTCGCGGATCAGCAGACGAAAGTGATCGGGATGTACATCGAAACCGCGCAGGACGGGCGGCGGCTGTTCGAGATCCTGCGCGACGCGCGGGCGGTGAAGCCCGTAGTCGTGCTCAAGGGCGGCCGCAGCGAGCAGGGCCGGATGGCGGCGGCCTCGCACACCGGCGCGCTCGCGGGCGATGACCGGGTGTGGGTCGCGCTCTCCCGGCAGACCGGCTGCGTGATGGTGGACACGCTCGATCAGTTCATCGATGCGCTGCTCGCCTTCCAGACGCTGACGCCGCAGCCGCGGCATCCGACGCGGCGCGTCGCGCTCTTCGGCAACGGCGGCGGCGCGAGCGTCCTTGCCACCGATTACTTCGCGCGCCTCGGGCTCGATGTGACGCCGTTCGAAAAGCCCACCATCGACCGCCTGGCCGCGCTCAAGCTCCCGCCGGGCACCAGCATCACCAATCCGGTGGACACGCCGGTCGGCACGCTGCAGCAGGGGGAGGGGCGTGTCGCGGAGAAGATCCTGGAGGCGATCTACGACAGCGGCAGGCCCGAGGCGCTGGTGATGCACTTGAACCTCGCGGCTTTCGTCGGCCGCACCAAGGACGAGGTCCTCGACAACCTCATGCAGGCGGCGCTGCGCGTGCAGTCACGCTATCCCGGACAGGCGCATTTCGTGCTGGTGCTGCGCTCCGACGGCGATCCGCCGCTCGAAGAGCGCAAGCGCGCGTTCCGCGGCAAGGCCATCGCGCTCGGTATCCCCGTCTACGACGAGATCGCGAACGCCGGCTGCGCGCTCGCGGCGCTCGCTTTCCACGAGCGCTTCCTCGCTTCGAGAGGAGTGCCTCGCTCCTCGTGACTCATTCCTCGACCACGACCCAAGCAATGCCTGCTAGGCTCTGAAGGACAAACGAGCAACGAGTTACTCCCCATGTACCGGTATGATTTCCGCGCCGCCGGCTGCCCCTTCCGCCTCTACAGCGGCGAGAACGCGCTCGACAAGCTGCCGGAGGAGCTCGCGCGGCGGCGCGCGAACCGCGCCTTCATCGTCTGCGGACGCACGGTCTCGCGCAAGACGCCGCTCATCGAGCGCATGCGCACGCGCCTGGGAGACCGGCTCGCCGGCGTCTTCGACGAGATCGACAAGGACACGACGCTTTCCTCCGTGCTGCGCGCGACGGAGGCCGCGCGGGAGGCACGGGCCGACCTCGTGATCGGCGTGGGCGCCGGCAGCGCGATCCAGGCGGCGCGGGTGGTGGTGATCCTGCTCGCGGAAAAAAAGCCGGTCGAGGCGCTCATCACGCGCTACCCCGAGCACGGTCCGGCGGTGAGCGCATGGCTCCTGGAGCCGAAGCTTCCCGTCATCAACGTGCTCACGGCGCCCACGACGGCGCAGAACCGCGCGGGCTCGCGGGTGAAGGAGGACGCGAGCGGCCGCGGCATGGAATTCTTCGACCCCAAGACGCGGCCGATGGCGATCTTCTGGGATTCCGATGCGCTGCTCACCGCGCCACCGAGCCTCATCCGCACGGGCGCAGCGACGATCTACTGCCGCGCCGTGATGAACCTCGGCATGGTCGCCGTGAATCCCCTGGTGGAAGGCGACCGCCTGCAGGCGTACCGATTGGCCGCGGGCGCGCTCACGCGCATCGGCGATCCGGCCGATCCCGCGCCGCGCCTGGAGCTCTGCGCGGCGACGCTGCTACAGAACCGCGAAGCCGACGACGGCGGCGCGCAGTTCGAGCGCCACTGGGCGGGGCGGGTGATCTACGCCTTTTCCACGGCGCTGTTCAGCGTGTTTCCGCACCTGGGCCAGGGCGAGGCGACGAGCGCGGTCGCCGGCACCGTGATCCGGCGGCTGGGGCCCCGCGACGCCGAGGCCATGGGGCGCATCGCCGCCGCGCTCGGGGTGTGGAACGCGGCCGAGCCCGCCGCCGATGCGCCGCTGAAGGCTGCCGATGCGCTCGAGGGGGTGCTGCACTCGCTCGGCATGCCGACGCGGCTCTCCGGGCTTGGCATCGCGCGGGAAGCGCTGCCCCGCGTGATCGAGCACTCGCTCAGGAACTTCAACGCGGACCCCGAGCGCGAATTCCTCCGCGAGCGAGGAACGCTCGAAGAGGTCCTGGCCGCGGCTTGGTGAATAAATAACGGGGCGCCATTTCTCACGTCCGTTGCCAGCGTCCCTCGCCTCAAGAACGATGCCGTTCCCGCTTGTTTACGCGGATCGCGTGCGCTAACCTGCGCCGAAGCGGCTCCCGCCCCGGGGTGCGTTGTGAGGGGAGATGGTGGGGAGGGCGTCGAGCTATGTGCCGGTCTGCGATGGTCGCGAATGGGAGGAGGAAACCGATGAAAGCACTTATTGGATTGCTGATATGCGCCGGGGGCGCCCTGGGCGCCGCCGGCGCATGGGCTCAGAGCTATCCCGCGAAGACGGTGCGCGTGGTGGTGGGGTTCTCCGCGGGCAGCACCACCGACCTCATCGGCCGGGTGCTGGCGCAGAAGATGACCGAAGCGCTCGCCCAATCCGTGATCGTGGACAACCGCCCCGGCGCCGGCGGCAACCTCGCGGCGGAGCTGGTCGCGAAGGCGGCACCGGACGGCTACACCCTCCTGCTCGCGAACGCCGGGATCGCGACCGGCGCGACCGCCTACGTCAAGCTCAACTTCAACGCGCTGCGCGATTTCGCGCCGGTCACGCAGGTGAGCGCGACGCCGCACGTGCTGGTGACGCACCCGTCGCTGCCGGCGAGGTCGGTGAAGGAGCTCATCGCGTTCGCCCGGGCGCGCCCGGGCGAGCTCAATTTTGCCTCCACCGGTCACGGCAATTCCGACCACCTCGCGGCGGAGCTGCTCAGCTTCATGACCGGGCTGAAGATGGTGCACGTGGCGTACAAGGGCGGGCCGCAGGCGCTCGCCGAGGTGGTCTCGGGGCAGGTTGCGTTGTACTTTCCCGGGGCGCCGTCCGGGATGCCGTTCATCAGGCCCGGCAGGGTCAGGGCATTGGGAGTGACGGGGGCGAAACGCGCGGCGGTGCTGCCCGAGGTTCCGACGATTGCGGAGGCCGGCGTCCCGGGCTACGAGCACATCCTGTGGAGCATGCTGCTCGTCCCTGCCGCGACGCCGAAGGAGATCGTGGCGCGCCTGAACCGCGAGGCGTTGAAGGCGCTCGAAGCCGCCGACCTGCGCGAGCGCTACGCCAACATGGGCGTCGAGGCGGTCGGGACGACGCTGGAGCAGGCGGGCGCCTACCTCAAGAGCGAGACCGCGAAGTACGCCAAGGTCGTGAAGGTGATCGGGCTCAGGATTGAATAACGCGCCGGCGTTCGCGTGCGTGTCATTCAACAAAAGGCGACACGGAAGGCTGCGGAAGAAGCATGCAGACGCTCGAGGCCGGAACAGGAAAATAGAGGCGTGAATCGTGAGCGCTGAGTCGTGAGCGGACAACCGGTCCCCTCAGCGCCGGCTACTCATGTCTTTTTCGCCATCGTGGAGGGATTCATGGAGCGCGGGTCGCGCGGGCGCCAGCGGCCCGAGTCCACCTGCGCCAGGAATTCAGCGGTGAGCCGGTTGAAGAGGTCGGGCTCCTCGACGTTGACCGCGTGCCCGGTGTTGGGCACGACAGTGAGCGAAGCGGACGGGCACACGCGCTTGATGAAAATGCCCGGCTCGAGGCAGTTGTTGTCCTCGTCGCCGGTCACGACATGCAGCGGCACCCTGAGCCTGCGCAGCCCGCGCTCCAGCATGTAGACCGTCGGGCGCCGCGCCTGCACGCCGCGCAGCGTGTTGGCGGAGCCGAGCGCGGAGTGCTTTGCGAACTCCGCGCAGAAGTGCGCGAAGCCGCGCGGATCCTTGTTCTGGAACTGCACGCGCGAGGGGCCGACCTGGTAGGGCTTGATCGCTTCCTGCGTGCCCAGTTGCTCGAAGCGCCGCGCCATGACCTCCGTATCCCCGAGAAACTGCCTGCGTTTGTCGGGGTCGGAGCCGTAGCCGACGCCGATCGCGGTGAGCGAGAGCGCGAGGCGCGGGTAGCGCAGCCCGAAGTGCAGCGTCGCGTAGCCGCCCATCGAGCAGCCGATGATGTGCGCCTTGCGCAGCTTCAAACTGCGCACGACGGCGGCGATGTCGCCGGTCGCGATGGCCTGGGAGTACTGGCGCGACGATTTGGGCGCGTCCGACGGCGGATAGCCGCGCGCGTTGAACGCGATGCAGCGGTAGCGGCGGCTGAAAAACCGCAGTTGCGGCTCCCAGCTGTGCAAGTCGTCGGCGAATTCGTGCACGAACACGATCGGCGTGCCGCGGCCGGCCTCCTCGTAGTAGAGCCTGACCCCGTTCGAATCGGCGAATGGCATTTTGTCCTCCAAAATCGTGACCGGTGGAGCGTGACCGGTGACGCGTGACTGGCGGAAGCGTTTATTCTGCGGCAAGCATAAGCAAGCGCCGGGCCGCCGACAAGCGCTGATCTGTGGAGCAAGGGGTGAGCTGCGAACGAGTCACCCGTCACGAGTCACCAGTCACGCCTCTCGAACCGCGCCGCGCGACCTCGCTCTGGTGCGCGATCAGGATGCCGGCGAGCACCACGACGCCGCCCGCGATCTCGTAGGCGCCGAGCGCCTCTCCCAGCAGGATCCAGGCGAACACCGCCGCCATCACGGGCTGGAGCAGCAGTCCCACCGACGAAAACGTCGGCGGCAGGTGCGCCATGGCGTAGGCGATCAGGCTCTGGCCCGCGACCTGCGCGATCAGGGCGAGGCCGATGAGCTTGAGCCATCCCGTGGCAGTCAGCGGCAGGATCTCCTCTCCCGAGGCGAGCGCAACCGGCAGCAGCGCGGCCGCCATGATGATGCCGCTCCATGCCATGAGGCTCGAGGTGGCGACGCGCGCGCGCAGGCGCGTCACCGCGAGCTGGTAGGCCGCGTAGAACATCGCCGTCACGACGCCGAGAAAATCCCCGAGCACCGCGCTGCCGCCGAGACGGAAATCCCCGCCGAGGAGTGTCGCGGTGCCCGCGAGCGCGGCGGCGAGCCCCGCGATGAACAGCAACGACGGCCGCCGGCCGAAGAGGAGCCACGCCGCGAGCGTGACGAAGATCGGCGCGAGATTCGCGAGCAGCGTGGCGTTGGCGACCGTGGTGAGCACGATGGACCAGTGCCAGACCGCGAGGTCTCCCGCGAAGAAAAGCCCCGCCGCGACCATGAGCCGCCGGTTCTGCGCGAAAGCGTCGGCGAGCGTGCCGCGCTGCTCCACGAACGCCCAGGCCCAGAGGAAGGGCAGCGCGAGCGCGACGCGCCAGAAGCCGGTGGCGACGGGACCGGCTTCGCTCACCTTGACGAAGAGGGCGGAGCTTGCGATCGCCACCGCGCCCGCCAGCAGCGCGGCGACGGCGCTGCCGCGCCGGGAGTCCTTTCGATCTGCAGCCGGGCGCTTCAACTAAATTTTCCGGCGGCGTCAGCTGCCGGAAAATTTGGGCTTGCGCTTCTCGATGAAGGCGGCCATGCCTTCCTTCTGGTCGCGCGAGGAGAAGAGAATCTGCACGGATTTCGCCTCGAGCGCGAGCGCGCTGGTGAGGGGCGCGTCCATGCCGGCGAGCACCGCCTCCTTCGCGAGCTGAAGCGCGAGCGGCGGCAGCTCCGCCAGCTGCCGCGCAAGCTCGATCGCGCGCTTCTCCACCCCGGCGTCCGGCACGACTTCGCTCACGAGCCCCATGTCGAAGGCTTCTTTCGCGCCGAAGAGCTCGCCGGTCAGGATGTATTTCATCGCCTTGTACTTGCCGAGGGCGCGCGTCAGGCGCTGGGTTCCGCCCCCGCCCGGGATGATGCCGATCCTCACCTCCGGCTGTCCGAACCTGGCCGACTCTCCGGCAACGATGATGTCGCAGGTCATGGCGAGCTCGCAGCCGCCGCCCAGCGCGAAGCCGCTCACCGCCGCGATCACCGGCTTCGGGCAGGCGCCGATGACGCGCCACAGCTTGTGCACGCCGCGCTGGAGCATCTCGATCGTGCCGGCATCGGCCATCTCCTTGATGTCGGCGCCGGCGGCGAAGCTCTTCTCATTGCCGGCGAGCACGATCGCGCGCGTGGCGGCATCCTCGCCCATTTCCGTGAGGTGGCGCGCGAGGAGCTTGCGCACCTCGAGGTTGAGCGCGTTGCGGGCTTCGGGGCGGTTGATGCGGATGAGCCCTACGCCCTCCGCCGGGCGCTCTGCGAGGACCACTGGATCAGCCATAGGACCCGTGAATGGTGATTCGTGAATGGTGAGTCGACAAGACCGGCGAGTCGTGATTCGCGGGGCGTGTCATCTCCACCCACCACTCACGACTCACGATCGACGCTTCTATTCCCTGGCGAGCCCGAGATCGACGAGCACGGATTTCATCGCGGCGTAGGTATCGTCAAGGTCCTTGGCGAAGTCCTTGCCGGTGAGGAAGTCGTTCGACCAGTAATTTTTCCTGAGGCCGTCCTGCCACTCCGGCGTTTCGGTTGCCTTGCGCAGCACGCCTTGCCAAAAGGCGATTTGCTCGGGCGTCAATCCCTTTGGTGCGACGATGCCGCGGAAGCCGCCGTACACCAGGTCGACGCCCAGCTCTTTCCAGGTCGGCACCTCGGCGAGCGTGCCCCCGAAGCGGCGCGGCGCGGCCGCCGCGACGACGCGCATCCTGCCTGCCGCGACATGGCCGGCGGCGTTGCCGGCGGCGGTGGTGACGAGATCGATGTGCCCGCCGAGGAGGTTGGTGATGGCTTCCGAGGATCCCTTGTAGGCGACCGCCTTCAAGTCGCGCGCGCGCGCGCCGATGGCCTTCATGAGCAGCCCGGCCGCGATGTGGTTATGGCTGCCGAGCGCCGTGGCGAACCCGATGGCGACCGACTGCGGCTCCTTTTTCAGCCGGTCGATGAGGTCCCTGCCGTCCTTGATGGGCGAACTGGCGTTCAACGCGAACACCACGTAATCGTTGAACAGCGAAGCGATGGGCGTGAAGTCGCTGTGGTGTATCTTGCTCCGGCCGGTGATGTGGTTGGTGAGCAGCGCGGTCGTGCCGATGAGCAGCGTGTGCGAATCGCCGGGCCGCTGGGCGACGTAGGTGAATGCGATGCTGCCGCCGCCGCCGGGCTTGTTGACGACCGTGATCGACGTGTTCACGAGCTTGTTGTCGATGAGGGCGCGCTCCACCGAGCGCGCGGTCTTGTCGTTGCTGCCGCCGGGAGCGGACCCGACCACGATCTCGACGTTTTTCTGCGGCGTCCACCCCTGCGCCGCCGCGGCGCTCGCGGCGAGGAGCAGGATTGCGGCAAGCGATGCGTTAAACCTCATGCTTTCCTCCTAGTCGTTGGTCAATGCCGGCCACAGCGCATCCGCGCCGCGGCCCTGTATCTCGCGGCCGAGCTCGATCGCCCACTCGCTCTCGTTGCCATATTCCTCGCGCCACGCCCAGAGCCGGAGCGTGTAGTGGTGCAGGGCGTACTCGTCGGTCACGCCGATCGCGCCGTGCACCTGGTGCGCGATCAGCGCCCCCTCGCGCGCGGCCTCGGCGGTGCGGATTTTGGCTGAAGCGACCGCCAGAGTCGCGTCCCCGCCCCGCTCCAGCGCGCCGGCGGCGGAGAGAGCCGCCGCGACCGCCGCCGCGGTCTCGCCGCCGAAACGCGCCAGCTCCTGCTGGATCGCCTGGAACTGGCCGATCTTGCGGCCGAACTGCACGCGCTGCCTGGCGTACTCGACGGCGAGCTCGAGCGCGCGCTCGAGCGCGCCCGCCATCATGAGCGCGCGCGAGAGCGCGCCGCGCAGCCTCAGCGCTGCGCGGCTCACGCCAGCCGCCGCCGGCGCCACCTCCGCCTCCGCGAGTGGCACTGCGTCGAACACGACGTCGTCGCGCGGCTCGCGCGCGAGGTTCCACCCCGGCGTGATGCGCGCCTGCTGCGGCGCGACGCTCGCGACGAACTCGTCCGCGCCATCGCCTGCGATCACGACCAGGCGCCTGGCGAAGCGCGCCCACGGCATGCGCCGCACGCGCCCGCTCAACCTCCATCCGCCCGGCGCGCGCGCGAGCGTGAGCGACTCAGCGCGCCCCTGGGGGCCTGCGGCGAGCGGGCCGCGCGGCACGGCGAGCCCCACGCTCGCGAGCAGCCATCCCGCGAGCATGCCGGTCTCGGCGAGCGGCGCCGGCGCCGCAAAGCGCCCGGCGAGCCGCAGCACCGCCGCCGCGTCGGACAGTGTGCCGCTCGCGCCGCCGGCTTGCGCCGGCACGCCGACGAGCGGCAGCTCCGCCGCTTCGAGCGCCTGCCACAGCGCCGTCGGCAAGCCTTCGCGCTTGGCGGCGTCGAGCAGCTTCGCGTCCACGTGGTCGGCGAAAAGCCGCGCCGCGGACTCGACCAGCATGCGGCGAACGTCGTTCGGCGCGTTCAAATCCTCTCCTCGTGCCATCCGTTCACATACGACCCAGCAGCCCGCGCGCGATCAGGGTGCGCAGCACCTGCGTCGTGCCGCCGCGGATGGTCGAGACCGGCGCGCAGACGATGGTGTCGGCGAGAAAGCGCTCGAACGTTTCGGCCGCCTCGGGATCCGGCTCGGTGGCGACCACGAGGCGCGCGGCGTCGATGATCTCCCGCTCGTAGAACGTCCCCATGTCCTTCACGAGCGCCGCCTCGGTGCCGAGATCGACCGCGGCGTCCGCCGCGCTGTGCCAGCCGCCGGGCCCCGGGTCGAGGGCGAGGGCGATCGCGAGCGACATGCGGCGCAGCGCCCAGAAGCGCGCGGTGAGCCGGCCCACCATCTCCTGCGCGCGCGCATCGCGCGCGGCGCCGAGCCGCCGGATCAGCTCGACGAGCAGGGGGAAGGTCGTCATGAAGCGCTCGGGCCCGCTGCGCTCGAGCGCGAGCTCGGAGGTGACCTGCTTCCAGCCCTGTCCGATTTCACCGAGCACCATCCCGTCGGGGACGAAGACCTCGTCGAGGAAGACCTCGTTGAAATGGTGGCGGCCGTTCATGAAGCGGATCGGGCGCACGGTCACCCCCGGCGAGTCGAGCATGACGATCAACTGGGAGAGCCCCTCGTGCCGGTCGCCGGCGTCGGGCGAGGTGCGGCAGAGCACGAAGAACGCGTGCGCCTTGTGCGCCCAGCTCGTCCAGACCTTCTGTCCCGTCACCCTCCAGCCACCCGGCGCGCGCTCGGCGCGGGTCCTGACCGAAGCGAGGTCGGACCCGGCGTCGGGCTCGCTCATGCCGAGCGCGAAATAACATTCGCCGCGCGCGATCGCCGGCAGGAAGCGCTGTTTCTGCTGCTCGGTGCCGTAGCGCAGCAGGCTGGGCCCGGTCTGCCGGTCGGCGACCCAGTGCGCGGCGCACGGGGCGGCCGCGGCGAGCATTTCCTCGGTCACCACGAAGCGCTCGAGACAGGAGCGCTCCTGGCCGCCATAGCGCCGGGGCCAGGTCATCCCGATCCAGCCCCGCGCGGCCACCTTGCGCGTGAACGCGGCGTCGAACTCGCTGTGGCCGAGACGCGGCGTGAAGGAGCCCGCCTCGCGCTCGGACCTGAGAAACGCGCGCACTTCCTCGCGCAGCGCAAGCGCGGGCGGAGGAAGGCTCAGGTCCGAAAAGTCGACGTCTCGAAACATCGGGGAGGGGGCGAATGCTTGCGTCTTTTCGGGCTACTCTAGCAGCCGGCCGGACCCGGCGTCCAGCCCAGCGGGTCAAACGCGCAGCACGATGAGCGCGTCGGCAGCGGCGACGCCGTCTTCGCCGACGAAGAGGGGATTGACGTCGATCTCGGCGATGCGATCGGCGTGGTCGGCGATGAGCAGCGAAAGCCGCGCCAGCGCATCCGCGAGCGCGTCCACGGCGAGCGCCGGCTCGCCACGGTACCCGGTGAGCAGCGGGTGCGCCCGGATGTCCCCGATCATCTCGCGCGCGGTGTCGGGGCCGAACGGCGCGAAGCGGTAAGTCACGTCCCGCAGGAGCTCGGCATGGACGCCGCCCAGCCCGAACATCACCACCGGGCCGAAGTAGGGATCGTTCACCGCGCCGGCGATCGCCTCGACGCCCGTCACCATCTCGCTCACCAGAACGCCGGCAATGCGCGCATCGGGCTTGAATTGGCGCACGGAGGCCAAGACGCTCTGCGCTGCTTCTTTCATGGCCCTAAGGTTGGGTATGCCCAACCTTACGGCTCCGGCCTCGGTCTTGTGCGCGATGTCCGGCGAGGCCACCTTGACCGCCACCGGAAACGGAAGGGGCGCGCGTCGGAGCCCCGCGATCGCGCCCGGCGCGAGGAGCTTTTCGCGCGTGACGCGTATGCCATAGGCGGCAAGACACTGTTTCGCCTCGTGCTCGGCGAGCGTGCGCGCGCCGGCCGGCCAGTCGAGCTTGCGCGCGTCCACCACGCGCGCCGCGCCGCGTTTCCCGAGCGCCTGGCGCTTGCGCGCGAAGTGATAGAGCGCGCCGGCGGCGTTCGCGGCGCGCGTCGGGGTGAGCAGCCACGGGATGCGGTGGCGTTCGAGAATCTGCATGGACGCTTCCCGCGGGTCGGGAGCGCGGCTCCAGGCGACAAGCACCGGCTTTTCCGAGCTCGCGGCAAAGGCCGCGAGCCCGTTCGCCCAGGCCTCGCCCTTCGCGCCCTGGACGGCTCCGTAGCGGACGATCAACTGGTCGACGTTGGGATCGGCGAGCACCTGCTCGCAGATGCGGTTTACCCGCGCGGGGTCGGCGGTGACCTGGGCCGTGATATCGACGGGGTTGGCGAGCGCCGCGTAACGGGGCGCCAGCGGCTCGATCGCCTGGATCGTCGCCGCACCGAGGCGCGGGAGCTTCAGCCCCTGGCGGTCGCAGGCATCGGCGATCAGCACCCCCGAGCCCCCGGAAGTGGTGAGGACCGCGACGTTGGCCCCGCGCGGCAGGCGCCGCGAGCGAAACGCGCGGGTTGCGTCGACCAGGTCGTGCACGTCGGCGATCTCGGTGAAGCCGCCCTCCTCGAAAGCCGCCCGGTAGAGCGCGTAGCCCGCGGTCATGCTCGCGGTGTGCGATTCGGCGGCGGCGCGGCCGACCTCGGAATTGCCGACCTTCCACACGAGGATCGGCTTGGCGAGCTCGAGGGCCCGGCGCCCGATCTCGCGCAGGCGCCTGCCATCGGTGACGCCCTCGAGGTAGCTCGCCACGACTTCCACGTCGTCGCGCTCGAGGAATTCGGCCATGAGATCGAGCGTGGAGATGTCCGCTTCGTTGCCGACCGATGCCACGTAGTTGAAGCCGATGCCCTCGAAGGCGGCGAGCCCGACGACACTGAAGGCAAAGCCCCCGCTTTGCGAGGCGAAGGCGACCGGTCCCGCCGCGAGATCGGGGTTGGCGAATCCCGCCCCGAAGCCGCAGTAGACGCGGTCCTTCAAATTCATGGTGCCGAGGCAGTTGGGGCCGACGAAGCGCACGCCCGCCGACCGCGCGGCCGCCTTGAGCTCCTCCTCGAGCGCGAGCCCCGCGGCCCCCGTCTCGCGAAAGCCCGAGGAGAAGACGATGGCGTAGGGAATGCCGACGTCGCCGCATTCACGGATCACCTGCGGGACGAGCGCCGCGTTGACGGCGATCAACGCGAGATCGCACGGCTGCGGCACCGAGGCGAGATCGCGGTAGCAGGCGAGCCCGAGCGCCTCGGCATACTTCGGGTTGACCGGGTAGACCGCGCCGCGGTAGCCGGTGTCGCGCAGGATCTTGAGCGCCTGCCCGCCGATGCGGTCGGGATCGCCCGATGCGCCGACTACCGAGATCGCGCGCGGGCTGAACAGGCGCTCGAGACCCGCACGCGGCGCGCTCATAGCTGCTTCAGTTGCGCCATTTTCACGACGTTCGCGTATTTTTCGATCTCGGCGCGGATGAATCTGCCGAAATCCTCGGGCGTGCCGCCGATCGGCTCCAGCCCGTCGTTGAGAAAGCGTTGCCTCAAGTCCGCGCTCGCGAGGATCTTGCCGACCTCGACGTTCCACCGCGCCACGATCTCCCTCGGGGTCCTGATCGGCGCCATCAGGCCGAACCAGGTGGTGGCCTCGTAGCCGGGCAGCCCGGACTCGTCGAAGGTGGGCACCCGGGGGAGCGCGGAGAAGCGCTTGAGGCTGCCGATACCGATCGCGCGCAGCCGGCCGGAGTTGATAAAGGGCAGCAGCGCCGGCACGCCGGAGAAGATCATCTCGACGTGGCCGCCGACGACGTCGGCGAGCGCCGGGGTGTTTCCCTTGTAGGGGATATGCACGATATTGACCTTGGCCATCACCTTGAACAACTCGCCCGCCATGTGGTTCGACCCCCCCAGGCCCGAGGAGGCGAAGTTGAGCTGCCCCGGCCGCGCTTTCGCGAGCGCGATCAGTTCCTTCAGGTTCCGGGCGGGCAGCGAAGGATGCGCCGAGAGCACGTTCGCGCCCTTCACGCACAGGATGACGGGCGCAAAATCGCGCAGCGTGTCGTACGGCGGCTTTGCCAGCAAGCTCATGTTGATCGCATTGGAAGCGCCGCCCATGAGCAGGGTGTAGCCGTCGGGGGGCGCCCTGACGACTGCCTCGGTGCCGATGTTGGTCCCGCCTCCCGGGCGGTTATCCACCACGATCTGCTGGGCGAATACGTCGGACAGCTTCGCGCCGATCGCGCGCGCGGTGATGTCGGTGTTGCCGCCGGCCGCGTACGGCACGATCACGCGCACCGGCCTCACGGGGTAGTTCTGCGCGGCCACGGGCAGCGCGGCAGCGAGCGCCGCGGCGAGCGTGAGCCACTGGACAGGAGCTTTCATGTTCAGCCTCCTACTGCGAAAAACTGCTTGAGCACCGGATCGACAGGATTTGAAAGATTTCCGGAACGCGCTCGATCCCTTGTCGGAGAACGGCGCGGGCCGGTCAGGCTGGCGCCGTTTTTTTGCAGCTATTTTAGCCGCTCTGCTAAGATGATGTGAGCCTTCGCCGGCCGCGGCGAGTCACCAGTCACGAGTACCGGGTAACGAGTCACGCCTCTCGGAAGTATGGCCATCGACCCACTAGGGCTCACCCGGGAGTTGATCGCCCGGCGCTCCCTCACGCCGCAGGATGCCGGCTGCCTCGACCTCATCGCGGGCCTGCTCGAGCCGCTGGGGTTCCAGTGCGAACGCCTCGCCGCGAACGGCGTGGATAACCTCTGGGCGCGCCGCGGCGCCGCGGCCCCGCTCGTCGCCTTCGCCGGCCACACCGACGTCGTGCCGACCGGCCCGCTCGAGCACTGGGTGAGTGATCCGTTCACGCCCACGGTGCGCGACGGCGCGCTCTACGGCAGGGGAGCGGCCGACATGAAGGCTTCGCTCGCGGCCTTTGTGACGGCGATCGCGCGCTTCGTGGCGGCGCATCCCGACCATCCCGGCTCGCTCGCGGTGCTGTTCACCTCCGACGAGGAAGGCCCGGCGGTGGACGGCACGGTGCGCGTGGTGGAGGCGCTCAGGGCCCGCGGCGAGAAAATCGACTACTGCATCGTTGGCGAGCCCACCTCGGTCAGCCGCCTGGGCGACATGATCAAGAACGGCCGGCGCGGCTCGCTCTCGGGCCACCTCGTCGTGAAGGGCGTGCAGGGCCACGTCGCCTACCCGCACCTCGCGAAGAACCCGGTGCACGAGGTCGCGCCCGCGCTCGCGGAGCTCGCGCAGACGAAGTGGGACGAGGGCAACGAGTACTTTCCGCCCACGACCTGGCAGGTCTCCAATTTCAACGCCGGCACCGGCGCGGGCAACGTGATCCCGGGAGAAGCGCGCATCCAGTTCAACTTCCGGTTCTCCACCGCCAGCACGCTCGAATCGCTGCAGACGCGGGTGCACGGCATCCTCGACCGGCACGGGGTGCCCTACGAGCTCGAGTGGCGCTATGACGGCAGGCCCTACCTCACGAAGCGGGGCGAGCTGGTGGACGCCGTGGCGAAAGCGATCAAGACCGTGACCGGCATCGCGACCGAGCTCTCGACCAGCGGCGGCACCTCCGACGGGCGCTTCATCGCCGACATCTGCCCGCAGGTCGTGGAATTCGGGCCGACCCATGCCACCATCCACAAAGTAAACGAGTGCATCAATCTTCGAGAGCTCGAGGAGCTGCCGGAGATTTACCAGCAGATCCTCGTCAACCTGCTTCTCAAATGAGGCGTGACCAGCGACCGGTGACCAGATCAGGAGTCGACAGTGAGGAGCAGTCAGTGGGCAGCGGACAGTAATCAGCGGGCAGTAGTCGGTCACCATTAACGCACGCACTGCTTAGTCCATACTCCACACGGCACGCCGTCCGCTGTCCACTGGAAACGGTGCACTGCAAACTGCGCACTGCAAACTTCTTCATCCCTCATGCCTCCGCCCTCATCCCTCCCGCTGGCCATGCGTAGCGACAACGCGCACGAGCTGCCGCCGGGCCTGCCGGTGCCGCAGGACGATAGCGCGTGCGCGCACCTCGCAGGCGCGAGGCTTCCGCCGCTCGCGCTCGCCTCCACCGCAGGGCGGAGCGTGGAGCTCTCGCGGCTCGCGGGGAGAACGGCCTCTCCTGTTATCCCCGCACCGGCCGCCCCGACCGGGAGGCGCCGCCGGGATGGGACGAGATCCCGTGCGCGCGCTCGGGCTGCCCACGTTCGAAGTCGCGGGCATGACGTTGATCAAGCGGCTTACGTTGATCGTCCGCGACGGACTGATCGAGAAGGTGTTCTACCCGGTGTTCCCGCCGGATCAAAACGCGGGGCAGGTTCTTTCCTGGCTCCACGCTGCGGTGCAGTGCGCTTGATGTTTATTGCGGAAATCCTGACGGAAGACATCCAATGACCCGACCGCCGTTCGCCGAATTCAGCTCGCTCGCGATCCGTGAATTGACCGCCTGGATCGGCGGGAGCGCGCTGTGGTCCGCGCGCCTGAACGACGTGCTCGGCGAGCATTTTCTGCCGGTCGCCGAGCACGCCGGTCTCGACCCGGAAGAAGCGTGGGAGGCGCTCGGGGAATTCACCGGGCCTGTTTATGGGGGCGCGCTCGAAGATCTGTGCACCCGCCGCTATGACGATCCGCCGGAGAGCCTGGTTGGCGATTTTCTGAAAAAGCGAAGCTTCCGCCTGCCGCCGCTCGCGAAAAGCTACCTCGAAGCGTTGCGCGATTCAGCCCCGGGCGTATACGAGGTCGTGGCGGTGCGGCCCGGGCACGGGGTCACGATCCGCGACCTGCTGATCGGCGGAGAACCGATCGATGTGATCGAAGTGAGCGGCTCACGGCAGATCGTGCAATGGGACAGGCTCGCGGCCCGTGTCATTGAGCACGGAGGAAAACGCGTGTTCACCGGAGCGGTGTTCCCGTTACGTGCCGAAGACAGCAAGGCGTTGATTGATGAGTTGAAGTCGACGCTGCACGGAATGGCGGAAAAAGCCGGCCTGCCAGCCGAGGCGTTCCGCGGCGAGGTGGCCAACGTGATGCGCGAGGCTGCGCCCCGGCTCGGCAACCTGCGCATCGCCCAGATTCTGGCGGACCTGCACCGCCCAATGCCGAAGCTCATCAATCGCGATGGCGACCCCTACGAGTTCGTGGAAGCCCGCTATCGGCTTGCATCCGGGGATAGAAAGGGTGTCATCGCCCGCCTCGATGCCGAGCCGCGCTTGCAGCGCACCGGCGCGCGGCCGGCGAAATGGGATTGGCTGGCGAAGGCATCGGAGCATCCGTCCCGCGCATCGTCGTCCGGGCCGGGCCTTGCGCTCGACAGCCATCCCGGGGGCGATACCGAGCGCGTGGTGGTCGCGAGCGTGACGCTCTCCGCGAAACAGCTTGAGTTGTCCGTCAATTCACGCCGCCGGCTCGAAAGCGCCCGCACCTTCATCGAAGCGCTGCTTGCCGGGCTGATCGGCGAACCCGAAGTCGCGATCAAATCCGTGGAAGACGCCATGGCGGAGAACCGGGACGCGCCGGTATCGCGCCAGCGAGCGGTGCCCAGGCGCGTGGAGCGCGAGCTCACGCAACGCTTTCTGGACAGGCACTACCGCAACTGGCTCGATGAGAAGATACCCGCGCTCGGCGGCAAGTCGCCGCGCGATGCGGCACGCGACTTCGAAGGACGCGAGCAACTGGTTGCGCTCCTGAAGCAGCTGGAAAACCTCGAGGCGCGGCGTGCCAGGGATAGCGGGGCGGGCTACGACGCACGCTGGTTGTGGCGGGAGCTGGGGATCGAACACCTGCGGCGCTGACAGAACAGAGCCGGGGGAGCCGCTGATGAATGCCGTTATTGCTCGTGCCTCCGATGGATAACGAGCGTGCCTGTCACGGAGAATCTTGATTTCTTGGCGCCCCGGCGTCTCGGCGGTTCAATTTGCTTCTTGTTTTTCCTTTGCGTCCTCTGCGTCTCCGCGGTGAGAGGTTGGGCATTCAGTCGAACTTGAGGCCGGCATTCTTCGCGACCGTGCGCCACTTGCTGAGCTCGTCGCTGATCGTTTTTCCGAATTCCTCGGGCGAGCTCGAGCCCGGCTCGGTGCCGAGGCCGCGCAGCTTCTCCACGACCGCCGGGGTCTCCATCACCTTGCGCACGGCGGCGTTGAGCCGCGCGACGACCGCTTTCGGCGTGCCGGCCGGCGCGAGCACCCCGATGAAAGTCGAGGCCTCGTAGCCGCGCAGCCCTGACTCGTCGAGCGTCGGCACGTTGGGCAGGAGGGCAGAACGTTTGGCGCCGGCGACGGCGAGCGCCTTCAGCCGCCCGTCGCGGATGTAGCCGATCGAGGAGCTCAACTGGTCGAACATGGTGGCGACCTGCCCGCCCAGCAGCTCGGGCAACGCCTGGCCGCTGCCCTTGTAGGGCACGTGCAACACCTTCACCCCGGCCATGGCGCTGAAGAGCTCGATTCCGAAATGGTTGGTGGTGCCGGTACCGGCGGAAGCCACCGTGAGCTTCCCGGGATTCGCCCTCGCGCGCTCGATCATCTCCTTCACCGAGTCGATGCCCGATTTCTGGCCCGCGAGCACCACCAGTGGCACGACGTGCACGCGCGAGATGGGCGCGTAGTCCTTCACCGGGTCGTACGGGAGGTTCGGGACGACGACGGGATTGATGGAGAGCGGCCCGCTCGAGCCCATGAGCAGGGTGTAGCCGTCCGGAGCTGCCCTGGCAACGAGGTTGGCGCCAGTGGTACCGCCGCCGCCCGCGCGGTTGTCCACCACAATGCCCTGGCCGAGGATCTCGCCCAGGGTGGGGCCGATGATGCGCGCGGTGATGTCCACGTTGCCGCCGGGCGCGTAGGGCACGATCAGCCGGACCGGCCGGGCCGGATACTCCTGCGCCGCCGCGTCGAACGCGGCGGCAGACGAAACCGCAACAAGGAAGGTGAGCAATCGTTTCATCATTCTGACTCCCGACACTCGCTCGCTGTAGTAGTGCATGTCTCGAAAATCCCCGGAAGCCTCAAAGACCGGAACCCGAATCCTGTCCATTCCTCGCTTTTGAGACGGTTCCGGGTCAGCCTGCAGCGCGGACCGCTTGGCGCGCCGCAGGTTCGAATTCGACGCTCTGCAAAGTTTCGAGCCGCCACAGCTCATCGAGCAGCGCGCGCGCGGCGGCCTCGCCCAGCACGGGGAGCGCGAGCTCGAGGTACTTGTCGTTCAGCTCCTCGTCGGTGAGCGGCATTTCCGGATCGCCCTTGCGCGTCGGCTGGAAGTGCGAGAGCTTGCGACCGCCGAGTGTTTCGATCTCGACCCGGGCCGCGCGCTGGCGCGGAAACGCGGCGGAGAGCTCGGGATCGGCAACGCACTCGATTTTCTGCATGAGCGAGCGCACGTCGGGGTCGGCGAGCCGCTCCGGCAGAAAGGCATTGAGCCGCACGCTCCCGTGCACCAGGGCGTGCGCGACGGTGTACTGGAGGCTGAACTTCGCCTGGTAATCGCCTGCGGGACGCGGATTGTTCACGATGTCAAGCCCGCCCTGATACGTCGCGACACGCACCTTGCGGATGTCCCCGTGCGCAAGCGAGTGCTCCCGCTTCAACGCGAGCGCGGCGTCGAGCGCTGCGAAGTTGTGGCCGCAGCAGCCGTGATTCTTGAAGGTGATCCGCGTGATGTGATAATCGACCCCGAGACCGCGCGTGGCCTTCGACCAGTCGGCGCCGGCGCTCATCGCCGCGCCGAATCCGACCTCGCCTTCGAGGATGTCGGCGACACCGGTGACGCCCTTGGCGGCCGCCATTGCCGCGAGCGCGCCCGCTTCCGCTGCGTGTCCCCCGTGCAGCGGTTTCGCCATCGCCTGCGAGCGGAACGCCTGCTGCAGGCCCGCAGCGAGAGTCCCGGCATTGCCAAGCGCGTGCATGAACTCGCCGCGGTTGCAGCCGAGGAGGGTGGCGACGGCCGCCGCGGCGCCGAAAGTGCCGACGGTGCCGGTCGTGTGCCAGAACTTGTAGTGGGAGGGCATCACGGCGTTCCCGATGCGCGTGGAAACCTCGTAGCCCACCACCACGCCGCGCAGGAACCGCTCGCCATTTGCGCCCTGCGTTTGCGCCGCGGCGAGCGCCGCGGAAATCACCGGGCTTCCCGGGTGATAGACCGCGTCACGCCAGATGTCGTCGAACTCGACCGAATGGGAAGCCGCGCCATTGATGAGCGCGGCGGCGCGCAGCGTGGCTCGCCGGCCCGAGCCGAGCCGCGCGCGCCCGCGATCGAGCTCCTCGGCGAGCGCCTGCTCGAGCAGCACTGCGGGCGTCACCCGGCTGCCCGGCAGCAGCGACGCGTACCAGTCGATCACCGCGCGCTTGGCGTGGTGGATGACCTCGCGCGGCAGCCTCGAGGACTGTTCCTTGACGGCGTAATCGGCGATTTGATGCAGCAACATGGAGTCTCCTCAACTGGTTTCGTCGCGTGTTGAATTTTGAGCGTTCAGTGTCAAGTTGAGAAGCGTTTCACCCGGAAAACTCGACACGATCGGCCTGGGCGGCTAATGGTCGGCGAGGACGAGGAGACCGTCCACGGCAATGCAGCCTTCACCTTCCCGCTTGACAATCAGCGGGTTGATCTCGGCTTCCGCGACGCGCGGCGCGAGCGCGGCGAGCTGCGAGAATGCGGCCACGGCCTGCGCAAGCGCCTCGCAGTCCCCTTTCGGGAGATTGCGGTAGCCGCGGATCACGGCGAGGCCCTTCACTTCCTCGATCATGCGTCGCGCCTCTGCGAGAGCCACGGGAGCAAGCCGCACCGCGAAATCGCGATACACCTCGGCGAGCACCCCGCCCGCGCCGAGCACCACGACCGGCCCGACCTGCGGGTCGTGCTTGTAGCCCACGATCACCTCGGCCAGCCCCTTCTGCATCCGCTGCACCAGGATGCCCTCGATGCGCGCTGCCGGGTGCCGGCTGCGCACGCGCGCGATCATGCCGGCGGCGGCCCGGCTCAGATCATCGGGATTCGCAATGTTCAGGACGACGCCGCCGGCATCGGTCTTGTGGGCGATGTCGGGCGAGAGGATCTTCACCACGACGGGAAAGCCGATGGCGACGGGCTCTCCGGGCTCCTTGATCACCGTGCTCGCCGCCTGCGGCACGCCGAGCGCGGCGAATACCCGGCAGGCCTCGTGCTCATTCAACCGGCGGGCGGCGCCCGTGAGCGCGCGCGCGGCAGTCACGCGCGAGGCGTCGGGTCGGGGGGCCTCGGCCGGCGCGCGCCAGTCGCGCCAGGCGCGGATCGCGTCCGCGCACGCTTCGGGCGTGCGAAAAGCGGCGATGCCCGCCGCGCCGAGGAGCGCGAGCGAAGCGTCCGCCTGCGGCGCGCAGAAGACGGCGAGAGGCTTCGCCCCCCGCTTCGCCTCGACGATAGGCTCGATGGCGAGCCCCGGCTGGAACTGCGAGGAGCTGCCGACCGCGGCGAGCACGAGGTCGCAGTGATCGGAAGCGAGCAGGGCGTTCAGGACCGGGCCGTAGATCTCCTTTCTCGCGCCCGCCAGCGTGAGGTCGGTCATCCGCGCGCGGCTCACCCGGATGCCCTTGTGCGCAAGCTCCGCGATGACGCCGTCGGCTGGCGGCACGACCTCCACCGCGCAGAGGCCGAGCCGGTCCACGACCGTCGCGGCCCCGCCCCCGGTCGTCGTCATCACCGCCACCCGGTGGCGCGGCGCCGGCCTTTGATTCGCCACCAGCGCGGGCAGCTCGAACAGCGTCTCGAGCAGCTCCACGCGCAGCATGCCGTGCGCGCGGAAGAACGCATCGGCGGTGTCATCGGACCCCGTCATCGCCCCGGTGTGCGAAGTGGCGAGCTCGACGCCGACCTCCGAGCGCCCGAGCTTGTACACGATGACGGGCTTGCCCGCGGCGTACGCCCGGCGCGCCGCCCGCGCGAGCCGCTCCCCGTCGCGCACCGTTTCCATGAACGCGAGGATCGTTTGCGTGTGGGGGTCGTCCACCAGCATGTCGGTGATCTCGCCCACACTCAGGTCGGATTCGTTGCCCACCGACACGAGCTTCGAGAAGGCGAGGCCCCGCCCCTGGCCGCGCGACATGAGGCTGCCCATCATGCTGCCGCTCTGGGAGAGAATCGCGACCGGCCCCGCGGCGAGCTCCAGCTGCTCGAGCACGGCGTTGACCGAGAGCGGAAAGCGCCCGTGCGTGTTGACGACCCCGATGCAGTTGGGGCCGAGCAGCCGCACGCCGCCCGCGCGCGCGAGCTTCAGCACCTCGTCCTGCCGGCGGCGGCCCTCGGGGCCGGTCTCCGCAAACCCGTCGCTGAAAATGGTCGCGATGCGCACTTTCTTCTCGCAGCACTGCGCGATCGCGTCGGCGACGGCTGCCCCGGGCACCATGATGAAGGCGTGCTCGACCGGCTCCGGCACGGCGCGGAGATCCGGGTAGGCGCGCTCGCCGAGGATCTCGGTGCGCCCGGGATTGACCGGGAACACGCGCCCGGCGTAGCCGTGCTTGCGCAGGAAACGCTGCGGCCGCGAAGTGTTCTTGCTCGGGTCGCCGGAGGCGCCGATCAGCGCCACCGAACGCGGCGCAAACAGTGCCTGGGCAAGTTTCTGGTCGGGCATGGTACTGATATCTGCCGAAGCTGGAGCCGCCGCGTTAAGCGCGGCAGCGAACGGTACCGGAAAGTGACGAAAACAATGATCCTGAATCGCTCACGTTTTATTTATCCGTTTTCGACGGGCGTTGACTGAACGACCGCTCGAAAACGGATTCGGCGATGCGGTTCTTCAGGATCTCGATCGAACCGCCCGCGATCATCCAGCCGCGCGTCTTGCGGAAGCACCACTCGACGAGCGTCTCCTCGGTGTAGCCCATGCCGCCCATCACCTGCATCGCCTCGGAGCAGATCTCGAAGCCCGCCTGGTTGCAGTACGCCTTGGCGATCGCGGTCTCCTCGGCCGACGGGAACCCGCGCTCCGCGTTCAACGCCGCGCGGTAGAGCAGGAGCTGGCCCGCGTCGAGCTTCACCTTCATGTCCGCGAATTTCCACTGCAGCCCCTGGAACTCCGCGAGCAGCCGTCCGAACTGCCGGCGCTGCAGGGCCCACTGCCGGGCCTGCTCGTAGCAGTAGCGCCCGAGCGCGAGCGCGCGCGCGGCATTCCCGATGCGCTCGACGTTGAAGCCGGCGATCTGTTTCCTGAACCCGCCCTCGCGCAGCACCACGTTCTCCGGCGGCACGTAGACGCCGTCGAAGCGCGTGCTGACCCATTCCTCGCCGTTCAGGAAGCGCGAGGGCCTGCCCTGGCTCACGCCCGGCGCCGCGCGCTCGACGAGCACCGAGCCGATGCCGTCCAGCCCCGGGCCGAAGCGCACATAGACCAGCATCACCTCGGCGTACTGCGCGTGCGTCGTGAACACCTTCTCGCCGCTCACCCGGAAGCCCGCGCCGTCGGGGACGGCGGCGGTCCTGAGATCGGTCACGGCGGAGCCCGCCTCGGGCTCGGTCATGCCGACGCAGATCACGCCTTCCCCGGAGAGCAGCCGCTTCAAGTAGCGCCGCTTCTGGTCCTCGGTGCCGTACTCCGCGAGCACGCGGATCGCGCCGAAGTTGCCCGCCTGCACGACGTCCGCGCTCTTCGGGCAGACCTGTGCGACCGTCTCGATGGCGATCACGGCATCCATCAGCGTGCCGCCCTGTCCGCCGTCCTTCTCGGAAATGGTGATGCCGAGCAGGCCCTGCCGCGCCATCAGCTTTGCCACGTCCCATGGATGGTCGGGGCTGTGCGCGCGCTGGAGCGCGCCGTCGCGCAGGTAGCGCTCGGCGAAGCCGCGAACCGCCTCGCGGAACTGCCTCTGTTCCTCGGTGAGCTCGAAGTTCATTGCGCTATCGCGTTTCAAGTTCAAGGTTCCAGGTTCAAAGTTTACTGCGTCGAGCCACTGCATGCCGGCGAAGGAACGCTGGGCCTTGAACCTTGAACGTTGAACTTTGAACGTTGAACTTGCAACGTAATCCCCGTCAGGCGCGCAGCAGCGGCCGGAGCTCCCGCGCGTCGGCGAGCTTTTCGCTCGCCCACACCGCCTCGCACAACGCCCGCGCGCGCCGCGCGCCCAGTATCGGGGCCATGAGGTGGAAGGATTTTTCGTCCACTTCGGCGCGCGTCATCGGGTTCTGCGCCGTGCCGCGCACCGCCCGGGTGTGGTGGCGCAGCTCGCGCCCGTCCTTGAGCCGCACCTCGACGATGCCCTGGCGCGCGGGCATCGCGCGCGTGAGCTCATCGTCGCCCCGGAGCTCGACGCGGCTCCTCACCGCCAGCACGCGCGGGTCGCGCATGCGCCGCTCGTCGTGGGCGGATTCGAAGGTGACGATGCCGTCGATCAGCATCACCGCGCACAGGTGCTGCATGCAGATGTCGGGCATCGCGCGGTTGTCGGTGGTATTGGCGCCCTGGTGCGCGACCCGCACCGTGATTCCCACGACGTCGTCGGCCCTGAGGCGGTGCGCGCGGATGAGCTCGAGCAGCGAGTCGAGCGGCGCCTGGATCGGGCTGCCCACCGACCAGCGCTTGATGTTGGTGTTCACGATCTCGTAGGTCGCGCCGAGCCCGCGCGTAAGGCGCTCCGGCGCGGGCGCCTTTCCGATGCGGCGTGTCTCGTCGTAGGCGACGAAGAAGTTGCGCTCGCCGGAGAAGACGTCCTCCACCCCGCTGAAACCCGAGGCGACCATCGCCGCTGCGGCGACGCCGTTCCTCGCGGGCATGCCGCCGAAGTCGAACGCCTTCTCGACGTGCTCTTCGTCGCGCATCCAGCACGAGACGCCCGAGGCCTGCTGCGCCGCATAGGAGAGCAGGTGCCGCACCGCGCCCGGCTTGAGCCCCGCCAGCGCGCCGGCGGCGGCTGCGGCGCCGAACATCGGGCCGAAACTGTGGGTGGAATGCCCCGCGTCGCGGAAATCGTAGGCGTGCAGCGCCATCGTGAGCCGGCAGCCGACGTCGTAGCCGAGCGCGATCGCGCGCAGGAGCTCTTTCCCGTTGCGGCGCTCGCGCTCGGCCATGGCGAGGGCCGCCGGCACGATGCCGCAGCCCGGGTGGGTGAGGGAGGGCGCGTGCGAGTCGTCGGTCTCGTCGGCGTGCGCGAGCATCCCGTTGGCGAGCGCCGCGTGCTCCGCGGTGGTGACGAGCCGCGTGCCGATCACGCAGGCCTCTTTGGCGCCGCCCAGCGCCTTCACGTAAGCGATCGCCTTCCGGCCGGGAAGCAGACGCGAGCCGGAGACCATCGCCGCGAGGGTGTCGAGCAGGTGGTGCTTGGTCTTTTCGGCGACCGCATCGGGCAGGGGGCGCGTCAGCGCGCCCGCGATGTACGCGGAGAGCTCCCGCATCACCGAGGAAATTTCGGATTTCGCCTTCGGCTTCATCCGAAATTTCCTAAAAGGAACGGCATTGACTTCATGTTCTGCGAATCCTTTCACGCTTCCGGCCGTCGTCTTCCATTAGGAATTTGGCGGACGGCGGTCCGGCAAATTCCTAGGGAAACCCTGAAAAACCTGCTCTTCTCGTCATCCGAATGGCGTGGTCGTACGTTGAGCACCCATGGGCATGAGGAGACGGAAGATGAAACAGAGTTCGCT